>Ga0209581_1000322_pt1 | contig 122306 bp, 129 predicted proteins | sample Coa_R2_FD_187160 | JGI IMG/M metagenome (GOLD analysis project Ga0209581, IMG submission 187160) | Surface soil microbial communities from Centralia Pennsylvania, which are recovering from an underground coalmine fire - Coalmine... | ecosystem: Environmental > Terrestrial > Soil > Unclassified...
TCGCGCCGGCTCGTAGTGACCGGAGGCGGGGCCCCATGCCGTCCCGGGAGCGCGGCGGCGAGCCGCGCCCGCGGGCGCCGGTCCCGACCCCCGCCAAGCACGCCTGCAGGACGGCCCCTCGTGGATCGAGACGGGCCCAAAATAAGGCCGCCCGGCGGGCTGGGGATAAGGAATCGCAAAAAATTTTTAGCGTTGAAATCATTTAGGAATTTAGTCTGGAAAGCCCGTCATGGCCGGGTTTGTCACCCAAGTCGGGTTTACCCGACTTGGGCTCTTTTAAATTTAGCGAACTCGGGCAAGCCCGAGTTCGCGTGCCATCCACGTCTTAACGGCACCTCAGCCAGGAAGGCGTGGATGCCCGGCATAAAGCCGGGCATGACATGCCGATATGCTCGTGCGGTTACTTCAGCCCCCTCACCACCTTCACCACCGCGTCCGTCAGCTTCTTCAAATCCTCCTCGCCGATCGTGAGAGCCGGCGCGAGGTATACGATCGAGCCGAACGGCCGCACAAAGACGCCCTCTTCGATGAACGCCTGCCGCAGCGCATGAAGATTCGCGATCCTGTCGAGTTCGACGACGCCGATCGCGCCCAAGACGCGCACGTCCTTCACATGCGGCAAGCCCCGGCAGACGCCGAGATCGCGCCGGAGCGCGACGGAAATCGCCGCCGCCTGCCGGAGCCGCGGCTCCCGCTCGAAGAGATCGAGCGACGCATTCGCCGCTGCGCAAGCGAGCGCGTTCCCCATGTAGGTCGGCCCATGCATCAGCGCCTTTTGCGGATCGTCCGACCAGAACGCATCGAAGATGCGCCTGCGCGCGATCGTCGCCGCGAGCGGAAGCGTGCCGCCCGTGAGCGCCTTCGAGAGCGTGATGATATCCGGCACGACGCCCGCGCCCTCGCATGCGAACATCGCACCCGTCCGCCCGAAGCCGGTGAAAATTTCGTCGAAGATCAGCAGTGCACCGGTCCTGTCCGCGGCTTTCCGCAACCGGCGCAGTACCTCGGCGTCGTGAAAGAGCATCCCGCCCGCCCCTTGCGCCAAGGGCTCGACGATAATGCCCGCGATTTCGTCGGCATGACGCTCGGCGAATTGTTCGAACGTCGCCGCGTCTTGCTCGCTGCGCGGCAAGTCGGCGGCGAGCTGCTCCACGAGCAGGCCCTGAAAAAGATGATGCATGCCGGCGTCCAGATCCGAGACCGACATCGCGCCCGTGGTGTCGCCGTGATAGGCGCCGCGAAAGGTGATGAACTTGTTGCGCCTGCGCTCACCCTTGTTGAGCCAGAATTGCACCGCCATCTTGAGCGCGACTTCGACCGCGACCGAGCCGGAATCCGAAAAGAACACGCGCGAAAGATCGCTGGGCAGGAGCGCCGCGAGACGGCGCGCAAGGGTTGCCGCCTGCTCCTGCACGATCCCGCCCATCATCACATGCGGCAGAACTTCGAGTTGCCGCCGCACGGCCTCGGCGATGTGCGGATGATTGTAGCCGTGGCACGCCGTCCACCAGGACGCGATGCCGTCCACGAGCTCCCGCCCGTCGGCGAGTACGATACGCGAACCGTGCGTTCGCACAGCGGCAAGCGGCTCTGGCGCCACCTTCATTTGCGTGTAAGGCAGCCACAGATGTTCGAATCCGCGCGTGTACCAACCGGGCTTTGCAGTCATGGCGAAACTCTCTTATCAGGTTAGCGCGCGGGACGCGAAAGCGTCCGGAAGGACAGGCATGCAATCGCTCGACAACTTCATCTCCGGTAAGCTCGCGAAACTCGAGGCTGCGAGTTTACGCCGTACGCTGGTGGATACGTTCCGCGAGGACGGAATCTGGGTCACGCGCGGCGGCAGACGTCTCCTTTCCTTCTGCTGCAACGATTATCTTAATCTCAGCCAGCATGACGCGGTGAAGACAGCGGCGATCGAGGCCACCCGCAAATACGGCGTAGGCTCCGGCGCCTCGCGGCTCGTGACCGGCAATCATCCGCTATTTGCCGAGCTCGAAGCGCGGCTCGCGCGCCTGAAGGGCACGGAAGCGGCGATCGTGTTCGGCTCGGGCTATCTCGCGAATACCGGCATCATCCCGGCGCTGATCGGCAAGGACGACCTGATCCTGATGGACGAGCTGAACCACGCCTGCCTGTGGGGCGGCTCGCGCATGAGCCGCGCCAAGATAGTGACCTTTCCGCACGCCGACGCCGCTATGGCGCGGAAACTGCTCGCCAAACATCGCGCAAGCCACCCGCATGCGATGATCGCCACCGACGGCGTGTTCTCCATGGACGGCGACATCGCGCCGCTCCGCGCGCTTTCCGATATGGCGAAGGAATATGACGCGTGGTTCTTGGTCGACGACGCGCACGGCCTCGGCGTGGTCGGCGGTGGGCGCGGCTCGGCTTTCATCGAAAACCCGCCGGTCGAAATCCCGCTACAGATGGGCACGCTCTCGAAGGCGGCCGGCGGCTATGGCGCGTATCTCTGCGCTTCCCGGCCGGTGATCGACTGGATGCACAACCGCGCACGCACTTTTGTCTATTCGACCGGCTTGCCGCCCGCTTCCGCCGCCGCGGCAATCGCCGCGCTCGAACTGATCGAGACGGACAAGGCGCTCACCGCGAAACCGGTGCAGAAAGCGCGCGCCTTTACGAAATCGGCGGGCTTGCCGGAGCCCATGACGAATATCGTTCCGATCATGCTCGGCGAGGAAAAACGCGCGCTGCGCGCGTCCGAAATGCTCGCCGAGGAGGGCTTTCTTGTCGTTGCGATCCGCCCGCCCACGGTACCCGCAGGCACCGCGCGGCTGCGCATGACCTTCACGGCCGGCCATCCGGACGCCGAGATCGAACGGCTCGCGCATCTCGTGCGCTCGCGTGTGCTTGGGAACTGATCCGTGCGCGCCTTTTTTGTCACCGCCACCGGCACCGAAATCGGCAAGACCTTCATCGCTGCGGCGCTCGCCCGTCATTTCACGGCCAAGGGGCAAGCCGTGAACGTGCTGAAACCGGTCCTGACCGGCTTTGATCCGAAGGATTTTGCCGGGAGCGATCCGGCGCTCCTGCTGAAAGCGGCGGGCAGAGAGCCTTCGCTCGCCGAGATCGAGTGCGTCTCGCCCTTCCGCTTCAAGGCGCCGCTCGCGCCGAATTTGGCGGCCGAGCGCGAGGGACGCCGCGTCGATTTCAACGCCATCGTAAAATGCTGCGAGGATGCGGCGCGGGCCCGCGACGCGTTCCTCCTGATCGAAGGGATCGGCGGCCTGATGGTGCCGCTCGATAACGAGCGCACGGTGCTCGATTTAATCGAGAAGCTCGGCCTTCCCATCATTCTCGTTACCGGCAGCTATCTCGGCACTATCAGCCATACGCTCACCGCGATTGAAGTCGCAAAGACGCGAAAACTGGAGATCGCCGCGCTTGTCATCAGCGAGTCCGAAGGAAGCACCGTCACGCTTGGCGGCACCGCCGCGACGCTGCGGAAATTCGCGCAAGTGCCGGTCTACTCCGTGCCGCGCAACGATCAGGCCGCCGCGATGAAGGCGATCGCGCAGCTCGCGGAGGGTCTTTGAGCTATATCGACGCCATCGTCGCCTGGGTGCATGCGCATCCGCATTACGCCTTCGCGGCGGTCTTTCTGCTCGCCTTCGTGGAGTCTCTTCCGATTGGCGGGAGCTTCGTGCCGGGCGCTTCCGCCATTATCGCAATTGCCGCGATCCTGCCGAAGGACGCGGAAAGTCTCCTGCCCGCGCTTCTCGCGGCAATTGCCGGCGCGAGCCTCGGCGACGGTTTTTCCTTCTGGCTCGGGCATCATTATGAGCGCGCAGTGTTATCGCGCTGGCCGCTCAAGAACTATCCCGGGCTCGTCCGCCGCAGCGAGATGTTTATCGAGGAGCATGGCGTAAAAAGCATCGTGCTCGCGCGCTTCACGCCGCCGGTGCGGGCGCTGGTGCCGCTCTTGACCGGGATTTTCGAAATGCCGGTGCATCGCTACGTCGCCGGCAATATCGTCGCGGCGACGCTATGGGCGGTCGCCCATGTCGGCTTCGGCGCCTTCGTCGGCCATTCGCTGGCGCTCTTCGAGCAGAAATATCACCGCTATCTCGTGCTCGCGGCCGCGATCCTCGCCGTACTCGCGCTCGGTTATTTTGTCGCGCGCCGTCTCGCCCCGCCCGTCAGGCAAAAATAAAAAGGGCGCGGATTTCCCGCGCCCTTCTTTTTTCGATCTTGTTCCGCTTAACGCTTCGAGAACTGGAAGCTGCGGCGGGCTTTCTTGCGGCCGTACTTCTTGCGCTCCACGACGCGCGAGTCGCGCGTGAGGAAGCCGGCCTTCTTGAGCACGCCCCGCAACTCCGGCTCGTATTCGGTGAGCGCCTTCGAGAGGCCGTGGCGGAGCGCGCCCGCCTGGCCCGAGAGACCGCCGCCCGAGACTTTGCAGATGACATCGAACTGGCCCTGCCGGTTCGCGGTGACGAGAGGCTGCTGGATCATCATGCGCAGCACCGGCCGCGCGAAATAGACCTCGATCGGCCGGGTGTTGACGACGATCTTGCCGGAACCCGGCTTCACCCAGACGCGGGCGACCGCGTCCTTGCGCTTGCCGGTGGCGTAGGCGCGGCCGTGCTGGTCGAGCTTCTGCACATATTTGCGCGGTTCGTTTTCGCCGCTCTGCTTCAGCGCGGCAAGGCCTTCGAGCGATTGCACGGTTTCGGCCATCAGGCGACCCTCTTGTTCTTCGTGTTCATCTTGGCGACGTCGAGCACTTCCGGCTTCTGCGCTTCGTGCGGATGCTTGTCGCCCTTGTAGACGCGGAGATTGCCGAGCTGTTTGCGCGCGAGCGGGCCTTCCGAGAGCATCCGCTCGACGGCCTTCTCCACGACGCGCTCCGGAAAGCGGCCTTCGAGGTGAAAGCGCGCGGTGCGCGTCTTCACGCCGCCCGGATAGCCGGTGTGGTGGTGATAGACCTGCTGGTCGCGCTTCTTGCCGGTGAAGACGACCTTCTCGCAGTTGGTGACGATGACGAAGTCGCCGCAATCCATGTGCGGCGTGTAGGTCGGTTTGTGCTTGCCCTTGAGCCGCATCGCGACGATGGAAGCAAGGCGCCCGACCACGAGGCCGGTGCCGTCGATCAGCACCCATTTCTTTTCGATGTCGGCGGGCTTCGCCGAATAGGTTTTCATGGTTCTGTCCGTTGGAGGTGGGCGAGACGCCCGCGAAATCCGCGCGTGATGTACGGGAGCAATGGCGCGCCGTCAATGCACACAGATAAAGTTTTATCTTGTTATTTCAAATGCTTATAATTTTGGTATTTTAATACCAATAACTAACCCATTCATTTTTATGTCATCACCGGGCCGCAGCGGCCCGCGAGCAAAGCGAGCGTATGCCGCTGCGAGACACTCAAGTCGGCTGTTGCCGACTTGAGCACTAAAATATGCAACTCGGGCAGGCCCGAGTTGCGGTGATCCATGATGCAACTCGGCATACGTGGAAAGTCCTCATGGATTACCGGGTCACGTCCGCGCCACGGCTCGCGTGCCGCTCCTGCCGCGCCGTCGAGCGAAGCGAGAGTCCGGCGCGGCAGCTTTTAGGTGTTCGCGCTGGCTACTCGCTTTCGCTCGCCAGCGCGAACAGGCGCGACGGCCCGGTAATGACGGGTGGAGAAGCTGGGCTGCTTACCCGCCTTGCGGCGGGATCGAATAGGTCGCCACGCAATGTGCAACCATTTCGTCCTCCCCGTCGGAGCGGATCGCGACCTCGCCCACGGTGAGGCGCTTGCCGAGCTTCATCAGCTTGCAGTCGGCGAGCACGTCGGAGGCCTTGGGCTTCCGGAGAAAATTGATGTTGAGGCTCGTGGTGACCGCGAGCGGCACCCAGCCGATCGAGGCGAGGATCGCGACATACATGGTCGCGTCCGCGAGCGTCATCATCGAGGAGCCCGATACCGTACCCCCCGGCCTGAGCACCTTGTCGCTCGCCTTCATGCGCACGAGCGCTTCGCCCATACCCACCCGCTCGATCTTGAAGAGGCCCTTCGGGCCGAAATCGCCTTGCGGAAATTCGCGCGCGAAATGCGCCTCGATCTCGCCCACGGTCAATTTCGGCGCCAGCATAATCGCTCCTAAAGTCGCGGAAACGCGGGTGTTTGCCCGGCCGTTATTCCGGATACAATGTTGCCCGAGAAACGGGAAGCCCAAATGTCGAAGCCCGCACGCAGCCCCGAAACCGCTTCGCAGGACACTGTCCTCCTGCGCGACGACAAGGACGGTATCGCCACCCTCACCCTCAATCGTCCCGCCGCGCGGAACGCGCTTTCCGAAGAATTGATGGACACGCTGATCGCCGCCTTGCAGACGATCGGCGGCGACCGCTCGGTACGCGCCGTCATCATCGCCGCGAATGGCCCCGTCTTCTGCGCGGGCCATGACCTCAAGGAAATGACCGCGCACCGGAATGACCCCGACCGGGGCCGCGCCTATTTCAAGGCATTGTTCGAAAAATGCGCCGGCATGATGCAGGCGATCGTGCACCTACCGCAGCCGGTGATCGCGAGCGTGCAGGGGGTCGCCACCGCTGCGGGCTGCCAGCTTGTCGCGAGTTGCGATCTCGTTGTCGCCTCCGAAAATGCGAGCTTCGCGACCCCCGGCGTGCAGATCGGCCTCTTCTGCTCCTCGCCGATGGTCGCGCTTTCCCGCAAGGTCGCGAGCAATCATGCGTTCGAGATGCTCTCGACCGGTGAACTCGTGCCCGCGCAGCGCGCCTACGAAATGGGACTCGTGAATCGTGTGTGCAGCGTCGGCGAACAACATCATGCGGCGCTGGAGCTCGCGCAGAAGATCACCTCGAAATCGGCTTACGTTTTGAAGATCGGCAAGGAAGCCTATTATCGCCAGCTCGATATGAATCTCGCCGACGCCTACAAATACGGCGCAGGCGTCATGGCCGAGAACATGATGGCGCGCGACGCCGAGGAAGGGATCGGCGCTTTCATCGAGAAGCGCGAGCCGAAATGGGAAGACCGTTGACGCGCCTCCCGCTGAATTCCGAAAAATGAACCACGACAGATACGACGACAATTATATTCGCGGGATTCTCAACACCGTGAAGACGGTCGCGATCGTCGGCGCGAGCGCCAACGAAAGCCGCCCGAGCCTGTTCGTGGTGAAGTACCTCACCGAACGCGGCTACAAGGTCTTCCCGATCAATCCCGGCCGCGGCGGGGAGCTTATCGGCGGCGTGAAGACCTACGCCAGGCTCGCGGACGTCCCGGAGAAAATCGACATGGTCGATGTCTTCCGCCGCTCCGAGGACATGCCGAAAATTCTCGATGAGGTGCTCGCGCTTCCCAATCGCCCCGGCGTGTTCTGGATGCAGCAGGGCGTGAGGAACGACGAGGCAGCCGCGAAAGCCGAGGCCGCCGGCATGAAAGTCGTCATGAACCGCTGCCCGAAGATCGAATATGGCCGCCTCTCCGGCGAGATCGGCTGGGCCGGAGTCAATACGCGAATGGTCTCGTCCAAGCGCACGCAGCGCCTGGAAGGCGGCGTGCAGCGGCTGAAGCTCGGGAAGGAATAGAAAATCTTTGTCATTACCGGGCCGGCGCGCCCCGCGAGCGAAGCGAGCGGGTTGGCGCGACGAGACCCGGTAATCCATGACGACTTTCCACGTATGCCGAGTTGCATCATGGATCACCGCAACTCGGGCCTGCCCGAGTTGCGTATTTTAGTGCTCAAGTCGGCAACAGCCGACTTGAGTGTCTCGCAGCGTCAGCCGCTCGCGCGCTTTCGCGCACTCGCGGGACGCTGCGGCCCGGTGATGACAGAATTAGGGATTGCGCTCCCAAACAACCGCGTAGTGATACGGCGGCACCTCTACCACGCGTAGAAACTTCATCTCCGGCAGCTTCGCGGACTCGATTGTCTGCTCGGGCGTCATGCGCAACTCTGTTTTCGGTCCGCGCGGCTGACCTAAAACCGGCGTTTCCTCGCGCGGACGTGCATGCCAGTTCACCACGGCAAAAAGCCCGCCCGGCGCAAGCACCGCAGCGGCCGCACGCACCAACCGGGGCTTGTCCGGCACGCCGTGATAGACATTCGCGAGAAACACGAAATCGGCCGACGCTTTGACGAAGCGCGGTAGATCGTGGGCATCGCCCTCGACGAAATCGCAATTCGCCACGTTCTGCTTTTCCAGGCGCGTACGCGCCATCCCGAGCAGTCGCGCGTCGATATCGATCGCGGTCACATGCCGCGCGGCCCGCGCCATCGGCAGCGTGAACCAGCCGTCGCCGCAGCAGAGATCGACAGCGTTCATGCCGGGCTTCAATCCTGCGGCGGAGACCACGCCCGCCGGATCCGGCCAGAGCGCTTCCCAGTAGTCGCCGGGCATTTCGGTGCCGACGAAAAATCCGCTGAAACCGGACATTCTTCCGCTCTTTAACGCTCGCACGCGAAAGGCGCTTGACGCACGCGGCGGGTTCATACACGAAATCCATGGCCAGCGCATAACGCGAAAGGGATGGAAATATGGGCGACCGCGTGCCGGGTTTTTCGACGCTATCCATTCACGCCGGCGCGCAGCCCGATCCGACCACCGGGGCCCGTGCGACGCCGATCTACCAGACGACCTCCTACGTCTTCGACGACGTCGATCACGCCGCGTCGCTTTTCGCCCTGCAAACTTTCGGCAACATCTATACGCGCATCACCAACCCGACGAATGCGGTGTTGGAGGAGCGCGTGGCGGCGCTCGAGGGCGGCACCGCAGGGCTCGCAGTGGCGTCGGGTCACGCCGCGCAGACTCTCGTCTTTCACGCGCTGATGACACCAGGCGACGAAATCGTGGCGTCGAAAAAGCTCTACGGCGGCTCGATCAACCAGCTCACGCATTCGTTCAAGAATTTCGGCTGGAACGTCGTCTGGGCCGATCCCGACGACATCGACAGTTTCGCGCGCGCGGTCTCGCCGAAGACAAAATGCATTTTCGTCGAGTCGATCGCGAACCCCGGCGGCATCGTCACCGATCTCGAAGCGATCGCGAAAATCGCGAAGGACGCGGGTGTGCCCTTCATCGTCGACAACACCCTCGCCTCGCCCTATCTCTGCCGGCCGATCGAATTCGGCGCCGATATCGTCGTGCATTCGGCGACGAAATTTCTCGGCGGCCACGGCAATTCCATCGGCGGCGTGATCGTGGACGGGGGCTCCTTCGACTGGTCGGCGAGCGGCCGCTACCCCATGCTCTCCGAGCCGCGGCCGGAATATGCCGGTATCAAGCTCCACGAGACCTTCGGCAATTTCGCTTTCGCCATTGCCTGCCGCGTCCTCGGCCTGCGCGATCTTGGGCCCGCGCTCTCGCCGTTCAACGCCTTTCTCATTCTCACCGGCATCGAAACGCTGCCGCTCCGCATGCAGCGCCATTGCGACAACGCGCTTAAGGTCGCGGAATTTCTGCAAAACCACCCGGCGGTGGCATGGGTGAGCTACGCGGGGTTGCCCGGCGACAAATATCGTTCGCTCGCGCAGAAATACTGCCCCAAGGGCGCAGGCGCCGTGATGACCTTTGGTCTCAAGGGCGGTTATGACGCCGGGATCGCGCTCGTCTCCAACGTGCAGCTCTTCTCGCATCTCGCCAATATCGGCGACACGCGCTCGCTCATCATTCATCCGGCTTCCACGACGCACCGGCAGCTCACCGACGAGCAGAAGATCGCCGCCGGCGCCGGGCCGGACGTGGTGCGGCTCTCGGTCGGGCTCGAGGATGCCGAGGACATCATCGCGGATCTGGAACAGGCGCTGAAGGCTTAGCTCTTGTCATGCCCGGCCCTCGGGTCCGGCCTTCGGCCGGCCCAAGGGTAGACTCTTGTGCCGGCATCCACGCCTTCCTTCTCATTTTATGTCGTCAAGACGTGGATGGCATGCGAACTCGGGCAAGCCCGAGTTCGCTTACATTAACATTCACAAGTCGGGCAGGCCCGACTTGTGATGACAAGCCCGGCCATGACGTTGTGATTATTTGCGTCCCAACAGCGCCACATGCCGCGTCGCGGCGGCGAGGACGATGACCGCGCCGAGCTGGTGTAAGAGCGCAAGCGCAAACGGCGCGGCCAGAAGCAACGTGGCGATGCCGAGCGCAGCCTGTGCCGTGATCAGCGCGAATACATGCGAAGCGTGGAAGCGAACGGAGCTAGGCGCAGTGTAAGTTTGGCACATATGCCACGCCGCCAGCGCGAAAACCGCATAGGCCACCATGCGGTGATCGAACTGCACCGTCATCACGTTTTCGAAGAGATTCTTCCACCATGGGCTCATCGTGAAGAGCTGCGAAAGCGGCGGGATGAAATTTCCGTCCATCAACGGCCAGGTGTTAAAGGTGAGCCCCGCGTTCGTCTTCGCCACGATCGCGCCGAGGAAAATCTGCACGAAAACGAGAGCGAGGATCGCGCCCGCAAGCGCGCGGATGCGCGGCGGCACTTTCTCACGCACCCGGATTTCAAGGCTGGCCGCAACCGCGATAATCGCCGCGAAAATGAAGCTCGCGGTCGTGAGATGAATCGCGAGCCGGTACTGACTCACATCGGTTCGCACGCTTAGGCCCGAAGCCACCATCCACCAGCCGATCGCGCCTTGCAGCCCGCCGAGCAAAAACAGCCCGCCGAGCTTCCAGCCAAGCGTGCGGTCAACAAGCCCCTTCCATGCGAACCAAAGAAGCGGAAAGAGAAAAACGACGCCGATGACCCGTCCGAGCGCGCGATGCGTCCATTCCCAAAAATAGATGAGCTTGAATTCGCTCAGGCTCATTCCGCGATTGATCTCCTGATATTGCGGGATCTTCTTGTAGCCCTCGAATTCGCTTTGCCACGCCTGCTCCGATAGCGGCGGCACGATGCCGGTGACCGGCTTCCACTCGGTAATCGAAAGCCCCGAGCCCGTGAGCCGCGTTGTGCCCCCGATCATGACCATGAGCGCCACAAGCAGCGCCACGGTGTAAAGCCATAGCCGCACCGGGCGCATGCGGTCCTGAATTTTTGCGATGTTGCGAGGTCCGTGCATTTTCCCGCCGAGGCATATAGAAGAGTGCCGGTTCGGGCAAATCACCTAAAGTCTTGCAATCATGTCCTTGCGCACCCGCAAATTGATCGGCACCGCCCTCCTCATTGCCTTTGTGATCTTCTGGGCGTTCTTTTCCATGAGCATCGCGCAGGCGCGGCTTGCCGCGATGTCCGGCCTCGCCGGCGGGGCGCTGGTCGTTTTCCTTGGGCTGGTCTGGATCATCCCGGCAGGGCTGATCATCCGCTGGATGGCAAGGTCGCGCTCATGACGCCTTGCGACGAGAGAACGGAGCAAGCAAGCAGGCGATTTTACTTCAGCGTGTTTGGTTCTATTTCGCTGAAACGGAAACGACAGCAGCTTTACGAAAGTCTGTGATCTTTGCCTCATTATCGATCGTGTTACTCTGACCGATTTTCGGCGACGTTTGGACTGAGAACAAAACGAAACCGCCTTTCTGGCGCGGAACTATGAAATACTGCGAGCCACGGGCACCATCTGAATCTTCACAGGAGGCAAAGCCGCGGAAAACGATTTCACTATCGACCATCTCGCTCATCCTGCCGGAAGCGAACTTGCCTTTGCAGGCTTTCGCATCATTTCCAATTACCGTCGCCGCTACGTCTAGTCCCTTGAGCGTCGCATCGCCGGGAATCACTCGCACAAAACCTGTTGCATCGCCAGCTTTCCAAACGGCTCCAAACGATGCCAGCTCCACCGGGGTCTCAGCTCGCGGCAGCACCCTTCCCTCTGGCAGTTTTGCCTTCATCAGGAAATTGTATGCGAGCTCGACTGCCTCAACCTGATACTCTTGCGACGGCTGGCTGTTCGGAGCCAGCGAACCGGTATCCGTCGCGTTGCTCGCTGCTTGGCGAGGCATTGGTCGCAACACAAAATTGGACGCCGCCGCTAAACCGCCCGCACGCATGATTTTCACGCAGTTCGCGAGCGAGGGAAGAATGACTGATGTGCCATCAAGATTGAACTGAAAGAGTTGACCTGCGGCATAAACAGACATGCGCCGGGATTTTCGGAAGTCCCTAATGAGCTGGGAATCGTCCGGCATGGGTACAAATACAAGGTCATGATTGATTGCGACAGCCTCCACCTTCGCAGGACTGTTCCCATCAAACGTCAGCACAATCGGAAATCGCAACCCTTTATCTAGTCGCCAACTATCTTTTGAAAACCCCAAGCTCCATTGAGCATTCTTATCAACCATCACATACATATTGATGCCGCTAACATATGGGGCGGATACAATGCAGTTCGTGAACACGCCTGTCTTGTCGTCGATGTACGCGCCACCTTTCCAATGACCGTAATTTATCGAGCCGTACGGCCCTGCAGCGAATGCACTTGTCGAAAAGACCACCGATAAAACAGTGCTAGCAAAAAATTTTTTCATATCCCGTGCCCCCTAAGAATTAAAAGCCCATTGCTAAAGCCTTTCAAGTGTTAGGTTGCTCAGTTGCACATGCTTTAAGAACGACATCTAAGATATTCTGATTATTCCAAAAACGTAGCTTGGCTGTTTAGCCCGCGTTCACGCGCTGAAATCTGTTCCACAGCGCGAACGGCGCGCCGGACAAAAACACATCCACAAACCGCAGCGCCTGGAAATTGCCGTTGAGCGACACCCGCGGCAACGCCGTGAGATAATCGCGATGCTCGGGAAACAGAACGCCGGGCCGCGTCGTTACCGCCGTCTTGAAGCCCGCTTCCTGCGCCAGTTCGAATTCGCGCGCAGCCGCCGAAGTCGGATCGCCGACCGGATAGGCGAAATGCTCGCAAGGCCTACCGAGCGAAGCCTCAATCACTTCCCGGCTCCGGCGCATTTCGTTGAGCGCCTTTTCGCGCGGCCACTTCTTCAGCATGACGTGATTGACAGTGTGCGCGCCGATGATGGCGAGTTTCGAGTTCGCCATCTTCTCGATTTCCGGCCAGCTCATGCAGAGCTCGCGGCACGGCGCGCCCGGGTCGACACCGTAGCGGTCGCACAGATCGCGCACTGCCGCTCGCATCTCGTTTTCGTCGGAAAGGCTGCGCAGCCAGCCGTAAATCTGCGCGAATACCTCGCGCTTTTGATCGGTGCGCTCGCAATAGAAGAAATGCTCCCGGCCCTCGATCGGGATCACGATGCGATCCGCCCTCTCGACTACGCGCTCGAGCGCTACCCACCACAATTCGCCGAGCCGGTCGGGAAAACTCGTCGCGACATATTGCGCGAACGGCACCTCGTGCCGCTCCAGGATCGGCAGCGCGAATTCGAGATTGTCCTTGTAGCCGTCGTCGAAGGTGAAGGCGGCGAAACGCCGGCTGAAATCCTGCTCCCGCAGGCGGCGGTGAAGCTCGTTCATGCTGACGAGATCGACGCCGCGCCTCTTAAGCCGCAGGATCGTCCCTTCCAGAAATTCGGGGGTCACTTCCAGAAGCCGGTTCGGCTGAAAACGGCTCTTTCGGGCCGGGCGCACGTGATGCAGCGTGAAAATCAGGCCCACACCGCCCCATAACGGCGAGAGCACGCGATGCGCGCCGGTAAAATAAAGCGTTTCAAGCCCCGCCCGGAAGGCGGCGTTTCGCAAGTTCGGCATGGCCGGCCCGGTTGCTGCCTATATGGAACAGTTCCGGGCCTGTTCTGCCAGCCGAATCTTGTCTTTTCGTTTCTCCTCCCGGCCTTTTACAGGCTAGGCGGTAAGCCCCGGCGGGTTGCTGTGCAGACGCCACAGCTCCCAAGCCGACAGCACCGCCACCACGATCCCGATGATGAAATGGATCTGGGTGGCCGCTGAACTTACTTGCGTGAAGCCGAATACCCAGGGCGAGGCCAGAACGCCGAGGCCAAAGACGAGGTTGGCCCATTCCTCCCACTCGGCGAAGCTGGAAAGCGCGAGCAGTGCCGCGACGACGATCAGAAATCCGCCGACCCACGCGGCCCGTGCAATTGTCCCGCTCGGGAACCCGATCACCCACGGACTCACGAACAACGCGATACCCAGGATCAGGTTGATCACGTCAACGTACGAATCTTTTCTCCAGTGGAACATGTCGACCCTCCTTCCTGCAGAAGAGGATGAAAAATGAACGCGTGATTGCCTTGCCGGTTCCATGAACGGTTTTGTGCGGTGCAATTAGCGGTAAGGGGCGTCCAGCATGAGGTTTTTTGCGATCTCCTTTTCCCAGCGATCGCCGTTCGCGAGCAGCTTTTCCTTGTCGTAATAAAGCTCCTCCCGCGTCTCGGTGGAAAACTCGAAATTCGGCCCTTCGACGATCGCATCTACCGGGCAGGCCTCCTGGCAGAACCCGCAATAAATGCATTTGTGCATGTCGATATCGTAGCGGCTCGCGCGGCGCGTGCCGTCCTTGGCGACACCGGCTTCGATCGTGATGGCAAGCGCCGGACAAATCGCCTCGCACAGTTTGCACGCGATGCAACGCTCCTCGCCGTTCGGATAGCGCCGCAGCGCGTGCTCACCGCGAAAACGCGGGGAAAGCATCCCCTTCTCAAAAGGATAATTCAGCGTCGATTTTGGCCGGAAAAAATAAACCAGCCCCAGGAGCAATCCTTCGACGAACTCTTTCAGGAGGAGCGCTCTTGCCCCGGCATATTCCATCGGCGGCCTCCGGCATTGCGCCCTGCCCCCGGCATCTGCCTGGGAAACATTTGCGATTCGGTACTGTTCCTCGCAAGGCGGAATTCTTGCGTCGGCAGGAACTGCCGTTCGGACGTTGCGTTTTCCAACAAGCGAGCCGTTAGGAAATATAGAGATTCCGCGTCTCACGAAGCGAAGGAGGAGACGATGAAAGTGAATCAAGCGATGACTTCAGACGTAAAGATCATAAGTCCCGACCGAACCATTCGGGAGGCCGCCGAGCTTATGGCCGAACTCGACAGCGGGGCGCTCCCGGTCGGCGAGAACGACAGGCTAGTCGGCATGGTGACGGACCGGGATATTGCGATCCGCGGTATCGGCGCCGGCTTGAAGCCTACCGCCAAGATACGCGAAGTCATGACGCCGCAGGTAAAATACTGTTTCGACGACGACGAAGTCGATGACGTCGCGCGCAATATGGGTGATGTGCAGGTCCGCCGCCTTCCGGTGGTGAACCGGAACAAGCGTCTCGTCGGCATCATTTCGCTCGGCGATGTCGCGCTTATGGAGGGCCCGGGCGCGGCCGGACCCGCGATCTGCGGCATTTCCGAAAAGACCGCTGCGCAAGCGGCATAATCGGCGCGGCCGGCTAAATTCAAATATGGCAAATCCCCAAAGCAGTCCAAGGCGAAAATGCCTTGGGCTTTTTTTTTCGCGCGGCCAACATCAGTGAAAAAGCCGCCCGAAGGCGGCTGCCGATTCAATGCAGTCGCTCCCCGATCAAAAGAAGATTGCTGGGCCAACCCAGAAGCTTCCGGTTCTGCACGCGCGCAGCAAACCCGCCTAGATCAACGGCGCAGCTTCTCAACTCGCTCGTCGTCATCAAATTCAGATTTGTTTCGTCGGCAAAAAAATTAAGACCCGCCGCCGAGAAGAATGCGCGGCACCACGGCTTGGGAAGCCAATGAACGAGCGGAAGTTGCGTATGAAATTCTACCGGAAACCAGCGGTTTGGGGTCGTTAGGAAAAACCCGATACGCGCGACGCGCGCGCACTCGCTGACAAACCGCTTCTGATTTTCGAAGCTCCCGACATGCTCGATTACGGCCGACGAATGCACGAAATCGAACGCGCCGTCGGGAAATGGCAGATCGAGGCCATTGCCATGCACGAACCGGACGCCCGGATAGAGATCTTCCAGAAAGCTCGCATCATCGATGCCGCAAGCCGTGATCTTGTCCTTGTAAGGATGCAGCGCTTCCAAATAATTTGACGAAGAAAGGGATTGATCGGACGTAACACCCACGTCGAGCAGCGTGTGTTCCGGCCGCACGCCGCACGATTCGATGAAATCACGATAAAGCTTGGCTCGGACGTTGGTCGCGACCTTCACGGCCAGCGAATCCGGATGAGAAACCGTATACATCGTATGCTGCGCGTTTGCCTCGATCATATCTTTGCCGTTCGTGAAAACGCCTGCCCCCGGATACGCGAAGCCATAACGCCGCAAATAAAATATGGTTTCGCTGCGCAGGCGGCGTAATCCGCCGCCGTCCAAATTCAATTGCAGCAAGCCCATTATCGCGCTGGAACCAGATTAACGGCGCTGATCCGAAATGTTCCAAATCCTCATATTTCCGGAACGAATGTGCGCAAGAGTCCGTTTAATTCATGAGCCCTTTCATCCAAAGGAACTCGAAAGGAGGACATTATGAGACGCAGATTACTCGCGACGGCTGCAACCTTTGTCTTCGCCGTCTCGATTCATCCCGCGTTCGCGCAAACCAGTCCCGGCCCAAGCATGGATAGGGGAATGGGCTCACCCGGCATGAGCGGACCGATCCAGGACCGGGAACGAGATCAAGGAATTAGGTCGGGGCAAACCGAAAAAGGCACCGGCTCGACCTTGCGCGAACGGGCGCAGGATTCGCAAGGCCCTGGACCCACCTCACAAGGCCAAGGCGTGAGACAGGACTCGCAAGGCCTAAGCGAAGGCGGCGGCAGGGGCGAAACGAAGGCGCAGCGGCCTTCCAGCAGAGAGCGCGCCACCGGCATAGAGCGGGAGCGAGATACGAGGCGTGCGACCGAGCGAGACAGAGACCAGGATAGGACGAGAGCCCGCTCGACCGAACGTGAGCGTGATCGAAGCACCCGCTCGACTGAACGTGAGCATGATCGAAGCACTCGTTCGACCGAGCGCAATCGCGACTTCGATCGCCGTGCGACGCAAGGCGAACGCGATCAAAGCCGGAGCACGGTGCAAGGCGAGCGCGACCGAAGCCGCAGCACCGCGCAAGAACGGAGTTCCCGTACCCGCACGACGGTCGACCTGAACGAGACACAGCGGACAAGGATCAGCTCCGTGATTCGCAACGCCCGTGTCGAGCCGCTTCGGAACGTGAACTTCTCGGTGCGCGTGGGCGCCATGGTCCCGGCTTCGGTTCACTTCTATCCGCTGCCGGCGGAAATCGTGGAAATTGTTCCGCAGTATCGCGGTTACTACTACGTCCTCGTCGAGGATGAGATCGTGATCGTCGAGCCGCGCACGCGGAAGATCGTGACCGTGATCGGGTACCAGCAAGCGTCACGAACCTACGGGGCGCGGACACGTCTCAGCAGCGATGAGCGGCAGACGATCCACAGCCGCACGGTCACGCGCACGGCCCCTGTCCGCGTCAGCAGAACCTATGAGGTGAATGAAATCGTACCGGAGGACGTGGACATCTACGAATTCTCCGAGGAGGTCTACGACGATGTTCCTGAGATCCGTGGGTACCGCTACTTTCCGGACGAGCGCGGCGATGTGGTCGTTGTTGATCCGCGCGAGCGGCGCGTGATCGAGGTGATCGACTGACGCTGGAACCCACATCAAAGAACCACCGCGGCCCGGCCTTGCGCCGGGCCGTTTGTTAAGGGCCATCGCGGGCAACGAAATCTTGATACTTCTTTGCAATTTTGCCGGTTAACGGAATCTTCCGGAATTCGAGGGGGAATAGCGGGATGGTGGCGCAGACCATGGCCTATGCGAGGCAGCGAGCGGCGGAGGCTCCGATCTTGACCGCGCCTTCGATGCCGCGGCCGCTGGCCGCAAGCGGTGTACACCGGCTCGAATTATTTTCGGACTTCGCGGCCGCCGAGCCGCATTGGCGTGCCCTCGAAGCGAACGGAGTCTATACGCCCTACCAGCGCTTCGACTGGATGGATGCCTGGCAGAACAATGCGGGCGCCGCCGAAAGCGTCTCTCCGCTTCTGCTTGCCAGTTTCGACCGCGCGGGCCATCCGCTGTTTCTCCTACCGCTCGGCTATGTGACGAGCGAGCGCTGCAAGATCGTGCGCTTTCTCGGCGGCAAGCATGCGAACTACAATTTCGGCCCCTGGCGCCGCGACTTTTCCTGTGGGGCGGCGGGTCTGCGCGCCCTGATCGACTGGCTGTATCACGTGCAGCCGGAACTTGACGGTGTCGAGCTGCTCTCCCAGCCGGAAAGCTGGGACGGAATGCAAAACCCGTTTCTCGCGCTTCCGCATCAGCCGTCGCCGAGCGACGGCTACAAATCCGCGATCGAAGGCAGCGCCGACGAGGTGCTGGTCCGGCTGCTCTCAAACAGCATGCGCGGGCGCATCCGCAACAAGGAGCGCAGGCTCCAGAAGCTTCCGGGCTATCGCTACACGAGGGCCGCGACCGAAGCGGATGTCGATCGTTATCTCGCCGCCTTCCTCGAGCAGAAGGCCGCCCGGCTGAAAGCGCAGGGAATTGAAAACGTCTTCGCTGAGCCGGGTGTGGCGGAGTTCTTACGCGAGTGCTGTCTGATCGGGCAGCCCGAAGGCAAGCCCGTAATCGAGATGCACGCGCTCGAATGCGACGGCGACGTGCTCGCCATGTTCGCCGGCGTGAGCGATGGGCGGTATTTTTCGTCGATGTTCAATTCCTATACGCTGAGCGACAACGCTCGTTTCAGCCCCGGTCTCGTGCTGCTCGTGCATCTCGTGCGAAACTGCGCCGAACGGGGTATCAAGATATTCGATCTCGGCGTTGGCGAAGCCGAATACAAGAAATACTTCTGCGACAGCCGGGAAATCCTGTTCGACAGTTATTTTGGCCTGTCGACGCGCGGGCAAGCCTATGTGGCGGCAATTTCAGCAGGAGCTGCCATCAAGCGCTGGATCAAGCGCTCGCCGGCACTAATGAGACTTGCGCTCGCCGCCCGCCGGCTCCGGGCCGGCAAGCCCGAGTCAGGCGGCGAAACGGCCTGAGAAGCCGTCAGGCGTTTCCAGGCCCGTCGCGATCACCACGACATTCGCGAACTGCTCGTCCTTGAGCACGGCCGCCTGCCGCTCGCCCGCCTCCTCGTCGCCTTCGGCCGCGATCACCGCGGTCGCGCGCGCGAATTTCGCAAGCCGCGGCGCGCCGCGAACGCCCGCGAGCGCCGGCGTTGCAACGATCACATACTCGTAGGTCTGTGCGAGCGCGCCGAGCACAATCGAAAGCCGGTCGGCGGAAAGGAGTTGCGCGCTGTCGCCGACGCCATAGCCGTGCGGAATGACATGCAAGGGTGAAACGGACTCGCGCTGGATCACTTCCGAGAAGCCCGCCGTCTTCGCGAGCAGGTCGGAAACGCCGCGCGGGCGCGGATCGGCAACGAGTGCCGCGCTTGGCGAGGTTTCCGGGTCGAGGTCGAGGAACAGAACGCGCGCCCCGGTTGCCGCAAGATCGCGCGCAAGATGAACCGCGATACGGCCCGACATCGTGGCCTTTTTGGCGCGGGAAATGACAAAGATGCCGGGACCGAGATTGCGCATATAGGCAAGGAGTTCGGCCAAGCGATACTGCGCAGGCTTCGTGTTCGCGGCGAGATTCACCGGCACCGGCACGGTTTCCGGCTCAGGCACCGGCTCGGGCTCGGGCGCAACACGCGGCGTCACAACACGCTCCGCGCGGTAGACTTCGCCGCTCAAAAGTTCGCCCATGACCACAAACACGGTCATCAACATCGCCGCACCCAGGCTCACGACTGCGACGATCGGCAATTTTTTCGGGAAATAGGCGGTCGTGTTGGCGACGGCCTGCGAAATCACGCGCGCATCCGGCGCGACGGCGCCTGGCGTCTCTCGCGCGGTCGCATCGCGATAGCGGGCGAGATACGTCTCCAGAAGATCGCGCTGCGCCTTCGCCTCGCGCTCAAGCGCCCGCAACTGTACGTCCTCGCCGCCGAGCTTCGCCTGTTGCGACTTCATTTGCTCAAGGCTCGCGAGCAGGTTTTCGAGCTTCGCGTTTGCGACTTGCGTGTCGTTTTCGAAAGCGCGTGCGAGCTTGTCGGCTTCGGAACGGATTTGCGCATCCAGGCTCGCAATCTGCGCGTTCAGTTCCTTGATGCGCGGATGCAGCGGCAGCAACGTCGAGGATTGCTCCGCGAGCTGCGCCCGGAGTGCCGCGCGCTGTTCCGAAAGCCGCCGCATCAGGTCGGAGTTCAGAATATCGCTTACTTCGAGCGGCTTGCCGCTCTTCAGCATCTCGCGGATCAGCCGCGCCCGCGCCTCGGAGTCCGACTTCTGCGCGCGCGCCGTGACAATTTGCGTATTCAGCTCGCCCAGCGTCTGCGTGCCGAGCTGATTGTTGTTGTTGCCGACATAGAGATTCGACTTCGCGCGGAACTGCTCGACCTTGGCCTCCGCCTCGGCCACGCGGCCGCGCAGGGAATCGATCTCGGCAGCCAACCACTGGCTCGTCTGCCGCATCGCCGCGGCCTTGGTCGCGCGCTGCACGGCAAGATATTCGTCGGCAACCGTGTTTGCGACCTTGGCGGCGAGTTCCGGATTCTCGGACTGGAAATCAATCACGATCACGCGCGACTTCTCGATCGCATAGACCGAAAGGCGCTCGGTGAAGCGTTCAAGCGCCCGCTCCTCGACGCTCACTTTCGACGGGTCGCGTCCCATGCCAACGAGCGACAGAACCGCATTGAGAATAATCTTCGGCGCCGATTCCGAATTGAATTCCTTGAGCTCGTTCAGCTTCAATCCATAGACAACCTTGCGCGCAAGATCGCGCGACTGGATGAGCTGTACCTGGCTCTGTACCGCTTCGGGATCCACGAGCGTCGGATTTCGTTCGCCACCCTTGTCGGCTTCCGGACGGTTGTAGGCGGTTTCCTGATTTTCGATGAGAACGCGCGCTTCCGAGCGGTAGCGCGGTGTGACCATGTTGACGGCGAGAAATGCAATCAGTGCCGCGGCCGCGGTCGGCAGAATAATCCAGCGCTTTTTGTGCCAGAGCGCGATCCCGAGCGCGCGAAGATCGAGTTCGCCGTCCACCGCCTCGATCGGGGCGGCATTTGCGCTGGGCGCCCTGTCGCGACGCATGCGGGATACTCCTCACTCGAATTACTTCACAACTATCGGGGCATAAGAAATCATTAGGGTTGCCATTGGGTTAACCGGGCCGCGCGGTCCCGCCCGCTTGAGGGTTCATTAACCATACGGGCGCTAGAGATTAACGAACGATTCACGCGCCGCGGCCGGTCATGCTCGTCCGTCTTGCCTTGTTGCTTGCGATCTCGCCGCTGCTCGCCGCCTGCGCGGGCAGCATCGCGGCGGAACGCGTCGATCCCGCTTTTGAGGCCCCCTACACGCTGGACGCCGGCGACCGCCTGCGCGTCGTCGTCTTCGGCCAAGACGGGCTCTCGAACACTTACGCCGTTGACGGTTCGGGCCGCATCACCATGCCGCTGATCGGCGCTGTGGAAGCGCGCGGGAAGACGACGAGCGAACTCGCCGGCGCGATCGGCACGAAGCTACGCGCAGGCTACATCCGCGAGCCGCATGTCGCGGTCGAGGTCGAGAACTTCCGACCGTTTTTCATTCTCGGCGAAGTCACGAACGCCGGCCAATACGCCTATGTGAACGGGCTCACGGTGCAGTCGGCGGTCGCGATCGCGGGCGGCTTCAGTCCGCGCGCGCTGAGAACAAGCGCGCATGTCTCGCGCATCGTCGACGGCCGCACGGTCACTGCGACCGTGCCCCTCTCCTATCCGCTCCGGCCGGGCGATACTGTTACCATAGACGAGCGATGGTTCTAGAAAATCCCTTGCGGATTCTGCACGTCCTGCGCGCACCGGTCGGCGGCCTGTTTCGCCATGTCCGTGATCTCGCGGAGGCGCAGGCCGAACGCGGGCATCTCGTCGGCATCATGGCGGACTCCACCGTTGCGAGCTACCAGGCGGAAGAGGCGTTTCAGGAGTTGAGCAAGGTCTGCAAGCTCGGCGTGCTGCGCGTGCCGATGAGCCGCCAGCTCGGTCTCAAGGATCGCAAGGCCGTCGGCTACGTGACGGCGCGCGCGCAGGAGTGCAAGGCGGAAATCCTGCACGGCCACGGCGCCAAGGGCGGCGCCTATGTGCGTCTTGCGCGCACGGCAGCGCTTCGCGTTTACACTCCGCATGGCGGCAGCCTGCATTACCGGCGACTGTCCCCGCTCGGGCTTCTGTATCTTCGGCTCGAAAAAATGCTCGTGCGACGGACGGATTTGTTTCTGTTCGAGAGCGAGTTCAGTCTGACGACATTTCGCAGAAAGATCGGCGAACCTCGATCGCTTGCACGTGTCGTACATAACGGCGTCCGGCCGGAAGAGCTTGAACCGGTGACACCGAATGCGGATGCGGCGGATATCGTTTTCGTCGGCGAATTGCGTAAGCTCAAAGGCGTCGGCGATCTGATCGAGGCGCTCGCCCGCACGCCGCGAAGCGCCGTACTGTTCGGCAGCGGGCCCGACGCCGAAAAATTCCGCGCCGAGGTCGCAAAACGCGGCCTCGCCGGGACAATCGAATTCGGCGGAGTCTTATCCGCGCGGGAAGCCTTCAAATGCGGGCGCATCTTGGTTGTACCGAGCCGCGCGGAATCCTTCCCCTATATCGTGCTGGAAGCGGCGGCCGCCTGTGTGCCTATGATCGCGACCAATGTGGGCGGTATCCCCGAAATCTACGGGCCGGATGCCGACAAGTTAATCCCGCCTTGTAAGCCCGAGACGCTTGCCGAGGTGATCGCCTTTACGCTGAAAAAGCCCCCCGACGCGCTCACCGTCCGGCTGCATCAGCGTGTCGCGGCCTCGTTTACCGTATCGGCCATGGCCGACGGCGTTCTGAAAGCCTATCGCGACGCGCTTTCCGTGCGCGCCGGCCACAATCGTTAAAACTTTCATTAAACCTTCCGACAGAAATTCTCCTTAACTTTGGCGCTTACCGTCCGAAATGCCTTCGCGCGCGCTTATAACGCCTGCGGAAACACCTGAAAGTGATCCGATGAAACGCAGTTTCGAGGGAGCGATCTGGGCCGACCGGGCGCGCGCCGGCACTGCAAACGCAACCCAGCGCCCAAAGCCCGCCGGGACACGCGAACTCAGCCCGCTCGCGCGCATGATCGCGGCCGAAGCTGTCCCGCACGCGATCTCGCCTGTCGTGTTCGCAGGTCTTATTCGGCTCTACGAATTCATCGTGATCGTTGCGTCCGGTCTCGGAATCCATCGCCTGTATGTCGACATGCAGGCGCACGAGCCGCTCTCGTGGCGCTACTTCCTCGCCGTCAGCAGCATGGCGCTCGCCACCATTTTCGCTTTTCAGGTGAGCGGCCTCTATTCGATCGCACTCCTGCGTACGCGGGTCGAGCAGCTCGGCCGCAGCGGCGCAATCTGGACAATGACTTTTCTGGTCGCTGCGGTGGTGACGTTTTTCGTTCGGCCGGCGGGCGATTTCTCCCGCATCTGGGCAGCGTCCTGGTTCGTGACGGTGTTGTTCCTGCTCTACGGGGGGCGGCTGTTCATCAGTTCGCTTGTCCGCCGCTGGACGCGGCAAGGCCGCCTCGTCCGCCGCACGGTCATCGTCGGCGGCGGCAGCGCAGGCGAAAATCTCATTCATGCGCTGGAAGCGCAGAAGGATTCCGACCTCGACATTCGCGGCGTGTTCGACGATCGCGGCGAGGAACGTTCGCCCTCTCAAATAGCGGGACTGCCGAAACTCGGCACGGTCGACGACCTCGTCGAATTCGCGCGCCGCACGCGGATCGATCTCCTGCTCGTCTCGCTGCCGATCACCGCGGAAGAACGCGTCCTGCAAATGGTGCGCAAGCTATGGGTGCTGCCGGTCGATCTCCGGCTCGCGGCGCATACCAGCAAGCTCCGTTTCCGGCCCCGCGCCTATTCCTATATCGGCAACGTGCCGACGCTCGACGTTCTGGATCGGCCGATCCGCGACTGGAATTTCGTAGCGAAATGGCTGTTCGACCGGATCGTCGGCGGCATTCTGCTGCTGCTTGCGCTCCCTGTGCTTGCCGTCTGCGCCATCGCCATCAAGCTCGACAGTAAAGGGCCTGTCTTCTTCAAGCAGAAGCGCTATGGCTTCAACAACGAGCTGATCGAAGTCTTCAAGCTCCGCTCGATGTATGTCGATCAGGCCGATGAAAAGGCTGCGAAACTCGTCACCAAGGACGACCCGCGTGTAACCTGGGTCGGTCGCTTTCTGCGCAAGACGAGCCTCGACGAGCTGCCGCAGCTCATCAACGTCGCGATCAAGGGAAATCTTTCGCTCGTCGGGCCGCGGCCGCACGCGCTGCATGCCAAAGCCGCGAACCTGCTCTACGACGAGGTGGTGGACGGCTATTTCGCCCGCCATCGCGTGAAGCCGGGGATCACCGGCTGGGCGCAGATCAACGGCTGGCGCGGCGAGACCGACACCAGCGAGAAGATTCAGCGCCGCGTCGAGCACGATCTCTATTACATCGAAAACTGGTCGGTATTGTTCGATCTCTACATTCTTCTGCGCACGCCTTTCGCGCTCCTGAAAACCGAGAACGCCTATTGAGCGCCTCGGCTGAATTTCTTCCGGCACGGCCGGCGGGCTACTCAAAGCTCGCGACACGTTTCCTGCATCTTGCTCTGTTTGCGACAATCTTCGCGAGCCCCTTCGTGATGATCGAACCCGCGCCCTATGAAGGGCTGGTGGCGGTTCTGGGCCTTGCCTGCGTGTTCGCCAACGTCACGGTCGACCGCAAGATCCTCCTGCCGTTTCTGCTCCTGGTGCTGTGGAATGTGGGCGGACTGATCTCGCTCATTCCTTTCGTGAACGACAGCGATTCCGTCACCTTCGTCATCATCTCGATCTATATGGGCCTGACTTCGATGCTCTTCGCGTGCCTGTTCGCACACGACAGCGTGCGGCGGCTGGAGATCATGCGGAACGCCTACATCATCACAGCCGTAATCGCTTCGATCATCGGCATCATCGGCTATTTTGATCTGCTGCCGGGAGCTTGGGACAATTTCACCCGTTACAACCGCCTGAAATCGACGTTCAAGGACCCGAACCTGTTCGGGCCTTTTGCGATTCTGCCGCTTCTCTTTCTCATTTCCGGCGCACTCCTGAACGGCCTGAAGCTCCGTCATATTGTCGCGGGATCGACCATCCTCGTCGCGGTGCTTCTCTCCTTTTCCCGGGCGGCCTGGGCGCATTTTATCTTCTCTTCGATGCTGATGGTCGCGCTGATGTTCGTCGCGACCCCGAGCGCACGCTTCCGCGCCCGCCTTGCGTCTGCAACGTTGATTTCGATTGCGGGAGTCGCGGCTCTACTCGTCGCGATGCTCTCGGTCGGCCATATCGGAAAAATCTTCCAGGAACGCGCGAGCCTGACCCAGGACTATGACGTAGGAGAAGGAGGCCGCTTTACCCGGCAGCTGGAGAGCATTCCAATCCTGCTGCAAGAGCCGAACGGCTTCGGGCCGTATCAATTCCACAACCATTATGGCCAAGATCCTCATGACGTTTATATCAACGCCTTCGCCTCCTACGGCTGGCTCGGCGGCATTTCCTACGCCGCGCTCGTGCTGGTCACGCTCTGGATCGGCTACGTGACGGTGCTCAAGCGAACGCCCTGGCAGCAATACCAGATCGCGGTGCTTGCGACCTATACCGGCGTCGCGCTCGAAGGCTTCGTGATCGATACCGACCACTGGCGCAGCTATTACTTGGTGCTGGGGCTTGTCTGGGGACTCGCGATCGCGACGATCAATTACGAGCGAAAGAATCACTTGCGCGCGGCGATATAGGCGTAGCTCGCGAAGAAGCGCCAGTCGCGCGCGCGCGCGAGCTTCGTGAACCGCGCGTGGATATCGCGCACGATCGGAAACGGCCGATAATATTCGTGGCCGTAGAACGGAATTACCATCACGTCGCGATAACCGATCGCCTTCAGCATGGGGGCGAGTTTTCGCTCGCTCGCGAAAGTCCAGCTATAGCGCGCGGGAAATACCGGATCGCTCTCGTCGGTGCGGTTTTTGTAGATCGACTTCACGATCGACGCCGCCAATTGATCCGGGATCAGCCAGTTCACGACAAAGGGAAAGGCATAGAGCGTCGGCACAAAGGCGAGCCCTACGCCGCCGGGCGAAAGAATGCGATAGAGATTGCTCCACGCGCGCTGACCGTCGGCGACGTGCTCAAACACCATGCGCGAAAAAGCCAGATCGTAGCCGGCGCGGCCTAGCTCGGCAGCGCTTAAGTCGCCTGCGATGTCGAAGCAGGCGGTGCGATAGCCTTTCGGCAATTCCGCGAGCTCCGTTTCGGAAATATCGTTGACCGTAAGTTCCGCGCCCATATGCGAGAGCGCCTCACGCCCGAACAACGGATCGCGCCCGCCGCCGATCTCGATCAGCTTCTTTGCACCGAAAGTCTCGGTGAGATGCCGCACCACGCGCTCGTAATTCTCCCAAGCCCAGGCCTCGGTGTGTTCGACGCCGAGCGGCGCGAGCGCCTGCGCAAGCGTGGCTGCGGCAGGATGGCGCGAAACCGGAACGGCGCTAATTTCGGTAACAGACATGATCGCTCCCATTGGCGGCTGCACCTTAAACCGGCAAATCTTAAGGACATGCGAAAGTGCCGGTTACGGTTAAATTCGAGGCGCTTGGCCGCGCTTTTTAAGCCTCGGCACGAGCGGATTCCATGAAACCGATAAAGTCCGGAGGTAGCCTTCCCGAATGCAGAAAGCTCCCGGCCAGCCGCCAGTCCCCGCCTTGACTTTCGCCATTGGCGACGTTCACGGCTGCGTCGATAAATTACATTCGCTTCTCTCGAAGTGCGAAAATTTGGCTGCCGGTACTCGCGCCCGCTACGTCTTTATCGGCGACTATATCGACCGGGGCCCCGATGCAAACCGGGCCATTCAGACCATCATCGATTTGCAGAAGCGGCCGGACGCGGAGGTCATTTGCCTGCGCGGGAATCACGAAGACCTTCTTTTAAATTGTTTCGAGGACGGAGCCGAACAGCTTGTCCACTGGCTGCTGATGAACGGAGGAGCGGCAACCTTGAGAAGTTACGGCGTTGAATCCGTCCACGATATTCCCGGCGAGCATCTGGCGTGGATTCGCTCGCTCCGCCTTTTCTACGACGACGGAAAACGCTACTTCGTTCACGCCGGCGTCGACCCCGATCTGCCCTTGAGCGAGCAGTCGGAACACGACCAGCTCTGGATACGCGAGCCATTTTTGTCGTCCGATAAAATATTCGATCGCTTCGTCGTGCATGGGCATACGCCGCAGGAAAGCGGCCTGCCCGATATCCGCCCTAACCGCTTGAACATCGACACCGCCGCCGTCTACGGCGGGAAGCTGACTGCGGCCGTGTTTATGGACGAAGTCTTGCCGGTGAAATTTCTCACGGATTGAAACGGCGGGGTTGTCCGCCAAAGTTTTTTCTTTTGAGCGTTGCGCCTTCCGGTTCTCGAACCTATAGTCCCGCCCCGTCGGAGCGTGGCGCAGCCCGGTTAGCGCACTAGTCTGGGGGACTAGGGGTCGCGAGTTCAAATCTCGCCGCTCCGACCATTTCCAATCAGCGGCGCAGCTTATCCAGCGTGATCGGCAGATCCCGCACTCGCACGCCGGTGGCATGATAGACGGCGTTCGCGATCGCCGCCGCCGTCCCGACAATGCCGATCTCGCCGACGCCCTTGATACCGAGCGGGTTGATGTGCTCGTCAGGCTCGTCGACGAAGATCACCTCGATGTCGTGAATATCCGCATTCACCGGCATATGATACTCGGCGATATTCGCGTTCATGATGCGGCCGAATTTGTGGTCGTAGGCCGTCTCTTCGTGCAGCGCCATTCCGATGCCCCAGACGACGCCGCCCATGATCTGGCTGCGCGCGGTTTTGGTGTTGAGAATGCGCCCGGCCGCGACCGCATTAACGACCCGCGTGACCCGGATCACGCCGAGCTCCTCGTCGATCTTCACCTCGGCGAAGATCGCGGAATGCGTATTGCGGGCGTGTTTCTCGTCCTTCTTGAACTTGTGCAGCTTTTCCTTTTCGATCCGGTCCAGGCGGCGCTCGCGCATCACATGGGCGATGGTCATTGCGCGAGCCGGGTCTTTTTTGCTGACGATTTTCCCGTCGGAGAGCGTCACATCTTCGAATTTCACCCCGGAAAGCGGCGACCCCTTTATTTTCTTCGCGGCGTCGAACAGCGTCTTGCGCACTTCGTCCGCGACGCCGAGGATCGCGTGCGATACGGATGCCGCCATCCACGAACCGCCTTCGACCGGCGACTGCGGAAGCGTCGAATCGCCGAGCTTGATGCCGATATTCTCGATCGGCAAACCGAGCGCGTCGGCCGCGACCTGCGCCATGATCGTGTAGGTGCCCGTACCGATGTCGGAGGTCGCGCAGGAAATTTCCGCGTGTCCGTTCGCGCCGAGCACAATGCGCGCCGCTGCCGGCATTTGCAGCGCCTCCCAGACGCCCGTCGCCATTCCCCAGCCAACGAGCTCGTTACCGTCGCGCATTGAGCGCGGGACAGGATTTCGTTTTTCCCAGCCGAACGCCTTCGCGCCCTGCTGGTAACATTCGCGAAGATTTTTGCTGGTGTAGGGAAGGTTTACACTCTGGTCCTTGTCCGAATAGCAGCGCAGCCGCAGTTCGACCGGGTCGAGTTTGAGCGCGACCGCAAGTTCGTCCATCGCGCATTCCAGCCCGTACACGCCCGTCGTTGCTCCGGGCGCGCGCATATCGCACGACGTGGGAACATCGAGCCGCGCGAGTTTATGCACGAATTTCGCGTTGGGGCTTTTATAGAGACGGTCCGCCCACTCGGTGTCGCTGCTCGAAAATTCCTCGAATTGCGATGTCACCACGATCGCCTCATGCGTAATCGCGTGCAGCGTTCCATCGCGCTGGGCCCCGAGTTGCAATCGCTCGATCGACGCCGGCCGGTAACCGAGGCCGTACATTTGCTGGCGCGTGAGCATAAGACGAACGGGACGCTTGAGCGTCAGCGCGCCCATGACGGCGAGCACCACCTGGTATTGCGGACGCAATCCCGAGCCAAAGCCGCCGCCCATGAACGGCGACATTACGCGGATGTCTCCTTTCTTTTTCTTGAACACGCTGCATAGATATCGGTGCACGTTTTGCACGCCCTGCGTCTTGTCGTAGACTGTGAGCTTCCCGCGCTTTTCCGGAATCGCGGTCGAAGCGAACAATTCCATCGGGTTGTGGTGCTCGGTCGGAATGAAATATTCCGCCTCATGCCGCACTTCGGCGGAAGAAAACGCCTTGGCGGCATCGCCGCGCGGCTTCTTCGATTTCTTCAGGGTAAATGCCTTCTCGCGCGCTGCCTGCAGATCGGTGATATGAGGCTTCGCGGCATACTCCACATGCACGAGCGAAGCGGCATAGCGCGCCGTTTCCCATTCTTCGGCGAGCACCAGAGCGACCGGCTGGCCGCTGAACATCACCTTGTCGTCATAGAGGGGGCGGAAGGGCGAGCCGCCGGGAGCGATGTCGTCTTTCCATGCCTGGTCGCTTTTGGGCAAGGCCGGACGGTTTTTGTGGGTCAGCACCTTCAGAACGCCCTTCACCTTCAGCGCGGCGCTTGTGTCGATGCTCTTGATGCGCCCTTTCGCGATGGTTGAGGTCACGACTGCGCCGAAGACGAGGCCCGGAACGTTGACGTCGCCGGCATATTTCGCCTGGCCCGTGACTTTGGCCTGTCCGTCGACGCGAGATATGGGCGTGCCGATATAGTTCATGCCCTCATCGCACTTTCTTGTCCGACTGGATCTGCGGCGTGCCGCGCGCGGCTTGCGTGAGCGCGCGGACGATCGTCCGACGCGCAAGGTCGATCTTGAAGCGGTTGTGCGAATAGCCTTTTGCTTCCCGCAGCAGGATATCCGCCGCTTGCTGGAAATTTCCCGCGTTCGCCGCCTGCCCGCGCAGCAAATCTTCGGCAGCTCGATTCCGCCAAGGCTTGTGCGCGACGCCGCCCAGCGCAAACCGCGCTTCCTTGATCGTTCCGTCCTCTATCTCGAGTCCGGCCGCGACGGAAACAAGCGCGAATGCATAGGACAGCCGGTCGCGGATTTTGAGATAGGTATAGTTCTTCGCGAACCCCTGCGGCGGGATTTCCACCGCCGTGACGATCTCGTGCGGCTGCAAATTCGTGTCGGTTTGCGGCATATCTCCCGGCAGCCGATGAAAATCCGGAAACGGAATGACGCGTTCGCCGTCCGGCCCGGCCACATGAACACGCGCCTCTAAAATCGCAAGCGCCACGCACATGTCCGAAGGATGCGTCGCGATGCAATGCTCGCTCGCACCCAAGATCGCATGCATGCGGTTGAGGCCTTCGATCGCCGGGCATCCGCTTCCCGGCTCGCGTTTGTTGCAAGGTGTGGCGGCGTCGTAAAAATAATAGCAGCGCGTGCGCTGCAGGAGATTGCCGCCGATCGAAGCCATGTTGCGGAGCTGCGCCGACGCCCCCGCGAGAATCGCGCTCGCAAGCACCGGATAGCGCCGCTCGATCAGCGAATGATAGGCAAGATCGGAATTCGGCACCAGCGCGCCGATCTTCACCCCGCCTTCCGCCGTCTCTTCGACTTGCTTCAATGGAAGCCGCGAAATGTCGATCAGGCGCCTCGGCTTTTCGACATCCTCTTTCATAAGGTCGATGAGATTGGTGCCGCCTGCGATGAATTTGGCGCCGGTGCTTGCGGCGCTCTGTCTCACCGCATCCGCGACATCGCTCGCGCGCACATATTCGAAATCGATCATGGCTTACCCATCGCCTGCTGGATCGCCGCCACAATGTTCGGATACGCGCCGCAACGGCAGATATTACCGCTCATCAATTCGCGGATTTCCGCGGCGCTCTTCGCCCGGCCCTCGGAAATCAGCCCGACCGCGGAGCAGATTTGTCCCGAAGTGCAATAGCCGCACTGGAAGGCGTCGTGATCAATGAAAGCCTGCTGCACCGGATGCAGCGAGCCGTTCGCCGCCAGCCCTTCGACGGTCGTGATTTCCGCGCCGTCCTGCATGACCGCGAAGGTCAGGCAGGAATTGATCCGCCGGCCGTTCAAGAGCACGGTGCAAGCGCCGCACTGGCCGTGGTCGCAGCCCTTCTTGGTTCCGGTGAGGTCGAGATGGTCGCGCAGCGCGTCGAGCAAGGTCGTCCAGGGGGCGACGCCTAGTTGCGCCCGCTTGCCGTTGATCGTCAGGACGACCGGGAGCTTACCCTGCGCTGGAAGACTCTCCCCGGGTGACCGCGCCATGCGAATTTCTCCACCCGCATCCTAGTTTGGAAGATATGTAAAGAAAATCTCGCCCTTTTGTTCCAGGACGGCCGATGCAACCCAGCTCTGACGTGAATGCACACGCCAAATATTGAACAGAAGTCTTCGAATTTGGGCGGAACTAGAAAAACGAGTTTTCTTTTCCGACGGGATCGTGCGGGCGATTTTTGTTCGACTCTGCGAGCAATTTAATCAGTTCCTGCGGCACGTGCATGTTCGGGTTCGGGGCGTCGAGGCCGACGAACTTCGCAATATCCATGCCGAAGGAATTGCAGTTGTAGCCGGCGCCGTGCCAGGTCGAGTGCTCGGATTGCAGTTTTTTGATGTAGGGCACGAGCTTGTTGTATTCGGCCTCGGTGAGCGGCACGCAGAATTTCGCGGCGAGGAACTGCTCGTCGATATCGCCGTCGCTCGGACCCGTCTCGGCCGGCACCGGCATCCAGATGCCGAGGGTATACTCGCTCGGGCCGCCTTTCGGATGCAGGCCGGCGACCTTGTAACTCGCGAAGGAATTGCCGCCGCCAAGCTTGCCGAAGAGTACGAAGGTATGTCCCCAGCTCGCGGCGTTGCGGGCGCGAAATTCCACGAAGTACGGCTTGCCGGCAATCCGCGGGCAGGCTTTCGAGTTTACCGGGATCTTGATGTATTTGGTGTCCGGCTCCTCGGAGTAGGGATTGATCATCCGGCCGCCGCTCGCGGTTACATTCGTAGTCGGAAGCTTTTTCTCTCCGCCCGTCGCTTCTTTCGGCGCGATGGATGCTTCTTTTTTCTTCGCAGGCGCCGCTTGCGTCGATGAAGCAGCCGGAGAGCTGGACGTGGAGGCGGTCGTAGATTGAGCTTGGGCAGTTGCCGCGCCCAGCCCGATAGCGAGCGCAAACGCGCTCAAGCCGAACAATATTCCGGGAAGATTTTTCACACCGCTCTTCACGACCCACTCACTAGCCGCGATCTCTGGTCAAATCGTGGCGCGAAAATTCAGGCGCTCCACAATTTCGAGAAGCGAAAAAGAATAAGCGCCCCGTCGATCTTCATCGCCGAGGCGCGAATCCTCAAGAGAACAAACAAAAAAGCCGGCTCCCGCCGACTTTTCTGTAGCTGTTAGCCCTTGGCGACAACCGGCGCTTTGCCGATCGGTGCTTTGCCAGCGCAACCAGCGGCGCTGAGCAACGCGAGCACAGCGGTCGTAGCGATAAGAATCTTCTTCATGGGATAGCCCCCTCGAGGTGGTGACAAGAAGTAAACTAGGGATACGCAAACTCTCATCGCAAAGCTACGCTGACTCCCCACTTTGCACCACGGAAATAACCGCTTTCACGCAGATTGTTGGGCTGTGTGACCTCATCGCAACAGTCCTGCACCCCCAATCCAATGCATATTAAGCTATTGATTTTATTTAATATTTTTGTTCTTTCGCAGTGTCGAACCTTGACAAATTGTTCACTTGGCGGAATCGCGCCGTCAATCTACTGCTACTGCGATCCACAGATCTCACCGCCAAAACTTCTAGGGAATCTTATGCGCAATTCGTTCCGATTCACCGGACTTGTTGCCGGTCTCTTTATCGTTTTTGCGTTCTCATCCGCCTCTCAAAGCGCGCTGGCGCGCGGCGAGATCGTCAATTTCAACGAGGGCTCGGCGGGCACCATCGTGATCAAGACGAGCCAGCGCCGCCTCTACTACGTCCTCGGCGGCGGCAAGGCGATTCGCTATCCGGTCGGGGTCGGCCGCGCAGGCATGCAGTGGCAGGGCAGCGCCTTTATCACTTCGACGCGTCTGAAACCGGCATGGTCCCCGCCCAGTGAAATGATCCGCGAGAACCCACGGCTCCCGCGTGTCATCGCGGGCGGCGCGTCGAACAATCCGATGGGTGCGGCCGCGCTCACCTTGAGCAACGGCGAATACGCGATCCACGGCACCAACGCGCCGGGTACGATCGGCGGCTTTGTGTCCCACGGATGCATCCGCATGTACAACGCCGACATCATGGATCTCTACAGCCGCGTGCACATAGGAACGCCGGTCACCGTCTCGAGATAACCGGGCTCAGCTCCGCACGAGCGAGCAACCGCCATCCTTGAGTGGCCGAAACGCTTCCTCGGCCGGAATCGTTGCACGCAGCTTGTAGAAGTCGCCGGGATATTTCGATTCTTCCGGCTTTTTTACTTCGAAAAGATAGGCCGGGTGGATCTTGCGGCCATCGACGCGGATCATCCCTTTGCCGAAGAGCGGATCGTCGGTCGGGATCGCTTTCATTTTTTCCGCGACCGCCCGGCCGTCTGAGGAGGACTTCAGCTCGCCGACCGCCTTGAGATAGTGCAGGACGCTGGCATAGACGCCGGCATGCACCATGGTCGGAATTTTTCCGGGCATCGCTTCCTGATAGCGCTTGGTCCAGGCGCGGCTCGCGTCGTTCAGATCCCAGTACCAGGTTTCGGTAAGCACAAGCCCTTGCGCGACCTGCAATCCCAGCGCCTTCACATCGGTTGAGAATACCAAAAGACCGGCGAGATTCTGGCCGCCTTTCACAATGCCGAATTCCGCCGCCTGCTTGATCGCGTTGATGGTATCGCCGCCCGCGTTCGCAAGCCCGATGATCTTCGCCTTCGAGGACTGCGCCTGCAGGAGCGCCGAGGAGAAGTCATGCGTGTTGAGCGGCAGGCGAACCTTGCCGAGCACCTTTCCGCCATTGGCTTCCACGACCGCGGAAGTGTCGCGCTCGAGCGCATGGCCGAAGGCGTAATCGGCGGTCAGGAAAAACCAGCTGTCGCCGCCCGTCTTCACCACCGCCCTGCCCGTGCCGTTCGCCAGCATCCAGGTGTCGTAGGTCCAGTGGATCGTGTTGGCGTTGCACTTCGAGCCGGTGAGATCGGAGGTGGCTGCGCCCGATACGACGAAAAGTTTGTTCTTGTTCGCCGCAACCTGGCTTACCGCAAGCGCGACCGCCGAATTCGGCCCGTCAACGGCGGCGTCCACGCCCTCGTTCTCGAACCACTTGGTGGCGATCGCAGCCGCGATATCCGCCTTGTTCTGCGGATCGCCCGCGACGATTTCCACCTGCAAATTCGGATTGATCTTCGCGTAATCCGCGGCCGCAAGCTTCGCGGCGACGATCGTGCCCGGTCCGCCGATATCCTGATAAAGGCCCGAGAGATCGCTGATGACGCCGATCTTCACTTTCTGCGTGCCGGACTGCGCGAAGGCCGCGCTCCATGCCAGAGCGACAGTCGCAGCCGCAACGGCACCTACGATTTTTTTCATTTCGTCCTCCCTAGGTGCAGCCGAGAGCGCTCCGCATTTGGAGCAAGGCGTAGACTTTCCCTTTTCGAGTCTCGCGTCCAGTTCGGAATGCGCAAAACCGCGCGCGCGAATTTCGCCTGGCGAAAGCGCCGTCATTTCAGCCTGCGGAATTCGCGGGGATTACAGCCTGATTTTCAGGAAGTGCGCGATCTCGCCGATCACGCCGCGGCGGAACAGGAGAACGCAGGCGACGAAAATGACGCCCTGGATCACCGTCACCCACTGGCCGAATTCAGCGAGATAGCTCTGCATGGCGATAATGATGAAAGCGCCCACCACAGGCCCGAACACGGTGCCGAGCCCTCCGACAAGTGTCATCAGCACCACTTCGCCCGACATCGTCCAATGCACGTCGGTGAGCGAAGCAAGCTGAAAGACGACGGCTTTTGTCGCGCCAGCAAGCCCCGCGAGCGCCGCCGACAGAATGAAGGCGAGCAACTTGTATCGCTCGGTCTTGTAGCCGAGCGATATCGCGCGCGTTTCATTCTCGCGGATTGCTTTCAGCACCTCACCGAAGGGCGAGTAGATGATGCGATAGATGAGAAGGAAGGCGGCGAGAAAGACAACCAGCACGAAGAAATACATTGTCATCTCGTGCGACAGGTCGAACAGCCCGAGAAGCTTACCGCGCTGGACGCCCTGAATGCCGTCCTCGCCATGCGTGAACGGCGCCTGCACAGCGAAGAAAAACATCATCTGCGCAAGCGCAAGCGTAATCATCGCGAAATAGATGCCCTGCCGCCGGATGGCGAGCGCGCCCGCGACAAGGCCGAGTCCGCCTGCGGCGACCGTGGCAAGAATGATGGACAGCTCCGGCGTAAGCCCCCACTCCTTGAGCATATGTGCGCAGAAATAAGCCGCCCAGCCGAAAAACATCGCGTGCCCGAACGAAAGGAGCCCGACATACCCGATCAAAAGATTGAAGGCGCAGGCAAACAGCGCGAAGCAGAGCGCCTTCATCAGGAAGATCGGATACATGAACGCGGGCGCGACGACGAAAAATGCCGCCATGATCGCGAAAGCGACCAGCTCGCTTCTGTGACTCGCCGCCGTGACGGGCGCGGTGATGGTTTCGGTTGCGCTCGCCATCTCACCCTCTTCCGAACAATCCTGCAGGCCGGGTCAAAAGCACGATCGCCATGATGACGAAGATCACCGTGCTCGAGGCTTCGGGGAAAAATACTTTCGTCAGGCCTTCGGCGATCCCGAGCGAGAAGCCGGTCAAAATCGCGCCCATGATCGAGCCCATGCCGCCGATCACGACGACGGCGAACACGACGATGATGATGTCTGAGCCCATTTGCGGGCTGACGTTATAGATCGGCGCCGCCATTACCCCCGCGAAGGCCGCAAGCGCCACGCCGAAACCGTAGGTGAGCGTGATCATGCGCGGGACGTTGATGCCGAAAGCGCGAACCAGTGTCGGATTTTCTGTCGCCGCGCGCAGGTACGAGCCAAGGCGCGTCTTTTCGATCACGAACCACGTGCCGAAACAGACAATCAGCGACGCTACGATCACCCACGCGCGATAATTCGGTAGAAACATGAAGCCGAGATTGTGCCCACCGGCCAGCGAAGATGGCACCTGATAGGGCTGGCCCGACGAGCCGTAATAATTGCGGAACACGCCCTCGATCACGAGCGCGAGCCCGAAGGTGAGCAAAAGCCCGTAAAGATGATCGAGCTTGTAGAGCCATTGCAGCATCGTGCGCTCGATCACGATGCCGATGATGCCGACGATAATGGGCGCGAGAATGAGCGCCGGCCAATAGCCGATGCCGGTGAGCTGCAACAGAAGATAGGCCGCAAACGCCCCCAGCATGTATTGAGCGCCGTGCGCGAAATTGATGATGTTAAGCATCCCGAAAATCACGGCGAGCCCGAGCGACAAGAGCGCATAGAACGAGCCGTTGATCAGCCCGATCAGGAGCTGACCGAACAAGGCCTGCGACGGAATGCCGAAAATTTCAAACATGCGAAGGCTCTTGTGAAAATGAGGGGCGGGTTTCTGCCCGCCCCTCGCAGCAACTACATTTCGATCAGCTCTTTACCAGCGGGCAGCCGCCGTCCTTGAGCGGACGGAACGCTTCGTCCGCCGGGATGGTGGCGCGCAGCTTGTAAATGTCGAAAGCAGATTTCGATTCCGAAGGCTTCTTCACCTCGAACAGATATGCCGGGTGAATCTTTCGGCCGTCGACGCGGATCGAGCCCTTGCCGAACAGCGTGTCATCCGTCGGCAATTCTTTCATTTTGTCGACCACCGCCTTGCCGTCCTTGGACTGCTTCAGGGCGGACACGGCTTTCAAATAGTGCAGCACTCCCGAATACACGCCAGCTTGAACCATGGTGGGAACTTTGTTTCCCATTTCCTTCTGCCAGCGTTTCGTCCACGCCCGATTGTTGTCATTCAGGTCCCAGTACCAGGTTTCCGTCAGCACAAGGCCCTGGGCGGTCGGCAGGCCCAGTGCAACAACGTCGGTCGAGAAAATCAGCAAGCCGGCAAGGCTCTGCCCGCCTTTCACGATGCCGAATTCGGCCGCCTGCTTGATCGAGTTGATGGTATCGCCGCCCGCGTTCGCAAGGCCGATCACCTTCGCTTTCGACGATTGCGCCTGCAGCAGGAACGAGGAGAAGTCTGAGGTGTTCAGCGGCGCACGAACCGCGCCGAGCACCTTGCCGCCATTCGCCTTGACGACCTCGGACGTATCGCGCTCCAGCGCGTGCCCGAACGCGTAATCGGCAGTGATGAAGAACCATGTATCGCCGCCGGTCTTAACAACCGCCTTGCCGGTACCGTTTGCCAGCATCCAGGTGTCGTAGGTCCAGTGGACAGTATTTGCGTTGCACTTCGAACCGGTGAGATCGGAAGAAGCGGGACCCGACCCAATGAATACCTTATTCTTGTTCGCCGCGACCTGGCTGACCGCAAGCGCGACGCTCGAGGTCGGCACGTCCACAATCATGTCGACGCCTTCGTTATCGAACCACTTGGTAGCAATCGACGAACCGATATCCGGCTTGTTCTGGTGGTCGCCGGAAACAATCTCGACTTTCAGGTTCGGATCGATCTTGGCAAAATCTTCGACGGCAAGTTTCGCAGCCGCAACTGAGCCCCGGCCCGCAAGGTCCGCGTAGAGACCGGACATGTCGTTCAGTACGCCGATTTTTACCGTCTGCTGCGCATGCGCCGCGGTGCCCAAACCGAGGGCGACGGCCGCTGCTGCTACGGCACCAATAACCTTCCTCATTACCTTCCTCCCTTTGTGCGGGCCTTTGGGCCCGAGACTTCAAACTCCGAGGTATTCGTGTAGCTTTTCCCGCTTCGCGTCCAGTTCGGAATTCGCGAACCTTTCCACGACCTTGCCGTGCTCCATGATGTAGAAACGGTCGGCCACGGTCGAGGCGAAGCGGAAATTTTGCTCGACGAGCAAAATCGTAAAACCCTGATCTTTAAGCATTTTAATCGTATTGCCGATCTGCTGGATGATAACCGGGGCGAGCCCTTCTGTCGGCTCATCAAGAAGTAGCAATCTTGCCCCCGTGCGCAGGATGCGGCCGATTGCCAGCATCTGTTGCTCGCCGCCCGAAAGCTTGGTGCCCTGGCTGTGCAGACGCTCCTTGAGGTTCGGAAACAGCTCGAAAATGCGCTCCGCTGACAGCCCGCCCGGCCTCAGTTGCGGCGGCAGAAACAGGTTTTCCTGCACGTCGAGGCTCGAGAAAATTCCGCGCTCTTCGGGACAAAAAGCGATCCCCGTCTTCGCGATCTTGTCGGAGGTGAGCCGGATCAGCTCCGCATCCTCCATTTTGACCGAGCCCTTGCGCTGGCCGACGATGCCCATCACCGATTTCAGCGTCGTGGTCTTGCCCGCGCCGTTTCGGCCGAGAAGCGTTACGACCTCGCCGGGGAATACGTCGAAATCGACGCCATGCAGAATATGCGACTCGCCGTACCAGGCCTCGAGATTTTTCACCGAGAGCAGCGGCGCGCGATCAAGCATGGCCGGTTCCCATATAGGCTTCGCGCACGTCGGGATTCTTTGACACCGTTTCGTAATTGCCTTCCGCGAGCACGCGTCCGCGCGTAAGCACGGTGATCGTGTCGGAAAGATTGGCGACGACCGAAAGATTGTGCTCGACCATGAGCACCGTGCGGTTCGCCGAGACGCGCTTGATCAGCGCGGCGATCCGGTCGATGTCCTCGTGGCCCATGCCCGCCATCGGCTCGTCCAACAGCATCATTTCCGGATCGAGCGCGAGCGTCGTTGCGATTTCTAGCGCGCGCTTGCGGCCGTAAGGAAGCTCGACTGCGATCCAGTCGGCGAAGGAGGAAAGGCCGACATCGTTCAGCAATTCGCGCGCACGGTCGTTGTATTCGTTCAGGATGTTGCGCGAATGCCAAAAATCGAACGACGTGCCGCGCTTCCGTTGCAGCGCGATCCGTACATTTTCGAGCACGGAAAGATGCGGGAAGACCGCCGAGATCTGAAAGGAACGCACGAGACCAAGCCGCGCGACATCGGCCGGCGCAAGCGTCGTGATGTCTTCGCCCTTGTAGGTGATCTTGCCGCGCGTCGGCGTGAGAAACTTGGAAAGCAGATTGAAGCAGGTGGTCTTGCCAGCACCGTTCGGTCCAATCAGCGCATGAATCGTGCCGCGCGCGACGCGAAGATTCACCCCGCTGACGGCGACAAAACCGGCAAACTCCTTGGTCAAATCCTCGGTCTCGAGGATTGTCTCACCACGCATTGACGCAACTATCCCCCATCCAACACGCGCATTCTTCACGGGAATAGCGAATCCGTCCAGAGCCAATAATTGCTACTCGCAACAAAAATTGCGGAATTTTGCTGGAATAACAGGCAGGGCGTCTACCACTCGCGCTCGCGCGCCGCGTCCAGCATACGGCGGCATTCGCCTAGCTCGTTCAACGTCGCTTTCAGAAGCTGAATTGCATCAGGCGTCAGGCTCGTGACACTTGTATGACTTTTATGACTTTCCCCCGTCTGTACGGAACCCTCGGGGGATTCTTCCTTTTCCGCTTGCATCGCGGGCGGACGGGCGATGCTGGGCTTGCGCAGAAACTGCGGCAATTGATCGCCCGTCCCTTCGCCCTCCTCCGCATCGTGTTGCGGAACGGGAACTTCCACCACGCGCGGCAATTCGGGCGTCTTGGGCTCCCCGCGGAGCGACGGCAATAAATCCATCAACCCGCTTACACCGCTGCGCCCGCGGCCGGGCGCCGCTGCGCCGGTCCTCGCAGCTTCCTCCGCCGCCGACTGCCCGATCGCCTGCACGTGACGAATCCCTTGCTCGCGCAAAATCTGTTGCACGCCGCGAATGGTGTAACCCTCGCCATACAAGAGATGCCGGATGCCGCGCAGAAGATCGACGTCGTCCGGACGATAGTAGCGGCGGCCGCCGCCGCGCTTCAGCGGCTTGATCTGCCCGAAACGCGTTTCCCAGAAACGAAGAACGTGCTGGGGCAAATCGAGGTCGTCGGCAACCTCGCTGATCGTTCGAAAAGCGTCAGGCCCCTTCTCCACGCCGCGCGTCTCCCTTAGCTGCGCGCTTTACCGTCGTTAATCCGTGCCTTCATGATATTCGATGGCTTGAACACCATGACGCGGCGCGGCTCGATCGGAACTTCTTCGCCGGTTTTCGGGTTCCGGCCGATTCGGCGTCCCTTGCTGCGCACGATGAACGATCCGAAGGAAGAAAGTTTGACGTGCTCGCCACGGGCGAGCGACTCGGAAATTTCTTTCAGGACGAGTTCGACTAGCGCGGCAGATTCTGTGCGCGAAAGTCCGACCTTCTGATAAACAACTTCGCTCAGATCTGCGCGAGTTAACGTCTTACCCCCAGCCATGAGCGCCCCCCGCTTTTCGGCGGTTCTATCCATCTGAATTTCAACGATATTCGTCGGGAGGCCCGGGGTCAACAACCGCCGGGAAATGCTCACCAGCGAACCAGTGCCGATCCCCAGGTGAAGCCCCCGCCCATGGCCTCAAGCAATACAAGGTGTCCCGGTTTGATCCGCCCGTCTTTGACCGCCACCGCGAGGGCAAGCGGAATCGAGGCCGCAGAGGTATTGGCGTGACGATCCACCGTTGTGACCACTTTTGACGGGGCGATTCCGAGTTTCTTGGCGCTGCCGTCGATGATACGGCGGTTCGCCTGATGCGGCACGAACCAGTCGATATCGTTCGAGTCGTAGCCCGTCGCTTTATAGGCATCCTCGATCACATCCGTGATCATGCCGACCGCGTGGCGGAACACTTCGCGGCCTTCCATTCGCAGATAGCCGGCGGTTCCTGTTGTCGATGGACCGCCGTCGACAAATAATTTATCGCGGTGACGTCCATCGGAGCGAAGATGCGTCGTGAGTACGCCGCGGTCTTCTCTTGTCCCCGGCTGATCCATCGCCTGCAAAACGATCGCGCCCGCGCCGTCGCCGAACAGAACGCAAGTGCCGCGATCCTTCCAGTCGAGAATGCGCGAGAAAGTTTCCGCGCCGATCACGAGTGCCGTGTTGAACGAGCCGGAGCGCAAATATTGGTCGGCAGTCGAAAGCGCGAAGACGAAACCAGAGCATACCGCCTGCACGTCGAACGCCGCGCCCTTCTGGATGCCGAGTTCGGCTTGAATCGTGACCGCTGTCGCGGGGAAAGTTTGGTCGGGCGTCGAGGTCGCGAGCACGATCAGGTCGACTTCGCGCGCGTCCATTTTGGCGTCAGCCAGGGCAGCGCGCGCAGCTTGCAAGCCGAGATGCGAAGTGAACTCGCCTTCGGCCGCGATATGCCGCTCGCGAATGCCGGTGCGCTGCTGGATCCACGCGTCGCTGGTGTCGACCGTTTGCGAAAGCTCGTCATTGGTGATCACGCGCTTCGGCAGATAAGCGCCGACACCACGCACGACAGAACGGCGGATACTCACGATGCGGTTTCCTTAAGAACGGCGGGATTGGTCACAGGAGCCGCAGCCATCTGATGCGCCAGCATAGCCGAAATCTGTGCGTTCAGGTCGTTTCGCACAACGTCATAGGCGGTGTCGATCGCGGCCGCGAAGCTTTCCGCGTCGGCGCCGCCATGGCTTTTCACCACGACGCCGTTCAAGCCGAGGAACACGCCACCGTTGACTTTTCGCGGATCGACCTTCTCGCGCAGGACCTGAAACGCATCGCGCGCGAATAGATAACCGAGCTTGCCCCGCCATGTGCGACTCATCGAGGCGCGAAGATACTCGCCGATCTGCTTCGCCGTGCCTTCTGCGGTTTTCAACGCGATATTGCCCGCGAAGCCCTCGGTGACGACGACATCCGTCGTGCCCTTCCCGATATCGTCGCCCTCGACAAAACCGCGATATTCGAGTTCGGGAAGATTGGCTTCGCGCAAAAGCTGACCCGCCTGCTTTACCGCCTCAACGCCTTTGATCTCTTCGACGCCGACATTCAGAAGGCCGACGGTCGGACGCTCGATATCGAATACGATCCGCGCCATCGCCGCGCCCATCACAGCCATGTCGACGAGCTGCTTCGCGTCCGCGCCGATCGAAGCGCCGAGATCGAGCACGACGCTTTCGCTGCGAAGGTTCGGCCAGATCGCGGCGATCGCCGGCCGGTCGATCCCGGGCATAGTCTTCAGGCAAAACTTCGCCATCGCCATCAACGCGCCGGTGTTGCCCGCGGAAACCGCGACGTCCGCATTTCCCTTGCGCACCGCATCGAGCGAGAGCCACATCGACGAATTGCGCCTTCCGTGCCGGAGCGCCTGGCTCGGCTTGTCGTCCATCTTCACGGCGACATCCGTATGCACGATCTTCGCCGCGTTCTTTAGCCTCTTCTCCGCCGCAAGAATGGGTGCGATCCGTTTTTCGTCGCCGAAGAAGATAAACTCGCTGTCGGGATGGCGGTCGTGCGCGATCGCGGCGCCCGGCACGACCACCTCGGGCCCGTGATCGCCGCCCATGGCGTCGACTGAAATTCGTACTGCTTTGGAAAGAGGCCGGTTCATTGGGCGAGCGTGGGGCCCCGGGGTTCGGTTGGGTCTCTGGATTCGAGTTGGCTGAGGCGGGCGGACAATAGCCTGTCGGCCTCAGAGTCAAAAGCTGTAATACACGGAAATTACTTGGAAGAGCGGCCCTTTTTGAGCTTCGCAAGCGCGGCAAAGGGATTATCCTGCTTCTCCCCGCCCCCCGACTGGGGCGGGGTAAATACCTCCCCCGGCTTGCGCGGGTAAGGGTCGATCCCAAGAACAAGGAACTCGGAGACGACGGCCCCGAGGTCAATGACGCCGTTCCTGATCGCGTCCGAAGGGTCGGGTTCGTCAAGATCGAAATCCGGATCGGGCGCCTTTTGCACCGCTCCCTTGGGCGCGAAGCGAAGCGCGATCTCCTCATGCACCTTGTTCTCGAACGGCTCGAGCGAGACGACGGAGTTCTGCTTCACCGTGGCATTGAGCTCGCCGGTGACCATGGCGCCCCCGGCGCCATCCGGCTGCAGATACAGGCGCGCGGAAAGCGCGGACACTGCGACCACATCCGCAAAGCGCGCAAGCGCTGCGCGGGTTGCCTCATCCGGCATGAGCGTGACCTCTTCGCCCTCCTCCGGAATATCGGCGACAACGACCGGATGATTCCAAACCGGCTCGGGGTTCACATGGCTTTTCATGCTGCAATCTCCTCCGGCACGGGAAACGCGACCTTGCCGCGCGCGATGGTTTCCGCCGTTTGCGCTTCGAGCAGCCGGTCCGCCGCGCGTACATAGCGGGCGAGGCGCTCTGGCTGGTTTTCTTCGCCGCCAAACACATTGCGCTTCAGTGCCGCAGCTAGTGGCCCATCGCCTGCCTCCCCTAGCGCCGTATCGTAAACATTCGCCCGTCCGTAAAAGGCCTCGCCCATCGCCCGCACCTTTCGCGGGACCGAAAGATCGCCGACACCGAGCTCCCGCATGCTTTCGTCCATGTCCTGAAAAAACAGATCGAACACCTGCTGCGCAATTTCACGCTCCGGAGTGCCGGCTTTCGAGAGCCTCCGCCAAACAAGGTAAACGTGCAAAAGCACCATATCGAAGCGCCCCTCCACCGTGTCGGGAACGCCGTATTCGCCGTAAAAGCCGGGTGTACGTGCCTGTGCCACGATCGCGCCATAGAGCGAGCGGATTTTGGCTTGGGGATCGGTTTTAGAGCGAAGCCGCTGAAACATAATTCCGCCGCCGGACACAAGGTTATATAGGGTTCGGGCGTACCGCGTTGCAATCCGGTATCGCACGGAGTAGTTGAACGAAGGCCGGTAAGTCCCGGTGCGGGAAGGGTTTATGCGCGAAGGGTATCTGGTTTCAAGGGTCGCACGCAGTCTGTGTCTCACGGCGGTGCTTGCGATCGCTTTGGCGTCCGCGGGTTGCACCGGTTCCTCGTCCTTCACGCAGAACTATTCCCATGGCTACGTCTTTGATGAAGCCTCGCTTGAACAGGTGCCGCCCGGTTCCAGCCAGGAGCAGGTGCTGCTCGTGCTCGGCACTCCTTCCACGGTCGCGACCGTCTCCGGCGAGGTGTTTTATTACATCTCGCAGAAGACCGAGCGCACCGCCTTTCTCGATCCGAAAGTGACCGACCAGCGCGTGCTCGCCGTCTATTTCGATCAGAACCGCCGCGTCGAGCGCATCGCCAATTACGGCCTCAAGGACGGAAAGGTCTTCGACTTCATCAGCCGCACGACGCCGTCCGGCGGCCAGGATCAGAACCTCATTCGCCAGATTCTGCAGGGCGCGCAGTTCAAGCCGAAGATATAAGCGAGATTGCCGCGATCCGGCCCGTCAAATTAGGATCTCCAGCCCGCATCGCTGGAAAATCTTGCATGACCGGCAAGGATACACCGCTCGTCCCGAAAGATGCGATTGCACTCGGGCTTCGATCGAACTGGCCTCAATTTTCTTTGCTCATCCTGGTCAACGCCTTCGTCGGCGGAATGGTCGGGCTTGAGCGAACGGTAGTACCGCTCATTGGCTCCGAGGAATTCAAAATCGCTTCGACGACGCTGGTCGTCTCTTTCATTGTCAGTTTCGGCGTCGTCAAGGCATTCGCCAATCTTGTTTCAGGTCATTTGGCGGATGCCTGGGGCCGCAAGCGCGTTCTGGTCCTCGGCTGGCTGTTCGGGTTGCCCGTGCCGTTCATCGTCATGTGGGCGCCAAGCTGGGAATGGGTGGTTTTTGCAAACGCGCTGCTTGGTATCAATCAGGGCCTTGCCTGGTCGATGACGGTAATCATGAAGATCGATCTGGTCGGGCCGAGGTCGCGCGGCCTCGCCGTCGGGTTGAACGAGTTTGCCGGCTACCTCTCGGTCGGCGTGACGGCGTTCCTGACCGGCTATATCGCCGCGCAGTACGGCTTGCGCCCCGTTCCCTTCTATCTCGGCGTCGCTTACGGAATTCTGGGCCTCGCCCTTTCGGTATTGGCTGTGCGCGATACGCGGCAGCATGTATTGCTCGAAACGGGCAGAAAAAACTCGCAGGGAGAGCCTCCGAATTTCTGGAAGATTTTTGCACTCACGTCCTATGGCGACCGAAACTTGTTCGCCGCCTGCCAGGCAGGGCTCGTCAACAATCTCAACGATGGCATGAGCTGGGGAATCTTTCCGCTATTCTTCGTGTCCTTCGGATTGGGAATCGAGCGCATCGGCATTCTGAAGGCGGTGTATCCGGCGGTCTGGGGCGTCTTTCAAATCGCGACTGGCCCGCTGAGCGACCGCTGGGGACGTAAAGGGCTGATTGCTGCAGGCATGTGGCTGCAGGCGGCGGGCCTCTTTATGACGGCGTTCTCCACGACCTTCGAATGGTGGCTGCTGGCGAGCGTCTTTCTCGGGCTGGGAACCGCGATGGTCTATCCCAGCCTGATCGCAGCCGTGTCGGACGCCTCCGATCCAAGGTGGCGGGCGCGTTCCCTCAGTGTCTATCGTTTTTGGCGCGATCTTGGCTATGCCATCGGCGCGCTGTCCGCCGGAATCATCGCCGATGTCTTCGGCCTCGTTTGGGCCATCGGCGCGATTGCAGCCCTTACGTTTTTCTCGGGCGTGATCGTAGCGATCGCAATGCGCGAATAAAAAAGAGGCCGGGAATTTCCCGGCCTCTTTTCCTTGTTCGTTCGTCCGCTCAGTGCGCGAGGATCGCGAGCAGCAGGAGCGCCACGATATTGGTGATCTTGATCATTGGGTTCACGGCCGGGCCTGCGGTGTCTTTGTAGGGATCGCCGACAGTATCGCCGGTGACGGAAGCTTTATGCGCTTCCGAACCTTTGCCGCCATAGTGGCCGTCCTCGATGTACTTCTTCGCATTGTCCCACGCGCCGCCGCCCGAGGTCATGGAGACCGCGACGAAGAGACCCGTCAGGATCACGCCGAGGAGCATCGCGCCCACCGCCGAGAAGGCCTGGCTCTTGCCGGCGATGTAATAGACGATGAAATAAAGAACGATCGGCGAGAGAACAGGAAGCAGCGACGGAACGATCATTTCCTTGATCGCGGCCTTGGTGAGGAGGTCGACCGCCTTGCCGTAGTCCGGCTTGTCGGTGCCCTTCATGATCCCCGGCTTCTCGCGGAACTGGCGGCGGACTTCCTCGACGATCGCGCCGCCCGCGCGGCCGACCGCCATCATGCCCATTGAGCCGAAAAGATACGGCAGCAAGCCGCCGATCAGGAGGCCGACGACCACGTACGGGTTCGACAGCGAGAAGTCGAGCGTGATCCCCTGGAAGTACGGGAACTTCTGCGCATTCGCGATGAAGTAGTTCAAGTCCGACGTATAGGCGGCGAACAGCACTAGCGCGCCGAGACCGGCGGAGCCGATCGCATAGCCCTTGGTGATGGCCTTCGTCGTGTTGCCGACCGCGTCGAGCGCGTCCGTGGACTTGCGCACGTCTTTCGGCAGGCCCGCCATTTCAGCGATACCGCCTGCGTTGTCCGTGACCGGGCCGAAGGCGTCGAGCGCAACGACCATGCCGGCAAGCGCAAGCATCGTGGTCACCGCCACCGCGATGCCGAAGAGGCCCGCGAGCTTGTAAGGCACGATGATGCCCGCGACGATGACGAGCGCAGGCAACGCCGTCGCTTCCATCGAGACCGCAAGACCCTGGATGATGTTGGTGCCGTGGCCGGTGATCGAGGCCGAGGCGATCGACTGCACCGGCCGAAAATTGGTGCCGGTGTAGTATTCGGTGATCCAGACGATCAGCCCTGTGACGACAAGCCCAACCACACCGCACCAGAACATCGCCCAGCCGTTGAATTTGAGCCCTGCGGCGGTGGTCAGCACCGTGTCGAAGCCGATCAGATAGTGCGTGGCGATCGCCAGCCCCGCGAGCGAGAGCACGGCGGAGGCGATGAAGCCCTTGTAGAGCGCGCCCATGATCGACTGGCTCGCGCCGAGCCGCACGAAGAACGTGCCGACAATCGACGTGATAATGCAGGCGCCGCAGATCGCGAGCGGATAGATCATCATCGAGGTGAGGATCGGCGTGCCGGCGAAGAAGATCGCAGCGAGCACCATGGTCGCGACCGTCGTCACCGCATAGGTCTCGAACAGGTCCGCCGCCATGCCGGCGCAGTCGCCGACGTTATCGCCGACGTTATCGGCGATCGTCGCGGGGTTGCGCGGATCGTCTTCCGGGATCCCCGCTTCCACCTTGCCGACGAGGTCGCCGCCGACGTCGGCGCCCTTGGTGAAGATGCCGCCGCCAAGACGGGCAAAGATCGAAATCAGCGAAGCGCCGAAACCGAGCGCGACCAGCGCGTCGACCACGACGCGGTCGGACGCATTGTGCCCGAGATAATGCGTGAGCACGACGAAATAGACCGCGACGCCGAGAAGCGCGAGGCCCGCGACCAGCATGCCCGTGATCGCGCCCGATTTGAATGCGAGTTCAAGCCCGCCCGCGAGCGACTTCGTCGCCGCCTGCGCGGTACGGACGTTCGCGCGCACCGAAACGTTCATGCCGATGAAGCCGGTCGCGCCCGAAAGGATCGCACCGATGGCATAGCCGATAGCGACCGGCCAGCCGAGGAAATAGCCGACGAGCAGGAACACGACCACGCCGACCATGCCGATCGTAAGATACTGGCGCTTGAGATAGGCCTGCGCACCCTCGCGCACGGCGCCCGCGATTTCCTGCATGCGCGCGGTGCCCGCGTCCGCCGACAGCACCGAGCCGATGGCCCAGGCTCCGTAAACGATGGCAAGCGCGCCGCACGCGATGATTATCCACAATGCAGTCATAGTCGCGGTCATGGACCCCTCAGTTCTTTGGCGATGGAAATTGAGACAAGCGGCGAGTTCCCCCGCGCCGCTCAAATGCGGCGCATACATGCCAAAAACGGCCTTGGGAAGCAACGCGGCGGGGCGGGATTTTAGTCGAAATCCCGCGTCAAGAACGGCTAGAAATGGCTGAAAGATGGGCGTTTAAAGCAGAGCGTCTGCCCGTCCGTGCCCTTGATCGCGACATCCTCTCCACTCGCGGCCGAACCAATCTCGGTGAGTGTTACGCCCGATTCTCGCGCTTCTTTTTCGAAGGCCGGAAATGCATTCCGCGAGATGGCGGCGAGAACCTCGTAATCGTCCCCGCCGGTGCAGATCGTTTCGATCAGTTTCGGATCAAACTGAAGCAGTTTCCGCGCGGCGGCCGAAAGCGGCAGTTTCGCCACGTCGACCTTTGCGGAAACGCCGGAAGCCGCCGCGAGCTTCGCGAGATCGCCCGCAAGCCCGTCCGAGATATCCATCGCCGCATGCGCATGTTTGCGCAGCGCGTTTGTCAGCGCCGTGCGCGGCTCAGGCACGAGATAGCGTTCGAGCAAATAGGCTTCTTCTTCCACACTCAGCTTCGCTCGCTTCGCGAGCTCGGGATCGCGCCGCAACTCGAGTCCAAGGGCGGAGTCACCAAGCGTGCCGCTCACGACGATCGCATCCCCTGACTTTGCCCCTGCCCGGCGTACCATTTTCCCCGCGGGCACCGTTCCAAATGCGGCGATAGAAACGCTCAACAAGCCGGGCGTCGCGTCCGTGTCGCCGCCGAGCAGCGGACAGCGAAAGGTTTTGATGTCGGCGGCGAGGCCATCGGCGAATGCCGCGATCCACTCTTCGTCGAGAGATTTCGGCATCGCTAGCGTGAGCAGAAAACCAAGAGGCTCAGCCCCTTTCGCTGCAAGATCGGAGAGATTGGCGCGGAGCGCTTTCTTCGCGATCGCCTGCGCCGGATCGCCGGGGAAGAAGTGCACGCCTTCAATCACTGCGTCCGTGGTGAGAACGAGATCGTGACCCGCAGGCGGCGTGACCGCCGCCGCATCGTCGCGCAGGCCGAATGCGCCTGGATCGCTCACAAGCGGGCGGAAGAAACGCTCGATCAGCCGCTCCTCGCCGCCCGGCATCGCTCACTCCACCGCGCGGAACTCGGCCGCGCGCATACGCCGGGCGAGATGATCGAGCACGGCGTTCACCATCCCGGTTTCCTCGCGGTCTAGGAACGCCGCCGCGACATTCACATATTCCGAAACGACGACGCGCGCAGGAATATCGCTCCGATATTTCAGCTCGTACGCGCCCGCGCGCATGACCGAGCGCAGGACCGTTTCAATCCGCTTGAGCGGCCAATTCTCGTTCAACGCCTCGTCCACAAGCGGATCAAGCGTACGCTGTTCGCGCACCACGCCTTCGACGATGTCGCGAAAGAAACCGGATTCGGCGCGGGGGAATTTTTCGCCTGCGCCTTCGCGCGTAAAGCGCGCCTCGAACTCCGCGAGGATGTCGGTCAAATCGGTCGCCGCGATATCCATCTGATAGAGCGCCTGCACCGCGGCGAGCCTTGCAGCCGTCCGCTCCTTTGTTTTTCCGAAAGCCATGGCTTATCTGCCCGCACGCGAACGCGCGATCCGCACCAGCGCAAGCGCTGCCGACGCCGCATGGCCGCCGACATTGCCCTCCGAGCGGCGGGCGCGCGCCCAAGCCTGTTCCTCGGTATCGACGGTAAGGATGCCGTTTCCGAGCGCGATCTTGCGGGCGATCGCGAGATCCATCAGCCCGCGCGCCGATTGATGCGAGACGATTTCAAAGTGTTCGGTCTCGCCGCGAATAACGCAGCCGAGCGCCACGATACCGTCATACGGCAGACCGGCATGCGCGGCGGCGTCCAATGCAATCGCCGCCGCGATCGGAATTTCCAGCGCGCCGGGCACCGCAATCGGCTCGAACTTGACGCGCGCCATCTCCAGCCGCTCCAGCGCGCCGGCAACGAGCTCCTCCACGATCTTTTCGTGGAAGCGAGTCTCGATTATGAGAATGCGCGCGCCGACGAGCGGCGCTTCCTCGGCGGAAAGTTTGGGGCGGTTCTCCTCGCTCATGGCCCACCGGACTACCGCCCTTACCTGCGCTCCGCAAGCCGCGCCGCATAGCGCGCCAGCATGTCGACTTCGAGATTCACCTCGTCGCCCTTCTTCAAAGAACTCCAGTTCGTTACCTTGAGCGTATGCGGAATCAGAAACACCGAGAATTCGTCGCCCTTCGTGTCGTTCACCGTGAGCGACGTGCCGTCGAGGGTGACCGAACCCTTGGCGGCGATGAAGCGCGAAAGCGCGCGCGGCGCGCGCAAGCGAAAGCCCGCCATGTCGCTTTTGTTCTTTCGCTCGACGATCTTCGCGAGGCCGTCCACATGGCCGCTGACGATGTGACCGCCGAGCTCGTCGCCCATTTTCAGTGACCGTTCGAGGTTGAGCCTCTGCCCCGGCTTCCACCGGCCCGCGGTCGTAAGCTTGAGCGTTTCCGCCCCCGCCTCGACCTCGAACCAGCTTCCTTTTCCTTTCGCACCGCGCGCGACCACCGTCATGCAAACGCCGTTCACCATGATCGACGCGCCAAGCGCAATCGACCTCGCCGGATAGCGGCTCTCGATCTTGAGGCGCTTCAGACCGCGTTCCGGCTTCACCGAAACGAGCGTGCCGAGGTCGCTGACAATGCCGGTGAACATCCTAGCTCCGAAAGAGGTGCGTGAGCCGGTCCGCGCCCAGCATCCGGCGCTCGATGATTTCAAAGCGCGGACTGTCGAGAAGGCTCGACAGCTCCATGTTTTCCAGCGCCGGGATCGCATCCGCGCCGAGCTCTTTCGGCGACTGCACGACCACCGCCTCGTCGATCAGATTTTCCTGCAAGAGCTCCGCCGAGATGATCGGCCCGCCCTCGACGAGAAGCCGGGTGATGTTCCGCGTCGCCAGAAGAAACAGCGCTTCGCTGAGGTCGATCCTGTCGCCCTTGGTGCTGACCCGCATCACCTCGGCGCCTGCTTCTTCCAGTTCGCGCTGCTTCTCAGGCGGCGCATCCGGGCGCGTGATGACCCAAAGAGGAATCTCGCGCGCCGTCCGTACCAGCTTCGCATCGAGCGGAATGCGCAATTTGCCGTCAAGCACCACGCGGATGGGCGAACGGTCCGCCATTCCCGGCAGACGGCAGTTCAGCATCGGGTCGTCGGCGAGCACCGTACCCGATGCGACCATTACGGCGTCAGAAGTCGCGCGCAGCATATGCGCTTCGGCGCGCGAGACGTTGCAGGAAATATCGGCGGGTTTCCGGCCCTTCAGTCCTGTTTTGCCGTCGGCGGAGACCGCGATCTTGAGGATCACATGCGGCCGCCCGTCCCTCATGCGCCGGATATGACCCGCATGCACCCGCGCCGCCTCCGAAGCACCCGGCCCCACGGTTACGGAAATGCCCGCTTCCTGGAGCCGCGCAATGCCGCGCCCGGAGGTCGCCGGATTCGGGTCTTGCAGCGCGATAACAGCGCGTGAAATCCCCGACCGCTTGATGATGTCAGTGCAAGGTTCGCCGCGTCCGTGCGGCACGCAGGGCTCAAGTGTCACATAAATCGTCGCCCCTTTTGCCGCCTCGCCCGCTTTGGCGAGCGCTTCTGCCTCCGCGTGCGGACGCCCGCCGCGCGCCGTCACGCCGCGGCTGATGATGCGCGGGCTCGCGCCCGCGGAAACCACCAGTGCGCCCACGGAGGGGTTCGGGAAGGTCTGGCCGAGATTGCGGCGGCCGAACGAAAGTGCGGCCGCCATGAAACGCTCGTCCTGATCAAGCGCAGGCAGCGCCGCCCCGGCCGCGCGCGACAACGCGTTCATCAAGGGCTCTTCACTCGCTCGGTTTCTGGCGAGATTTCTTCAAGGACTTTTTCGAAATCCTTCGGCTCGCGGAAGTTGCGGTAGACCGAAGCGAACCGCACATACGCAACGTCGTCGAGCTGCTTCAAGCCTTCCATCACCAATTCGCCGATCACCGAGGATGGAATTTCGCTCTCGCCGGAGCTCTCGAGCTTGCGCACGATTCCCGACACCATGCGCTCCACGCGTTCCGGATCGACCGGCCGCTTCCGGAGCGCGATTTCGACCGAGCGCAAGAGCTTGTCGCGGTCGAACGGAATGCGCCGTCCGCTCCGCTTCAGCACCACGAGCTCCCGCAACTGCACGCGCTCGAAGGTGGTGAAACGCCCCCCGCAGGCGGGGCAAATGCGCCGTCGGCGGATGGAGGCGGAGTCCTCCGTCGGCCGGGAATCCTTCACCTGCGTGTCGAGGGCGCCGCAGTAGGGACAACGCATTACGCCTGGGCCTCTTTACGGGTAGATCGGGAAACGGGAAACGAGTGCCTTCACCTTTTCGCGTACCGCGCCTTCGACAAGCGCGTCTTCGGTGATGTCCTTCTGCGAAAGCACGTTCAAAACCTCGGCGATGTAGTTGCCGATTTCTTGGAATTCCTTGACGCCGAAACCGCGCGTCGTTCCTGCCGGCGTGCCGAGGCGAATGCCGGAGGTGATCATCGGCTTTTCGGGATCGAACGGAATGCCGTTCTTGTTGCAGGTGATGTGGGCGCGGCCGAGCGCCTCTTCCGATACCTTGCCGGTCAGGCGCTTGGGGCGCAGATCGACGAGCATCAGATGCGTATCGGTGCCGCCGGTCGTGATCGCAAAACCGTGCCCGCGCAGATTCTCCGCGAGCGCTTTTGCGTTCTCGACCACATTCCTCGCGTAGACTTTAAAGGACGGTTGCAGCGCTTCGCCGAAGGCCACGGCCTTCGCCGCAATCATATGCATCAGCGGCCCGCCTTGCAGGCCGGGGAAGACGGCGGAGTTCACCTTCTTCGCGATCTCATTGTCGTTCGTGAGCACCATGCCGCCGCGCGGGCCTCTGAGCGTCTTATGCGTCGTGAGCGTCGCCACATGCGCATGCGGAAACGGGTTCGGATGCACGCCACCCGCGACGAGCCCCGCGAAATGCGCCATGTCCACCATGAAGAAGGCGCCGACAGCGTCCGCAATCTTGCGGAAACGCGCGAAATCGATCACTCGCGGATAGGCGGAGCCGCCGGCGATGATCAGTTTCGGCTTCACTTCGTGCGCGATTTGCTCAGCCTCGTCATAATCAATGCGCTGGTCTTCGCGCTTCACGTTGTAAGGAACCGCCTTGAACCACTTGCCGGACATATTCACCGGCGCGCCGTGGGTGAGATGCCCGCCCGCGGCGAGGTTCAGACCCATATAGGTATCGCCCGGCTGCATCAGCGCCATGAACACGGCCTGGTTCGCCTGGCTGCCCGAATGCGGCTGCACGTTGGCGAAGCCGCATTTGAAGAGCTTCTTCGCGCGATCGATCGCGAGTTGCTCGGCGACGTCCACCCACTGGCAGCCGCCATAGTAGCGTCGGCCGGGATAGCCTTCGGCGTATTTGTTCGTGAGTACCGAACCTTGCGCTTCCAGGACCGCCTTTGAAACGATGTTCTCGGAGGCGATCAGCTCGATTTCATGCCGCTGTCGGCCGAGTTCGCCCTGAATGGCTTTGAAGATTTCCGGATCGGCCTCTTCGACGCCTGCAGAAAAAAAACGCGCCGGTGCGCCACGATGGCTCGTGGCCTGACTGGTAGACATTCCTTCGCTCCTAAAGTCGCAGGGAGCGGGATAGCATACAAAATGGAGCGTAGGGAGTCCCGGCTAGCCGCTACCGCTGGAGAGCTTCTTCTTGAGCTTGGCGATCGCAAGCTCCTCCAGGGCCTTGGGCGGCGATGCCGCCGGGCCCATGACGATGACCTCCGTGCCGGTCGCGACATCGACGGCCGCCACCCGAACCACGGATCCCACAGGACGCATTTCGATAATGACTTCGCCTGTATCGGATGCCTTGACGGCCATCGTCGCCTCGCCGAGTCGCTACGCGCGAATCATGGGCTCTCACGCCGCAGGGCGCAATTCACGATTTCCGCTTTCCGGGCCAAAGTTGCGCCCGTGATGAACAAAACCGTAATTGAGCACCGCAAAAAGACGGGGCCCGGCGTTAGCCGAGGCCCCGTTCCGAAATTTTCGCCCGCTTAGAGCCGATACAAAATCTGATCGGTCCAGAAGCGTTCGAGCCGCTGCAGCGCCTTGTTCAGGACCTGCAATTCGCTCGATGCAATCCCGCCCACCTGCTCGATGGTGCGGACATGCTTCTGATAGAGGTCCGAGATGATCTGGTGCACTTCCCGGCCCTTGTCGGTCAGGCTGATGCGCACCGAACGGCGATCGACCCGCGAACGCGCATGATGCAGATAGCCCATTTCGACGAGCTTCTTCAAATTGTAGGAAACGTTCGAGCCGAGATAATAACCGCGCGAACGCAGCTCGCCCGCCGTCAGCTCCGAGTCTCCGATGTTGAAGAGCAACAGCGCTTGCACGCTGTTGATGTCCGAGCGCCCCCTGCGATCGAACTCGTCCTTGATGACGTCGAGCAACCTGCGATGCAGGCGTTCGACGAGGGTGAGAGCCTCCAGATACGGCGCCTTGAGTTCCTCATGGCGCTCGGCTGGAGCGGCCTGCTCGACCGCACGCATAGCATTCTTCATTTGACGCCTCACTATTACCCCGTGTGATGGCGGGATGTTTTTTGTCCCCGCTCTTGGCGCCATTTGTATCGAACACGCGCAAAGGAAGCCTTAAATTGGAGGCTAAATTCTTCCTCACCGAACAGCCTTGATGAAAGATTGACGAATCCCGGAAACGCTGGGTTTCCCCTTGCCACATTCCCGGAATGGGATGCCGGCGGCCCAAAGCGGAACAGTATCGTTAGTTCCGGGTTTCTTTTCGGCAATGGCTGGCTCGGATCCGTATCGCGGCGCGGACGAAATCCTTCGCAAGAAAGCGGCGTCAATCGTAGGCGCGGCGCGTGCGCTCAAGCTCACGCTCGTCACCGTGGAATCCTGCACCGCGGGACGCATCGCCGCGACGCTCGCAGACGCACCGAACGCCTCCGAGGTGGTGCACGGCGGCTTCGTGACCTGCACGGATGCGTGCAAGGAAGCGCTCGGCGTGCCTGCCAGCACGATCAGGAGATACACGCCGGTGAGCGAAGAAGTCGCTCGCGAAATGGCGGCCGCCGCCTTGAATCACTCGCCCGCTGATATTGTCGTTGCCGTGACTGGCGCCGTTGGCCCCGCGAAAGACGACGACAAGAGCCCGGCCGGCTTGATGTATTTCGCCGCCGCGCGCCGCGGCAAGCCGGTCAAGGTGATGAAAAAAGAATTCGGCAAGCTCGATCGCGACTCCATGCTGTTCAACACGATCGAGGAAGCGCTTGATCTGCTCGATCACGTGATCGAGCCCGAACAAGCTATTTCCGCAAAAACTGGATGATGCCGGAGAAGTCCCTGCCCGCCTGGCCGCTGTCGACATATCGTGCGTAGAGTGCGGTCGCTTCGGCGCCGAGCGGCGTTTTCGCGCCAGCGAGCTTCGCCGCTTCCTGCGAGAGCTTCAGGTCCTTGAGCATCATTGCCGCGGTGAAGCCCGCCGCATAGTCGCGGTTCGCGGGCGATGTCGGCACCGGCCCGGGCACGGGACAATAGGTGGTCATCGACCAGCATTGGCCGGAAGATTTCGAGGAAATATCGAAAAGCTTTTGCTTGTCGAGGCCGAGCTTCTCCGCGAGCACGAAAGCCTCCGACACCGCGATCATCGAAATGCCGAGGATCATGTTGTTGCAGATTTTCGCCGCCTGACCGGCGCCTGCCCCGCCCGCATGCACGATGGTTTTTCCCATGAGCTCCAGAATAGGCTTCGCCTCCTCAAAGGCTTCGTCACGCCCGCCGACCATGAAAGTGAGCGTTCCCGCCTGCGCGCCGCCGACGCCGCCGGAGACCGGCGCGTCGAGCAGACTCATTCCGCTCTCTTCCGCTTTCGCCGCGATGAGGCGCGCGGTTTCCACATCGATCGTGGAGGAATCGATGAACAGCGTTCCCTGTTTCGCCTTCGCCAAAAGTCCGGTCGCGCCGAGATAGACGTCGCGCACCTGCTGGCCCGAGGGAAGCATGGTGATAACCACGTCGCAGCCCGCGATCTGCGCGACATCATTCGTCGCCGAGCCGCCCGCCGCTTTCAGCGCTTCCATCCCTTTGGGCATGACGTCGTTGCCGATCACCTGATGACCCGCCTTCACGAGATTGAGCGCCATCGGCAGACCCATATTGCCGAGGCCGACAAATCCGATTTTCGCCATGCAACCCTCCCTATCTGTATCTTTGTTCTTCGCTATAGGCCTTGATGCGAACCGCCATGAAGAGCGCTACCAGCACCAGCTCGCAAACGGTGAGCACCATCGTCATGCCGGACCAGTCGAGAAACACGAAGGCGGCGACGACTTGCGACAATACTGCGATCAGCCACACCGCGGCGCCCCAGGGCGAGCCGAGCCAGAGCGCGACTGCCGCAATGAGATCGATGACCGCAAAGAATACGGTCGCGGAGCGCCCTTCGATCGTCATTGCCGTGAAAGCGGCCCCTGAAAACAGTACGCCCCAGTGGAACAGCCCCTTCAAAATCATGAAACTGCCCGCGATCCGCTGAAAGAAAATCAGCCGCGACTGCCATGGACCGAGCTCGATGGAATCCGGCCCGATCGGCGCCTCGATCTGCTGAGTGGGATCGATCGCAAGGTCGATCTGTTCGACCGGTTCGGTGATCATAACGGCAATTCCTCGGCGAGCGGCGCGAAATAGCGTTCTATCATTTCCGGCGCCACATCAGCGAGCCGCGCCGGCCGCCATTGCGGCTTGTTGTCCTTGTCGACGATCGCGGCGCGCACGCCCTCGTAAAAATCGTGCTCGTAGAGCACGCGCGACACGATCCGGTATTCGGCTCTCATGCATTCCTCGAACGTCCATTGCACGCCGCGTTTCATTTGCTCGAGCGCAATCCGAAGGCTGGTCGGCGACTTCGTCCGTATGATTGCGGCAATTTTTCCGGCCCAGGCCGCGTTCTCGCCGCCGCCAGCCGCCTCGCGATCAAGCGCCGCGAGAATGTCCTCGATCTGCCCACCCGCGAACAGGCGATCAATCGCCTCTTTGCGCGCTTCGATTTCTCCGCCTGACCCCGGCTCCGCGAAGGCGGCAATCGTTGCGTCGGCCGAAACGTTTCCGCAAAGAGCGTCCGTGAGATCGGGAAAGCGCTTGGCGGAAACATAATGGGTGCATACACCCGCCCCCACTCCATCGGCAGCCTTCAAGCGCTCGCCCGTGAGCGCGCAGAACGTACCGATTTTCCCTTTGAGCCGGGGCAGCATCCAGGTGCCGCCGACATCCGGAAAAAAGCCGATGCCCACTTCGGGCATCGCGAACTGGAATTTCTCGCCTGCGATCCGGTGCGAGCCGTGCACGGAAACGCCCACGCCCCCGCCCATTACGATGCCGTCGATCAGGGCGATAAACGGCTTCGGATAACGCTTGATCGCGGCGTTCAGCCGGTATTCGTCGCTGAAAAAGACAAGCGCCTCTTTTTCTTTCCCGCGCACAGTCACGCCGCGCAGATCGCCGCCCGCGCAGAAGGCGCGTTCGCCATTCGCTCGAATGATGACGCGCGTGACCGCGTCATCAGCTTTCCAAATGTCGAGCTGCGAAGCGAGCTTCCGCACCATGTCGTGCGTCAGCGCGTTCAGCGCCTTCGGCCGGTTGAGCGTGACGATTCCGGCCGCGCCTTTGCGGTCGAACAGGATTTCGGGTTCGGAATCCATCGGCTAATTCAGCGCCCACAAGAAAGCTGCGGTCGCGGCCGCGCCGAGCACCGTCCCTACGATATGCAGCCTGCCCCATTGCAGAATGAAGTCGCGGGTATTGTTGTTTGCGGATTCAACGGGGGTCGTTTTCAGCTGATTGTTGGTCGGCATCATGATGAAGATCGTGTATGGCCACGGCGCGAGGATAAGCGCCGCCCCGATCAGCCAGCGCCAATCCCAGGTCAGGAAATAGGCGAGTATGCCGAGCGCGCCCGAGATCAGCGCAAGCGACGCCTGCATGATCGCGCCGCGCTGGTAGCTCACCTTCCACTCGCCAAGCAGCGATTTTGTGTCCAGCAACAAGCGCGCCGGCTGTTCCGCGATGTTCACATAGAACGCCGCTCCGGTGAAAATCGCGGCTCCCGTCAGCGCAAGCTGTCCTGTCAGCATGATTGCCTCTCAGTTGCCGAGCAGATCCCGGCTTACCACGACGCGCATCACTTCATTAGTGCCTTCGAGAATCTGATGCACCCGCAGGTCGCGCAGCACGCGTTCGATCGGAAAATCGCGCAAGAATCCGTAGCCGCCGTGGATTTGCAGACAACCGTTCACGACCTCGAACCCCACATCAGTCGCGCGGCGTTTCGCCATTGAGGCGTAACGGCGCGCATCCGGCGCCTTGTCCTGCACCTTCATCGCGGCTTTCCAGAGGAGAAGCCGGGCCGCCTCGAGCTCCGTCGCGTAGTCCGCAACCTGAAAGCGCAGCGCCTGAAAATCCGCGAGCCGCTGTCCGAACTGCTTGCGCTCGCGCATGTATTGAATCGTGCGATCGAGACAGAACTGCGCGCCGCCGAGCGAGCAGGCGCCGATATTGAGCCGCCCGCCGTCGAGCCCGGCCATCGCAATCCTGAACCCCTGCCCTTCCTCGCCGACGAGATTCGAAGCAGGCACGCGGCAATTTTCGAAAATCACCATCGCGGTCGGCTGCGAATGCCACCCTAACTTTACCTCCTGCGCGCCGAAGGAAAGACCGGGCGTCCCTTTCTCCACCACGATGCAGGAAATCCCGTTCGGGCCCGGGCCACCCGTGCGCACCATGCAGACATAAATGTCGGTCTTGCTCGCCCCGGAGATGAAGGCCTTGGTGCCGTTGATGACGTAATGATCGCCGTCGCGCTTCGCGGATGTCTTCAGGCTCGCGGCGTCCGAGCCTGCGTCGGGCTCGGTGAGACAATAGCTCGCGCAATGCTCCATCGAACAGAGCTTCGGCAAAAAGCGCTTGCGCACTTCATCGCTGCCAAAAGCGTCGATCATCCATGCCGCCATGTTGTGGATCGAAAGATACGCCGAGGTCGAAGTGCAGCCCTGTGCGAGCTCTTCGTAAATGATCGCGGCATCCAGCCGCGAGAGCCCCGAGCCCCCGACATCCTCGCGGATATACATGCCGCCGAAGCCAAGCGAGGCCGCTTTCCGGAGACTTTCGACAGGAAAGATGTATTTCTCGTCCCACTCCTTGGCCTGCGGCGCAAATTCGCTGCGCGCAAACTGCCGCGCCACGTCCTGAAACGCCCTCTGTTCCTCGGAAAGTTCGAAGTCCACAGCCTGCCTCCTCAGGCGCTTTTCCGCCAGCTTTGGCGTTTTTAGCCATATTGCAAGCCATCCGGTGACAATCCCGGAAAAAATCCGGTACTCGCTTCCGGCCCGTAAGAGGGTTAGATTTCAGTATTCCAACCCCTGGGGCCGAACCATGGCATCCTTCATGAGCCGGAATCGTCCGCTCGACCGCTTCACCCCGCTCGACCCGCAAACCGCGAGCGAGGCCAAATACCGCCTGCCGATCAAGAAGCGGATGCGGAGAAACCGGAAGGCCGACTGGTCACGGCGCCTCGTGCGCGAAAACGTGCTGACGGCGGACGACCTGATCTGGCCGATTTTCGTAATTGAGGGCGAAAAGAGCCGCGAACCGGTCGCCTCGATGCCCGGCGTAGAGCGGCTCTCCATCGATCAGGCACTCTTCGAAGCTGAGCGCGCGGCAAAGCTGAAAATACCGGCGCTCGCCTTGTTCCCGAATATCGACAAGAGCAAGCGCGACGAGCGCGGCTCGGAGGCGATGCGCGACGACAATCTCGTCTGCCGCGCCCTCACCGCGATCAAAGAGCGCTTCCCCGAGCTCGGGCTGATCGCCGATGTGGCGCTCGATCCCTATACGAGCCACGGCCATGACGGCGTGATGATCGACGGCGAGATCGTGAACGACGAGACCGTGCATCTCCTCGCCCAGCAGGCGGTCGTGCTTGCAGAGGCCGGCGCGGATGTCGTCGCGCCTTCCGACATGATGGACGGCCGCGTGCAATTCATCCGCAATGCGCTCGACAACAAAGGCATGAGCGGCGTGCAGATTCTCGCCTACGCGGCGAAATATGCCTCCGCTTTCTATGGCCCCTTCCGCGACGCCGTCGGTTCGAACGCGACCCTCAAGGGCGACAAGCGCTCCTATCAGATGGATTTCGCGAACGGCGACGAGGCACTGCGCGAAGTCGCGCTCGACATCCAGGAAGGCGCGGACATGGTGATGGTGAAGCCGGGCCTGCCTTATCTCGACATCGTCTGGCGCGTGCGCGAGGAATTCGGGATGCCGACCTTCGTGTACCAGGTCTCCGGCGAATACGCGATGATCGAGGGCGCAGCAAAAAACGGATGGATCGACGGCGACAAGGCGATGATGGAAAGCCTGATGGCGTTCAAACGCGCCGGAGCCGACGCGATTCTCACCTATTATGCGCCGCGCGCCGCCGAGGAGCTCACCAAGAATTCCTGATCACTGATGCCGGCCGATCGCGGAATCTTTTTTCGTGTCGCGCATCAGGAGGTACACGATCAGCGAAACCCCGATCATGCCGGTGAGATAATAGTCGAACCAGCCCTCATGCCCGATCGACTTAAATGCGAGCGCGACCGATTCTGCTGTTCCTCCGAAAATTGAGACCGTGAGCGCGTAAGGCACGCCCACGCCGGTCGCGCGCACGACGGTGGGAAACAGCTCCGCCTTCACCACTGCGTTGATCGAAGTGTAGCCGCTTACAATCATCCAGGCCGCGGCGATGAGCAGGAAACACATCCACGGTCCTGTCGCGTCTCTCAACGCGGTCAGAATCGGGATCGTAAACAGAACGCCCGCCGCACCGAAGCCGATCAAGAGCCACTTGCGGCCGATCTTGTCGGAAATCCCGCCGTAAATCGGCTGCAGAATGATCGCGAAAATGAGCGAGCCCGCAGTCACGAACGTCGTCTGCGCGTCGGTGAGATGAACCGTGAGCTTCAAGAATTTCTGCATATAGGTCGTGTAGGTATAGAAGGCCGCGGTGCCGCCCGCGGTCAGGCCGACGACCAGAGCGACTTCCCGCGGATATTTCAGGAGCGCTTTCAGCGAGTTTTCGCGCTTCGCTTCGCCTTTGACTTTCCGTTGGCCGCTTCGAATTCCTCAGTCTCGTGCAGGTTGCGCCGCATGACAAGCGCGATCAGCGCCAGCAAGGCACCGATCACGAACGGAACGCGCCAGCCCCAGGCGCGCAATTCGTCGCCGGTGAAAAACATCTGCTGCAAAATCAGGAGTACGAGCAGCGCGCAGAGTTGGCCGCCGATCAACGTCACATACTGAAAGCTCGAATAGAAACCGCGATGCTTTTCGTCCGCGACTTCGGTCAGGTACGTCGCGCTCGTTCCATATTCGCCGCCCAGCGAAAGCCCCTGGATCACCCGTGCGAGGCCGAGCAGCACTGGCGCTGCGACGCCGATCGTCGCATAAGTCGGCGTCGCCGCAATCATGAGCGAGCCGAAGCACATCAGGAGCACGGAGAGCATCAGCGCGTTGCGCCGTCCATATTTATCCGCAAGATGCCCGAACAGCCAGCCGCCGACGGGGCGCACGATGAAGCCGAGCGCGAACAGGATCGCGGCGTTCAGCTGCTGCACCACCGGATCGTGTGATGGGAAGAACGCGCCGGCGAAATACAGCGCGAAGGCCGCGTATGTGTAGAAGTCGTACCACTCAACGAGATTGCCAACGGAACCGATGAAAATTGCTTTGAGCCGCCGTTCGACATCGGCTAGGTGCAATTTATCGTCGCGCGCGGGAGCAACAGCCATGATGAGCCTCCTGGCCTCGTTTCGGAATTGTTGTTGATTGAAAGCGTTTCCGCGCGCCTTATATCCTTCGCGCAGGAGACTATCGGGTATGATGGTGTTCCAACTCTCATATATTTATGCTCGCGGCCGTTAAACGGCGGAAAGGACGAAAAGTTCATGTTCGAACTTCCCCGCAGCGGCGCCGGCGGCGAAGCCAGGCCGGACTTTTACGATCCCGATAAAAACCCGGAATATTTCGAGGGCGTGCTCGCGCGGCGCGTTGTCGCGTTTTTTGTCGACGTATGCCTGATCGTTGGGCCGATTATTTTGTTGGCATTATTTATTTTTATTTTTGGCTTGGTGACGCTGGGCTTGGGTTGGCTTCTGTTCTGGATTCTGTCACCGCTCTTCGTCGTCTGGGCGATCGTCTATGTGGGCGTCACCATGGGCTCGCCGCACTCCGCCACCATCGGCATGCGCATGGTCGATCTGGAATTGCGCACCTGGTACGGCGGCAAAATGTATTTCGTGCTTGCTGCGGTGCACGTAATCTTTTTCTGGATTTCAGTAAGTTTTCTTTCGCCACTGATCCTTTTGGTCGCACTGGTAAACCGCAAGCACCGGCTGCTGCATGATTTTTGCACCGGCACGGTCATGGTCAACAACGAGACGCGCGCGGCGGCCCTCAGGCGCCCATAAAGCGCCGCACAAATACTGGACAAAAAATTTTTCGCTTGCCCCTTTCTTGCCCTTTGACGCCGACGGTTTCCGGCGCGATGCTTGGAGGGGAGAGATTCTGCCGCCGAGGACGGCGCGTTGGTGGATAGCCGTGACACAGCAACCGCGCGACACTCCGCAATTCTTCCTAACGAGCCCCTCGCCATGCCCCTATATTGCGGGCAAGCAGGAGCGGAAGGTCTTCACGCATCTCGTCGGCGAGCGGGCGCCCGAAATCAACGACATTCTCACGCAAGGCGGTTTCCGCCGCTCGCAGTCGATCGCCTATCGGCCCGCCTGCGAGGCCTGCCGCGCCTGCGTTTCCGTGCGGGTGTTGGTGAACGAATTCAATTATACCCGCGCCTTCCGACGAGTGCTTTCCGCCAACAAGGATATGGTGGGTTATGAGCGCGCGACGGCTCCCACCGCCGAGCAATATTCGCTGTTCCGTACCTATCTCGACACACGTCATGCCGACGGCGGCATGGTCGACATGACGGTGCTCGACTATTCCATGATGGTCGAAGACAGCCACGTCGATACCAAACTCATCGAATATCGCATGCGCGGCCCCGATACGGCGCTCACCGGCCGCGGCGAAGGTCCGCTGTTCGCGGTCGCGCTCACCGACGTGCTCGCGGACGGGCTATCGATGGTCTATTCGTTCTACGATCCCGAAATCCCCGGCCGCTCACTCGGCACGTACCTGATCCTCGATCATATCGAGCGCGCTCGGAAAATGGGCTTGCCGCACGTCTATCTCGGCTATTGGGTGAAGGGATCGAGCAAGATGGACTACAAGCGGCGCTTCCTGCCGCAGGAACGCCTGCTTCCCGACGGCTGGCAGCGAGTGGACGCCTAGCCGCCGGTTGCCGCGTCCACCAAGAGCTTCACGTTCAGCGCGATCACGACAAGCGCCGTAAGCGCCGCGAGCGCCGTCACCCAGCGCGGCGCGACCAGCGCGCCCATCTTGCTGCGGTCGGCGGTGAACAGCACGAGCGGCACGATCGCGAACGGAAGCTGCAGGCTGAGCACCACCTGGCTGAAGATGAGAAGCTTCGCCGTGCCGGATTCGCCATACCAGACCGTGACGATCGCCGCCGGCACGATCGCGATTGCGCGCGTGATCAGACGCCGCGCCCAGGACGGCAGCCGCAGATCGAGAAACCCTTCCATGACGATCTGGCCGGCGAGCGTTGCCGTGACGGTCGAATTCAGACCGCAGCAGAGCAACGCAATACCGAACAAGGTCGGCGCGATCGCCGAACCCAAAAGCGGCGCGATTAGCGAATGAACTTCGCCGAGCTCGGACACATTGGTCTGGCCGGTCTTATTGAAGGTGGCGGCGGCGAGAATGAGGATCGACGCGTTGATCAAGAGCGCGAACATGAGTGCAATGGTCGAGTCGAGCGTGGCGAGCCCGATTGCCTCGCGCTTTTCGGGAAGCGTTTTGCCGTAATCGCGCGTCTGCACGACACCGGAATGCAGATAAAGGTTATGTGGCATGACGGTCGCGCCGAGAATGCCGAGCGCGAGGTAGAGCATGTCCGGATTGCTTACGATTTCGGTCGTCGGCGCGAAACCGACAATTACAGCGCGCCAGTCCGGATTCGCCATGCCGATCTGGACGGCAAAACAGGCGGTAATGACGCCGAGCAGCATCACGATGAGCGCTTCGATCCAGCGGAAGCCGAGATTTTGCAGAAGCAAAATGAAGAATACGTCTAGGGCCGTGATCAAGACGCCGATCTCAAGTGGAATTCCGAACAGAAGATTGAGCCCGATCGCGGTGCCGATCACTTCGGCAAGGTCGGTGGCGCAAATCGCGGTCTCTGCCAGAAGCCACAGCGGAAACGAAATCGCACGCGGAAATGCATCGCGGCAGGCCTGTGCAAGATCGCGCCCTGTGGCGATGCCAAGCCGCGCGCAAAGCGCCTGCAAGAGGATCGCCATCATGTTCGAGAGAAGCGCGATGGTGAGCAGCGCGTAGCCGAATTTCGACCCGCCCGCGAGCGAGGTGGCCCAGTTGCCGGGGTCCATATAGCCGGTGGCGACGAGATAACCCGGACCCAGGAAGGCAAGAAGCTTCTTCCAATACGGGCCCTTGGGACGCGTCCGGATTGACCCGAAGACCTCCGACAGCGATGGCCGCCCGCGCTCGCGCCGCCAGCCGCCGCCGGTCTCAACGTCCTTGGGTGATACCCGGTCGAGCATCGAATCTACCTCAGGATCTATATTAATATTATATAGTTGCAAATGATTTGCAATTGCATTTCTTAGGATAATGCTCCGCAAGATGCTACATCTTGTCCGCGACCCGTAAATCGCCACGGCCGCGTTTAACGCGCTGTGAAGATTGCTAGAAAAGCGATTAGTTTCGTTTGGCCTCAGGCGGAGCCACAGACGCCTCATAGAGGCCGGCGCTGTCGAGCGCGCGGCGCACGCTGCCGGTCACCTTCGCGTTCTCGAGGAAGTTTGTGACGAAGGCGAGCCTCGCCTTCTGGCCCTTCGGCACGGCGACCGCGACGCCCGTGCGCCAGAACGCGCCCGGAAGAACGCGCGAGCCGGGGAACTGCTTGCTGAAATTTTTGAGCGACTCGCGCGAGAGCGCCACTGCATCGGCCCGGCCGGCGCGCAGCTCGTCAATCAGCTCCGGGACCGAGCGGAAAGCGGTGAACTTCGCGAATTTCAGCGAAGCCTCTGCCGCCCTGCCCGTTGTCGTGTTCGCGACGCCGATGACGCGCACACCTGGCTTGTTCACATCGTCGATGGTTTTGATCGCCGAGTCCGCCGGAACGAGATAGCTGCTTTCGAAAATATAGTAGTTGGGACCGAAATCGACCGACTTCGCGCGCTCCTGGTCGACCGGCATGAAGGCGACATCCCACGCATCCTTGTCGGCCGCTTCCGTGATCGCGCCCGAACTCGGATATTCGATATACTCCACCGGCACATGCAGGAGACGTCCGAGCTCGGCGCCCAGATCGACCGCAACGCCGTGCGGTTTTCCGTTCTCTGCGTCCTTGACGCAGTAGAAGGCCGAGGCTGCCGGCCCCACCCCGATCGCGACGCGCAGCGTTCCGGTCGGCGCGACATCTTTCGCGGATGGTGTTTGTGCGATCGCTGCGGTAATCGCAGACAGAAATACGAACAGCGCAAAAATTGAAATTTTCATGGAGCAGATTTTACCTACGCTCGACAAACCCCGTTACATTCAAGACGATGGGCGCATGATGATGCACTGTGTGCTCGCCGAACGCCCAGCCCCTCACCCGAATCGTTTTGCCGACACTGGTGCTTAACTTCCGGCGGATTTTCTCGTCCATCGAAAAAATATGTATTCGCTTTGTGCTTTCAATCTTATCGTATTCGTCCTCGCCCTCCAGACAAGCCGGCTTCGGCAACAATAATATGAAGGCCGTCTCGGTCTGATCGTAGGCTTCGGTGGTAATTTTCACGCGTTCGAGCCGGCCCTCGGCTTCCTCGCCGTCTCGGTTCGCGATCATGCATGCGCTGGCTGTCTGCACAGCGAAGGCCGCGACGAAACCAAGCGCGATACCGGCACGCGTCATTTGAACGTGTTGGACTCCGGGAAGCCCTTGGGCGCGAGCCGGCCGGCGTCCGCACGATTGCCCATCCAGTCGCGCAAATCGGATTTTTCCACCGTATAGGTGCGCCCGGCCTTGTCGATCCAAGTCAGCCCGTCCGCGAGCGTAAACACCTTCGCGTCCGACAGCCCGCCGTCCTTGTATCGCTGCAACCGCACGCCCTTGCCGCGGCCCATTTCCGGCAAGTCCTTGAGCGGGAAAATCACCATCTTGCGGTTCTCGCCGACGGTCGCGACGTGGTCGCCTTCCGCCACGCTGAAAGCCGCGGCCACATCCGGCGCCTTCACATTCAGGATTTGCTTGCCCTTGCGTGTATTGGCGAGGCAATCCTCTTCTTTCACCACAAAGCCGTTGCCGCTCTTCGACGCGACGAGGAATTTGCGCCCACCCGCGAACGGCGCAACGCCGACGATCTCCGCGCCTTCCATGTCCACCATCAGACTCACCGGCTCACCGAAGCCGCGCCCGCCGGGAAGCTTGGAGGCGTCGATGGTGTAGAAGCGCCCATTTGACGCGAAGACGAGAAGCTTCGAGGTAGTCTCCGCGTTGAAGCTGAAACCAAGCTTGTCGTCGCCCTTGAAACCGAGTCCCTTTGTATCGGCATCGCGGCCCCTGAGCGCGCGTATCCAGCCCTTCTCGGAAACCACGACGGTGATCGGCTCCCGCTCGATCATCGCCTCGGTCACAGCTTTGATGTCGATTTCCTCCGCAACCTCGAAGGTGGTGCGGCGGCGGCCAAGCGCGGTCGTCGGCCCGTAAGACTCGCGCACTTTTTTGATTTCGCCGGAAATCGACTTCCATTGCCGTGCGGTCGAACCGATCAGCTTCTCGAGATCGGATTTTTCCTTCTTGAGCGCGTCGTTCTCCCGCTTGATCTCGAATTCCTCGAGCTTGCGCAAATTACGCAGACGCATGTCGAGGATCGCGGTCGCCTGGATGTCGGTGAGCTTGAAGCGCTTCATCAACACCGGCTTCGGCTCGTCCTCTTTGCGGATGATTTTGATCACCGCGTCGATATTGAGATACGCGACCAGAAGGCCGCCGAGGACTTCGAGCCTGTGCTTGATCTCGGCGAGGCGGTGCCGCGAGCGCCGCAACAGAACCTCGCGCCGATGATCGAGCCATTCGCGCAGGCATTCCGCGAGTCCGACGACGCGCGGCACTTGTCCGCCCATCAGGACGTTCAAGTTGAGTGGAAAGCGATTCTCAAGCTCGGTGAGCTTGAAGAGCGATTCCATCATGATCTTCGGATCCACGCTGCGCGAGCGCGGCTCCAGAACGATGCGAACTTCTTCCGTCGACTCGTCGCGGATGTCGGCGAGGAGCGGAAGCTTCTTATCCGTGAGAAGTTCGGCAATGCGCTCCACGAGCCGCGACTTCGGCACGAGATAGGGAATTTGCGTCACCACCGCGACCCAAGTGCCACGGCCGGTGTCTTCCTTGTGCCAGCGCGCGCGTACGCGGAACGAGCCCTTGCCCGTGATATAGGCCTCGCGAATCGTCGCCTTGCTGTCGACGACGATGCCGCCCGTCGGGAAATCCGGCCCTTTCACGAATTTCAGAAGCTCACCCGACTTCGCCGAACGCTTGTCGATAAGATGGAGCGCCGCGTCGAGAAGCTCGGCGACGTTGTGCGGTGGAATGGACGTGGCCATGCCGACGGCGATGCCGGAGGAGCCGTTCGCAAGCAGGTTCGGAAACGCCGCCGGTAAAACGGCGGGCTCCTGCGACTGCCCATCATAGTTCGGCCGGAACGGAACCGCGTCCTCGTCGATGCCTTCGAGGAGAAGCCGCGCGACATCGGTCATGCGCGCTTCGGTGTAGCGATAGGCCGCGGCGTTATCGCCGTCGATATTGCCGAAATTGCCCTGCCCTTCCACGAGCGGATAGCGCGAGGAGAATTCCTGCGCGAGACGAACGAGCGCGTCGTAAATCGCCTGGTCGCCGTGCGGATGGAAATTGCCCATCACGTCGCCGACAATCTTCGCGGATTTTTTCGGCGGCGCGCCGGGTTCTAACCGCAACTGGCGCATGCCGTAGAGAATGCGGCGATGAACGGGCTTCAGCCCGTCGCGCGCATCGGGAAGCGCACGGTGCATGATGGTCGAGAGCGCATAGGAAAGGTAGCGCTCTTCCAGCGCTTCCTTCAGCTCGACGACTTCAATCCGGCCCTTGTCGGGCGGCGGAATCACTCGTTTGCCCATGAAATATCGCTATCAGCCGATTTTGTCCCGAACAAGCCTTATGCGGCAATCGCGCCGCGGGTGACTGTCGCGATCAAGGCGGCGCGCGCTTCCGGCATCGCGATCCCGCGCGGCTCGAAGACGTGGCGGGCGAGGAAGAAACCGGTGAGTTTGAAGCCCGCCGCCACATCCGCGGCGCTATGGCCGCAGTCTCTCAGGAGAAAGGCGGGCAGCCTCAGCAACTGATCCTTCCAGGGCTCTCCTGCCTCGCGGCTCACGGCCCGGCCCGTTTTCGGCGAGACATAGGTCAAATCTTCCGTTGCGCCCGTCCCCGCGCATTCCGACAGATCGAGGCCGAAGCCGAGTTCCGCGAGCAGCATCAGCTCAAAGCGCACGATCAGCGCCGCAGCGCAGTCCGGATCGTCGAGGTGGTCGGCGATCTCGGCCAGCGCATGATAAATGTCCTGATGCGGGTCGCGCTCGGGCAGGAGCCGCAGGAGCGCGGCGAGCGTGTGGATGCCGTAGCTCGCGATCGCGGAGAGCATCAGTCGCTCGGCGCGAAGCTGCATCCCCTCCACCGTGAAAGCGCCGAGATGCGCATCTAACCGCGCCCGCCACACCGCACGCACGCTGTTCCCCGGCTGCAGGATCGGACGAAGCTTCGACGAAATGCCGCCGCGCACGAGGCCGAGGTGGCGGCCATGCTTTGCAGTCATGAGCTCAAGCAGTGTGTGCGCTTCGCCATGGCGGCGAACGCCGAGCACGATGCCTTCGTCGGTCCATTCCATCTTATTCCTTCGGAAACTCCAGATTTTGCGCGCGATAGCGCTCGGGATCGTTCTCCCAGCCTTCGCGCACCTTCACGTGCAGAAACAAATGCACTTTCTGCTCGATCGCTTGCTCAATGTCCTTCCTGGCTTCCATCGAAATCGACTTGATCATCCGCCCGCCTTCGCCGAGCACGATTTTCCGCTGGCTCTCCCGCTCGACGAAAATCGACTGCTCGATCCGCACCGAACGGTCGCGCAGCTCCTTCCACGAATCGGTCTCGACCGTCGATTGATAGGGTAATTCCTCATGGAGTTTCAGGTAAAGCTTTTCGCGCGTGATTTCGGCGGCCATCTGGCGGAGTGGAATATCGGTGATCTCGTCCTCGGGATAATGCCAGGGCCCCTTCGGCAAATGTTCCGCGAAATAGTCGAGAAGATCCGGAACGCCGTCGTTCTTCGTCGCCGAGATCATGAAAGTCCGCTCGAAAGGAATAAGATCGTTCCCCTCTTTCGCAAGCGCAAGCAGCGCTTCGCGCTTCACAAGATCGATCTTGTTCAGGATCAGGATTTTCGGCTGGCGCAACTCCTTCAGCTTTTCGACGATCGCGCGCGTCTCGTCATCAAGACCCTTCTTCGCGTCGACCAAGAGTGCCGCGAGATCCGCATCCGCCGCGCCCGTGAGCGCAGCCGTTACCATCGCGCGGTCGAGCCGCCGCTTCGGCGCGAAAATTCCCGGCGTATCGACGAAAATGATCTGCGACTTGTCCTTGATCGCGATTCCGCGAACCAGGCTTCGAGTCGTTTGCACCTTTGGCGAAACGATCGAGACTTTCGAGCCGACGAGCGCGTTCAGCAGCGTCGACTTGCCCGCGTTCGGTGCGCCGACGAGCGCGACAAAGCCGCAACGCGTTGCGTCGGTTTCAGTCATCAATCCGCACGCCGTGGCGCTCTAACATGACGGTTGCCGCCGCCTGCTGGGCGTCGCGCTTGGTCTTTCCCTCGCCTTCGGCGGCGTCCAGCCCCGGCAACTCGACCGCGATCTTGAATACGGGCTTGTGGTCGGGCCCCTTGCGCTCGATCTGGCGGTAGATTGGCGGCGGAAGTCCGCGCGCCTGTCCCCATTCCTGCAGCAAGGTTTTCGGATCGCGCAGGCGGTTTTTCGATTTCAGCGCGCGTTCCTTCCAGAAAGTCTCGACGAATTTCGCCGCCGCTTCGTAGCCGCCGTCCAGATACACCGCGCCGATCAGCGCCTCGCATACGTCGGCGATAATACTTTGCTTGTGCCGCCCGCCCGATCGCGCTTCGTTGGTTCCGAAATAGATGTAGGCGCCGAGATTGAGCTCCATACCGACCTTGGCGCAGGTTTCGGCACGCACGAGATCGGAAAGCCGCTGCGACAGCTCCCCCTCCTGTGCACGCGGAAATTCGCGGATCAAGAGATGCGCAATCACGAGTCCGAGCACATGATCGCCGAGGAATTCGAAGCGCTGGTAGCTCACCTTCACCTTACCGTGCGCAATCGCGCTCACATGCGTGAGCGCCTGCACGAGTAAATTCTTGTCCTTGAAGGTATGCCCGATTTTCTGTTCGAGCGAAGCGGCTGACTTTCGGCGGCTCATCGCACCAGCGAGAAAATCCGGCTCCAGCGTACGCTCGTGGGCCACGTCCAGAACTCCCACGGATGCACGCCTTCTTCCACCGAGAAGAAAATCATTTGCGCGCGCCCTTCGATATTCTCGAACGGCACATAGCCCACCGCGCTCAACACGCGGCTGTCGGTCGAGTTGTCGCGATTATCGCCCATCATGAAATAATGATTGGCCGGCACTTCATAGACCGGCGTGTTGTCGTAAAAACCGTTGTCGACAAGATCGAGCGTGTAATACGAGACGCCATTCGGCAGCGTCTCGCGCCAGCGCTTCACCGGGCGGCCTTCGCCCTCGGGGTCGTTCGAAACCCAATCCGGGGCACGCTCGCGCTTCACCGGCTGGCCGTTGATGTGCAAAACACCGTTGATCATCTGGATCTTGTCGCCGGGAAGGCCGATCACGCGCTTGATGTAATCGGTGGAATTGTCCTTCGGCAGCTTGAACACGACGATGTCGCCGCGCTGCGGCTGGCTCGCGAAAATGCGGCCGGAAAACGGGATGATGCCGAACGGAAACGAATACTGGCTATAGCCGTAGGTGTATTTCGAAACGAACAAATAGTCGCCGACGAGCAGCGTCGCTTTCATCGATCCGGAAGGGATATTGAACGGCTGGAAAAGAAAGGTACGGATGACGAGCGCAATAAGGAGTGCCTGAAAGCCGACTCGGAGAAACTCCGAAAATCCGCTTTCCCGCTTTTCCTGTCCGGTCATTGCCATTTTGAAATTCCGTTATTCGGCCAGCCCAGCCGCGCCCGTATAGCGCGGGCACCTGGACCGGGCAATGACGCTAAGTGTCCTGTCGAAAAACAGCTTTTGCTTCTCCGCATCATGCTTTAGCCGCAGGTTTTGGCACTGCCGAGATGATGACAATGGCCTGCGCCATCGGCCCGTCGTCGGTGATCGTGAGGTCGATTTGCGCGGAATGCCCGGGAGGCGTCAGCGCCTCGAGCCGCTTCAGCGCACCGCCCGTAAGCTGCATGGTCGGGCGGCCGGAGGGCAAATTCACAACACCCATATCGCGCCACCAGACCCCCTGGCGGATGCCGGTGCCGAGCGCCTTGGAGCACGCCTCCTTCGCCGCGAAGCGCTTGGCGTAGGTCTCGACGCGATTCTTGCGGCGTTCGGCCTTCGCGCGTTCGGCTTCGGTGAAGATGCGGTTGAGAAAGCGATCGCCGTGCCGCTCGATTACCTTGCCGACACGGCGCGCGTCGATGATGTCGTTGCCAATGCCGAGGATCATGCCGCTTCGCCTTTCGCACGAGAGCGGCCGCGCTCCATCGCGGTGCGCATTTTGCGCACGATGCTTTCCAGGCCTTCGAAAATCGACTCCCCGATCATGTAGTGACCGATATTGAGCTCCACGATCTCCGGGAACGCCGATATCGCTTCGGCGGTCTCGAAATCGAGCCCGTGTCCGGCGTGAACTTCCAGTCCGAGCTGATGTGCCCGGCGTGCGCCCACGCGCAGCCGTTCGAATTCGTATTCGGCCGGATGCACTTTTCCCTGCAGGATCGCCTCGCACCAGGCGCCCGTGTGCAGTTCCACCACCGCGGCTTTAATTTCCGCCGCCGCCTCGATCTGGCGCTGGTCGGGCTCGATGAAAAGCGAGACCCGAATGCCCGCTTGTGAGAGAAACGCGACCTTGGGCGCGAGCGCGCTTTTCGCGCGGGCAACTTCAAGGCCGCCTTCGGTCGTACGCTCGGTACGTTTCTCGGGCACGAGGCATGCCGCATGCGGCCGTGTCGCAAGCGCGATCTTCAGCATTTCGTCCGTCGCCGCCATTTCGAAATTGAGCGGTGCGGAAATCTCCTCGCGCAATCGCCGAATATCGTCGTCGGTGATGTGCCGCCGGTCCTCACGGAGATGCGCGGTGATGCCGTCCGCGCCGGCTGTGACCGCAAGCTTCGCCGCGCGCACGGGATCGGGATGCCGTCCGCCGCGCGCATTCCGCACGGTCGCCACGTGATCGACGTTCACCCCAAGCCGGATCGGCATTGTCTTCATCCGTTGTACCGCTCGACCGAGGACACGACCGGCTTCGCGCGCAGTTGCTCGATAATCGCATTCAGATGCTTCAAATCATAGACGCCGAGATCGATGGTGATTTGCGTGAAATCCTGCGACGGCCGGTCCATGTGCACGTTGTCGATATTGCCGCCGTGCTCGCCGATCACCTGCGCCACTTGCGCGAGCGTACCCGGCTGGTTCTTCGCCCTCAGCAACAGCCGTGCGGGGAAACGCTGGGTCGTGACGTCGTCGATGTCCCAGCGCACGTCGAGCCAGCGCGCGGGCTCGTCGTCGAATTCCTTCAGCGCCGGCGAATGGATCGGATAGATCGTGATCCCCTCTCCCGGCGTGAGAATACCCACGATCCGGTCGCCCGGCACGGCGCCCCCCTCCGGCGCGAAGCGCACCGGCAGATCCCCATTAATGCCGCGGATCGGGATCGGGGCAGACATATCTTCGGGCTTGCCCGTCACGCTCCCGCGAAAACCGGGAATGCGGAATTTGAGGCTCGCGACCCGCGAAAGTCCGAACCAGCCTTCGCTGCGCGGCGCCTTGTTCACGGGCTTCCGCTCCTCCCGCCAATCCGGATGCACGGCTTTCACTACGTCGTCGGCTTTCATCTCGCCGCGCCCGACCGCCGCGAACACATCTTCCACGGAAGCGCGCGCGAGCCGCGAAAGCGACTTGTTCAGGCGTTCCTCGGACCATGGTTTCGCCGCGCGGGCGAAGGCGCGTTCGATCATCTTGCGTCCGAGCCCGAGATATTGCGCGCGCACGGCGGCCCGCGTCGAACGGCGAATGGCCGCGCGCGCCTTGCCGGTGACGACGAGCGACTCCCACGCCGCCGGCGGATGCTGCCCCTCGCCACGGATGATCTCGACCTCGTCGCCGGTCTGCAATTCGGTGACGAGCGGCGCGATCTTGCCATTGATCTTGCAGCCGAAGGCGTTGTTGCCGATGTCGGTATGCACCGCGTAGGCGAAGTCGATCGGCGTCGCCTTGCGCGGAAGTGCGATCAAACGGCCCTTCGGCGTGAAGCAGAAGACTTGGTCGTGGAAGAGCTCGAGCTTGGTATGCTCGAGAAACTCTTCCGGGCTTGAGCCTTCCGCGAGCATTTCGATCGTGCGCCGAAGCCACGCATAAGCGCTCGATTCCTGTGCGAGCGAATCCATCGAGGCGCCCACGTTGTCTTTATAAAGCGCGTGTGCCGCGATGCCGTATTCGGCGATGTCGTTCATTTCCTGCGTGCGGATCTGCAATTCCACGCGCTGCTTGCCGGGCCCGAATACGGTCGTGTGGATCGATCGATAATCGTTCTGCTTCGGCGTCGAGATATAATCCTTGAAGCGGCCCGGCACGAATGCCCATTTCGTGTGCACGATGCCGACCGCGCGGTAGCAATCGTCCGCCGTCGGCACGATCACGCGAAAGCCGAAAATGTCGGAGAGCTGCTCGAACCCGACCGCCTTCCGCTCCATTTTTTTCCAGATGGAATACGGGCGCTTCTCGCGGCCTTTTACCTTGGCTTTGATTTTCTTTTTGGCGAGTTCTTCCGTGAGCTCGTCCTCGATCTCCTTGATGATGCTCTTGTTGGTCTTGCGGAGATTGGCAAGCCGCGTTTCAATCGACTGGTACGCCTCCGGCGAGAGCTGGCGGAAGGAAAGGTCCTCCAGCTCCTCCCGCATGTCGTGCATGCCGATACGGCCCGCGAGCGGCGCATAGATGTCGAGCGTCTCTTCGGCGATACGGTTACGCTTTTCCGCCGGCACCCATTGCAGTGTGCGCATGTTGTGCAGCCGGTCGGCGAGTTTGACCAGAAGTACCCGCACGTCGTCGGCGATCGCGAGCAGAAGCTTGCGCAAATTCTCCGCCTGCTCCGCGCGTTTCGAGACGAGATCGAGCTTCTTGAGCTTGGTGAGGCCTTCGACCAGCGCGCCGATGTCCTTCCCGAATTGCTTGTCGATTTGTCCGCGGGTCGCGGTCGTATCCTCGATCGTATCGTGCAGGAGCGCCGCCGCGATCGTGGCATCGTCGAGCTTGAGATCGGTGAGAATCGCCGCCACTTCCAGCGGGTGCGAGAAATAGGGATCGCCCGAGGCGCGTTTCTGCGCCCCGTGCGCTTTCATCGCGTAGACAAAAGCACGGTTGAGGAGCGCTTCATTGGTCGCCGGGTTATAGCGGCGAACCCGATCGACCAGCTCGTACTGTCGCATCATCGGCGCTAATCCGGCTCATGCAATCAATTCAATTGCTTATGCGGATTTCCGAAAGTAATTGCGAATCCGCATGCAGCGTTCAAAATCCATACCTCAGCATATCGCGCTGCGCTGGCTTCCGTGCAAGACCGATTTCACGCGGTACTTCATGTGGTTAAAGTCCGCTGCAAACGAAAACGGCCCGGCAAGGCCGGGCCGTCGTTATAATGTTCGGAGAGAAGCCCCTCAGGGGTTCTCCTCTTCTTCGACATCCGGTTCCGGCGGAGCTTCCGGCGGCGGTACAAGGCCCTGCAGACCGGCCAGAAGCTCTTCCTCGGTCATGCGATCCTGCACAACTTCCTTGTCGTCCGCATCGGCCACAATGCTGCCGGGCGAAGCGAGCGTCGGCGGCACAGCCTCGGCCTCCGGCTCGTCGACTTCGGTGTACTTCTGCAAGGAGTGAATGAGCTCTTCCTTGAGATCGTTCGCCTCGATGGTCTGTTCGGCGATCTCGCGCAGCGCCACGACCGGATTCTTGTCGTTGTCGCGGTCGACCGTAATGTCCTGACCGGCCGAAACCATGCGCGCGCGGTGGCTCGCCAGGAGAACGAGGTCAAACCGGTTCTCGACTTTGTCGATGCAATCTTCGACGGTGACGCGTGCCATGAATGCGTGCTCCGCAACCAATGATCTGGGGATTAGGGTAAGCCTATAGCCCCTGCCGCCTTGAGAGGCAAGGGCTGGAACTGCCTCTTCTAAACGTGGCCCCGGTGGAACCTTTACGCAAGATCCGCCTGCCAAAAAAGTTTACTGCCGCGAGGCGAAGACAAGCTTGCAGTTGCCTTGGTTTAGCTTGATTAGCTTGTTACGTAATTTTTTATGGCCGTAGCGGCTACCAAACCCCTTTCATTGACGAGATTGCCAATGAACAATTCCGAGAAGACCGTTTTATTTATTGATGGCGCAAATCTTTATGCGACGACCAAAGGCCTGGGCTTCGATATCGATTACCGCCGCCTGCTGAAGGAATTTCAATCGCGCGGAAACCTGCTGCGCGCTTTCTATTACACGGCGCTGATCGAGGATCAGGAGTATTCGTCGATCCGCCCGCTTCTCGATTGGCTCGACTACAACGGCTATACGGTCGTCACCAAGCCCGCCAAGGAATTCACCGACTCCGCCGGCCGCCGCAAGGTGAAAGGCAATATGGACATCGAGCTCACGGTCGATGCTATGGAGATCGCGGAACATATCGACCACATGGTGCTCTTCTCCGGTGACGGTGACTTCCGTCCGCTTGTCGAAGCCGTCCAGAAGAAGGGCGTGCGCGTCACCGTGATTTCGACGATCTCGACCCAGCCGCCGATGATCGCCGACGAGCTGCGCCGCCAGGCCGACGTCTTTCTGGACCTCGCGAGCCTGCAAGACCGTGTTGGCCGCGATCCCTCGGAAAGGTCTCCTCGCGACCCGCGGCACCATGGCCACCCGCAGGGTCAAGAGCCGATGCCGGGCTTCATCTCCCGCGGACCGACGCCGCCTGCCCGCGCTTACGAGCCTGACCCCGAAGACGCTTGAGATCGCGTTGACGTGCCGCCATTACAGCGGCGATGACCATCGAGCCGAGTCGCGATTGTTCGCTCTGCCCTCGCCTTGCCGCCTTCCGCAAGGCGAACCGGAAGGCCGAGCCCGGCTGGTTCAATGCGCCCGTTCCCTGTTTCGGTCCGGTTGACGCCGAACTCCTGATCGTCGGCCTCGCGCCGGGACTGCGCGGGGCGAACCGGACGGGACGGCCGTTTACCGGCGACTTCGCGGGCGAACTTCTCTACGCGACCTTGAAAGAATTGGGCTTTGGCCGCGGAACTTACGCAGCGCGCCCCGACGACGGCTTTCGTCTCGTGAACGCAAGGATCGTCAATTCCGTGCGCTGCGTGCCGCCGGAGAACAAGCCGCTCCCTTCCGAGATCAAAACCTGCCGCCGTTTCCTCGTTGCTTCGATGCAGGAAATGAAAAACGTGAAGGCCATCGTCGCTCTCGGCAAGATCGCGCACGACTCGGCGATCATGGCGCTTGGGGAGAAACTTTCGCGTTTCAAGTTCCGCCACGGCACAAAGCACGAACTGGCAGGTTACACGCTCTTCGACAGCTATCATTGCTCCCGCTACAACACGAACACGGGCGTGCTGACGCCAAGAATGTTCCGTGCTGTGTTCTCGGCAGCAAAAAAGCGGCTTGAAAAATAATTAGCGCTTGTGGGCGTTCAGCCAGGCAAGCGTCTCGGTAGCGCTCTTGTCCGGCGGGAACACTGGATAAAGCACATGCGTGATCGCGCCGTCGTCGATCACAAGCGTGAGGCGTTTCAAAAGTTCCATACCGTCGACACTGAAAGTCGGCAATCGTAACGCGCGGGCGAACTTCAGTCCGGCATCCGACAGGATAAGGAATGGGAGATGCAGCCGCTCCACGACTTCTCGCTGATAGGCGCTGTCCTGGGTCGAAAGCCCGAACAGGTGATCGGCACCCGCCATCTGCAATTCGCGGAAATGGTCGCGAAACGAGCAGGACTGCGGCGTACAGCCGCGCGCCCCCGGGATCGCATCCCAGCCGGTCGGAAGCGGCTGACCCGGCCGGCCGGTACGCGGATAGGCGTAGACGACGGTGCGGCCTACCAACTTCGAAAGATCGACTTTCGAACCGTCCGTCGCCTCTAACGGCAACGCTGGAAGCCGCATGCCGACAAGATGCCGCGCCGCGCCGTCATCTTTCGGTGCGGGCAAATCATCCGGCAAATCCAACGGGTTATGAAGCACCATAACGGTATCCGATTCCGAAAGCGAAAAAGAGTCCGTACAGAAGAGCTTACTTCTTCATATTCGCATATGAAATGAATTCGAGCAGCGAACCGTCCGGATCGCGGAAATAGACGCTCATGCCCGGCCCCTTCGCGCCGAAGCGCTCCAAGGGCCCGCGTTCAATTGTCACGGCGCAGCGCTCGAGATGCTTTACAGCGTCCGAAATCGGCCCCTTCCATTCGAAGCAGAGATCGCTGTTGCCCGGCTGGACGGGAAGCCGCGCCACTTCGGCGGGCTTGAAACCCGGCCCATGCAGATTGAGCTGAGTATCGCCGAAACGATAGGCGAAGCCGTTCGGGCGCGTGATCAGTTCGGCGCCCACAACCTTGACGTAAAAAGCGTTCGATCGCGCCCAGTCCGAAACGTGAATGACGCAATGGTCGAGCTTTACCGGAATGGCCATCTCTTCCCCCATCACCCCTTTTGCCGCAACAACCGTCCTTTTTCCCGTGCCCAGTCGCGTTTCTTGGCGGCTTGCCGTTTGTCGTAAAGTTTCTTGCCGCGCGCAAGCGCGATTTCCATCTTCGCCCGGCCTTTCGCATTGAAATAGAGCTTAAGTGGAATGATCGTCATTCCTTCCCGTTCGACCGCGCCGATCAGCTTGTTGATCTGTCTGCGGTGCAGCAAAAGTTTCCGAGTCCGGCGCGGCTCATGATTGTTGCGGTTCGCCTGCAGGTATTCGGGGATATTCGCGTTCACGAGCCAGATTTCGTTACCGCGCGCATCCGCGTAGGACTCGGCGATCGTGGCCTTGCCGACGCGCAGCGATTTCACTTCGGTGCCGGTAAGCACGATCCCGGCCTCGAACACTTCCCCGATCTCGTAATTGAAACGCGCCTTGCGGTTTACGGCGACGTCGCGCCTGGTATCGCCGGCTTTCTTCTTGGCCATGGGCGAGGTCGGGGTCTCCCGCCTCACGCATTCATGAGGCCGGCATGCACCATGGCCTCGCGCACGACGGCCTTGCTTGATTCCGAAAGCGGCCCGAGCGGGAGCCGCACATGCTCCGAGCACTTGTTGAGAAGCGACAGCGCATACTTCGCGGGCGCCGGGCTGTTCTCGACAAAGAGCGCCGCATGCAGCGGCATCAGGCGGTCCTGGATCTGCAGCGCGGCCTTGAAATCGCCGCGCAACGTCGCGTCCTGGAATTCGCCGACGAGCCGCGGCGCGACATTCGCGGTCACCGAGATGCAGCCGACGCCGCCCTGTGCGTTATAACCGAGCGCCGTTCCGTCCTCGCCCGAGAGCTGAATGAAATCCGGCCCGCAAGCATGGCGCTGCAAACTCACACGGTCGAGCTTCGCGGTCGCGTCCTTGCAGCCCTTGATGTTCTTGAGTTCCGAAAGCCGTTTCATTGTCTCGACGGAGATGTCGATCACCGAACGCGGCGGGATATTGTAGACGAAAATCGGAATATTGATCGCGTCATTGATCGCCTTGAAGTGGCGGTAAATGCCTTCCTGGCTCGGCTTGTTGTAATAGGGCGCGACCACAAGCACCGCGTCCGCCCCCGCCTTTTCGGCGTGCTTGGCGAGGTCGATCGCTTCCGCGGTCGAATTCGAGCCCGCGCCCGCGATCACCGGCACCCGGCCCTTGGCCTGCTCCACGCACCACTCGACCACCTTGTGGTGCTCGTCATGGGTGAGCGTCGGGCTTTCGCCGGTCGTGCCGACCGGCACGAGGCCGTCGGTGCCTTCGGCGATCTGCCAATCGATAAGCTCGCGGAAAGCGCGCTCATCGAGGCCGCCGTTCTTGAACGGCGTGACCAAAGCGGTGAAGGAACCTCGAAACATGGCGGCGCAACTTTCTCGAATGTCGGCAATCCAAGATGGATACTCCCAAACCGGAGGCGGCGAAAGCCCCGTGAAAAGGCTTTTTGTTTACAGGATGGTAAGGAAAGGGCCATGAATTGACCGGAATTCGTGATTCCTGTGGCCGGAGATGATGCGGATCGACTCGCCACTCCTGAAAGCGCTGCTCGCCGCGGCGATGATCCTTGCCGTCGAGCCGCCCCTGCACGCCCAGAGCCTGCACGCCCAGATTCAAACGGACATCGCCTCGCTCAAGCAAGCGATCGGCTACATCCGGAAGGAGGAAGGCGGCAAGGCGCTTGAGATCGCCGACCGGCTGCAAGATCCCGCCGCCCGCAATCTCATCATCTGGCTCGGTCTTCGGATGACGCCGAACGATATCGGCTTCGACCGCGCCGCCCGGTTCATTCGCGAGCGAGGGACTTCCTGGCCAAGCTCGTCCTTGATCCGCAAACGCGCCGAGCGGCTCCTCTACGAGGAAAACCGGGATGCCGGAACGGTGCGCGCCTTCTTCGGACAAAGCGCGCCGCTTTCGGGCGAAGGAAAGCTGATGCTTGCCAAGGCGCTCGCGGCGAGCGGCGATCAAAGGAACGCCACCGCGCTCGTCCGCATGGCCTGGCGGAACGACGACCTCTCGCCCGCAAGCGAGCGCGACCTCCTCGCCGCCTTTCCTGGCGCGCTGACGCAGGAGGATCACAAGCTGCGGGCCGACAGGATGTTCGGCGAGGACAAGACCGATGCCGCGATCCGCGCCGCCCAGCTCGCGGGGCCCGGTCAGGGAGCGATCGCGCTCGCGCGCGCGGCCGTCCGCAAACGATCGTCGAACGCGGGGCATCTCCTCGATGCCGTGCCCGCTGCCGTGCGCAAGGACCCGAGTTACATTTTTGCACGCGCGCAATATCTTCGCCTGAAAAAAGACCCGCAGGGCGCGGCGCGCGTTCTCGCCGAAGCGCCGCGCGATCCGCGGGCGATCGTTGCGCCGGACGAGTGGTGGAAGGAGCGCCGCCTGGTGGCGCGGGCGCTGCTCGACACCGGCGACTATCGTGCCGCCTTCAAGGTCGCGCATGAAGCCGCGATGCCGGAGGCGGAAAACTACAAGGCCGACTACCTCTTCACCGCCGGCTGGATCGCATTGAGATTCCTGCATGATTCCGCCGCCGCCAAGCGGCTCTTCGCAGAGATTCCGAAAATCTCGATGCACCCGGTAACGGTCTCGCGCGGCTATTACTGGCTTGGCCGCGCGGAGGAAGCGGCGGGCGACAAAATCGGTGCACGCATCAACTATCAGAACGCCGCGCGCCACACCGTCACCTACTACGGCCAGCTCGCGCGCGCGCGGCTCGGCCTGAAGGACCTGCCGCTGCCGCAAGTGCCGAAACCGCCCGCGGCCGAGCTCGCCGGATTCGAGAAGCAGGAGCCAATCCGCGCGCTCCGGCTTCTTTATGCCGCTGACGCGCGCGATCTCACGGTGCCGATCTACACGGATTTTGCCGAACGCGCCGGCAGTGACACGGTTGGGTATCTCCTGCTCGCACACGTCGCGAACGAAATGCACGACGCGCGCGCGCTGGTGCTGATCGGAAAAGCCGCGATGAACAAGGGCGTGCCGGCGGAAATGGTCGGCTTCCCCACCTTTGGGCTTCCGAAATACACGCATGTCGGCCCGGCGGCCGACCCTGCCATCGTCTACGCGATCGCGAGACAGGAAAGCCAGTTCGACCAGCGCGTCGTCTCGGTCGCGAACGCGAGGGGCTTGATGCAGGTGATCCCCTCCACCGCGCGCGCGATAGCGAAAAAGTTCGGCTTGCACTGGGACGAGAAGAAGCTCTCGGGCGATCCGGTCTTCAACGTACAACTCGGCGCCGCCGAGCTCGGCGATCTTCTGCAAGCCTATCGCGGCAACTATGTGCTGGCCTGCATCGGCTACAATGCGGGCCGTGGCCGCGCCAACGAATGGATCAGCAAATACGGCGACCCCCGCGATCCGAAAGTGGACATCGTCGACTGGATCGAGCGCATCCCGCTTTCCGAGACGCGCTATTACGTGCAGCGGGTAATGGAAAATCTTCAGGTTTATCAGGCACTTTCGGGCCGCTACCACGGGCTGACGATCGAGGCCGACCTCGTCCGCGGGGGGTAGGATTCAAAACCCGTCAGGCCGGGCTATGAATCGCTGCGTCATGCCCGCACTCGTTGCGGGCATCCACGCCTTGCTTTCCGGACAGGCAGCTAAGACGTGGATGCCCGGCACAGGGCCGGGCATGACCCAGTGAATTCAGGGCCCGTTATGGCTGGGCTTGTCCCGGCCCATCCACGCCTTTCTTCAGCCCGCGCGCGAATTCGGAAATTTCCGGCGCGATCGACGCCACCACATCCGCCCACGGCTGTCCCGGCTGCTGCCGCACGATCCGCGCGCCGGGGTACCAGGGGGAGTCGGTGCGGTCGCGGAACCAATACCAGATGCGGCCTTGGCCGTGCGGCACCAGAATCCAGACCGGCTTGCCCAAAGCTCCGGCAAGGTGAGCGGTCGTATTGCTCACGGTAACCACCGCGTCGCAAGCCTCGATCAGCGCCGCAAGCCCGTCGATATCGTTCGTGTTGTCGATTTCGTCGAGATGCGCGACTGCGACGCCTGTTTCTTCCCGCACGGCTTTCAATTCGCCCGCCGTCTCTCCATATTGAAGATCGACCGCGAGCGTATCGGGAAGCCTCAATATCCCGGAAAAATCCTGCACCCGGGCGGTCTTATGCTCTCCCACCTTGTTGTTCGCGCTGCGCCACGAGATCCCGATCGCGAGTTTCGAGCCGGCATGAAGCCGAATGCGCAAGTTTTCCGCGCGTTCCCGGTCCGCGATAAGATACGCCCGCCGCGGAAAACTTTCCCAATCCGGGCGAAGCAGGCTGCACAAGCTGCCAATCGGGATTTGCGCGGCAATATCCTTCTCGTTCGATTCCGCCTGAAGAGGCCGGACTTCCGCCTCCGGAAACGAACGCCCGAATAACGGAACGAGGCGCGGATCGACATCCAGGACGATTTTTTTCGCGCGTCTTGAAGCGTCGGCCACGACGCTCCCATAGATAATCTGGTCGCCCAGCCCCTGCTCGCCCCAGATCAAGAGGGAGCCGGGGATGTCTTCGCCTCTCCAGCGCGGCGCCGAATGGCGGCGCGGCGGGATCAGGCCCAGCTCTTCCGACAAACGGACTTCAAACAGCTCCCAGCCTTGCTGGAAATCGCCAACGGACAATGCGGCGATCGCTTTATCCACCTTGATGTCGTCCGATACAAATCTTCGTTCGATAATCCGGTCGTAGACCTTCATTGCCTCTTTCGGCCGTTGCAACAGCATGACCGCGCCCGCATAGCCTTGCTGCGCCGGCAACGATTTCGGATCGAGCGAGAGCGCTTTTTCGAGATGCGGGAGAGCTTGCTCGGCCTGATTGATTTTCATCAGATACATGCCCGCCGACAACTCGTCGTCGGCGGAATCCGTCATGTCGGCGAACGCCTTTTTCGCTTCGCGGGAAGCTTCGTCGAAAAGTTTCAGCGTGTTCAGGCAATGCGCGAGCCGAAAGCGCGTGCTCGCCGACTTCGGGTTGAGATCGGCCGCTTTCCGGAAATATTCGGCCGCCCGGTTTTCCTGTTGTAACCCCATCAATACGTTGCCGGCGCAGAAATAAGTGACCGGGCTGTCGGGTTGCAGCGCGAGCGCGCGGTCGTAGAATTGCAATGCCTCCTTCTTCTTTCCCATTTCGTGCAATGCATTCCCGATCGTGACGCACACTTCCGCCAGATTCGGATTAAGCCCAAGCGCCCGTTGGCCGGCCTGAACGGCTTCTTCGTAGCGCTCGAGTCCGCACAGGGCCGCCGCCAGATTGGCGTGCGCTTCGGCGAAACCGGGCTGGATCGCAGCGGCTTTTCGATATGCCGCAGCCGCCTCTTCGAGGCGGCCGAGCGCCTTGAGAGCGGCGCCGAGATTGTTGTGGGACTGGGCGTCCTCCGGCCGCAGCGCGATCGCGGCGCTAAAGTGCGAAACGGCTTCCTCGTGCCGGCCCAGTTGTTGCAGCACAGTACCGAGATTGTAGTGTGCGGAAGCCTGCTTGGGATCGAGCCGCAACGCTTTTTGAATGGCGGCGGCCGCCTCCATGAGCCTTCCGTTCTGCAACAACGCGACGCCCAGCAAATTGGCGGCGCCGACATGCCTTCGATTCGTGCGCAGGAAGGCCTCATAGAGCGGAATCGCCTCGGCGAAGCGGCCCTGCCGGTGCAAGGCGAGCGCCCGGGAAAAATCGGAGGGCTGCGTTTCCATGCTCATGACAATTAACGAATGACCGCTCTAGAATACGGCCGGGTGAAGCTATACTGAAAAACGGCGGCTGCGTCATGCCCGCACTCGTTGCGGGCATGACGCTGTGATTCAAAGCCCGTCATGGCCGGGCTTGTCCCGGCCATCCACGCCTTAGCGACATCTCGGCAAGAAAGACGTGGATGCCCGCGACAAGCGCGGGCATGACGCGTGGTTTATCGACGCCCGCGGGCACGATGGAATAAACTGAGACTCGCCATGCCCGCCAGGATCGAAAGCGTATGGTTTCAGTCCAGCGACGGTCTCCGGCTGCACGCGCTTCGCGCCGGGCCGCGCGCGGAAGAGCGGCTGCCGGTTGTCTGCCTGCCGGGAATTTCGCGGACCGCGGAGGATTTCCGCACGCTGATCGACGCCCTTGCAAGCGGCGGGGCGCGGCCGCGCCGCGCTTTCGCGCTCGACTCGCGCGGACGCGGCCTTTCGGCGCGCGACAAAAATCCCGCGAATTATTCCGTGCCGGTAGAGCTCGCCGATCTCGTCGCCTTCTTGCGCGCGATGCGGATCGAGCGTGCGATCCTCGTCGGCACCTCGCGCGGCGGGATCCTGACAATGGCCCTCGCTTCCGTCATGCCGCAGGCAATCGCGGGCGCCGTCCTCAACGATGTCGGCCCCGTTCTCGAAATGGAAGGACTTCTCCGCATCAAGGGCTATGTCGGAAAAATTTCCAAGCCGGCTTCATGGACGCAAGCGGTCGCCAGTCTGAAAACAATCATGGGCGCGCAGTTTCCCGGCTTCACTGAGAGCGATTGGCATGATTATGCGCGCCGAACGTGGGATGATCGGCTCACACCGCGCTCGGATCCGGCGCTTTCCGCCGCCTTCGACGGCGTCGAGGCGAACAATCCGCCGCCCGCGATGTGGCCGCAATTCGAGGCGCTGGCGAAGGCCGCGCCGATTCTGGTGCTGCGCGGCGAGCATTCGGATTTGCTTTCCCGCGAGACCGTCGCGGAAATGAAGCGGCGCGCGCCGCGCATGCGCTCGATGAAAATCCCCGGTCAGGGTCACGCGCCGGTGCTGGAGCATGCGGATGTCATCCGGCCGATCGTGGAGTTCGTGGCGCGGTGCGATGCGCAGTAATCGTCATGGCCGGGCTTGTCCCGGCCATCCACGTCTTTTCCTCGCTCTCCGTTAAGAAAGACGTGGATGCCCGCAACAAGTGCGGGCATGACGCAGTGATTCTTTGCGTATCATGGCCACGCTTTTACGAAATAGCATCATACAAATCATTCCAATCGGGATTGAACCCGTGAATGGTTCGCACCTTCCACGCGCGCGGCCAGTGTTTCAACGTCTTCTCGCGCTGAATCGCGCTTCGAATGTCGTCATGCCGTTCGTAATAGACGAGCCGTCTTAATCCATATTGCCTGGTGAATCCCTCGACCAGTCCTTCCCGGTGTTCGTAGACGCGGCGAACGAGATCGCTCGTCACACCGACATACAAAATGCCGTTGCGTTTATTCGTCATCATGTAAACGAAACCGCCTTGCATGAAGTAATTCAACAAGACGTGGATGCCCGCAACAAGTGCGGGCATGACGTAGCGATTCAAAGCCCGTCATACCCGCACTCGTTGAGGACATGACGGGCTCTCAATCAACGCGTCATGGCCGGGCTTGTCCCGGCCATCCACGTCTTTCTGCTGTCTTTGAAGCAAAGGCGTGGATGCCCGGCATAAAGCCGGGCATGACGGCGGAAAGCATGCGCAAGAAAAAACCCCGGCGGTTTCCCGCCGGGGTTTCTCGTTTCGGATTGGATCAGCTTACCAGTAACGGGTGGCCTTGAACACGCCGCCCCACCAGCTCTCGCTGCCGTTCGGGGTACCGGCGGTCGAAGTCGCCGCGTTGCCCGCCGGGTTGGCGTTGTTCGTCTTCAGGTGCGCCCAGTACACTTCGGTGCCGAGGTCGAGGTTCTTGACCGGCGACCAGATCAGGTTCGCCATGACCGAATCGAAGGTCCCGTCCGGGAAGCCCGCAGCGTTCGCCACGCTGGGAGTATCCTGATGATAACGGGTCCAGCCGATGCTCGACCGCAGGTTCGCCGTCCAGAAGTGACGATACTCGGTATCGATCGAGTACGACTTCGTCAGGTTCAGGGACGTCGCGGCGCCGGTGCCGTCAGCCCCGCCCGGAACATACGCGTCCATCAGCGTCAGGTTCGGGAAGGTATTCCCGAGCAGACGGTAGCTGAGCGTACGGCCCGTGATGTTGTAGTTCGAGGCTTCCGGATCGGTGTAGGCCACCGCACCCTTCGCCCAGACACCCTGCAACCGGAGGGTATCGCCGGCCCCGAGCTGCGGAACCTTGAAGGTCAAGCCGCCGAGGAAGGCATAGCCCCACTTCTCACTGGCGCCGTTGATCTTGCCGATCGCAGCAGCCTGCTGGGTGCTGGTCATGACCTGATGCAGCGCGCCGGCGATCTGCGCGTCACCCCAAGCCTGATCGACGCGGAGATTTGCGACGATGTCGGGCATGTACTGCGACGCATAGCCGTAGTTCAGACCGCCCAGACCGATCGTCTGGCCGGTCGTGGAGATGACCGTAGCGTTGGCGGCAAGATTGCCGAACTGAATCGCCTTGCGGCGGAGCGTTGCGTCTTCCACCGCGACCGACGCCGAGATGCCGCTGCCGAGCTGAGCGGTGTAACCGATCATCGGCGAGGACTTCGGCGTGGAGTTACCCGGAGCGGAGTTGATCATCGTGCTCGGGTCGGTATCGAAGAAGGAGTTCGCGATACCGAAGGTGAAGCCGGCGAACTGGATGAACGCTGCACTATAGTACCAGGTCCAGTTGGCGGAAGTCTGCGCCTGGCCAGCGGAAGTGCTGAACAGCGGAGCAACCGAAGCGTTCTGGTTGTTCGGGAAGCCGGTCGCCGCCGTATCCCACTGCATGCCGCCCACGAAGTACGAGCGAAGCGTGCCGTACTCGGTGTTCGTGCGCGCATCGAGGATCAGCGCCTGACGGATACGCCAGGACGTCCAGTCGTCGAGACGGTCGCGGCCCGCGACGGTGGCAGACAAAGCGTGGCTGCGGTCGTTGACCTGGAATTCCGAGTAGATGAATCCGCCGACGCGCAGGCAGATATCCGTACCCGGGATGTAATAGAATCCGGCGCCATACGCAGAGCAGACCTTCACGTATTCGACCGGCTTGGCCTTTACGGGAAGATCGGCGGCCTGCGCCCCGGCAACAGCGAGCACGCCCGCCGCAGAACCGAGGATTAGGCTCTTAAAATTCTTCATTGTGACCTCCAAGTTCTCTCTCTTGTGCGAGGGAGTAGGTTCCGAATCCTAAGGATGCAGAACGCACCCCTCGAAGGTTCCCTAGTTCCCAGCTGACCACCCAGCCCTTCACAGTGAAGGTTGGACAGGACGACCCCAGTCCCCCCACCCATGGAGTTCCTGTCGTCGCATGTCGGAGAGTACCCGAAGGCGCTTTGCATTCAACGGAGAACGCGCGTTTAGACGTGGTCAAACGGCGCTTTTCCAAGGGGTGTTGCACAAACATCACGCGGAATGCCGCAGTGGCAAGAATATACAATATAAATCAATGGTTTACGCAGATTTTGCAGAACCGTTTTTGACCAATTTTTTGCCCCCGGATGGGCCGGAATTTGCGTGCCGCAAACGCTACGCTGGTTATATATTACCTCTTTCCAACTTTGCGTTTGCCCCGCGCTATCCACAACCGCGCCGGATTTCAGCGATGATTCTGCTTCTGCCCGCGTCATGCCCGCACTTGCTGCGGGCGTCGATAAACCACCGCGTCATGCCCGGCTTTATGCCGGGCATCCACGCCTTTGCGGCCTGTCCGGAAAGCAAGGCGTGGGTACCCGGCACAAGAGTCTACCCTTGGGCCGGGCATGACGCAGCGGTTCAAAAGCCGATCGCCGCGGGGAACTTGGATTGCGCGGCGCGCGGCGGAAACTCATTCCGGCGTTGTTTGACGGTATACTGCTAAAAATATACGCATGAAGCACACGGAGACGTGGCCGAGAGGCTGAAGGCGGCGGTTTGCTAAACCGTTATACGGGGTTATTCCCGTATCGAGGGTTCGAATCCCTCCGTCTCCGCCATCCTGCTTCGCTCGGCCCGCTTCGCAGGAGTGGCGCAAATCTCTCGCGCGAAGCAGGCTTGTCACTTCCTCGCTCTCTCCGTTAAGAAAAACGTGGATGCCCGCAACAAGTGCGGGCATGACACAGTGATTCAAAGCCCGTCATGGCCGGGCTTGTCCCGGCCATCCACGTCTTTTTGCTGTCTTTGAAGCAAAGGCGTGGATGCCCGGCACAAGAGTCTACCCTTGGGCCGGCCGAAGGCCGGACCCGAGGGCCGGGCATGACGGAGTCCTCAAAGGCACCTGCCGCTCTCGTGCAATGAACGATCCGCAAGCCGAATTTCAGCAAGCCTTCGCGCTTCACCAGCGCGGACAACTGGACGCGGCGGAAAAAATTTATAAATCCATCCTGTTGTCTCACCCCAAATACTTCAACGCGATCTACGCGCTCGGCATCGTCTATCTGCAACGCAAGGACTTTCGCCGCGCCGAGCGCCAGTTTTCGCTCGCGATCGGAATCAATCCGGACAACAGCCCGCTGCACAACAACCGCGGAAACGCGCTTGTGGGCCTCGATCGCCCGCAAGAGGCGCTCGCGGCCTATGAAAAAGCGATCGCGCTCGACCCGCAAAACTGGGAGGCGCACTACAATCGCGGCAACGTGCTGTCCGCGATGAAGCGGTTCGAAGAAGCGCTGGCGAGTTACGACAGATCCGTCGCGCTCTTTCCGCAGAGCGCCGAAGTCTTCGACAATCGCGGCAGCACGCTGGCGAACCTCCGCCGTTTCGACGAAGCGCTCGCGAGTTTCGACCGCGCAATCCGGCTCAATCCGCGTCACGCCCGTGCTTACGCTAATCGCGCGTCCGCGCGCGGGCAGTTCAAGCAATACGACAAGGCGCTAGAGGACTACGACAAGGCGCTCGCCTGCGATTCCAGCCTCGACTATCTGATCGCCAACCGTTTCACGGCGAAATTATACGCCTGCCGCTGGGACGATTACGAAAAGGATCGCGCGCTTGTCGTCGAAGGTGTGCGAAAGAACACGCTCAAGGTCGAGCCGTTCAGCCTGCTCCCGATTCCCTCGACCCCCGCCGACCAGCTCGAATGCGCCATGCAATTCGTCCGCGACAAAGCCTCTCCCGGCCCGAAAAAGCCGTGGCACGGCCGCCGCCACGCGCACGACAGAATCCGGATCGGCTATGTTTCGTCCGACTTTCACAACCATCCCACCAGTCACCTCATCGCGGGAATGCTGGAGGCGCACGACCGCGAACGCTTCATGGTCCACGGCTTTTCGACGGGGATCGCATCCGACGATCATTATCGCCGGCGCGTTTCGCAAGCCCTCGAAGTATTCGTGGACGCCAGCGTCATGAGCGGCGAGGCGCTGATCGAGCGTATCCGGAGCGCCGAAATCGATATCCTGGTCGACATGCACGGCTTTACGACCGGCCGCCGAACGGAGATCTTTGCCGCGCGCCCCGCCCCCGTGCAGGTCAACTATCTTGGCTACCCCGGAACGATGGGGGCCGAATATATCGATTACATCATCGCCGACCGCCATGTGATCGCGGAAGCCGAGAGCGGCGCATATTTCGAGAAAATCGCTTACCTGCCGCACAGCTACCAGCCGAACGATTCGAAACGCGCGATTTCCGCGATTCCGGTGGCGCGCAAGGACTTCGGCCTGCCGGAATCGGGATTCGTTTTTTGCTGCTTCAACAATACCTTCAAGATCACGCCGGATATTTTCGATGTCTGGATGCGCCTGCTGAAAGCCGTCGACGGCAGCGTGCTCTGGATGTTTTGCGAAAACGAGGCCACCGCTGAAAACCTGCGGGCTGAGGCCGTCCGAAGAGGCGTTTCTCCCGAACGCATCGTGTTCGCAAACCGAATCCCGGTCGACGAACATCTCGGCCGGCACCGGCTGGCCGATCTGTTTCTGGACACGCTTTATTACAACGCGCATACGACCGCGAGCGACGCGCTGTGGGCCGGCCTTCCGGTGCTCACCCGCGCGGGCAATACGTTCGCAAGCCGCGTCGCGGCGAGCCTGCTGCATGCCATCGGCTTGCCCGAGCTCGTCACGCACTCGCTCGAAGCGTATGAAAAGCTCGCGCTAAAGCTCGCCAATGATCCGGATCTGTTACGCGAGTTCAAATCCAGGCTCGCGGAAAATCGCAGGACATTCCCCCTCTTCGATACGGTCCGCTACACGCGCGACATCGAAGCGGCTTACGCGCAGATGTGGGAGCGCTCGCAAAAAGGAAAGCCGCCGCAGAGTTTCAAGATAGAAGCATAGAAGCGGCGCGCTAGCTGTGGAGCTCTGTCATGGCCGCGCTTGTTGGGGCGTCGATAAACCACCGCGTCATGCCCGGCTTTATGCCGGGCATCCACGCCTTTGCGGCCTGTCCGGAAAGCAAGGCGTGGATGGCCGCAACGAGTGCGGCCATGACAGGCTTCGAATCATTGCGTCAAGCCCGGCCATGACGAAAAAAGATTCATCTTCTTCAGGCGATTAGAAAGTCCCTGAAGATATTGCTCGCATTTTCGGCCAGCCTCTAAGCATCAACGCCTTTCCAGCGGAAACCGCGCCAAAAAAGAACGGCGGCCTTTCGGCCGCCGTCCCGTCGAGTTTCGAAAAACTTATTGGAACAGCTTCATCGCATTCAGGAGCGTGTTGTACACGCCGAGAAGCAACGGAATGCCGACGAAGCTCCACGCCAGGAAGAGCTTGAGGCCGTTTGAAGTTTCGCTCCGATTTGCCATTTCTCTTCCTCCTCAGGCTTTCGCGCCCGCAAGACGCGGGTCGTTGGCTTTCATGTGATAGCGGTCGGCGACGGCCTTCACGAAGAAATTGCAGATGAAGCCGATCACCAACAGTCCCGCCATGATGTACATGGTGTTGTTATAGGCCTGCGCCTTCGGTACGCCGTGGGTGATGTTGTACTCGCGAAGGTAGTTGACGATCACCGGCCCAAAGATGCCCGCCGCCGACCAGGCGGTGAGCAGGAGACCGTGGATCGCGCCGACGTAACGGACGCCGAACATGTCCTTGAGATAAGCCGGCACCGTCGAGAATCCGCCGCCATACATCGAAATGATGATCAGGAAGCAGCACACGAACAGCGCCACGCTGCCGGTCGCGCCGGCGTAGGGCACCGTGCAGTACAAGACGAAGCCGAGCACCATGAACACGAAATAGGTGTTCTTGCGGCCGATGAAGTCCGAAGTGGACGCCCAGAAGAAACGGCCGCCCATGTTGAACAGGCTCATCAAGCCGACGAAGCCCGCGGCGGCGACCGGCGTGATGTGACCCGGAAACATTTCCTGGCTCATCGCGGAGGCCTGGCCCAGCACGCCGATGCCGGCGGTCACATTCAGGCAGAGCACCCACCAGATCAGCCAGAACTGCGGAGTCTTCACCGCGTCATAGACGTAGACGTCGTTCTTGCTGATGAGCTTCGAGCTCGTCGCCGGCGGCGTATAGCCTTCGGGCTTCCAGCCCGGAGCCGGGACGCGCACGATCGCGGCGCCTACCATCATAAAGCAGAAATAGATCGCACCGAGCACGATGAAGGTTTCCATGACGCCCACATGCGTCGGCGTGGAGAACTTCTGCATCAGCCACACCGAGAGCGGAGACGCGATGAAAGCGCCGCCGCCGAACCCCATGATGGCCATGCCGGTCGCCATCCCCGGACGATCCGGAAACCATTTGATCAATGTGGAAACCGGCGAGATGTAGCCGATGCCCAGCGCGATTCCGCCGAGCACGCCGTAGCCGAGATAGATCAGCCACAGATTATGGACTTGCACACCGAGAGCGGAAATGAAGAAACCGCCGGCCCAGCAACAAGCGGCCGTGAACATTGCCCTGCGCGGCCCGCCTTCTTCGACCCAGCGGCCGAATACCGCAGAGGAAACGCCGAGGAAAAAAATCGCGAGCGAAAAGATCCAGCCAAGCTCCGTCAACTTCCAGTCGCCCGGCGCCGATTGCGTGATGCCGATGAGTTTCGTCATCGGCAGGTTGAATACGCTGTAGGCGTAAGCTTGCCCGATGCACAAATGCACGCAGAGCGCGGCGGGCGGCACGAGCCATCGGCTATAGCCCGGCTTTGCGACCGTATGCTCACGGTCGAGAAACGAAAAAAGACTCATTGGTTGTTTTCTCCCCTCTTATCCACCCCATTCGGTGAAACGCGGAGGAGAAAGTGTCACAGCGGTCCCATCAAGGGCGCGCCGCCTATATTGCTATTAGCGAACCCTATAGTGGAAATTGTTTGCTGCAGCGAAATACGGTTCGGCTGAAAATTTTGCGACACACAAAATCAATCACGCGATTTTTGCGAGATCGGGTGCCGCAACGAGCTGAGCCATTTTCATAAGCGAACTGACGGCGGGGGAAATGGGGTAGCGGTCGGACACGACAAGCCCGATCGTGTGTGAAACCGCGGGCTCGACGATCGGAATCGCGCACAGCGTTTTCGAAATACGCACTTGGTCTAACATCGAGCGCGGAATAACGCTGACCCAGCGGCCGGTTTGCACATGCGAAATGAGTCCGAAGATTGAGTCTGTTTCCACAAGCGGAGACGACTCATGCCCGGCCGACTTCAACACCGCGTCGATGATCCGGCGGTGCTGCAGATCGCGCGTCATCAAACAGAGCGGCAGCGTTCCGAGCTGCGTCCAGGTGACCTGATCGCTATGGCCGTGCGCCCCCTCGCGCGTCGTGAGCAGGAAATATTCCTCGCGATAGAGCGGTACCGTTGTCACTTCGGAAATCGGCTCGTTGTCGAGATAGGTGACGCCGACATCGATCTCCCGCTGATGCAAAAGCGACAACAGCTCGTCGGAGGTTCGTGCAAGAACCGTGAAGCGCACCGTCGGATAGCGTTCCTGATACGGAACCGTAAGCAACGCCACCACGGGCATCGCCGGGTGCACCGCAGCGATCCGCAGATGCGAGCCGACGCCATTGTGCAGGCCGAAGATTTCCTGCCGCATCGCGTATGTATCGCCGACGATGCGGCGCGCCCAGATCAGCACCCGCTCGCCCTCCGGCGTGAAACCCTGAAAGCGCGAAGAGCGTTGCACGAGCCGGGTCTTCAGCGCCTCTTCGAGCTTCTGAATTCCCTGCGACAAGGTCGGCTGCGTCACGCCGCAACTTTCGGCCGCGCGCGCAAAATTTTTCTCGCGGGCAAGCGCAATGATGTATTCGAGCTTTTCGAGCATAATGAAAGCCGGTTTGAAACGCTGCCTAAACTAGTTCCGGCGGCAATCAGACACAAGGCAGCCGGGGCACAGAAAAAGGCCGGGGCATCGCTGCCCCGGCCCCGCCCCCTCCAGGCTTCTTGCTATTCTTAGTGCGTATTCAGCCACTCGCGAGCGGCACGCTGCGCCGCGGCGATTTCGGCCGCCGACATTTCCGCGGCGATTTCACGGCGATGCTCGGCGGCTTTCCAGTTGCCGCGCGCGGCCGCAAGATTGAACCACTTATGCGCTGCGATGCGATCGAACAGTTCCCCCGACGCCTTCACGCCGAGCATGAAGAATACGTCGCCGGACGAATTCCCCTGCCCGGTCGCGGCATTTTCCAGCGCCGCCATTTCCATGAACGCCATTTGACGACTCCCCGAATTCCGAACGGCTTCCCCCCGCCGTTCGTACGCGAGAATGTCCCGGCAATTTGAATACGATCTTAAGTATCGCGCTGAACGGATTCTGAATGCGAAGGAAACGGATTCTTTATCCTTGGCGCCTCTCGCGAGAAAATCGCTCCATTTAGGGCGGATTTCAGCGCAAGGAAAGAAACCGGAAACGATCGCTATTCACCGATCGCTCACGATCAGAGAAGAAAGCGGCGCCGCTAATTGTTTGCCCCTATCCCGAACAGGATCCGGCGTGCCTCTTCGTCTTTTGCGAGATCGACCGTAGGCTGCTCGACCCGCACCGCCATGCCGCGCGCGACGGCAGGCCGCGCTTTTATCCGCTCCAGCCAGCGCGCGAAATTCGGAAGCGCGTTGATGTCCTGTCCCTGCCGCTCCCAGAGCTTCGCCCAGGGATAGACCGCCATGTCGGCGATGGAATATTCGCCTGCGAGAAAATCGCGCTTCTCCACCCGCTTGTCGATGATGCCGTAAAGCCGGCCGACCTCCCGCGTGTAGCGCTCGATCGCATAGGGGATTTTCTCGGGCGCGTAGCTGCGGAAATGATGCGCCTGCCCCGCCATCGGCCCTACGCCGCCAACCTGCCAGAACAGCCACTCCTCCACTGCCGTGCGCTTGCGTTCGTCGGCGGGATAAAACTTTCCGGTTTTGCGGCCGAGATATTGCAGGATCGCGCCTGATTCGAACACCGAGATCGGTTTTCCGCCCGGGCCATTCGGATCGATGATCGCGGGCATGCGATTGTTCGGAGAGATCGCGAGGAACTCCGGCTTGAATTGGTCGCCGCGGCCGATATTCACCGGCTTGATCACATAGGGCAGCCCGCATTCTTCGAGCATGACGGTGATCTTGAAGCCGTTCGGCGTCGGCCAGAAATAAAGTTCGATCGGCGCCAGCACGGACTTGCGCTTCGCGGATTGGACGGATTTCTTCGTGGATTTTTTCGCTGCTTTCGCGGCGCGCTTTTTCTTTGCCATGGCCGAACCTCGAAAATTTCGGCCAATGCTGTAGACCTCCTTCCTCCCGGCAACAACCGCGCATGCGGCATGGCCGTTATGCGCGCCCGCGTTAGCGCGCGAAGGACGAAATGCCCGCGCCGCTGTTTTGGTTGCCGTACATATGCTGCGGAACAATCAGCGCAGTCCCCGGTGCGAGGCCGCGGTTTGGATCGAGCCGGTTCACCTGCGCGAGCAGCCATACCGGAACGCGATAGTTATCAGCGATCATGTGCAGATTTTCTCCGGGCTGCACCGCGATCTGAATGCCGCTGTCCCAGATTTCGATGGGCGCGCTGGGCGGAACGACGTAGGCTAGAAAATAGGGCCGGATAAAACGCTGCGGCGGCGCGGGCTGCCCGTTACCGAGCTGTGCGACCGTATAGCCGGGCTGCTGATGCTCGGCGGACACAAAAGCGAGGATCTCCGCCACGACTGCGTTATGAATCTTCGGAGACTTGTCGAGCGTGATATGGATGATCTCACTATGCTCGCGCAGGTCGACATTGATGAGCCGGCCCTTGAAGCCGCCGCCGGATTTCACGACGCCACCGCCGATCGGGTTTGTTTTCTGAAACAGATTGATGAACAGCTCGACATTGTCCGGCACGGGGCTCGCAATCGGCGTCGGGTCGAACCCGAATACGATGCCGACCGGGATATTCGCCTCCCGCAATCGCTGCGCGATGCTGATCGCGGCGTCCGCGCCGGTGGAATGCCCGATCAGGATGATCGGTCCCGGCTCCCGCCGATAATTCTGGATAACGTCTTCCGCGAGGCCGCCGACGCTGTAGGAAGAATGCACGCTCGCCGGCACGCCCGCGAGCCTTAGTTTGTCGGCAAGCGTATCCAGGCCGCGAGAGAACACTTCGCCGATCAATCCGCGGATCAGATAGACATGTCCGCGTCCCTGCTGGACATCGGACGCGATCGGCGCCGAAGCCGTGTAGTCGTCGAGCACCGTGCTGCAGCCGGTGATCGCGCCAAGAAAGACGGCCGCGGCGAAAAAACGCGAAAAGAATGCCATATGCGCTCAATGGTGACGGACGGCGAACCAAAATCGTCGGTTCGCTGCAACTCGTCAACTGGCGGAAGTTGGCCGCTTCGTGGCGTAAATACGGGTATCAGGCGGCCTTCGTTCCCGCCGGGCACAATTCCTCGGGCGTGGCATAGCCCGGCAGCGATTCGATCCTGCGCTTCCAATCGGAAATTTTCGAAAAACGCGCGAGATCGAAGCCGCCCGCCGCCGCATGAAAAATCACGCCGTAAATGTCGATATCGGCGATGGTCGGCTTATTGCCGACCAACCAGGCGTGCTTGGAAAGGTGATCTTCGAGCACTTTAAGTCCCGCCTCGCCTTCCGCCTTGTAATTATCGACGACGGCGGGTTCTCCTTTGCGGAAGCCGAGCGCGAAGGCGCGCGAGCGATAAATACCCGGCGCAAGCCGGTCGAAATCCCAAAACATCCACTCCCGGATGCGCGCATGCTCTTCCGGGTTCCTGCCGTCGAATTTCTTCAGCGTCTCCGCGAGATATTGCAGGATCGACGCCGACTGGCAGAAATGATGCGTGCCGTCATAGAGGCACGGCACCTGCCCGAAGCGGTTCTTCACAAGATAAGCAGGCTCCTTCTGCGCCCCCTTCGGCAGATCGACGTGCTCGTATTCGAACGGCTCGCCGAACAGCGAGAGTGCGAGCGCGACTTTGTAGGTCGGGCCCGAGCGCTGGTGGCCGTACAACTTGAAACGGGTAGCCATGGACGATTCCTGATTTGACGGGAAAGAAAGACGCAAGGACGATTCTGACTGTTTATCTACTATCGAATTCTCCCTTCGCGGCAAAGCGTCATCAGTCACAAACGGCTGAATTCGGATCGAGCTTCGCCATGAACCAGGTTTCCCGGCGCGGCGCGCCGAGACGCGACGGCGCGCCGGAAATTTCGAGACGCTCCGTCGCGAGCGGATTGTATCCGGCGATCTCCTGCAGGTCCGCCTGCCCGCTTCGATAGACCAGCACGCACGAGTCCCCGCTGCCGGCAGTTTTCGGCGGACGCTCCACCCGAAATGAATCCCGGCCGATCACGCGCAACTCTGGAAGGAAGGCGCGCAGATTGCCCGCTTCGCGTACATCGAGCGTGAGCGCAGTGCCGCGCGTGATCCCTTCTCTTGCGAGCCGCTCGGCGAGTTCCGGGAACGGGACTTGCGACAGACGGTCCGCACGCCTTGTGAAGCCATTGTCGGCCACCGCGATCACGCGCACGACGGCGATCGCGAGCGCGACTCCGAGCGCAAGCCGCACGAAGGGGCGCATCGACGCCCGGCTCGTATAGTAGCGGGCGATGCGAGCGAATACATAAACGGGCGCGACGATCAGGATCGGGTGCATGTAACGCTCGGCAATATTCGTGGCTCCGATCGCGACGATCCCGATCGTGGCGAGAAGTGCGGCCGCAACCATCGTGCGGAGTACAAGCCGTTCGGCGAGCCGCGGCGGGGCTACCGTTCCCTTCGTGAATCCGAAGGCGGAAGGCGCAAGCAACGCGACAAGCGCGATCCACGGCAGGAGAAAGAGCGGAATCGATTTTGCAAGATGCGCGAGGCCGGTCATCACGCGCGAAAGATACGGCTTCGGCTGCGGAATCATCGTACGCCCGATCGCATGCGCGACGTCGCCATGGACCTGCCAGAGCCAAACGATGTACGGCAAGAACATCAGGAGCGCGACGGCTGCTGAAATGAAAAGCCGCTTGTCCGCAAGCTTCTGCCGCGCTTCGGGCAGCGTAAGGCATGCGATCAGCAGGCCGCCAAGAAAAAGGGGGAAGCTGAACTTGGAAAGGAGGCCTAGACCGATCGCCGCGCCAAGCCAGAACGCGGCGCGCAATGACGGCGCCTCGATCCAGTTCAGCGCGGCATGCAGCGTTGCGAAGCAACCGATGCACAGGAGGATCGTCTGCGTCGCCCACTCATGAAAGGTCCAGCCGACCGGATAGCTGAAGGTGAGCGATAGCGAAGCGGCCGCCGCCCAGCGATCGTCCTTGATCGCCGCGCGCGCCGCGCCGAAGCAGGAAACGCCGATCCCTGCGATCAGGAGATAGCGGACGAACAGATCGCTCTCGATCCCGGTGCCGAAAACCTGCTGCGAGCTCCACAGCAGCCATTCGTAGAGCGGCGGCTGTCGCGCCTGATAGCCGAGGGCGAGATTCTGCGTGAGCTCGGTCGCGCGCGCGTCGTCAATCGCAAGCGTGCGCGAAATGTTGAGGCGGAGAATTGCGTGGATGAGGCCATAGCAGAGCCAGAAGACGAGCACGCCCGGGCCGGAAAGCAGGAAATTGGCACGGCTCTGCCGCTGTTCCGTACCGGCGATGTCCCGCACAGCGCTCAAATGCCGAACTTTTTCTTCAGGAGTTCGTTAACGGCCTGCGGATTGGCCTTGCCGCCGGATTGCTTGATCACCTGTCCCACGAACCAGCCGAGCATCGTGGGCTTATTCTTCACCTGTTCGGCCTTGTCGGGGTTTTTCGCGATCACCTCGTCGACCGCTTTCTCGATCGCGCCCATGTCGGTGACCTGCTTCATGCCGCGCAGTTCCACGATAGCGCGCGGCTCGCCGCCTTCCGTCCAGATGATTTCGAAAAGATCCTTCGCGATCTTGCCCGAGATCGTACCGTCGGCGATCAGATCCACGATTTCAGCGATCTGCTTCGCGGTCACGGGCGAAGCGGTAATGCTCTTCCCTTCCTTGTTCAGGCGGCCGAACAACTCGTTGATGATGAAATTCGCCGCCGCTTTCGGGTCACGGCCTTTTGCCGCCTCCTCGAAGAAATCCGCCGTTTCCCGCTCGCTGGTCAGAACGCCGGCGTCATACGGTGAAAGCCCGAACTCTTTCACGAACCGCGCTTTCTTCTCATCCGGCAATTCCGGCAAATCCGCCTTCAGCCTCTCGACAAAGGCCTGGTCGAATTCGAGCGGCAGAAGATCGGGATCGGGAAAATAACGATAGTCGTGCGCTTCTTCCTTCGAGCGCATGGAGCGCGTTTCGCCCTTGGCGTTGTCGAAAAGCCGCGTCTCCTGCTCGATCGTGCCGCCGTCCTCCAGAATCTCGATCTGACGCCGCGCTTCGTAGTCGATCGCCTGGCCGACGAAGCGGATCGAGTTCACGTTCTTGATTTCGCAGCGCGTGCCGAACGGCGCGCCGGGCTTGCGCACCGACACGTTCACGTCGGCGCGCAGATTTCCTTTTTCCATGTCGCCGTCGCAGGTGCCGAGATAGCGCAGGATCGTGCGAAGCTTCGAAAGATACGCGCGCGCTTCTTCCGACGAGCGCATATCCGGCTTCGATACAATCTCCATCAGCGCTACGCCCGAGCGGTTGAGATCGACGAGCGACATGGTGGAGTGCTGGTCGTGAATGGATTTCCCGGCATCCTGTTCGAGATGCAATCGCTCGATGCCGACTTCGATCTGCTCGTCGCCGGGGAGGTCGACGATAACCTTGCCCTCGCCCACGATCGGCGATTTGTACTGGCTGATCTGATAGCCCTGCGGGAGATCGGGGTAGAAATAATTCTTACGGTCGAAGACCGATTTCAAATTGATGTTGGCTTTCAGCCCGAGTCCCGTCTTCACCGCCTGCTCGACGCAGTGTTTGTTGATCACCGGAAGCATGCCCGGCATCGCGGCATCGACCAGCGAAACGTGGCTGTTCGGCTCGCCGCCGAAGGCGGTCGAGGCGCCGGAAAAGAGCTTGGCGTTGGAGGTGACCTGGGCATGGATTTCCATGCCGATCACGACCTCCCACTCGCCTGTATCGCCCTTGAGGTACTTGGATTTCTGCTTCGCGGCCATTGTAATCCTTACTTCTCCAGCGATTTGGTGAAGCTGGAAGGAATAAACATGCAAGCATCATGAATTTGTTGACCTGATAATCCCTCCCAAACCGACTCAGGCTGCACACCAAATATTTCGGCATTTTTCTGATCATCAGCGACTAAAGACTTCATCGCTATCGGCAGGGAAGGAAATGCTCTGCTCAAAAGCGACCAAATCTCGCGCACTTCATCTCTTTTGTCAGGAGAAATCCCCGCACCGATCGTACACATCCAAATCTCCAGCCCACGCGAAGTGTCTTTCGCTCTATCAATAACAAATTTAGGTATTTCTATGCCTCGTTGAGAAAAGAATTTTTGGAGCTGAGCGAGATGAAGAGTATTTTGGTTTCGAGTACCCTCTAATCCTTCATAGATTTCAACGAGTTCTTTTCGCGAATAATCAAGGGGCCGATTCAACATATCTTGAAAAGATGGAATCAGACCGAAACTAGTTGCCCGGATGATTTGCCCTAAAATTAATATACGCGCTCGCCGCAATTCGTCAGACGCTTCCAAGTCCCAACGAAATTCCTTAATCAACATAAATACTCTTGCACTATCGTTTTTATCTTTCAGCCACTTCAGCATTTGAATCTCACGCTCTCGGAGCTAGTTTATCTCAGCAGCAAAGGCAACAACAGCGGCACCAAAATCGCGGTCACGAGCCCGTTCAGCCCGAGCGCGATTCCGGCGAAAGTGCCGGCCAGGGAATTGACCTGGAAAGCCCTTGCCGTGCCGATCCCGTGCGAAACCAGCCCCGCGGCGAAGCCGCGCGCTGCATAATTTTTCAGCCGAAGAAGGTTCATCAGCGGCGTCACGACGATCGCGCCCGTGATTCCGGTCATGATCGTGAGCATCGCGACCAGCGCCGGATTGGCACCGATCTTTTCGCCGATGCCCATGGCGATCGCAGCGGTCGAGGATTTCGGCGCGAGCGCGAGCGTCGCCGCGCGTCCGAGGTCGAGATATTCCGCCAAGAGCACGGCCGAGCAAATGGCGGCCACCGAGCCGAGGATCAGCGCCGATAGCATCGGGATGAGCGCGCGCTTCACTTCCGGCAGATGCCGGTAAAGCGGAACGGCGAGCGCCACCGTCGCGGGCCCGAGCAGAAAATGGACGAACTGCGCACCGGCGAAATAGGCCGGGAATGTCGTTTTCGAAGCCAGGAGCAAAACCGAAACCAGCAGGATCGCGATCAGGACCGGATTGGCGATCGGATTGCGATAAAGCGCCGCCGAGATCGCATCGGCCGCAACATAGGCAACGAGCGTCACGGTGAGCCAGAGAAGCGGCGTGCCGGAAAGATAAACCCAGAGGTCGACGAAGCGAGTCATTCTGCTTTTTCCTCCGGCGGCGCTTCCGTGCCGCCCACGAGCTTCGCCACCCAGGTGAACGTGAGCGCCGTGACCGCAAGCGCGATGACCGTTGAAAGCACGACGACGACGAGCAACCGCCCGCCTTCCGCACCCAAAAGATCGAGCTGCTGCACCACGCCGACGCCGGCCGGTACGAACAGCATGGAAAGATGCCTGAGGATGCCGTCGGCCGTATCGCCCATCGCTTGCGGCAAAGGCAGGCGCAGCATGAGCGCGGCGAGCAAGAGCACCATGCCGATCACGGGACCGGGCAAGGGCAGCGAAAGAAAATGCGCGAGCGTTTCACCCGCAAGCTGACACACCAGAAGCAGCACAATCGCATGCAGCATTGGAATCACCGCGAGTTCCGTCGATTGTATATTTCCCGGCGCCCGCGCGGAAATAGGAACCCCTCCCCCAGCCCGAACGTTTTTATGTCGTGGGAAAGGAGGACATCATGCGACGCGTGAATCCTTACAGACCGCATTACGATTACGACTACAGCGATGAACCGACGGCATCCGGCGCACTGCTTTTCGTCGGCATCGTTGCCGCGATCATACTAGGGGCGATTGTCTGGGCGTCCTATGCGCCTGGACCGAACGTACAACCGGGCGCAATGAACGCCCCGGGTTCGACGCAATCGATTCCCGCGCAGCCGCGCACGCCCACACCGGCACAATAAGTCTGCCACTGATACGAGCCGCGGCGGAAAGCAACCGCCGCGGCGCTTGCTTATAGGCTGCTGACGAAGCCACGGTAGGCGGGACTGATGCGCACGCCTTCTTTTCCCGCCGCGGTCAATAAATCGATCTGTTCGGGCGGGAGGCGAAAGCGGGTCGGCACCGCGTTGAGCGCGGCAGCACGCTCGCCGCTGAACTGGCCGAAATCGACCCGCCCGATAAAGAATTTCAGGTCGCGGCAATTCCAGCCCGGCTTCGCACCCAAGCGTTTTCGCTCGGCTGGCGGCAGCGAACAGCGCCAGCCGATCAGTTGCCGCTGCCAATCGTTGATCACTTGCTGAAACGCCGTGTAGCTCGCACGCACGCTGGCGTCGATCGCAGTGTCCGAAGCCGCTGCGACGAGCTCCGCGCCCGCGGGTCCCTCGAGCTGCGAAATCCATTTGCTGTTCGAGGGCCCTCGCCCAGCATCGACGAGCAAAAACAGCGCACGCCGGATTTTTACCGCTTGCTCCGGCCGCATCGGTTCATACGGGCGATCGGCCGCGAGCCGCGCGATGGTGAAACCGGACAAACCGTAATTGTCCACGAGCCCGCCGTCGAAAAGCTTCACGTATTTCATCGAGCCGTCGCGATAACGAGTGATGGCCTGCGCAAAGGAGCGCAGCATCGGGTTCGCATTCGGATCGCGAATGGCGCGTTCGACCTTCTCGGGCAGCGGCGTCGTACATTTGTCGCCGTAGCTTTCGATGACGATCGGCGCGAAGGCAACCGGTACCGCCGAGGAAGCGGCGACCGCGTCCGCCACAGGATAGGAACCGAGATCGCTGCAAAGCGCGTTGAAGGCGGTCTGCCCGAACACAAAGGGCGTGCGGTTATAAATGTCGGACGCATTGATCCACACGCGCGGGCGGCCCGCCCGCAGGGCACGGAAGGTCGCGCCATTGAACAGATGATCATTGAGCCAGCCGGAAAGACGCTTGTCCTCGTTCACGCCGCCCGAAAGCCCGCGGCCTAAATTCGCAAGACTGATCTGCGTGGAGAGCGCCTCTTCCGGATTCTGCAAAAGAAAATTCTCGCGGAAGTCCGCGAGCATGGCGCGCTTCTTCAAGCCGAAATACGCCGCCGGAATCGAGCCGCCCGAAACCGCCGAGACGAAGTCAATGCGATCGATCAAAGCCCCGCCGCCGATCCGGGCGGGCACCGGCGTTTCGTCAAACGCTTGCAGCGCGCCGTAGGAAAACGCCGCCGCGCGCATGCCCCCGCCGGAGAACGAAAGCGCGATCAGAAGATCGTCATCGATGATGCGACCGCCCGCATTGGGATCTATTTCACGAAGCTCCGCGCCTGTGAGCGGTACGTTCTGCGGCGTGTTGTGCACGCCGCCGCAGCCCGCGACGGCAGAAAGGATCAGAAAGACGAATACGCCATACCCACGCATAGTCCGGTCCCGCACCGCGGACGACGATTTTGGTTATCGTATCGAGGTTACGGGAACGTCAAGCGCGCGGCGCCGAAAGTCTATTTTCCGGCTTTCAGCCGCTGGTCTTCGTAAGCGATCACCCAGTCCATCATCCGGCGATAGACGAGCTCGGCGAGCTCCGGCGGCGCGCCGAGGCGCTTTGCCTCCTCGCGTACGCGGTCCGCGACTTCCTCCACCCGCTCCGGGATCAGCGCGGGCAAGCCGGTGCGCGTTTTCACGGCGATCACCTGGTCGACGACTTTCATCCGTGCGGCGAGAAGCTTGACGAGCTCGCTGTCGATCCGGTCGATTTCGGCGCGGAGCTGGGCGAGCTCCTTCTCCCCCGCGGACATCTTCAGCTCCACCAAGGATCCGGCCGTTTGATCGGGCCCGCCGCCTGCTCCATCACATGGCCGACCGTGAACAGGGTTTCCTCGTCGAACGGACGGCCGATCAACTGCAGCCCAAGCGGCAGCGAGAAAGAGTCGAGACCGGCCGGCACTGCGATGCCCGGCAGACCGGCCATGTTCACCGTCACGGTGAATACGTCGTTCAGATACATCTCGACCGGATCGCCGCCTGATTTTTCGCCGATCCCGAAGGCGGCGGACGGCGTCGCGGGCGTGAGCACGGCGTGAATACCTTGTTTAAATGCCTCCTCGAAGTCGCGCTTGATCAGCGAGCGCACTTTCTGCGCGCGCAGATAATAGGCGTCGTAATAGCCGGCGGACAAAACATACGTGCCGATCAGCACGCGGCGCTTCACTTCCGCGCCGAAGCCCGCCGAACGCGTATTCTCGTATTGCTCGAGAATGTCCTTCCCGGGAACCCGCAAGCCGTAGCGGACGCCGTCGTAGCGCGCGAGATTGGACGAAGCTTCTGCCGGCGCCACGATGTAATAGGCGGGCAGCGCATATTTCGTATGCGGCAACGAAATGTCGACGATCTCCGCGCCGGCATTTTTCAGCCACGCACGGCCCCGCTCCCACAGTTTCTCGATTTCCGCGGGCATACCCTCGACGCGATATTCCTTTGGAATGCCGATCTTCATTCCCTTCACGGACTTGCCGACCGCCTTCTCGTAGTCGGGCACTTCCATATCGATGCAAGTCGAATCCTTGGGGTCGTGCCCCGCCATCGAGCGCAACAAAATCGCCGCATCCCTGACCGTGCGCGTGCACGGTCCCGCCTGATCGAGCGAGGATGCAAACGCCACGATTCCCCAGCGCGAGCAGCGGCCGTAGGTCGGCTTGATGCCCACGATGCCGGTGAAAGCGGCTGGCTGCCGGATCGAGCCGCCGGTGTCGGTAGCGGTCGCGCCCAGGCACAAATTCGCGGCCACCGCCACCGCCGAGCCGCCCGACGAGCCGCCGGGCACGAGCTTCGCGTTTGATCCCTTGCGCTGCCAAGGCGAAACGACAGGCCCGAAAACGGACGTCTCGTTCGACGAGCCCATGGCGAATTCGTCGTTGTTGAGTTTGCCCAGCATCACCGCGCCGTCGCGCCACAAGTTCGCGGTCACGGTGGATTCGTAAGGCGGGACGAAGTTTTCCAAAATCTTCGAGCAGGCCGTCGTGCGCACGCCTTCGGTCGTGAACAGATCCTTCACACCGAGCGCGATGCCCTCCAGCGGGCGAGCTTCGCCCGCCTTCAGCCGCTTGTCGGACTCGGCCGCCATCGCCCGCGCCTTTTCCGGCGTCTCGAGCACATAGGCGTTCAGCGCTTTCGCCTTCTCGATCGCGGCAATATGCGCGTCCGCGATTTCGACTGCGGAAAACTTCTTCGCGCGCAATCCGTCGCGCGCTTCCGCAAGCGTAAGAGAAGTGAGGTCCGTCACGTTTGTTACCTCGTCATGGCCGGGCTTGTCATCACAAGTCGGGCTTGCTCGACTTGTGAACGCTGACAGTAGCGAACTCGGGCAAGCCCGAGTTCGCGTGCCATCCACGCATTACTTCGCAAGATCCCCGGGTCTCGCTTCGCTCGCCCGGGGATGGTCGAATGCTTCGCTACGCTCATTATTCGACCACCTTCGGCACGAGGTAGAATCCCTCCTCGGTCGCGGGCGCGTTCATGAGCACCTTCTTCGCGTCTCCGCCGTCGGTCACTTTATCCTCGCGCATCGGAAGCTTCATCGGCGTCACCGACGTCATCGGCTCGACGCCGTCGATATTCACTTCCTTGAGCTGCTCGACGAAACCGAGAATCGAATTCATATCCCCCTGCAAGCGCTCGATCTCCCCGTCTTCGACTTTAATCCGCGCAAGATGCGCGATCCGGCGGACGGTGGTGGCGTCAATGCTCATAGGGGCTCCTTTTGAACGAGCGGGCTATAACGAGACGCCGCCGAATTGACAACATGCCGCTCTTATAGCCCCGGCCGGCGGAACGAAAGTCCACAAAAAGCGTCATAGCGATGTGCCGCATTTGCGCTAAGCTCGCCTCATTACCGGGGGTGCTGCCAGCGGCTCGGGCCATTCATTGCAAGGAGCAATCCATGCCGAACGACGCGAAGGGACGGCGCACCGCCGCACTCCAGACCCCCACCAATCTTGATTCAAATGCGACACAGGATATTTCGGCGGGGCTGAACGCGCTTCTAGCCGACGTCTTCGCGCTTTATATGAAGACCAAGAATTTTCATTGGCACATGTCCGGCCCGCATTTCCGTGACTATCATCTCCTGCTCGACGAGCATGGCGGTCAGATTTTCGCCATGACCGACGACATTGCCGAGCGTGTCCGCAAGATCGGCGGCATCACGCTGCATTCGATCGGGAATATCGCGCGCCTTCAGCGCATCGAGGACAACGACGCCGACTATGTGACGCCGCTCGATATGCTCGCGGAGCTTCGCGACGACAACAAGCAGCTCGCCAGCGCCATGCGCGAGGTGCACGATCTTTGCGACGAACACGGCGACGTCGCGACCGCTAGCCTCCTGGAAAACTGGATCGACGAGACAGAAAGGCGCACCTGGTTCCTGTTCGAAGCGGGGCGCTCGGGCGAGTCGCCGCATAACTGATCTGCCTTACGCCTGCAGGCGCCGAAGCCGCTCCATCGTCTCCGCCGCGAGCTTCGCGACGAGTTCGCCCGCAGGCATCGCGCGGCCAAGCGCCGTGCTCTGCCCGGCCCATAGCGGCGAGAAATCGCCGGAGCCTTGCGCTTCGGCTTTGGCGCGCAACGGTGCGAGCGGCGCTGCCGCGAGCGGAAACTCCGGTACCGCATCCGAAATCGGCCCCTGCTCGCGGATGAGCCGCGTTAGAATGCCTCTTGCTGGGCGGCCGGTGATCACATTGGTGAGCACGGTGCTGTCGTCCTTGGCCTCTTTCAACGCCGCACGGTGCGGCTCTGAAATTTTCGCTTCAGGCCCGTGCAGAAACGCGGTGCCGATTTGAACGCCCGATGCGCCAAGGGCGAAAGCGGCGGCAATCCCGCGCGCGTCCGCGATGCCGCCTGCCGCGATCACCGGCACTTTCACTGCGTCAACGACTTGCGGCACCAGCGCAAAGGTGCCGGGCTGAGCGGCGAGTTGATCGTTTAGGAAAATTCCGCGATGACCGCCCGCTTCCGCGCCTTGCGCGATGATTGCATCCGCGCCTCGCTCCATCAGCCAGCGGGCTTCAGCCGCAGTGGTCGCGCAGCCCAAGACTTTGCAGCCCAGCGCCTTTACGCGGCGGAGAAGCGAATTTTCCGGCAGGCCGAAATGAAAACTCACGACCGCGGGTTTCACCGCCTCGACGGCCGCGCAAAGCTTGTCGTCGAAGGGCGATCGTTGCGCGCCCTTGATCGGTTCGTTGGGATCGAGTCCGAATTCCCGATAATAAGGCGCAAGCCGGTCGCGCCACGCAGCTTCGCGGGCGTTGTCGGCGCGCGGCGGCGTGTGCGTGAAAAAGTTCAGGTTGAATGGCCGGTCGGTGACAGAGCGAATCTTGCCCGCCTCTTCGATGACCTTCTCCGGCGCGAGCATCGCGCACGGGAGCGAACCAAGGCCCCCCGCTTTGGAGACGGCGGCCACGAGCTCCCAATCCTGCGCGCCGGCCATCGGCGCCTGCACGATGGGAATTTCAATACCGAGAAGTTCGATCAGTCTGCGATCCGGCCACATGCTGCACCTCATAAGCAGATGCAACTTTACGGCCGCTTTCGCGGCTTCGCCAAATCTGCCTTTTGAAAATGCGAAGGCAGGCTTCGCGTTCGTCTCACCCGCCCGACTGCCAGGCACGAATGAAATCGAACGGGTGAATGAGCATAATGACGTTCAGCGTGAGATTGTCGCGAATCCAGTAAGCGAGCCCCGCCTCGATCAGAGCCGCGATGGCGATAACGGCCCATACCGGCAATCGCCAGGCCAGGAAAAATCCGGCGATCATTGCGAGCGTGTCGCACACCGAGTTGACGATGCTGTCGCCGTAATAGTCGAGCGAGATCGTGGCCGCACGATAGCGGTTGATGACGAAATCGGTATTCTCGATCACTTCCCACCCGGCTTCCAGAAAAACTGCCGCGATGAACCGCATGCTCACCGGCGCGCGCGGCAACGCAAGCCATGCCAGCGTATAGAACATAAATCCATGAATGATGTGCGAAAACGTGTACCAGTCCGAAATGTGTTGCGAGTTTTCGGAACTGTTCACGACGCCGTGCCAGAACTTGACATAGCCGCAGGTACAGATCGGCGTTCGCCCCATGAGAAACAGGGCTAAAGCTTGCAGCGCAAGAAGCCCTACCACGGCGAAGGCCGTTCGCGATGTTTTCATGGAAGGCGGCTCAGACTTCGACCGGCTTTCCCTTTTCGGGCACGATCACTTTCGTGCTCGCGCCTTTCATCTCGGCGACGAATTTATCCGCGTTCGGTTCGATGATCGGAAACGAGCCGTAGTGACACGGGATCGCGCTCTTCAGTTTGAAAAATTTCTTCACCGCCATTGCCGCAAGTTTCGGGCCCATGGTGAAGCGGTCGCCCATCGGCACGAAGGCGACAGCCGGCGCATGGATTTCGTTGATCAGCGCCATGTCGGAGAAAATGTCCGTGTCGCCCATGTGATAGATCGTGGGCTCGCCCTTCGCCTTTACAATGATGCCGCCCGGATTGCCGAGATACACCGCTATGCCGTTATTGTTGTGGCTCGACGAATGATGGGCGCGCACCATCGAAACGGAAAACCCATCCTGTTCGACCGTGCCGCCCATGTTCATCGGATCGATTTTTTCGATACCCTTAGTGGTAAGCCACATACAAATTTCGAAGTTGGCGACAATCTTCGCGCCGGTCTTCTTCGCGATCTCGACCGAATCGCCGACGTGATCGTCGTGGCCGTGGGTGAGCAAAATATGCGTGACGCCCTTGGCCGCCGCTTCCTTGTCGCCGCCGAAACCCGGATTGCCGGTGAAAAACGGATCGATCAGCACGGCTTTGCCCGCAAAATCGAGACGAAACGCCGAATGGCCGTACCAGGTGACCTGCATGGGAAAATCCTTCCACCAGTGAATGCGCGCCGAGTATAAAACCAGACTGCGCGCCGACAATGCGCGCGGGTTGACGCGCGTTCCGTTTACATTAGATTTTTATATCTATTCGGCGCAGTTTTTCTTGCCGCTCGCCCCCTCGCGTCGCGTTACCGCTTGACGCGAAGGCTCGCCCGACCCGCCGAGATCGAGCGCGGCGGCTTTCCTGATTAATGCGCTTCTCCGGCGCAAAAGAATTCGAGGTCGAATGTCCACGACGATGATTCTCCTCCACATTGCGGGCTTTGTCGCGCTTCTCTTGTGGGGCATCCGCATGGTGGAGACCGGCATCGTCCAAGCCTATGGCTCCGAGCTCCGGCACTTTCTCAGCATTGCGATCAAGAACCGCTGGAAGGCCTTCGCGGCGGGCCTTGGTATCACCGCGCTCCTCCAAAGCAGCACGGCAACAGGTCTCATGACGGCGAGCTTCCTCGCGAGCGGCGTCATGGAACTTGTGCCGGCGCTCGCGGTGATCCTGGGCGCGAATGTCGGCACCACGCTGATCGTACAGGTCCTCACCTTCGACATTGCCGCGGTCGCGCCGATTTTCGTTCTCGGCGGCTTCATCGCCTATAACCGCGGCGGCAAAACCAGGACGCGCGATCTCGGCCGCGTCGCGATCGGCGTCGGCATCCTTCTTCTTGCGCTGCATCTGATCGTCGGCACGATCGGGCCGATCGAGAAGACCGCGCCGACGCGCGAGCTCTTCGCCACCATCACGGGCGACCCGGTCATCAACGTGATCCTCGCCGCGCTCCTGACCTGGGCTTCCTATTCGAGCGTCGCGGTCGTGCTCCTCGTGATGTCGCTTTCGGCGGCGCATATCGTCACGCCCGCGGCTGCGCTCGCGCTCGTGCTCGGCGCTAATTTGGGCAACGTTATCCCGCAATTTCTCGGCACGAGCCAGAGCGGTAGCGCAAGGCGCCTTGCACTCGGCAACCTGATTGTCCGCGGCCTCGGCACCGTCGCCGCGATCCCGCTTCTGCCGCGGATCGCGGAGTGGCTCGCGCAATTCGAGGGGAACCCGGCGCGCGAGGCGGCCGACTTTCATACGCTGTTCAATGTCGTGCTCGCGGTGGTGTTCATCGGGCTTCTGGATCCGCTCGCCAAGCTCTGCATCAAATTGATCCCTGCGAAGTCAATCACCGACGATCCCGGCACGCCGCGCTATATTTCCTCGGCGGAGCTCGCGATGCCGAGCGTGGCGCTCGCTTCGGCGTCGCGCGAGGTACTGCGCATGGTCGATGTGATCGAGCGTATGCTGCAAGCTTTCCTCGCTGCGATCAAGGACGACGACCGCAAGCAGATCGACGCGATCGCGGAGATGGACGACACCGTCGACGATTTGCACAACGCACTCAAGCTTTACCTCACGGAAATCAGCCGCAACGACAAGCTGTCGGAACCGGAGTCGCGCCGTTGCGCAGACATTCTCGCTTTCACGATCAACCTTGAACATATCGGCGACATTCTGGAAAAAAGCCTGAGCGAGCTCGCAGAGAAGAAGATCAAGAACAACCTCACCTTCTCGGCCGAGGGCTTCAACGAAATTTCCAACATGTTGCGGCAAATCCTCGAAGACCTGCGGCTCGCGGTCAGTGTGTTCATGACCTCGAATGTGCGCGACGCCCGCGCACTGATGCAGGCGAAAACCGCGATGCGCGATCTCGAATGGAAGGCGACACAAAATCACCTCGACCGGTTGCGCGCCAAGCGCGCCGAAAGCATCGAGACGAGTTCGCTCCACATCGACATCGTGCGCGACCTGAAGCGGATCACCGGCCACATCACTTCGGTCGCCTATCCGCTGCTCGCGGAAAAGGGTGAATTGCTCCCGAGCCGTTTGCTCGACAAGGACGACGAAGCGTTCGTCACGCTCGCGGCCGGCAAGGGCGATTAAACCCGAATGCCCGCGCAAGTCGTCGAGTTATCGGCGCTCGAACCCCTGCTGCCGAAGGACGCGCGGCTGTTCGGCGTCGATCTCGGCGAGAAGATGATCGGTCTCGCCCTCTCCGACGTCCGGCGCACCATCGCTTCGCCCTTCGAGACGCTAAGGCGCACCAAATTCCGCGCCGACGCCGAACGTCTCCTTGCACTCGCGAAGCTGCATGACGTCGGCGGCTTCGTCATCGGCCTCCCGCGCAACATGGACGGCTCCGAAGGCCCGCGCGCGCAATCGACGCGCGCTTTCGTGCGCAATCTCGCGCCGCTAACCGAGCTGCCGGTTTGTTTTTGGGACGAGCGGCTATCCACCGCGGCGGTGACGCGCACGCTGCTCGAAGCCAACGCCTCGCGTGCGCGCCGCGCCGTGCTCGTGGACAAGATGGCCGCCGCCTACATCTTGCAGGGCGCGCTCGATCATTTGAGAAGCACGGTCCCATGAATATCGTCGCGAACGCGCTTCTCCCGGTTTTTCTCGTCATTGCGCTCGGCGTCGTTTTGAAGCGAACGCTCCTGAAATCCGAGGAAGCGTGGCAATCGATCGAGCGTCTCACCTATTTCGTGCTGTTCCCCGCGCTTCTGATTGTCACTACCGGCACCGCTGACCTCACCGGCATTCCCGCGCGCGGCATGGCGATCGCGATGATCGCCCCCTTCGCCGTGGTCGCGGCCCTCCTGCTTCTGTTGCGGCCCGCGCTCATGCGCGCTTTCACGCTCTCGGGTCCGTCGTTTACCTCGATCTTTCAGGGATCGACGCGCTGGAACAGCTACATTTCGCTCGCGCTCGCCGGCGCTTTATATGGCGCCGAAGGATTGGCGCTCACTTCGGTCGCGCTGATCGCGCTCGTCCCGCTGTTCAATCTTGTGAGCGTATGGGTGCTCGCGCATTTTGCTTCGGACGAGAAAATGGACGCGCGCACGATCACGGGTCATATCCTGCGCAATCCTCTGATCTGGTCCTGTATCGCCGGAATTGCGATCAACCTTGCGGGCCTGCCCCTGCCGAAATTTGCGGTCGCCTTCGGCGATATTCTCGGCCGCGCCTCGCTTGCCATCGGACTTCTGCTCGTCGGCGCGGGCCTTGCGATCGGCGATGTCTGGAAACTGGATGCCGGTATCGTCACTGCGACGATCCTCAAGCTCGTCTTGCTGCCCGTGATCGCGATCCTGCTCGGCAAGACGCTCGGACTTGAAGGCCCGCCGCTCGCTATCGTTGTGATTGTCGCGAGCGTTCCGACGGCCCCCGCGACCTACGTGCTCGCCCGCCAGATGGGCGGCGATGCGCCGCTCATCGCGCGCATCCTGACGTTTCAGACGGCGGTTGCCTTTGTGACGGTGACCATCGCGCTCGCGGCGGCGGGTATCCTGTGGCTATAGCCCTTGCACGAGCGTACGGTTCATCAATTCGTCCGCGAGCGCGTCCGGCAGCGGATCGCCGTAATTCCTGCCCGCGATCCCCGAAAGCCGCCGCGCCGCGTACATCTCCGCGATCGCGGGCGGCGCGCTGGCGGCGAGCGCCGCCGCGGTCGCAAGCTGCGCCAAGGCTTCCGCCGCGCGCCGCGCATGCCCCTCGCGATTGGCCGACGTGAACTCTTTCTGCACGCGCACGATCGCATCGCGTGCGCCCGGCAGGCTTTCGGTTTCCTTCGCGAGCCTGGCGAGCAATCGCTCCGCCGCCTCGCTCTCTCGGCTCACCCCGCGCAGGACATCGAGCGCCATGATGTTGCCGGAGCCCTCCCAGATCGCGTTCAGGGGCGCCTCGCGGTAAAGCCGCGCCATGGGATTTTCCTCGACATAGCCGTTGCCGCCCATGCACTCCAGACACTCGTACACAAAGCCCGGCACCATCTTGCACACGTAGAGTTTCGCCGCCGGCGTAATCAGGCGCGCAAAGGTCTCTTCGTCCGGCTCGCCCGGATGGTCGAAGGCGTGCGCGAGCCGGAAGCCGAGCGCGAGCGCCGCTTCCCGCTCGAGCGCAAGATCCGCAATCACCGCCCGCATCAGCGGCTGGTCGACGAGCTTTTTCTGGAACGCCGTGCGGAAACGCACGTGATGGATCGCTTGCAGCAGCGCCGCGCGCAAAATCCCGAGTGCGCCGATCACGCAATCAAGGCGCGTCAGCGCCACCATGCGGATGATCGTCTTGATTCCCTCCCCCTCCGGCCCGCAGCGGCGCGCATAAGCCGCCTGGAACTCGACTTCGCTCGATGCATTGGAGTGATTACCGAGCTTGTCTTTCAGCCGCCTGAGCCGGAGCGCGTTCACGCGCCCGTCCGGAAGAAACCGCGGCATCAGGAAACAGGTGAGCCCGCCTTTCGCCTGCGCAAGAACAAGGAAGGCGTCCGACATCGGCGCCGAGAAAAACCACTTGTGCCCGGTCAGGCGATAGGCGTCGCCGTCCGGCTCCGCGCGCGTCGTGTTCGCGCGCACGTCGCTGCCGCCCTGCTTCTCGGTCATGCCCATGCCGAGGGTGACGCTCGCCTTCATTTCGGCCGGCTGAAACGCCGGGTCGTATTCGCGCGAGCGAATTTTCGGCAGCCACTCTTTTAAAAGCGTCGGCTCGGCGAGAAGCGCCCCCGTCGCCGCATGCGTCATGACGATGGGGCATTGATGGCCCTGCTCGACTTCCGCCGACATCATCTGGCGCGCCGCGCGCGCGACAAAAGCGCCGGGCTTCGAAAGCTTGCCGTCCGGCCCCCACACGGAGCAATGGATACCCGCCGCCATGCTTGCGCGCATAAGCGCGTGATAGGCGGGATGGAACTCGACCCGGTCGGCGCGATAACCGTGCGGATCGTAGGTGCGAAGCTTCGGGGGATTCTCGTTTGCGAGCCGCCCGAATTCCGCCATTTCCACGGTTCCCCAGCGTTCGCCGAACGCCGCGAGCGAAGTCAAAAGCTCGTTATCCGCTCGGCCGAAGGCTCGTACCGCACCTTGCAGCGCCGGATCGTCATTCCACAAATCCATGTCGCCCAAAGGGGGCGTTTGATTGAAAACTTCGTGCGTGGCGAAGGGAGAGGCGATCATGACGCGATCCTTCGATTACTGTCGACAATTTACCACGGTTTTCGCGGGCCGCTTGCAGTCCGCTATTTCGAGGTCTATGCAACTGGTTTCAGAATGAACGCGTATCCGAGAGAGGCCCGCCTGCGGGCCACCCCAGCGGGGGCCGTATCATGACGGCCAAAACGCGACCCATTCTTCGCCACGTCGTATCGATCAACGACCTCAGCAACAAGGAGATCGAGACGGTCTTCGACGTGGCGCAGTCCTATCTCGACCAGCTCCCCGATCCGAACTTCTCCTACCGCATCGGCCGGAGCACCGACGTCGCCTCGAAATCGATCCTCGCGACCCTCTTTTACGAGCCGAGCACGCGCACCCGCCTTTCGTTCGAAAGCGCGATGTTGCGTCTCGGCGGCGACGTAATTACAAGCGCGGATCCCGCGACCAGTTCCGCCGCCAAGGGCGAGAGTCTCGCCGACTCCGTCCGCGTCGTCTCGAACTACGCCGACGTCATCGTCATCCGCCATCCGCGCGACGGTGCGGCGCGGCTTGCCGCCGAATACGCGTCGATCCCGGTCATCAACGGCGGCGACGGCGCGCACGAGCACCCGACACAAACGCTCTGCGATCTCTTCACGCTGAAGCGCAAGCACAAACAGCTGAAGGGCTTGAAGGTCGCGATCTCCGGCGACCTGCGCGGCAGCCGCACCATTCACTCCTTCGTCTACGCGCTCGCCCGCTTCGGCGCGATCATCGACCCGATGGCCGCGCCCGGCATGGAGCTCCCCGCGCACGTGCATCGCCGCCTGCGCGAAGAATATCGTTGCGAGCTTGTCTCGCAAACGACCGAAAGCGGCTCGGTCGACGCGCTCTATGTCACGCCCGACGAGCCGCACCAGCAATCGCTGTTTTCCGGTTCGGAAGTCGATCACAGCGTCATCCTGCGCAAGAAGATCGACGCCGTTTATGTCACCCGCTTCCAGAAGGAGCGCTGGGCCGACAAAGACCAGGAATATCCGCGCATCGACGCGAAATTCCTGAAAGACTCGAAATATTCCCATGCAAGCGTCATGCATCCGCTTCCGCGCGTGAACGAGCTCGACGCCGCCTTCGATAGCGACAGCCGCGCGGTCTACTTCCAGCAGGCCGCCTATGGCGTGCCGATACGCATGGCGTTGATTTCGCTTCTCCTGTCGATCCGGAAAGAAAAATCGTTGCAGAAATTCGAAGGCGGTTTCGAGGCCTTGAAGCAGCCGCTCTACGATCAGCCGCTCACCACCGGCATCCGCTGCACCAACAAGAACTGTATCTCGCACGAGCCGATGGAAGCGCAATATGTGCGCAACAAGTTCGAGGTCGTGAAAAACCACGCCAACGAAACGCGGCTGCGCTGTTTCTATTGCGAGAACGACGTCGAGCATTTCGTCGTCGCCCACAAGAAGAACCAGTGGTTCGTCGCCGACACGACGGCGCTGCCGAGCCCCGCGGAGCCGAGCTTCAAGGATTATGTCGCCTTCGCAAGCTCGGAGGACGCGATCGCCGCCGGCTATCACCCCAAGCATTCCCAGCAAAAACGCGCGAGTTCTTGATCCTGCCCGCTTCTCCTGACAGGGAGAATGCGCCGTGGTCGCTATTCTGAAATCCCCATGCGACGAAGGCGTCATCCGGTCGGCGCCCTGCACCGCACCTTGCGCGAAGAAAAGCGCGCCCTGGATTCTCGCGGCCACCGTGGTTGCCTCCAGCATGGCGTTCATCGACGGCACGGTGGCGAACGTCATTCTGCCTGCGCTGCAAAAGGATTTCGGCGTCGGCATTGGCGGGGCGCAATGGGTCATCGAGGCCTATGCGTTGCTGCTCGCCGCGTTGATCCTTGTCGGCGGCGCCGCGGGCGATCGCTACGGAAGGCGGCGAATTTTTCTGGCCGGCGTCGTTCTGTTTGCCTTGACGTCGGCGGGATGCGGGCTTGCGCGAAATTTGCACGAACTCATTCTCGCACGCGCCTTTCAGGGCATCGGCGCCGCCCTCATGGTGCCGGGCAGCCTTTCGATCATCGGCGCATCGTTTCCCGAACGCGAGCGCGGAAAGGCGATCGGCCTCTGGTCGGGCGCGACTGCGGTCACGACCACGCTTGGCCCGCTCCTCGGCGGCTGGCTGATCGACCATTTTTCCTGGCGCGCGGCATTCTTTCTCAACATTCCGCTTGCGATCTTCGTGGTCGCCGCTGGCCTGCGACACATGCCGGAAAGCCGGAACTGGAAAGCGAAGGATGCGCTCGACTGGCTCGGCGCGTCGATCGCAACGCTCGGGCTTTTGGGAATCGTATTCGGCCTGATCGAGTCATCCGGCAAAGGCTGGCGCGATCCGTCCGTGCTCGCTTCGCTTGCCGCCGGTTTCATTTTCCTCGCCGCGTTTTTCGTCGCGGAAGCGAAGCTGAAAGCCCCGATGGTTCCGCTTGAGCTGTTTCGCTCGAAAACATTTCTCGGGACGAATCTTCTCACGCTCCTGCTTTATTCCGCGCTGGGCGGCGGGTTGTTTTTTCTGCCGCTCGACATGATCCAGATTCAAAATTATTCCGCGACCGAAGCGGGCGCGGCGCTCCTACCCTTTATTTTCATCACGGCGGCACTCTCGCGCTGGGCGGGCGGATTGCCGGACCGCTACGGCGCACGGATTCCGCTTCTGATCGGTCCCATAATCGCCGCCGCAGGATTTGCGTCGTTCGCGCTGCCATCGCGGAGCGGAAGTTACTGGCTCACATTCTTTCCGGCGGTTGTCGTGCTTGGGTTTGGCATGGCGGTGACGATCGCACCGCTCACCACTGCCGTGCTGAATTCGGTGCCGGACGCCTACGAAGGCACTGCCTCAGGCGTGAACAACGCCGCCTCCCGCATCGCAGCTGTGCTTGCGATCGCGTTGTTCGGCGCGATTTTCGCTCTTGTCTTTGACGATCGCCTCACAAGCAATCTGCAAGAGGCGAATATTCCCGCCGACGCGCGCGGTATGATCGAAATGCAGCGCACAAAACTGGGCGCGATCGAAATCCCCGCCGGGCTCGATGCGGCGGTGAAAACCGCGGCGCAGAACGCCATTGCCTCTTCGTTCGTGAGCGGGTTTCGAGCGGTCATGATCGTCTCGGCGCTTATGGCGCTACTGGGCGGCGTCATCGCTTTTTTGAGCATTGCACCCGGCGCCCGGCAGAACGAAAAAAACCGGTAAATCTCTTCCCCTCTCGGCATTGTCTTGGGAACCCGCGGGTTTTAACTTTTGCGGGGGAGAAAACATCTACATGGAAAGTACCGCCGTTTCGGATCTGATCGCGTTGTTAATTGGCTACGTCTTCGGTTCGATTCCGTTCGGATTGATCCTGACCGGGGCCGCGGGCCTCGGCGACGTGCGTAAAATCGGCTCCGGCAATATCGGCGCGACGAACGTCCTTCGCACCGGCAACAAGGCGCTCGCCGCAGCGACGCTTTTGGGCGATCTGTTGAAGGGTACCGCAGCCGTTCTGCTCGCACGCTATTTTTTCGACGAGGAAGCGGCGCTGGTGGCGGGGCTCGGCGCCTTTCTCGGCCATCTTTTTCCGGTCTGGCTCGGCTTCCAGGGCGGCAAGGGAGTCGCGACCTATATCGGCGTGCTCATCGCGATCGACTGGAAGGCGGCGCTTGTCTATGGCGGCATCTGGTTCCTGATGGCCGCAATTTTCCGCTACTCTTCTCTTTCAGCGCTGATCGCATGCCTCGCGACGCCCGTCATTCTGTTTTCCTTGGGCCGGCCGGAAGCTGCGCTTTTGTTCGCGCTTTTGACGGCGCTTGTCTGGCTCAAGCATCGCGCGAATATCGGCCGGCTCGTTTCCGGCACCGAGCCGAAAATCGGCGTTTCAAAATGAGCGAGTTCCGTCCCGTTCGTCTTTCCGACGAGCAGCGGCTCGACTGGCTGCGCCTGATCCGCACCGAAAATGTCGGGCCGCGCACGTTTCGTACGCTGATCAATCAGTTCGGCGGCGCGAAGCGCGCGATCGAACGCCTCCCCGACCTCGCGCGCCGCGGCGGCCGGGCGTTGAACGTCGTAAGCCGCGAAGAAGCGGAAAAGGAAATGTCCGCCGCAACGAAGCTCGGCATCAAATATGTCGGCCTTGGCGAAATCGAATATCCCTCGCTCTTGCGCGAGACCGACGACGCGCCGCCGCTCCTCGCCGTGCGCGGCAATCTGGACGCGCTCGCGAAACCTGCGATCGCCATGGTAGGCTCGCGCAATGCGTCCGCGGCGGGCCTGCGCTTCGCCGCGCCATCCTCGCGCACGAGCTAGGCGAGGCCGGCTTCGTTATTGTCTCGGGCTTTGCGCGCGGCATCGACACGGCCTGTCACCGCGCATCGCTTGCGAGCGGAACGGTCGCGGTGCTCGCGGGCGGTCACGACAAACCCTATCCGCCTGAGCACGCTCCGCTCCTGAAAGAAGTGATCGAACACGGCGCCGCCGTTTCCGAAATGCCGCTCGGCTGGGAGCCGCGCGGACGCGACTTCCCGCGCCGGAACCGCATCATCGCCGGGCTGTCGTTCGGCGTGGTAGTGGTCGAAGCAGCCGACCGCTCGGGCTCGCTGATCACCGCGCGGCGCGCCCTCGATATCAATCGCGAGGTCTTCGCCGTCCCCAGCTCGCCGGTCGATCCGCGCTCCGGCGGCACCAATCGCCTGCTGCGCGAAGGCGCCACGCTTGTCACTTCCGCCGCCGACATCATCGAAGTGATCGCGCCGATCATGGGCATGACGCCGCGACCGATGGTGATGGACGAGCCCGCCCGCGCGGACGAGCGCGAGCCGCCGCAAGCCGACGATACGCTGCGCACGCGCATTCAGAACCTCATCGGTCATGCGCCCGTTTCGGTGGACGATCTGGCGCGAGCCGCGGAGGCGGCGCCCAGCGTGACGCAGATCGTGCTGCTGGAACTCGAACTGGGCGGCCGTCTCCGCCGCCATGCCGGCGGCATGGTCTCGCTGGCCTAGGCGTTCACACAACCTGATTCGAATCTCGCCCCGATTCCTGCCGGGCGTGCTCCTGCGCTTCGATCCGTACGAGATCGAGGAGATCGCCGGCGCGGAGAGTCTTTGGCTGTCCGCCATCGCCTTCAGTTCGCGCCTTGCGGACGGCTGAAGGAGCCATAAGAAGATGATTGTAAAAAACCGTATTTCTATTCGAAGTTGCACCCAAAAAGTGCTATTTTTGAGTGCCTTATCCGCCCCGATTTGACTTAACCCCTCATTCTCCCCATGTTCCGGCCGCCTCGCGCGGAAAAACCGCGCGTTTTTGCCGATTCGAACCCGGAAATCCCTCGAAGAATCAGACAAAAGCCTTCGAATGAACCTCGTCATCGTCGAGTCACCCGCCAAGGCGAAAACCATCAATAAGTACCTCGGCCCCGGCTACGAGGTGCTCGCCTCCTATGGCCACGTGCGGGACCTCCCGCCCAAGGACGGCTCGGTTGCGCCCGACAACGACTTCAAGATGATCTGGCAGGTCGACAGCCGGGCGCAACCCCGCATCAACGAAATTGCGAAGGCGCTGAAGAGCGCCGACAAACTGATCCTCGCCACCGACCCCGACCGCGAAGGCGAAGCGATCTCCTGGCACCTGCTCGAAATTCTCAAAGACAAGGGAGCGCTCAACGGCAAGAAGATCGAGCGCGTTGCCTTCAACGCCATCACCAAGCAGTCGGTCGCGGAAGCCATGGCCAATCCGCGCGAGATCGACGAGGCGCTGGTCGATGCCTACCTCGCCCGCCGCGCGCTCGATTATCTCGTCGGCTTCACGCTGTCGCCCGTCCTGTGGCGCAAGCTTCCGGGCTCCCGCTCCGCCGGCCGCGTGCAGTCGGTGGCGCTCAGGCTCGTCTGCGACCGCGAGCTCGAAATCGAGAAATTCGTCCCGAAGGAATACTGGTCGATCGCGGCGACACTTGCGACACCGCGCAACGAAATGTTTGAAGCGCGCCTCGTCGGCGCCGACGGCAAGAAAATCCAGCGGCTCGATGTCGGCTCAGGACAGGAAGCGGCCGATTTCAAGAAGGCGCTCGATGAAGCGACCTTCACCGTCTCGTCGGTCGAGGCCAAGCCCGCGAAGCGCAACCCCTACCCGCCCTTCTCCACCTCGACGCTGCAGCAGGAAGCGAGCCGCAAGCTCGGCTTCGCGCCCGCGATCACCATGCGGATTGCGCAGCGCCTCTACGAAGGCGTCGACATCGCCGGCGACACCGTCGGCCTGATTACGTATATGCGCACCGACGGCATCGAGCTCGACCAGAGCGCGATCAACGGCGCGCGCAGCGTGATCGAAGCCGAGTACGGAAAGAACTACGTTCCCGACGCGCCGCGCGTGTACAAAAACAAATCCAAGCACGCGCAGGAAGCGCACGAGGCCGTGCGCCCGACCGATCTCTCGCGCAAGCCTTCCGACGTCGCGAAATTCCTCGAGTCCGATCAGGCGAAGCTTTACGAACTGATCTGGATCCGCACGGTTGCAAGCCAGATGGAGTCGGCGGAGCTGGAGCGCACCACCGTCGACATCAAGGCGAAAGCCGGCGCGCGCGAGCTCGATCTGCGCGCCACCGGCACCGTGGTGAAGTTCGACGGCTTCCTCGCCGTCTATCAGGAAGGCCAGGACGATGCGACCGAGGACGAGGACGCGAACCGCCTCCCCGCCATGGAAGCGAACGAGAAGCTCGACAAGCGCGAGATCAAGACCACGCAGCATTTCACCGAGCCGCCGCCGCGTTACTCGGAAGCCTCGCTCGTCAAGCGCATGGAAGAGCTCGGCATTGGCCGCCCCTCCACTTACGCATCCACGCTGCAAGTGCTGCGCGACCGCGCCTATGTGCGGATCGACAAGAAGCGCCTGATCCCCGAGGACAAGGGCCGCATCGTCATCGCCTTCCTGGAGGCGTTCTTCAAGCGTTACGTCGAATACGACTTCACCGCCGATCTCGAAGAAAAGCTGGACGAGATTGCGAACCACGACCTCAACTGGAAGGAAGTACTGCGCGATTTCTGGCGCGATTTCATCGGCGCCGTGAACGAGATCAAGGACGTCCGTATCTCCGAAGTGCTCGATGTGCTCGACGAAATTCTCGCGCCGCATATTTTCCCGCCGCGCGAGGACGGCGGCGATCCGCGCCAGTGCCCGCAATGCGGCACCGGCCGCCTGAACCTGAAAACCGGAAAATTCGGCGGCTTTGTCGGCTGCTCCAACTATCCCGACTGCCGCTATACCCGCCCGCTTGCCGCCGACGGCAACGGCGCGAGCGCCACGAAAGTTCTCGGCACCGATCCCGAAACGGGTCTTGAGGTTTCGCTGCGCGGCGGACGCTTCGGACCCTACGTGCAGCTCGGCGAGCAGAAGGAAGGCGAGGAAAAGCCGAAACGCGCGGGCCTTCCCAAAGGCACCGAGCTCGACAATGTCGATTTGAAATACGCGCTCTCGCTCTTGTCGCTCCCGCGCGAAGTCGGCAAGCATCCCGAGACGGGCGAGCCGATCCTCGCCGGCATCGGCCGCTACGGCTCCTACATCAAGCATCAGAACAGCTACGCCAACCTGGAAGAAGGCGACGACGTCCTCACCATCGGCATCAACCGCGCGGTGACGTTGCTTGCCGAAAAAGCCGCGCGCGGCGGCAAGGGACGCCGCGGCCCGCCCGCCGGAAAAATTCTCGGCGAGCATCCCGAATTCGGCGGTCCTGTCACGCTGCGCGAAGGCCGCTTCGGCCCTTACGTCACGCATAACAAGGTGAATGCGACGATTCCAAATACTTCCGATCCGGAGGACGTGACGCTCGATCAGGCAGTGGCTTTGATCGCGGATCGCATCGCCAAGACCGGCGGCCAACCGCCGAAGAAAGCGAAAGCGGCGAAAAAATCGAAGGCAAAAACAAAGGGCGAGGCAGAAGAAGCCGCGCCCAGGCTGGAAGAGAAAAAACCGAAAGAGAAAAAGAAAAAAGCGCCGAAGAAAAAGAAGGCGTCCGCGGCCGGCAGCGCCAGCGATAAAATGCCCGGCGAGCCCGAGGCGCCGAAAGCCGAGAGCAACACCGAGCCGGTGCAGGACTGAACTCCCGCAGTCCTCATCCTGAGGAGCGGCGTTCGCGAGAACGCCGCGTCTCGAAGGATGGTTAACCAAGCTTGAATCGATCCCGAACTTTCCGGCCGCTTCTCGGTTATCCTGTGAGCGGAGAACCGTCATGCCGGAAGTGGAATCTTCGGCGATCGAACGGATTTATTACAGCGCGCGGCGGCGCGAGCTCTTCGTCGCGTTCAAGTCCGGCCGCGTCTATGTTTATTTCAATGTCCCGCAACAGGAATATGACGATTTTCTCGCCGCGCCCTCGCTCGGCCGCTATTTCAACTTCCGCATCCGCGACCGCTACGACTATCGCGAATTGAAATCGAGCGCGTGAGCGACGAAGCATCCTCACCCTGAGAAGGCGTGCACAAGTTTGCTTGTGCGCGCCGTTTTCGAAGGGTCCATCCGTGATTCTGGAGGCCTCATGCTTCGAGACGGCCGCTGCGCGGCCTCCTCAGCATGAGGATTGAGGGTCGTGTCTCAGTTTCCCATTTTGTCATTACCGGGCCGTCGCGCCCGGCGAGCGAAAGCGAGCCGTTTGGCGCGACGAGACCCGGTAATCCATGAGGATGTCCCGCGTGCACCGAAATTCATCATGGATCACCGGGTCTCGCAGCGTCGGCCGCTCGCTACGCTCGCGGGACGCTGCGGCCCGGTGATGACGGAAAATGAGACACTGCTGGATTAAGATTGGCGCTTGACAATTTATCGTGCTAGGACTATATTCTCCATCGTCCCGCGCCACGAGGGGCATGTCTGCAGACGTGCTTGCATGCGGCGCGGGACCGGCGCCTGCTGGCGAGGCTCGTAACTTCGCCACCGGGACGCTCAAGGAAGCCGTCCGTGGG
>Ga0209581_1000326_pt1 | contig 121448 bp, 97 predicted proteins | sample Coa_R2_FD_187160 | JGI IMG/M metagenome (GOLD analysis project Ga0209581, IMG submission 187160) | Surface soil microbial communities from Centralia Pennsylvania, which are recovering from an underground coalmine fire - Coalmine... | ecosystem: Environmental > Terrestrial > Soil > Unclassified ...
CGGGCGGTTTCAAACCAGCACCTGCCACGCCAATCACCTTCGTCGTTCAAAAAACTGTTTTGCCCGCCGTGCCGTCGGAGTATGTTTGCGAGGCTTCCTGCGAAAGGAACATATAGCGCTCACGCTGTGCAGTTGACGCCGAACTCCATGCAGGTGTGCCCTGCGGAGCAATCCGCGAAAGCACCTTGGTCCCCATCCAACCCGTGTCGAGCAACTGATAGGAAATCTTGCCCTGCGCGTAATTGGGTTGCTTGTCAACCACTTCCATGATGCGGTTGTAAATTCCACGTGTGCCGGTTTCGAGGTTGGGCAACTGCGGATGGGAGAAATATACAAAGTCGCCGTCCTCGATCGTGAGGTTCATAAACTGGCTGGCGAGGCTGAGCGAGGGTGCTCCCCCGCGCGGAGAGCCGGTAACGGGATTGATGCCGCTGTACCTCGCGAAAATCCGGTTGGCCGTTATGCCAGCGAGTGAAGCCCCGCCGCGCGCGAGCCTCATCCCTTTTGACTCGATGATGTTTTCACCAGCCACCCCGAACTGCTGCAGCGATGGCGCGCAGAGGAACAGTAACTCGGTCTGGAATTTGCTCCCGTCGTAGTCCATCCGAAACGTCACCTGGTTGATCAGCGGGCTTGGCTTGACGTTCGGAAGGGCCGTAATGTTCCGCTCGTTGAGCGAGGCGAGGCCGGCAAAAGAATAAGGCGGAACAAAGAACCTCGGCGACAAGCGGCCGTCCGCAAGAATGACCGCATAACCACCCAATGGATGAAAAATCTCAAACTCCAGGAACTGCTTGGCCTCCACTGGCTGTGTGAAAACAAATTCAAAAAGGTAGCCGGAGAAAATTCCGTTGCGGTAAAAGAGCACCGTGTCAACGTCAAGGAAAGGATTGGGATTGATCAGCGTTGGGTTCGCCGTAAAGGTGGAATCCCATTGGGCAGGGTCATAGAGCTTCCACGCCGAAGGATCAAGCAATGGCGCCTGGCCCAGCCCGAGTTCATTCTGGATCACCATCAGCAGTATGTCCAACGGGTTCGCCAGCAAAGTCCGCGGATGCTGGTTTGAGACTGCCGCGCCGTCATCGCCTGACGTGAAAATCTGTGATTTGGCATAACGGTTAAGGTCCTGGCAGTCGAGCCGTAATCCGGCACCGTTGGCAAGGACCTCAACCCCCTCGATCTCCTGTGTTGCGACAGTGACAAAGTCTGAGGAATTCATCCCTGGATACCCGACGCTAAGCTTTAACCTGCGTCCCACCAGTTTGCCGCCGCTTGCAAACGCCGTCATAAATCCTCCGCCGTCGATGACGTCAATCTCAAGCGCCCCGATCGAGCTTTGCCCCTGCAATTGTTGGATGCTCTGGTGTACGCCCTGAGGGACCTTCATGAATGGATGGCGGCCAAGGTCGGAGGAAAAGGTTGAAAGCAGAATATCGTTGCGGGTGGCCGTCAGCCAGAACCATGCCGTTGCCAGCAGTGTCTTGCGCACGGCCATTCCCCACGGTAGCGCGCGCGAGGACAGCGAATAAGAAAGCAGCCCGTTCCCGGAGGTCGTCCCGGCAACGATCTTCATGCTCTCCACCAGTCTCGCAATGAATGAAGTCAAGCCGCCGGCGTAGTTCGAGGCGAAGTAGGTTTGCAGATCGGCGTTATCACCCAGACGAAGCAGAGCGGCAAGGACCGTCCACGTTTCTTCCATTCCGACTGATGCCGGCGATCCTGAATAGCCGCCCGTCGAGTCCGCATACGGCTTGAATCCGTCAAATGGGGTCAGTTGCTGATACGCTTCGTTGTAGGAGTTTCCGGCCGAACTGGCAAGAATCTGCTGATTCGGAAGAAAGAAATTCTCGTACGCAAACTCGAGACACGAAACAGCCTTGGCGTCGTCGCCGATTTCGTGGCAGAAAAGCGCCGCCCATCCGCTTGCAGAGTTAAGCGCCAGTGACGTGTCCAGGCCGGAAGCCGTCGCCCCATGTGCGAAGTGCCCCTTTACGTTTCCCGAGGCCGGAACCCAAAGCTGGTTGAGCAAAGCTGAACTGACCGTGGCGGCTTTAGAAGACGCGGCGTTTGCAATCGTCTTGAGGGTACCGGATTGATCGGTTGTGATCAATCCCTGCGTCAGGAGATCTTGTGCAGCCAACGGCAGGACGTGCGAGGCCTTGTCAAAAGCGAAGTAGCAGGCGATATTATCCTCGGTCAAAACGCTTGAAATCGGCCCGGCCAGAAATTGATAGCCGGGGTCCTGATAGAGCCCCCAGCCCATCGTAATGAGGTTCTGTCGCGCGTCCGTGGCGTTGGATTGCAAGGAGAAGAGGAACTGGAGCATGCTTTGAAGCTTGAGGGCCGCGCGTTGATAATCCCCCGTGCGCTCCATATAGAATCCATAAGCATATGCCGCCCAGGCCACGGCACCTGTGCGGATGGACACCTGGTCAACCTGGCCGTTGTAGATGTCGTACGACGTATTGAGCGAGCCTGGCGGCTTGGGTGCGCCGGCAGTCAGGTCGTCGAGGCTCATGCTGCCCACGGCATTAACCTCAACGCTGAAGGAGTTGATGGAAGTAACAGTTTCGCCGCTCAGATACCGGCCGATTGCCGTGTTGAGGTCAGCGAGATAAATCTGCCAGGCGTTCGGAACCAGCGGCGCAACAGCGGTGATCGTCCTGGACGTGGGGTCGTATCCGGCTGTCCCCGAAGAAACAAGAACAAAAGACGTTACTTGGCCCGTGGAACTGGTCAGCCCCACGCTGAACTTGAAATCAGTGCTCGCCTTGTATCGCCACTGCAATATGGAGTCGATCGAATCGGGCAGGCCGATTCCAATGAATTTCCAACTCGCCGGAGCTGTGGTGGCGAAGAAGGAAATCACTTTCGAACCTCCTGAGGCCGCAGGAGGTTCGGTTGTGTCCAGAATGTTGCTCACCGAGCCGCCGCCCGACTGCAGCGACCAACGCGATGTTGTGCCATCCTGAGCGTCTTCGAGAACGATCGAAGGCAGGTATCCCGGACTGACAAGAAGCTCGTTGAGCCGGTCGATGATCTTCGCTGCCTTGTCCCACAAACCCGCAACGGTGAGACTGATGACGGCCAACGCCGCGCTGCGAACTGAGCAGCGGTTCTGTATCGCCGGCAGGTTGGAGGTCGTCAGTCCCTGCCCGCTGACGAAATCAGGATCGCCGGCAGGGACTTCCGTCTCGCGCGGCAACTCTGGAAATGCTGCCCCGGCCTGCAGGGTTGAGTAGAGATCAATCAGCCCCAGCACAGGATCGTTATAGAAGACGTGTGCAACCGGCGACCCGGTCGTAACCACGACGCTGCTCCCGAAACGTGCGTGGCTCGAATCCTGGACGATGATCGGAACGTTGTCTTCCTGAAGGGTCTCGCTATCGGTCTTCACCATTAACCGGACAAAATAGTCGCGGAGCTTCGTGCCCACGCCCATATTCGAATGCGCAATCCATCCGCTAACCGTGGAAACGGAAGAACCCGGTGCGGGCTGCGTCGTGTTGGCGTCCATTAGAAATGCGATCACCGTTCCTGGCTGCACTGAAGCCACCGCCCAAGAGCCGTCCGGAGCGATCGGCGCGGAACCCTGATAATAGAAAGCACCGGCCCAGGAATAAACGTCCACGCGATAGGCGGAGGCCGGCTGCGACAGATTGACCGTGCGGCCGCTGACTGCGGCTGTGGAACTGAGCGTGAAAAGGTTAACGAGAAGATTGCCGGAAGCCAAGGGCGTTGAAGAATAGTTAACAGGAAACCCGTCCGGGCCTCCCTGATCATCGGGCGTCACGCACGCAACTGGATCAAGAACGATGTTAGGAACAACATCCTGCGCGAGCGTTGAGAAGCCGCCATTGGCCGCGTCCACGGCTCCTTCAACAAAGGGCGCGGTCGTTTCGGTCGCAAGCACAACACCTGAAAACGGCGAGACATTGTCGCCCGCCTGTGCCAGCATCCACGCGAGTTCGCTGTTCAGTGCTGCTGCAAGATCACCGGGATAAAAATCACTGACCTCTGACATTCCAGTTGCTCCCCAGACTTATTGTGTGATCGGGCGATTGGGTGATGGGCTTATTGGCCCGCTGATCCAATGACTCACCGCTTCAATATCCATAGCCCGTTGTGCCGTACCCGTTCACGCCGTAGCCGGTGTGTGAAACGTTCACGTCCTCCGGCCGGAAGGTCGTCAAAATATCGAGGAGACCCTCAATCTGCACAACATAAAGCGGCCGCTTGGCGAGCGCGGCATTATTCAAATTGAAGCTCGGATTGGTCGTTACCGGCATCTCGTTCAACTCCCCTTAACAGAACTATTTCGCAGCTTCGTTCACTCAACCACCGGACCACCGGATCATTCAATATCTATTGGCTCTCCCTGAACTTCACCTTCACGCTGTAAATCCCGGGCGCCATGTACGCAATGGTCGCGCTGGTATCTTCCAGCAGGCAGTTGATGAACCCGCTCTGCGAGGCGTCGGGATAGTACGCGAACGGCCCTCCGGTGAGCGCGTAATCCAGAAACGCCGACCAGTTTGCAAGGTCAGCCCCGGCCTGGATGTAATCCACGTTAAGTTCCAGGAACGTCTCAATACGCTCCAGCACAGACTCGCGCACGCCCGCGGTGGAAATATTGTCATGCCGCACCGCGTTCTTCACGTAACCGGGTTGCTGGCGTGGCGCTGTCGTGAAATTCAGCGTCTGGTCCGTTCCCCCCGGCGGTGTGTACACAATCTTCGGGTATGCCATGTTCCGTCCTCAGTTCTCCCCCTTCATCCTGATGTACAACCCGTTCGGTTTTCAGGCGCGCGTGGCGGGCTGTCGAACGACGGTGTAGGCGACCAGGTTCACATCGCGCTCCATCACGGCAGTCGAGATGTGCCGCACGAGTTCGTCGAGGCCCGCCTGCCCGCCATAGACGGGACCCTGAAAAATCACCTGCACCGTTTGCGGGTTCTGCGAACTGCTCGAAGAATGGGCTGTTGTCTTTTCCGCGGCGGACTTGCCCGCGGAGGATTTGCTGCCTGAAGAATTCGCGTGACGAGAGCTTCCCCCCGAGTTTCCGCCCGCCAGCGCCTGCGTTGCGAGCCCCGCCGCGCCGCCCACGGCCCCGAATACGGCCGCCGATTCAAACGCCTGTGCCGCTCCGGAGAAATCTCCGATCGCAAGCAGATAAAATCCCAGCGCAGTGGAATAGATAGCGCGCACGACGGCTTCCTTCGCAATGGCGCCGATAGAAGTGAGCGCCGCCTTCTCGAAAGCCTGGCCGATGCTTTTCTGCCAGACATTGGCGTTGCCGACGTTGCGGACGAGCGCCGAATCAAACAGTTGAAAGCTGCCGAGCAGGCTGGATTGAAGCGCGGTCGAGGCGCTCAGGGCGCTCGAAAAGGCATTATGGATATTCGCTCCCCACAGGCTGGCTGTCTGCTGGCTTTGCCTCAGCGAAGCGTTCAGGCTGTTCAGGCTCAGACCGAAGTTGCTTGTCAGACCTTGGAGCGATTTCTGCACGTTTCCAAAACTGGATGTACCGCGCCCCGCCCACTCGGTAAGGTCGGAGCCCAGGCCGCTCAGACTGCCGCTGAATTTCGTGCGGAACGACTGAATACTCGACTCCGCCTGCGAGGGATCCGCCGCGATGCGAATTAAGAGTTCTGCTGCGCTGTTGGTTGCCATAATTTTCTCATTTCGTTCCTGCAACTCCCTCCTGAAGGGGAGAGAGCACAGCGATGCGGCAGGCAAGGGCCTTCCCTTCAACCCACTACCAGTGAACCTCTTTCGCCCGCCGGCCGCCGGACGATTCCCCAACACCTTCCGCCAAAGCGTTCGCGGTTTCACGCTCCCACTGGAGCAACCGGGCCGCCGCAGCCAGGTCGAAATCGAGGGCGAGCACCGCGTCGCTCAAGCCAATCATGCTGCTCGGTCGGCAGCCGAACCTTTCCGCGGCCAGGGCGAGCAGCGTAAAGTTTTCAGTTCTGACGAAACCCCTCCAGCTTGGCGCTGGAGATCTCCTCTCGCGCGGAATTCTCCGCAGGGGTGGCCCCATTCCCCGCCGGGCCGCCGGCCTCGTTTCCGCTCATTGCGCGGCATGCCCATTCAAAGATGAACGCGCGGTCCTGAATGGGAATTTCGTCGAGCGGAATTTCTCCTGGGCCATTTCCAATGGGCGGATCCACCACGCTCGCCTCGACCAGCCCGGCCGCGAAGCGCGCGAGATCGAGTATTTCCTCGCGCGTCAGTTCGCGATCGCCTGCGCCGTGCGGGGATTGCGGGTCTTCCAGCGCCACGGCCAGCAGGCGCTGCGGAATCCGCCCGGACATCACCCATTCGAGCGGGTCCGGGCGCGCCGCCAGGATCGTAGTCCCGCTCGGCAGCGTCAGCGGCTCCGCGCGATTTGCCCGATCCGCTCTGGCCGCCAGTCGCCAGTTTTCTGATGTTGCAATGCCTTTGTGCATGGGAACTCCATTCGTTGCTGGTTTGTGATTTGCGGTCGCCAGAAGCTTGCGCATTCCGCGCCCTCTCAATCACTCATCCCAATTCCTTCCATCACCAATCGCTAAATTTGCCTGTAGATTTTCCCCACCTGGTCTCCCACGGGCCGCGCAGGATCGGCAAGTCCTTCGAATTTGATCTTGTAGGTCGTTTCCTTGGCGCGCTGGAACGGCAGTTGAAGCGCCTCAGCCTGATAGGCCTGGTAGAGCTGCGTCACGACGAACTTTCCCGGCGCGTCACGTCGCGCGGAGATCACGGCGACTGACGTCTTCGGGATCATCATCAATCCCCCGAAGGATATCTCTTCATAATTCTGCGAGCCTGCCGGCAGTGATGCGTCCGTCCCTGTTGAGAAGCTGCCGTTCACAATGTAATTCTTCAGCTTCTGGAGATCGGATTCCTTCAGCGTCACTTCGATCGATGCGGCTTCGCCCGTCATCACGACGTCCACGGGACCGGTCACCTGGTCCGCCGTGATTTCCGCCAGCTTCGGAGTCAGGACCATCGTCGCCGCGCCGTCTGTGGCGCCTGCGAAGAGCGGCGTCCCCGACGTGGGATTCCCGTTCGCGTCGATGATCAGGCGGCTGCCCGTCGCGGGTACGGCGACGTTCAGCCACAACGCGCCCGGCCCCTGATGGATTTTTGTTGCATCAACATTTGCCATAAAACCCTCCCATTACATTTTGTGATTGAGTCAACTCACTTACCTGCCACAGTCCAACTGGTCCCGTCACAGTAACCGAGAACATGGTTGGTCCCTCCGCCAGAGATCGCAGAGCCCCAAGTATTAACAGTGGAGTCAGTAATGTCTACAAGTGCTCCTTCAGTCGTACTTGAACACGCAGGCGCAGAGGCAAAAGTCACGGGTCTCGTGCGCACGGCCCCGTTCACATCGAAGGGAACCTGGGGACTGGTATTGAGAATGCCGAGCCAGCCCTGAGAGGTCAGAACGTCATCGGTGGCGTTGTTGTATTGATAACGGAAATAGACCGTGCTGCCGTCGCCGTAAATACACTCCCCATTAGAGCCGCCGACCCAGAAACAATCGTTAATTGGGACTTGCGCAGAGACCAACTTAAAAAAGTTTCCGAGTTGTCCGCCTACTGAGGAGAGAATAACTGTGTTGTTAGTTGAGAGGGAGGGGGAATTCGGGTCTACACAAACGTTAATAGCTGTCTGACCGCAGGAGATGTTATTAGTGTCAGAGCCGGAATCCAGATAAACATCGGCGACTGTATGCGTACCGGAGTCAAACCCGCTGTTTCCCATCAGGGTGAAGTTTTGGGAATTCAGCAGCCGGATGCCGTAGTAGTAGTTGGTTTCTTCGATCAGGTTACCGGCAATGTAGTTTCCCATATCGGCGAGAGACCCGGTGCCCGCGCCGGTGAAGCGGATCGGGGCGTCACCGGCAGTGGAACTCCCGCTGCCCTGCCCGACAGTGTTATCCAGTATCTGAATGCCGTTGGCGTAGGTGTTGCCGATAATCGCATGGCGGACACGGTTGAAGAAGTTATTCCGAATGACCGTTCCATAGCCCTGAAATGGGGCGTCGGCATTGGCCGTGCCGAGGTCGGCGACGTTGGTGCCGCCCAGGATGATGGCGTCCTGTGTGTTGGCGGTTCCGGTCTGAGAACTGGTGAAGTTCAGATCATGGGCACGGAGCATGGTATTGGTGACCTGGATGAAGGGTATGGAGTCTGTCGCCGTGTCTTCGAGGGTCAGATGGTCGATCTCCAGCACACCCGCCCCCCGGCTGTCGATCTTGGCTACAGGGTTGGAAGTCTCCGTCAGATTCAGAATAGACCCATGCTGAGGAGAAGCTCCCCACGAGGCCCCGTTGGCATCCATCAACGCGCCGGTAAAGCGCAGAGGGGCTTGGACGGGAGGAGTACCGTTAGTGTAAGGAATGCTAAGCGCACCTGCAATCAGATATGTCGCAGCAGGAAAATAGATCGTCCCGCCTCCAGCGGCATTGGCTGCGTTGACAGCCGCCTGGACGGCTGCGGTGTCGTCCGTCAGCCCGTCGCCCTTCGCTCCGTAAGCCTTCACATTAAACACCTGTCCGCCCTTATCCTCGATGGCGGATAAATTGATCACGGGAGGCAACTGCGAGGCCGCAACCATCTGCGAAGGCGTGCCCAGCGTGGCGCTGCGGACGTCGGCCAGCTTCACCGGCGTTGCCGACTGTGGTACCACCCAGGTTTCATTCCGATAGGCCACCCCGTTGAGCTTATAGACAACGCTGTAGCTGGTTCCCGCCGGGGTCGATCCGGCGTTGGGCACGAGCGCCACGCTGAACGCGCCGTCTACGACCGGCGCAGTCGCCACGGTCCCCTGAAACACCACCGTGCCGTCTGCGGCGGTGAATGTCGAGGGCGCGCTGATCACAAGCTGGCCGCTCGGCAGGCTCCCGTCCGGAGCATGGATCGTGTCCGCCACCGTTGTCGTGGTTTGCGCCGCCGCAAGGGGCGACAGGGTGAGCAGGCACGTCACTACCGCCAGCATGATCGTCGGCGCATACACGCGCATCAATCTTGTTGTTCGCCATATCATCTTTTTGTTTCGACTTCTGTACATCGTTCTGCCCCTTCTTTCATCCTTCCGAATTCATAGTTCACAACAGCCGTCATTGCTCTTCCAAATCGATGGCAAACTCGATTTGCGGGCCGCGGGCGAGTGCCCCGCCGCGCCGCGTAACGAGCGCACCCAGGTTGTGTCGCGTGATCCGCAGGTCGAGGACCTTCGAAACATCGGGATCCAGCCCGGCGGTTGTACCGCTCGGCACTGTTGTGTGGCTGATGGGCAGCGGGGTGTAAAAATCCTCGAGCGGCACGGAGGTCAGCACCAGGTCCGCCACGCGCAGCATGTCCATGGCGTCTTCGGCCAGCCATTCCGGGTCTGTTCCCATGAGTGCCATCGCGCAATAGAAGCTCATCGTTTCGGTACGCAAGCCGATGTCGCTGGCAGGGTCGAAGTCCACCTGTTGCGCCACCAGCACCAGTGCAGGCCAGTTCTGAATGGGCGTCGCCTCTTTGAGGAAGGCCGCGAAAGGCGTCAGCGGACGCCCCACCGGCCGTGTAGCATTCACAATGTCGAGCGCCGCCTGCTGGTCGCGCTGGAAAATGGCTATCAACTGATCGACAATGGGTCTGGCAAACGTCGCCTGGTATTTTTGAATCATCGTTTCACCCGCAAAGCATGGAGTTCCAGCCTCTGATTACCAATTTCGCGGTACCGGCCGCGCTCAATACAGTTCGTGCATGCGCATCGCGTCCTCCGGCGTGCTGACCTACTCAAGGAACGAGATCAGTAAACCGGGCGTGACCGGGTCCGCCATTTGAAATTTAAAAATCTCCAATTCGTAATTCATGAGTCGTTATCCCTTCTGTTTGAAAACTCACAACTCAACCCCGAGCGTCGCTCCGGCGAAAACAGGCTGGCGCGATTGAAGCTGTTCGATGACAAAGCCCACCCATTTGTCTTGCCGGTCAGCGGCGAGAACCAGCAGCGGCCGCATAGGTACGCCGTGGCCGCGGTGCGGGCCGGGTGGCGGCAGGCTAACCCCGAACCCCCAGCCGGCGCCCGACTGCTGAAACATGGCGTAAGGCAGGTTCGTACCGATCGCGAGCGAGCGGCTGTCAATCGCTTCCACATGGTCCACCGATTCCGGATCGGTCAACGAATCAAACAACGCCCCGGTGTCCTGCAGGATGCCGCCTGCTCTGTGCTTACGCTTCAGCGTTGAAGGCGCAAGCGGTGCCCAGGGCGTACCGCCCGCCGCTCCCGCGCTTGCAAACTGATCGGCGGCCATCTGGCGGGCGTCTTCCGCAATCATCGCCATTGCGGGCGAGAGATCGCTGAGTTGCGACTGTAAGGCGTTCAGGCTATCCTCAACCGGCTGCGAATTGATCAAACCCTGAAAAGCAATCATTCTCGTTTTGCTGCGACGGGGGCGGTCCCGCCGCGCTTTCTCCGATGCAGACTCAACGGTGGAATTACAAATTACGAGTTACCATCCATTAGTCGAAACTCAATAAACGTCGCTCTTGCGAAAGAGCAGGTTGCTGTCTGTTTCAGGGTCGGCCGGGTCGGTCTCCTGGCCGGCGATGCCGCTGAATGCCGGATAAACGTCCTCGGTGCGCGCCGCAGAAACAAAGAGCTTGTCGTAAGTTCCCTGGCTGAGTTCGGTGATCATGTTCTCGAAACTCTTCCGCAGCGTGTTGGGATTGGCCCATCCCTGCGCCGAAGTTCCCGGGCCGAGCAGAGAGAAGAGCGCATCACCCAGGTCCGCAGCCGCGCCGTTTTCATTGATCAGCGCGAGCACGGTGTACGCCTGCGGATTAGTCGTTTCGAGGTCCGTCAGATCAAAGCCTCTTGCCGCGGCGACCGCCGTGATGCGCGCGGCCTGATTGTCAATCCAGGTCTGAATCTGCGCGTCGCTCGGGTTCTGGTTGGTCACGCCGCGCTGGAAGCCGGGATAGTGCGCGGCAACGGCATCAACAGTTGTGAAGCTCATGTCTGCTCCTTTCAGGCGACCACAGAGGGATCAGTGGTTGGTGGAGTCAAGGGGCGATTATGAATGATCAATTATGAATTTCCGGCCGACAGGCCTGCACAACGCAGTTGCAACTTGTGCCCTGTCATTCAGGATTCATAATTTGCTGTGCTCCCTGCTTGCCACCAACCCCTGACCGCCGCTTTTTATGCGACTGCGCTCTGCCACAGGTACGCGGCGCTGGGTGCAACGACCTTGGCGTCATAGTAGAGTTGGACTTCCACCACGTCCGCCGTGCGCGACTCATCGCGGTAGCGCTTCACCAGAAAACCGTTGGTGTTGGCGCCGAAGAGCCACGTGAACTGATAGCCCAGCGAGACGGTGCGGCGTCCGGGTGTGGGGGGCTTGTAGAACAGCAGCGCGTTCTTCCCCCAGATGTACTGGAAGTTGTCCGGATCGCCTTCCTTGGCGACATTCTTGATGGCGCCGCCGATCAGAAAGTAATCCACGTTGAAGACCGACTTCAGGTGGTCGGGCTGAAGGATGCCGACCTGTGTGTACTTGAAGCGGTCGATAATTTTCGGGTGCTGCCGCAGTTGCAGAAAGACCGGATAGCCGACCAGCAGGGCGTTCGGCGGCTGCCCAATCTGCTGCTGGATCGTCGCCTTCTGCGTTTCGACGGCGGCAATGGGATCAGAATCATTGAAGTCGGACCACTGGCTGGTGCCGGAGAGGACTGTGTTCTGCGTCACCACCGTGGGGTTGGTTGCGATGGACGCCACCTGGATCTCACGCTGGAGATAAATGAGGTCGGTAAGCGTTTCCGTGGTGTCCACGTCCACATCAATCGCCTGGTCAGCGTTGGCGCGCAGTTCGTCGGGAATCGCCTGCGCCAGCGCGTGGCCTTCGGCAAAATAGGTGTCCGTGGAAAGCGTCCAGTTGATTTCATTCGCCCGCGCTCCGGGCCGGCGCGCGTCATCCATGATGCGGAAGCGGTCCTTCGAGTAAATAAAATACTTGTTGGACTGCTTGCTCACCGGAATCGGCTGGAACACCTGGTCCGCGATGAACTGGGCGTTGCGATACGCGATGGAAACGTTGGTCAGCGCCTGATCAACATGTACCATCGAGATGTCTGGCATAGTAATTCTCCAAGTCCACTCCCGGCCGGCGCTCCGCGCGCGGGTGATACAGCCGTCGGCTTTCGACGGAGGGCTGTCAGCCATCGGCTGTCAGTTCGCAGCCTTCGGCTTCCTGAAAAAAACATCCGGCTGACTGTCGCTTCCGCCTGACTCCTGATCGCAGACGGCTGCGTAACGCGGAGACCTGTCAGCAGGTCGCCCTGCCTGGAGTGCGACGTAGTACCCCGGCTGCTGACCGCCAGGGCCTGACCCGCAAGAACATTGAGTCATTGACGGATTGGCGGATTGATGCAATGAGTCATTGGCCCGACGATTCAATCCGCCAATCGCTTTAGCTCACTGGCACGACGACCGGGCCGGGCGAGAGGAACACGAAGAACACTTCGCCGGCGTTGGCCGAGCTTTCAGCAATGCCAACGATGTTGTGCACCGTTGCCGAGGCCGGGACAGTTGTGAGATCGGCCGCCTGGAGCGCGCCCGTCGCGTCCGCCACTTCCACGTACTGGCCCCTGTTGATCGTACCCGCGGCGTATGCGCGCGAAATCCCGTACTTGCGCACCACCACGTTTTCATTCTGGTTCGGCTGGTCTTCCTGCGTGATGCCCCAGGCGAACTGGTTTGCGCCGGTCGGCAACTGGCAATCACCGTCATTGGCGCCCGGCACGACGGCGCGGTATTGCGTGACGCCCGCCGCGTTGGTTATCCGATATGTCTTGTCGAGAACGTATGTTGCTCCTGCCACAGATTTCCTCCTGTAGGGACCGACACTGTCGGCCCGGTGATTTGAGCACGGCACGCCGTGCCCCTACGAAAACACCTGGTGCCTGGATCCTGTCGTCGGCGAACGAGCGACGCACAGACATGGCCGTGTTATCCACTTAATAAACACAGCGGCATGCCGGCGTGCAGCTATTCGCCGCTCACTGACCGCCGATACTGCTGGATCAGGTCCGGCTGCTCGCGGCCGATTTCCGTAAGCGCCTGCCCGTAGCTGACGCCGCGCTCGCGCATGCGCTGTTCAGCCATGAACTTCACCTGCGCCTGGACGTTCTCCGGCACGCCGCCCGAAAATCCCACGGGGCGCAGCGGAATGCGCGCGGGCTGCTCCGACATCAGGCGCGTGAACGTTCCAAAGTCCGCCAACGCAATGCGCCGCCAGTCGTCGCGGCGGCGTGGAAGAATCTTGCCGGCGCGGACGGCCTCATCGAGCGCCTGCTCGACCCGCGCGCGGAAGACTTCCACCGCAGGCACGGATTTCCCGTGCGCCTCGGCTTCCGACAGCGCGGCCGCGGCCTGTTCCATTGGGACTTCCCTTTCGTCCGCGTCCGGCGCGGTGCCGAGTTCTGCGAGCGCGTTTGCTGCGTCGTCCGGATCGGCGTAATAATCGTCCGCAAAATCCGGATGATGGACCTTGATTTTTCCGTCGGTGACGGAAAGCTTCACCTTTTTCATAGGACCTCCTGTTGATGGGGCGCCCGCGGGGGCGTCCGTGGTTCCGGCGCTTTCGTCGATCAGGCGGTACGCCGGATCAGACAGCCGGATTTGCGGCATTTCCTCCAGAAACGGCCGGTTGGTAAGGGCCACCGAGGTGAGCGTTGCGCCCTGGGCTTTGCCGGTCCGTTTGTTTTTTGCGCCCCAGTCGATGGCCGGCGAGATGTACCGATACTCGCGGTTCCGCATCAGCGTGCGGGCGCGTTCCGTGGGCTCAAACCAGCCCCACAGAATCATGCGGCGGCCCATGGCTTCCGGCGGATCGATGCCGACAATCCGCCCGGCTGATGGGATCGGGCCGCCCGCGGCGACTTCCGGCATTTCGCTCGCGTGGTCGTAATCCACGTTGACTTCGCCGTTTTGCCGCTCGCGAAAATTACGCACAATCGATTCCAGGTCGCCGCGCGTGATCGAGAATTGACTCGATCCGCGCACCCACGTTCCCGTGACGGCCAGAGGGACGCGCACACGCCCGGGCACATCGCCCGAGTCACCCGCCAGCGCGGCCAGGAATCGAGGTGTTGGTTCGTGCTCCAGTGTGTTCAGCATGTCGTCTCCAATCTCTAATTTGAAATGCCGTATTTCAGGCCCCGTTCGCCCCTCACTCGTCACCGCCTCCCGGCGGCTGCGGCAATCCCAGTTCCCTCGCCACGTGCTGCGCGAGTTCCGGATAGGGCGCGACGATTTTCGCAGTGGCCAGTTGCGCCAGCACCGTGAGCGTTTCATCCAGGCTGCGCGCACGAATGTTGGACACGGTCAGCGTCGGATACCGCTCAACGCCGTCCCAGTTGTAATCGACCAGCCGCCGCACGGCGGTTTCCGTAATCGTCCGCGCGATCTGGTCCGCGGTGGCCTGCACGGCGAGGTAGAAGAAGTCGGTCATTTCCTGGCCCAGGGCGCGGTTGCCGCTCGATTTCGAGCTCTGGCCGAGGTTCATAAAAAAGGCGAGTGCCGTTCTGGATATTTCAATATTATGATGTTCTATGGAATTGAACAGGTCGCGCACCTGGCCCTGCACGCCCTGAAGCGTCAGTTTCCAGCCCGCAGGCAGGGCGATGCCCGTCTTCTCATGGGCCGCAAGTTGCGTCACCCATTTTGCCGCCGCCTGGCGATCTTCCTTCGAGGCGTTGGGTGCCTGCTCGATGGTCGGAATGCCCAGTCCGTTGCGCTCGCCCGCGATGGCGTCAATGCGGTAGAGGCTGTGTTTGATGTACCAGTGCATATAGGCGGGACGCAGCATCGAGCGCCCGAAGAAGTTCGCGCCCTCCTTGTTGAATGTGAAGACGGCCAGCCGGTCCACCGGAATCTCGACGCTCTCGAAGTTCGAATTGCGGTAGCCGTACTGGTTCAACGCCAGCAGCGTTTCCCCGTCCACGTCCGTAATCCAGCGGTAGAACGTGATCGGCAGGCGCGGCGCAAGGCGGGCCAGGCGCACGCGGTCACCGTCAATCGCGTAAATCTCCTCATGCGCCGCCGCGCCGAACGCCAGCATCAGCAGCGCATTGCGCACCACCTCATCCCAGCTCTGCGAGTTCTTTACGCCCGAGGGTGAAACGTATTCCAGCCCGCCGAACAGGTTGTCCTTCACAAACTGCGCGATCTCGCGGTCGAGCGGGTCCGAACTGGCCGGCATCACGTCCCAGTGGGCTGCGCGGATCGGCAGTTCGCACGCCAGCAGCGTCGCAGCCACCTGCGCGTCCGAACGGCGCATCTTTTCATAGGTGCGAATGGCCGTCAGCCCTTCCAGTTGCGGATTGTACTCGCCGAAATCTTCCAGAAATCCGTGGAAGATCGGCGTGCCGGGCAGGCCCGAAGGCAGCGTTTCCACGCTCGCCGTTGTGCGCTCAAGCGGGACGTCCACCTGTGATTCGGCCATCATGTTCGGCTTCCAGGCTATTTCCAGCGGTCCAAGTTTCATCGTTCACATCCCCAGGTCATTGGTGATTGGGTGATTGGCTGGTTTTCCGAGTGGCTCACCGGCCGATTCACCCAGCCAGGCACCGTGGACATGCAGGCATCCAGTCGGTAAATGCACCCATGGTTCAATTCCCCAATCTCGAATTTCAAATCTCAAACCACTCGGTCCCTGACTCCAACTCAACGAACGCGCCCGGATGGATGATGGCGGCTCCGGCCGCAAGGTACGCATTCGCCGCCGCGGCTTCCGGCCCAGACTCGGCGGCCAGGTCGGCGAGCGCCTTGGCCCAGAACTCGTCCGCGTGGCCCGCCGCCGTGCGCACGGCGTCAAAGCGCAGATTGCCGCTCGGCGTCACCATCTTCTTCACGGCGCTGAACGCCCGGCGAATTTCGCGCGTGTCCGGCAGCAGCGACAGTTGCTTTTCCATCCGCCGCTTGGTGCGGAACGCCAGGTCTTCCTTCACGGCCGCGGTAAAAGTCACCGGCTCGATGCGCGGCCCGAATTCCTCCGCCAGCGTTTCCGCCAGCATTGCCCCGATGCCTGTGGCGTCGATGGCCGCGCGGCGCACGAGCGACGTGCCGTCCCTGTGTTCCAGACGCATCAGCTCGCGCGCGTATTCCAGTTGTTCCGCAAACGGTGCGCGCTCAAGCGCGTGCACAATGCGCGCCACAGCCCATCGGTTTTCCGCAGGCTTCAAGTCCTCCCTCCCCGCATTGTCGCGGTTGCTCATGGTGCGCACTTCATCCAGCCAGAACACCGTGCGGTCGTGGTGCCGCCCGACGTCGATGCCCAGGAAAAACTCGGGCAGCGGAGGGCTCTGCCCTCCCACGGGCGCTCCTAAGGCTTCGCTGCCCATCAGGCCGCGCGCCGAGGCCAGGAGGCGGGGCGGGGTGTCCGTTGTGGCCTCGGCGCTTAGGCAGGCGGCGAGGAGGTCTGGAGGAAAGAAATTTTCCGCAGTCGATATGAACTGGCAGCAGAACTCCTGCTGGAAGGTTGATTCGTCATCGCAGCCGGCGCGCAGCAGTTCGATATTGATTTTCAATCCCTGGCGCACCGCTTCATACACGTCGCACCAGTGAGGAGACCAGGTCAAATGACGAGTGTTGAGTGATGAGTGATGGGCCGGACCGGCGCCTTTTTCTGAGCACTCGTCGCCCGTCGCTTGCCACCGCTCCGTCAGTCCCGCGGCTTTCGCCAGTTCGTAGAACTTTCCCTGCTGGCCGTTCGGAGTCGAGATGACCTCCAGGCCGTACCCGCGCGTGATGGTCGGGAACAGCGCGGAATAGATTTTGTCCGCGTCGGCGTGGAAGGCGAATTCGTCCAGCGTGACGTTGCCCGTATAGCCCCGCGCCGTGTCGGGATTCGAAGGCAGGCCGTAAATCACCGAGCCGTTCGGGAGCCGCACCTCGAGCTGTTTCTGGCTGGCGCCTTCAAAGAAGGTCGATTCAAACGCCTGCGCCACGATCCCGCAACTCTGGATGTGCTCCTGCACTTTTTCCATCAGCAGTTTTGACTGGCGCTCGCCTTTCGAGAGAAAGATCCACGTGGTCCGCCGCTCGAGGCAGCGCAGGAGCGCCTCCAGCGTTGCCGAAAAGGAATAGCCGATCTGCCGTGCCTTCACGACAATCTTGAGCGGCGAGCGGTCCTCCACCCATCGCCGCTGGTAGGCCAGCAACCGAATGGGATTCGAAACCACCTCCGCCCGCTTTTCGTTTGTGATGGCCCCGCCCTCCCGTTCGGGAACCTCGAGGGCTCCCCCGTCACGCGGTTGCTGTAGCGGCGAGCGCAGTTCGCCGCTACAGCTTTTGCGGGCGTCCCCCTCCCGCGCGGCGCGCACCTCGCGAGTTCCGGCGAGGGCGCGGTCCCGTTTCTTTGTCGTCTTGCCGGGTTTTTTCGTCAGCTTCTCAGGCATCACGGGAACCATCTGGAATTTCAAATTTGAGATTTGAAATTCGAAATTATTGACTCACTGGCTGATTTTCGGATTTACCGGTCAACTCGGCCTCAATGGGCCAATCCGTCAAAATCTCTCATCCCTTTTCGTTAACTTTCCCCGACGGCTCGACGTCCCTGGGAACCACGGGAATCTGAAGCAGGCCGTAGATTTCCTGGATTTTCTCCATCGCCGTCCGGCCCAGCGTCGCGCCGCCCTTCTGCCTTTTCAATTCCTCCTGCAACTGCGCCAGCTTGGTCCGGGTCAGGTGGAGCTTCGCAATTTCCGCGTGCAGGCGGGTCTTGCGGAACCTTCTTTCCTCCATTTCTCGCTCAATCTGCATGTTCAGCAGCTTGCGCCGCAGTTGAATGTTGCGCCGCTCGAGCGTGCTGCGGATGGCATCACGCAGCGTCAGGCCGCCGTCCTTCCGTTCGAGCCTCTGCAGGCCCGTCAGCATGGCCGCATAGGCCAGTTCTGCGTCCACGGAGCCGGGGTTCGCCAGCGCTTCCTTCAGCGCCTGCGCGCGCTCCACCTGGAACTGGATGCGCCGCTTCTGCAATTCAAGATTGCCGCGATAAAGGTTCTGCACGGCCTGGAGCGTCACCGGAACGCCGCGCTCATTCAGCGAATCCTGAACGTCCTCGAACGTCGCGCCTTCCACGAGAAGCCGCTCCGCGAGCTCGCGCACTTCGGCGGGCAGTTGCGCCGCATCATTTACCACGTCTGCGCGCACCTCCGCGGCGGCCGGTTTCTTGCCTGCCCGGCTTTCCGGCGCGCCGCTGCCTTCACTCCCGGATTGTCGTTTTTTCTCCACCATCGTCTCTTCCCAGCCTTTGTAGCGGCGGTATCCTCACCGCCGGGTTCTTCGCTCCGCTCAGAACGGCCGACAACTCGTTTTTGCGTTCACATCTCCGGCTCCAGGTAAATGCCCTCGTCCCTGGGCAGGCGGCCGTCGAAATAGTCGATTCCTTTGGCGGAAATTTTCACCAGCGTGATGTAGCGGCGCGCACGCGGGCCGCGAATGTTGTCCACGTTCACCAGGCCCTTCTCTGCCAGATAGGCCACGTGGAAATCCAGGTCTTCCAGCGGCACGGGATAGCCGAAGATATCGAGCTCGCCCTGCAGCAACGGGAGGGTTGCCGATTGCGGGTAGATCAGTTTCAGGTAGTAAAGGATTTTTCCTCTCACGATTTCTTTTTGCCGTATGCTGCTCGTCATGCCTTTTTCGCTCCTGTTGTTCTGGCTGGTCCTTGCTGCTCGATAGTTGTGGCACGTCTTGCCGTGCATCGGTCCTCCGGACATTGGTGATGGAATAATTTGCGATTGGTGACAGCAACAATCCCAAATGGTCCATTCGCTCAACCGCAAATCATCCGTCACGAATCGCACATCGATGATCGTTTAACCGCCCTCCTCCGGCTGCCGGACGATCCGCTGGATGTCGCGGTGCATGGCCCGCAGCGCCACAAGGATCTGCTGGTGCTCGAGGCTGTCGCGCGAATCGCTCTGCTCGACGCTCGAAGCGAGGCGCGAAAGGGCGTCCGCCTGCGAGCGCTGCGCGTTCAGAAACTGCTGGACATAATGCTCCGCCATGCCGAACACGCTCTCCATCTGGCGGCGCCTGGCATCAAGTGTCCGCTCGATCCAGAGTTGCGCCAGCCGCAGCAGGCCGTAGCTGAAAGCGAGCAGAAGCAGCACGCCCGGTCCCCACCACATCGCCATGTGCGCGAAATCTTCGGGCATCATCGCACCGCTTCTCCAATTGCAAAGCCCACCGCCACGCCGATGGCCACGTGCTCCGTGGTACGGGCCAGACGGCCCAGAAACGTCCCCCGAGCGGCCCGCAACTCGGCTCTGCATTCGACGGTCCGCTGCGCGAGGATTTTGTCCTTCGCCGCTAGCGCGTCGTTGAGGCTTGCCACCGAATCTTTCAGGTGTTCGATGGCAGCGTCGTCAGCCTGCGCGCGCGCCTGGCACGTCGAGAATTGCTGCTGCTCGACGGCGCTCTCCGCCCTGCAGGCGTCAAGATTCGCCAGCGCCGCCGCCACCTTGCGCGCACCGGGACCCGTCAGGGCCAGCGCTGTTGCGTTGTCATCCTGAGCCGGGCCGAGGATCTCGGGAGTCCGGTGCTGGCCGTTTTTTGGCCCCGCCGTATTCCCGGGAGCCGGCTGCGCGTCTGCGCCCGCGTGTGAAAATGCTGTTCCTCCCTTCGCCACGTCCTGCGCCTGCAATCCAAGCTGGGCGGCCACCCGGGTCACCACATTGGAGATGGGAAGGGTGGCCACCTGATCAGCCTGGACCTGCGCACGCCGGCGCAGTTCGGCGAGTTGCGCCGCCAGCCGCTGGCTCTGTTGTTCGATCGCACGGCGGCGCTCCTCGATCTTCTGAACGGTTTTGGCGTTTTCCACGTTGGCGCGACGGATGTCCTGCTCGGCCTGACGCTTCAGCGCCGCAACCTGTGCGGACGCCTGCTGCTCCACTCGTTCGAGTTGCGCCCGACGGCGAACGTCCGCGTCATGCTCGCGGAGCCAGAAGGCCGCGAACAGCACGCCGCCCAGCGCCAGCCACGCTTGCCAGGGAACCCGTTGCGACAATTGTTTGGTCATTTGAATCATTCGCGTATCTGCTCACTCAGTGATTCGTCATTGATGGTCTGGCCTATTGACCGATGAGTTTATTAACGACCTGCGCATTTCACGGTTGTGACCGTCCTGCCGGCCAATGGCTCGATTGCACATTTCATATCTCAGATCTCAAATCTCAGATTCCAAATCGCAAATCACACATAGGCCGGTCCTTCATTCCTTCTTTCCGGCCACGCGCTGCACAGTCTCGCCGGTTTTGCTGAGGCCGTAGAGCGTCGAGATGAAAACCGTCAGACCCTGAAGGTCCGGAAGATGGTGCGTGGTCCATACGAGGTAAGAGACCCATCCGCCGCCGAGCAGCAGGCCGATAAATGAGCCCGTCCGCCCGAAACTCGCTTCGCCGGATTCTGAAAAGAGCTGCCGAATGTATTGCCTCATCGCGTTGTCAGGGCCTTGAGTGAATCAGCGTTTTGAGCATTTGAGATGTGAAATGTGCGATTTGTGATTGCCTCATTGATGACCTGCATGGCCGTCGCAAATCACCGGCCGCGTCTGCTCCAATCGGGAAATCAGAAAAGGATTCAACGAGACAATGCGCCAATGATTTACTCCTTCGAGCGCAAATCGCGTATCCCGGGATTAGAACCGGTCGCGGCCCAGGCCGCTTCAATGGTTGCCCGCTTGTCACTCGCCGGTCATCATTCGTCACCATTGATTGGCAATTCATAAATTGTTTACAGCTTCGCTTCGAGCTTCTGAAGTTCCGCGCGCAGGTAGGCACGCAAGCTCAGGATTTCCTTCACGGCGCGGTGGTGGAAGATGCCCGTGAGGACCACGCCCGCAGTGAATCCACCGAAAAATGTCGCCAGGTAATTCATCCGTCGTCTCCTTTTTGTTTAACCAGTTAGTAACAGTGCCCGCACGGGCGGAAGCCGGCGCTTGCTCCGCTACCGCGCCGCCCGGACCTGCCGGAACTGGCGGTAAATCTGCATCCGCCGCAGCCCTTTTTCCACGTAATTCGGATCGAATGTGCGCCCGTAGGGACGGCCGGTGTTCCAGCAGCAGAACATCTGCGCAAACTCGCGCCGCGGATCAAGCTGGTAATCAACGACAAACTCCGAGAGCAGTCGGATCGCCATACGAAAATGGAAATGCGGTTCCAGCAACTGCCGGACTTCACCCGGACGCCCGATCATGTGATAACCCATGATCTGCGTGTAACCCCAGGAAGTGGCAAGCTCGCGCAGGACCTCATCCGTCGCCGATTGAAGCTCGGTCGAATGCGCGGCTGCAAACGACCGCGTCAGATAACGCGCGTGAAGAGCGGCGTCATTCGCCGGGAGAAGTTCGGCCATCTCGCGGTTGAGCTCGGCCACGGTGATGCTGCCGAATGCCGGCGAGCCCCCTTCGGCCACCGCCTGAAGATGGCGGTACACCGCGGGCTCGAAGCGCGTCGCCTCCGCGCAGCCTCCGCTTTCGTTCGCCGCCAGCGCGCCAAGAAATTCCGGCGGGACCGACGACGCCGCACACTCCTGTTCAATCACTTCATCACAGCGCTCGAACACACGCTGGACCAGTTGGCGCTCGGCGGCCAGACCTGGAGATGCAGGGTCGAGCGGGCGGACGAAATCAGGTTGCGGTCCCGTCGGCAAAGCATTCATCAGCGTCAGCAAGACACACCTCCCCCAACGTGCAACAGGACCCTTTCCGCGCGGGCCGCGCGCCGCGGCTCATCGCGTGTCCCATCTACAAACCTAGCCTAACCCCCCGAAATGGGACGATGGGGACAAATGGGACGTTTGGGACAGAAATTTATAAGTCTTTAATTAACAGGCAGATATAATTCCTGTGGGGAGCCGACTTCTAAATGTTTTTTGGAAAATGTTTTATGAATGAACAACGAGTAAGAATTGCACACCTCCGGTTCCTGTGGCGAGAGGAGAAACCGGGGCCTTGCCAACAGGTCGATGCAATTGCAGCCGTCATGGGCAGATCATGTGAAAGGAGCAGGAGCCGATGCGAGCAGTTGTGCAGCGAGTGAAACGCGCAGAGGTCCACGTAAAAGGTAAAGTTATCGGAAGGATCGGCACCGGTTTGGTTGTGCTGGTTGGGATCGGCAAAAAGGACTCGCGCTCGACCGGCGATGCTCTGGCCTCGAAGATTGTGCAACTCAGGGTCTTCGACGATCCCCAGGGCCGTATGAACCTTGACGTTCGCGAGGCGGGCGGCGAAATTCTTGCAGTATCTGAATTCACGCTCTATGGCGATTGCCGCAAGGGCCGCCGGCCAAGCTACACGGGTGCAGCGCCGGCGGAAGAAGCACTGCCGCTTTACCACGCATTCGTTGAATCACTCAAGAGTCTTGGAGTTAAAGTTGAAACAGGAGAATTTCGAGCGATGATGGATGTTGAAATGATCAACGATGGGCCGGTCACGCTGCTGCTTGATACCGAGGGGACTTTCTGAATCGATCCGTGCCCGTTGCATGGCAATGGGGCAATTGTGCGTACAATTCTTCGATGTGCTCCCTTCAAATCCCTGATCGCAATTCTCTTCTAAAAAGGACTTTGATGCCACGCCGCCACTGGTCATTGATTCCGATCTGCATTACAGTGATGCGCGGATCGAGGTAGCGCAGCAGGCTGGTTGTGGTGGAGTGAAAGCGGAAAGCCGGAACGACCAGGTAGAGCAGCGGTGGCACGTCCTGAATGGAAACGCCGGGGAAATATCCGTACTCCTGCAATTTCTCCATCTGCCGCAGTTTTTCCACGCGCAGCCAGTAGTCGAGCGCCTGGAACGGAAGATTGATCTGCTCTTCGAGCTTCAGTTCAATCACCGCAAGCCTCCCTTCGCGCGTGGCTGCCAGAATGTCGATCACGCCGCGGTCGGTCCGCGTGAACGCGGGCACTTGCGGATAAACGAACTCCGGCGAAAGGTTCGGATCGATCCTGCTGATGTCGCTGACGAGCATGCTTTCGAGCCAGCGCTCGGATAGCAGACGATAGAAGAGATCTGCAGTATCCGCGCTTCCCGCATTGCGACGATCGAGCACACGGGTGACAAAACTGCGAAACTCTTCTATGTTGCTTTCATTCAATCTGCGGACGCTTCCTTCCAGACCGAAATAGATTTTTGGTGAAAGGTCTCCCTCAATGCGCACGATTTCAAGGCCGGCAACGCGCACGGAGACGAACTTCCCCGAACTGTCCGTTGTCAGCGCAAGACAGTCCGCCTCTTGCCCGAGAAGCTCGCGCAAGAACCCGCGGTGCCGTGCGATGAGAGCCTCATTCAATCGGTGCGGTACTAGCCGCGCTTCGACGATCGATGCCTCCTCATCAACAGGCTTTGGACGTTCCTTTGCGCCATTCCACTCGAACAGGTCCATCTTCAATGCCCGATGGTTGATCGCGGACGCACGCTGCGCGTTGAGCTCAACGGCGTCTGACGGCAGATAAATCCGAAGGCCGGGGACTGTGGCTTTTGCCGAGGTGCGCTCTCGCAGCCAATCCAGCCAGATCAACCCGAAAGCCAGCGCAGAATCTGCGGCAGCGGGCGGTTCGTCTTTGCTCAGGCCAATGAACGCGCAACCTGTTCTCCCCTGGCGCACCAATCCGCGGGTGTACCACGTGGAGAAGGAATGCTCACGATCAGAGCGATTGCTGACGTACTCGAAGTGCCAACCCGGAAATTCCTGCTGGAGCATTGCAACCAATTCCTGGCGGTAAGCGGACCGTCCTGCCTGCTTGCTCCGGCGCGGTTCAGAATGCAGTTCGCGAAATTCAAGGATGGACGTTTCCCGTGCGTGAGGCTTGCGCACAAAGACGCCAAGTCGGTCGCCGTCGCGATAGGCGGTTTCCTCGACGCGTCGTGCGAATGTCCGGGAAGAATTCCATGCTTCAAAAATCAATTTGTCAAATTGAATGCCCACGCGCCAACCAGCGGACGTCAGATCGAACAATTCGACATCGTCCTCGACGACAACGGGGTGCGCGAGGGACCGGATGAATGTTTCAATTTCATCCTGGAGTGCGCGAAGAGAATCTGCATGAGTCCCATCCATGGTAATCAGGGAATCCATTATAACCGCGCTCTTGCTGCCGGCAGGCTGATCGCTTCGCGTCGCAAGGGGCTCGCGGCACATGAGCCTGAAGCAGCGGGCGTCGATCCAGCTGTTCAGGGCGCCTGCCGATTGACTGGAGCTGCATGGACGTGATATCAAACCACTCGAACTTGACTCTCAGCCACAAAGGAGATTATGAAACCCAAAGTTTTTGTAACGCGCCCGCTGCCTCCACCTGCACTGGAAATGCTGTCAACCGCCTGCGAAGTCCGAGTCCATGGAGAGGACGCGGCAATGCCGCCTTCGCGACTGGCCGAAGAGTGCCGCGACGTTGAAGGCGTCCTCGTCAATTCAACGCGAGTCAATGAGGAAGTATTGCGCGCAGCGACGAGGCTTCGTGCCATTTCGAATTGCGGTGTCGGTTACGACAACATTGACGTGAACGCCTGCAACAAGCGCCGCATCCCCATCACCAACACCGCAGGCGCGCTGGAAGAGACCACGGCGGATCTGGCCTTCGCCCTGCTGCTCGCAACGGCGCGAAGGGTGATTGAAGCGGACCGTTACATACGTGAAGGGCGCTGGGACCGCTGGCAGTGGGGGCTGCTGCACGGCCTCGATATACATCACAAGACGCTTGGCCTGCTGGGCTTTGGAGGAATCGGGCAGCCGATGGCGCGGCGCGCCCGCGGCTTCCAGATGCGCATACTCTATCATTCCCGCCGTCGTGCTCCTGAGAGCGTTGAGCATGAACTGCACGCTGAGCACGTCGATTTTGAGACGCTCCTGCGCGATTCGGATTTCATCAGCCTCCACGTCCCGCTCACGTCAGAAACCCGTCACATGATCGACAGCAAAGCTTTTGGCCTGATGAAACAAACCGCTATCCTCATCAATACGGCGCGCGGACCGGTAGTCGATGAAAAAGCCCTGGCCGAAGCGCTTGCAGCCGGGCAAATCGCCGGTGCGGGGCTGGACGTTTTCGAGGAAGAGCCACGTGTCAATCCCGCCCTGTTGAACATGCACAATGTTGTTCTGGCACCACACATTGGCAGCGCCACCGGTGAAACCCGACTCAGGATGGCCGCGCTGGCCGTCAAAAATCTTATTGACATGTTGGCGGGCAACCGGCCCCGCAATGTCATCAATCCGGAAGTCTATTCCTGAACACCTCAACGGCCGGTCCCAACACCGTCAACACTTGCCATCTGCGTTCAGCTTTTCAATAATGAGAATGCAGCAGCAGGATAGAGCGGGCAGGAATAAAAGAGATCGACCAGTACGACATGGGCATTCAAAAGCAGGTCCTGAGTTTTCCCAAGCCTTTGTACGGCCTCGGCAAGAGCATTGCCCGTCAGGTTTTTCATGAGGTGATTTCCGCCATCGATCTCCGGAAAGCAATGGTGGAAAAACTGAAGTGCGCGGGCGAAGCATTCATCGCGGGGGAAGCGCGTGTTCAACTGGTGCGACCTCCGCACGTGGTCGCCATCGGCAAGGCAGCCGTGGGAATGGCAGCAACGCTTGATGACATCCTCGGCGGGCGTATTGCTTCCGGCATCGTCGTGGCGCCTGAACTACCGGCGGCGAGGCTCGCACGTTTTCGCTATTTTCAGGGCGGCCATCCTTATCCCAACGAGGACAGCATTGCATCGGCCCGAGCAGCGCTTGAGATGGTGTCCCGGCTTACAGCTGAAGATGTGGTCATCTTCCTGATTTCCGGCGGCGGGTCCGCGCTGTTCGAAACACCCTGTGATCAGCAAATAAGCTTGAAGGACCTGGTTGAATTCAACCGCGTGCTTGTCACTTGCGGACTTCCAATCGAACAGATCAATGTTCTTCGCAAGCATTTATCCGCCGTGAAGGGTGGACGCCTGGCGGAAGCGGCGCAACCCGCGCGCCAACTCACGATTTATGTTTCCGACGTGCCCCCCGATCTTCCGTCAATGGTGGCCTCAGGCCCGACCATGCCTGACGACTCAACCGTCGAGGAGTGTTACCGGCTGGCAGTCGAGAACGACCTGATATCCAAATTCCCGCAAACCATCCGCAAACACTTCACGGACCGAACACTCCGAGAAACGCCCAAGCGCGGCGACGCTTGTTTCCAGCATTCGCAGTACATGTGCCTGCTTTCGAATCGCGATGCCGTCGAAGCCGCAAAGAGGGCGATCGAGCGTCATGGCTTTTACTGCGAAATCGATTCGGGCGATTGGGACGCGGACTTCCGCAAGGTGGCGGACAGAAATCTGGAAGTCCTGGACTCGCTCGCCCGGAACCATCCCGGGCGGCCGGTGGCTCTGGTGGTTGGCGGCGAAGTTACGTGCAAGGTCACAGGGCCGGGAATGGGCGGACGCAATCAGGCGTTTGTGCTGTACGCTGCGCGGAAGATCGAGCATCAGGACCGCGTCGTGTTGAGCGCCGGCACGGACGGTCGCGACGGCAACAGCCCGTCGAGCGGGGCCGTGGCCGACGGACAAACGATTTTGCGCGCGCGGGCCCTGGGACTTGATCCTGAACAATACCTGGCGGCGAGTGACTCCTATTATTTCTTTCGCACACTCGGTGATACGCTCGACACGGGATACACCGGCAACAACGTTCGCGACGTGCGGTTTTGGCTGGATTTCGGCAACAGTTAACAGCCCGTGGCGGACTTATCCGAAGGAGATGGTACGAATGTTTTAAGTTCGGAGGCGGTACGCTTCGAAGGCTGACGATAGCCTTCGGAGTAGACAGGTCACAGGCTGGATTACGACCTGAGGCAGAGACCTCGTGAAGGAGATTGGTCAGACCTGTGGCTGGGTGCCACCATAAGGCCCCGAGAGGGGACCTTGAATAGGAGGATGGAGACCGCCGAAGAACAGGTCTACTCCGCCTGGCAAGAAAAGGAGCACAGGAGGAGAGATGAGAGAGAAACGCTATATCGGGATCGATTTGCACCGCAGGAGGTTGACCTGCTGCGTGCGGTTAGACGGGGGAAGGAATTCTCTGAGCGAGTGGGCGCTGGATCGGTTAGGGGAATTCGTGAAGAAGTTGCGACCCACGGATGAGGTGGCGGTGGAAGTCACGGGCAACGCGCGGCTGTTCTATGAAGCGGTGGCGCCGAAGGTGGCGCGGGTCGTGATCGTGGACCCGAACCAGTTCCACGTGATCAGCCACTCGGTGAAGAAGACCGATCCGAACGACGCGCGCGCCCTGGCATTGTATTTATCCAAAGGGTTGCTGCCGGAAGTGCGGATGAAAGAGAAAGCCCAAGCCGAAGTGGCCAGCCTCACTCAGACGCGCGATCGGCTGGTGAAGCTGCGGACGGCGCTGAAGAACAAGGTCAACAACCTGCTCTCGACGCGCGGGATTGAACTAGAGAGGGAAGACCTTTCCAGCGAGAAAGGACTGGCCTGCGCGCTGAAGCACTCCCTCGAAGGCCTGGCTCAGGTCGAGCTAGAGATCATCGTGGAACAGATTCGGAGTTTGAATCAGAGCATTGGCCGGCTTGAAGGCGTCATCCAGGAAGCCGCCCAGAAACTTCCCGGCTATTCGAATCTGACCAGCATCAAGGGCATGGGGTCGCTCGGAGCGGGCGTGCTGCTTTCCGTGATCGGCGACGTCAAAGACTTCCCGGAAGAAGGAAAGCTGGCCTCTTACTTCGGCATCGTCCCGCGGGTGGCGATCTCGAATGAGACGGAGCACCCGGGTCGCATTACCAAGCGCGGGACGAAGCTTGGTCGAACGACCCTGGTGCAATGCGCGCTGATCGCGAAACGCTATAGCCCCTATCTGGATCGGTTTTACGAGCGGATTCGCGCTCGGCGTGGAACCGGCAAGGCCATCATCGCCCTGGCCCGCAAGTTCCTCGGCATCATTTACCACACGCTCAAGAACAACTGGGTGTTCGAGGATTTTCCCAACTTTGTTTTGGCCGGAGCCAAAACTTAACAACGACTTCTGCTCAGTCGGAGTAGACAAACATCATAGGAGACAAACATCATAGGAGACGATCCATGGCAGAATCCGTTGGCTTCATTGGTCTGGGAATTATGGGAGAGCCTATGGCGATGAACCTGGTGAGGGCCGGGTACAGGGTCAGCGCCTTCAGCCGGCGGCGCGAGAGGGCCGCCGCTCTCGAACGGGCGGGAGCGCGCGTGGCTTCAAGTCCTGCCGACGCGGCCCGCGACGCTGACTATGTAATGACCATCGTCAGCGATTCCGCCGCTTCCGAAGAAGTCATCATGGGCAAGGACGGAGTGCTCCAGACCATCCGCCCGGGCGCCATTGTGATTGATTCGGCCACCATCAGCCCGGTGGTCAGCCGAAGGCTCGCCTGTGCAACAGCGGGCAAGAAGGCAAGCTTCCTCGATGCGCCGGTCACGGGCAGTAAACACGGCGCCGAAAAAGGCGAACTGACCTTCATGATTGGCGGCGACCGTGAGACATTTGAGAAGGCCTTGCCCCTCCTGAAAGTCCTCGGGAAGAAACATATCTACTGCGGGGCGCACGGTGCGGGGCTTTCCGCGAAGCTCGCGCAGAACGCTATCCAATCCACGATGGTCGAGATTTTCTGTGAAGGATTTGTGCTGGCCGCCAAGTCCGGAGTGAAGCCCGAAGTGATGTTCGAAATCATTCAGAACAGTCTGGCGCGCGCAGCGCTCACTGACTTCAAGGCGCCCTTCATCTTCAGGGGCGATTTCACGCCGTACTTCCCACTGAAGTGGATGCACAAGGATGTGACGCTGGCCATGGAGGCCGCCTACTCCCAGGGCGTCCCCATGCCCGTAACCGCGGCCGTCAAGGAAGTGTACGCCGCCGCTCGTGCACAGGGCAAAGGCGATCTCGATTATGCCGCAGTCGTCACATTTCTCGAAGAACTCGCTGGCGTGAAAGTCCGCGCGGCAGAAGAAGCGGCGGAAGCCGAAAACGCCTGATAGGCAGCTTTCGTCCCGGTTGGTCGAGCGACATTGTGAACGCACCTCGCGCACGACATCAACAATCGTGAAAAAGGGTCGCGTCTTTCATCGTGAATTGAACGAAGGGTCCTTGTGTTTATTGTCATAAAATAAGCGGACACCGGGGTCCGCTCAGCAGGGCAATTCGCTTTCTGTATTGTGCGATGAACAAAACCACATCAGAACATTCTGCAAAACCGCTCACGGGAGAAAGTTCAATCCGTTTTCGCTTGCCGTCGTGAAATAGAACGCGTTCCGGCCGGTGCGCAGGTCCTTCCCGAACGTGAACACGAGAGACACGCCGCCGAGCACGCTCAATTTCACCGACCCTCCGGTATCCCAAAGCCACTGGCGTGAACCGAAGCCGCCAGAGTGGTCATAAATTCTTCCTGCGTCAACAAAAGGGCCGAGCCGCAGTTTGAACCAGCCGTTTGAATAAACGTTCTTATCCATTTCCCAGTTTGAGAGAAGAAAGTCGCGTCCAAGAGGCGCGCTCCCCTTCTGTCCGTCGCGGGTCCCGATGTGGGCGCGGAGAGGCAGATTGTTGTCGCGCTCGAGTCCGAGTATAAACAGGTCGTCGAAAGGAACTCCGCCGAATGTTTTACCGGCGTACACGTTTTCCGTCACCTCATAATCGTCTCCGCGGGCCATGGGAAACCAGCGCGCGTGAAGCGAACCTTGAAGCATGCCGAAGCGGCCAAAGCCCGGGGCGTAGAAATTGCCCAGGGTCCCTTGAACGCTCGATCCGAGAGTGAACCGTTGCGCCGGCATTCGCAGCAGCGCGTAATCGCTGCGTGCGCGGGCTTCCACCGCGACGCCATTGGTGAAGATTGGGTCCGCGGCCGGAATGCCCGCCGGCAGATTCCGAAATCGCCGGTCAGAAACATCCAGACCCGTCGCCCAGTTCCAGCGGCTGCTGGCAATGGATCGAATTCCGCCGCCCAGTTCGAGTTTTTCAAGATTGAAGGATTGAAGAGGCGTCTGCGTCTGATGGAACGTCTGGGAAACGTTCCAGTTTTCATTCCTGGCGTCGGCATAAAAGCCGAAGCGGTATCTGGGGTTTCCCGCAAGCGGCGCAGAAACGGAAGCAAAAATGCGGCGCTTCTGCGCGTCCCAGCGGAATAGCGAATTGATCGTTGCCGCGGATGGCGTAAGAACAAAGGACCCGGGATAAACAGTTTCGTATGGCAGCCCGCGCAGCATTGAAACCAGTCCTGCGGCCTTGCCTCTGCTCCATCCGCTTCTTTCGACTGCACTCAGGACCAGATCAAACGTCTCACCACCTTCGATCGGCCTCGGCACCAGGTCAAGGCGAAAAGCCGGAAAAATCCCGAGTTGCCGAAGCCGTTGGAGCGTGCTCCGGTACTGTTCGAGCGTAAGGACGCTCGCCGGCGCACAGGTGAATGCGCGGTCAAGCAAGGCCGGATTGATCCGGAGTTGCGCGTCGGTTTTAATCTCATCAATTCGGGGCTTGCCGATGCGGTTCCAGTATTGGAGTGCGGCTTCCTGGTTGCCTTCAAGGAAGTAAATCGTCGCAAGAAAGTTGATGGCGTACCGGTCGTGCGGGTCAAGATGTAACGCGCGGTGAAGTTCTCTTTTCGCTGTGGCGAATTTTTTTTGTTTGAACGCAATTCCCGCAAGCTCAACGGGGAAACGCTCATCACGCGGGAATTTCCTTTCGCCCGAGGCAAACACTTCTGCCGCTTCATCCCACTGCTCGATCCGCGCGAAAGCGAGGCCGCGATAGTAATCAACTTCCGCGGTTTCCGGCATGCATCTTTGCGTCACCCGCAGGAGGTCATTCCAAAGTCCTTGGCTGGAGAGTCTTTGGAGTTCTGCGGACTGCGCGCAGCGGTCTTGCGACCGTGCCACCGAGGGCAGTGCCAGCAAAATACAGAAGAACACGAAGCGGATGGTCAATGCGGCCTCGGAACTGCAAGCAGGGTCCAGTTGTGCACGGGTCGCCAGCGCGTTTCAAAATCCTTGAGGTCCATTTTCAGGAGTTTGCGCTGCGCGGGATCGTTCACCAGGACAATGCCTTCCCCATCATCAATCCCGGCCACAACCACGTAATGAAGCGGGCCGGACGCACCGGAGTCTTTCAGGCAGACGATGAGCGGACGGCCCTTGGCGACGTGGTGACACAAATCTTCCGGTGTGCCGCTGAAGGCAAACGCCTCAAAACCGTTGTCGCGGAAATAACGCTCCATATCGGAAGCGTAAATGCCCCTGGCCTGACGATTGTAGAGGATTTTCTGAATGCGAAGAACGTCGGCGGCGGGCGTGATGGCTGCACGCTCCTGCTTCAGCCAGTATCGCATCACCATCGAGATGCAGGCCGAACCACATCCATCAGCCTGCTGACGGACAAAAGGAACGTCCAGCCAGTTTCCCTGCGCCGCAGCCGGCGCGAGGGCCGCCTGGAGAAGAAGCACCGTCAGCAATACGCCCTGCTTTACAGCGCAGCGCATGGATCTCAGTGAGTTGCAATCAGCACAACGACTGCGGTTGCAAGTGCGATCAGGATGTAAGTAATCTGCTGGTTGGTCAGAGCGCCCGCGGCAAAGTCTTTCTGCGCTTTGTCAACCCGCGAAGCAAGCCGCGCGAGTTCCTGGTCTGATAACGTCGGCACGGCTTTCTTGACCTGGATGGGATCGAGGCCGGCAGACTTCATTGCAGCGTCCGCCTGCTTCGAGGAGAAAAACTTTTCCACCTTATCGATTTTCTGCTGCCGCGTGCGGGAAGCCGAGACGGCAGCCTGTTGGAGTTCCGCAGGCGAGACAACGTGTTCCTGGGCCGCTGAAAGCGAAGAAGATTGGACCATCAACGCCAGAACACAGGCTAAAGAGGTGATGAGCATCCGGCGAATCGAAGTGTGCAAAGTGGTTCCTCCTTATTCAACTTGTGATGCCCCTCCCCCTTCGGCCCATTGTACGGAATTAGAGGGCGATTCGACAAGCTCGACCCCAAACGGGCAGAAATCGAGCGCGCCCGAATACAGAAATCTTCGGCATGGGGGTGCCCGATGGGTCCGCGCTCAGTAGATACCCTTGACGTACCCGCCGTCGATGGCGATCGAGACCCCTGTGATGTAGCTGGCTCGTTCCGAGGCGAGAAAAACCACCATGTTGGCAAATTCCTCCGGCTGACCCAGCCGGCGCAGCGGGACCTGACTCGCCCAGCGTTCCTGGATCTGCCTGGGATCAACGCCCTCGGCCTTTGCCAACCGGGAAGAGAGTTCATCGAGGCGCGAAGTAAGCGTATAACCCGGACAGACATTGTTGATCAGGATGTTGTCCTTTGCGTATTCGTTGGAAAGGCTCTTCATCAACCCGCTCACGGCCGAACGGACCGAATTGGAGAGCACGAGGTTATCGATCGGCTGCTTCACGGAAGCCGAAGTGATACTAATCACTCTGCCCCATTTCCGCTTCTGCATCAGCGGCAGGACTTCGCGCACAAAGTAGAGAGTGCTCATCAGGTTCAGGTTCACAGCCGATTGCCAGTCCTCCACCGTCGTTTCGGAGAACGGCTTCGCCGGAGGGCCGCCGCAGTTCGTTACGCAGATGTCCACGCGCCCGAAACGGTCATGAGTTTCCGCAACAAAGCGGCGGACCTGCTCATACTGCGTCGCATCAACAGGTCTCGCCAGGACCTCAACGCCCGTTTCACGGCGGATTTCTTCCGCCGTCTGGTTGAGTTTTAACTCCGTTCGAGCGCAAATCGCGAGCTTCGCACCCTCGCGTGCGAGGCCGACTGCAACAGCTTTGCCCAGACCCTGGCTTGATGCCGCCACGATTGCAACTCGATCTTTCAGTCCCAGGTCCATTCTCTCGTCTCCGGTTTTCGTTGGATTGTTGTTGAATTCCAGGCAGTGGATTTCGCACAGGCTCTGTATGGCTGCAACGCCCACGTCTCAAGCACAAAAGCCCATCACGAGGCTCAAGCGGCAAACGGCTTGCGGTCAGCCCTTGCGCAAATAGTCATCCTGACCGCTCAGCCAGTCGGTACGCACCGGCGCGAAGATTTCAATGTCAAACGTGTCTTCGAGCGCCACAACGCCGTGCGGAACATTCGACGGAATGTGGACAATCTCCCCTTTTCGAACAATGACTTCCTGCCCGCCGATATCAAACTTCAGCGCGCCTTCCAGCACGTAAGACATCTGTTCGTTTTCATGATGGTGGACTGGAACAACGCCGTCCTTGGCGATGAAAATCTGCGCCACCGTCATCTTTTCTCCGGTTACAACCTTTCGCCAAATTCTGGGATTCATCTGCTCTTTGCGCACTGAGTCCCATGCGAATAACTGCATGGCAAACCCTCCGATTAGCGTTATTGCCCCGAGCAGGGGCATTTTACATTCAAGTACCGCCATTTCACACACTAATTTGGGGTTCAAACAAAAGAGGCGTGACGCCGCTGTTGTGCGGAGGCGGCCGGACTGCGTCGAACCTCACTCAGGCGGGCGGGCGGAAGAAGTGATCATCCAGACCATCTGCGTAAAGGGGACGAAGATAATCGGCTCTTGCACATCGCTGGGAAATCCCGGGAGCGCCTTGTCCTCCGTCGTCGTGAGCCACAACCCTTGAGCTTCTTCTGCACGGACTTCCGCTTTGAGCAGGCTCTGATCGCTCAACTTGATAGTGACGTGCCGCCTTCTGATCTCAAAATGCATTTCGTCTCTCCTTGGTCAGGCCGTTGCCTGCGCGATAAGTTGTGAGGCCCCATGCGACTGCTGAGCAGGTGATGATGCGGATTTGAGATTTCAGATTCGAAAAGTGGGTGCGGTGCGCAAAAGACTCCTTCCTCCACACGCCCGTTTGCCTGCTTCGGATGTCGCCATCATTCGCCCGATTCGAGCGATGCCGTGTAAACGCGCACTGGCGCGCCGCTCCGGGAAGGCGGAGCCATGCGCACCACCGGAGCGGGCTGTGGCTTGAAGAAATGCCACTTGCCATCGGCTATCGCGTCGCTTTGCAAGCTTGACGGCGCACCCGTCTGCGATTGCGGCGGTGATTGCGCCGGAGCGGTGCGGATTACCGGAGCGGGCGAACCAAAACGGTGCCACTGTCCGTCGGCGTCGCCGGCAGCGGGACCCGGCGCCGGAGCGCTTCGCTGGAAGTATGATCGCGTGCTGGCTTCGGCCTCAGGCGGGTCGGGCGGGTCATCATAAGCTCCGTACCCGGGCCAGCCGTAGCAATAATAGCCGTACGGGAAGTAGCAATAGTAGGGATATCCAAACCCTACGTAGTAACCATATCCCCAGTACGGCCAGTAACCCCACGGCCACCAGCCAAATCCGAAACTGAATGCCCAGCCATCGTGGCGGTGGTATCTGAGACCGCGTCCATAATAGCCGTATCCAAATCCGCGATAGTAGCCGCCATGCCCGTAGTAACCTCGGCCGCCGTAGTATCCGCCGCGACCGCCGTAAAATCCGCCATGCCCACGGTAAAAGCCGCCACGGCCTCCAGAGTAACCGCGAAAGCCGCTTCCAAACCCACCGCGAAAGCTCCCACTGCCAAAACCACTGTGGAAACTGCCTCCTCCACCACGGAACCCACCGCCGCCGCGAAAGCCGCCTCCGCGCTGCGCCCAGGCGGACGCGCCGAAAGCAACCAACCCAAACACGAGTGAGAAGAGAATGATGTGAGCTTTCCGCATCTTGTCCCCCTCTTTAAAGCGTAGCACCCTTTCCCGCCCGAACCAAGCCACTCCGCCGCACCGTCGGGCCATGCATGCGGGCACGGCCCGACGATCAGGCATTCCCTGCGGAGATGTAAGGTAGCTGTTTGCGCACGAGAGCGCCTGCGCTGGAGGCGAGCGCTTTTGAACGGCGACGCGAGCTTCCGGTTGACCGGGGTATTCCGGTGTGTTGAAATTCGTAACCGCGGCTGCCAGGCCGCGGTACATCATTCGCGGCTCACCTGCAGAGAGGAAAACAATGGCGGAGATCGTCACATTCGGAGAATTGCTGGTTGAATTTGTCGCCACACGAATCGGGCAAACGTTCGACGTGCCGGGAACTTTCGAAGGCCCCTTCCCAAGCGGCGCGCCGGCGATCTTTGCCGACCAGGCCGCACGGCAGGGCAGGTCAGTTGAGATCGTCGGTTGTGTCGGCCGGGATGCCTTCGGCGAGGCGATCATCCATCGACTGGCGGAAGACGGCGTTTCGACTGGAAGCATTACACAGTCCTCTGAGCGCCCAACGGGCAGCGCTTTCGTCGCATATCGCGCAGACGGCGAGCGGCAATTCGTTTTCAATATCGCGCTGAGCGCCGCAGGGCTGTTGGACGCCGGGAGCATTCAACCCGAGATATTCGAAACCTGCCGCTGGCTGCACATCATGGGTTCGTCGCTCTATAACCGGGAAGCAATCCTCACGGCGCGCGCGGCCGTGGCCGAGGCGCAACGGCGAGGATGCCGAATCAGTTTTGATCCGAACATCCGCCCGGAATTGATCCGCTCTCCTGAAGTTCTCGAAGCTCTGTGGGATGCACTCGAAGTGTGTGACCTGTTTTTGCCCAGCGAGGCGGACCTGCGCTTTTTCCATCCGGCGTTGAGCCAGGATGAAGCGATCGCAAAACTTTTCGAACGGCCGTCGCTCGAAGCCGTAGTGCTGAAGCGCGGGACAGCAGGAAGTTCGTACTTCGACCGCACGCAGCGCATCGATGTTCGCGCTTTTGACGTGACCGAAATCGACCCGACGGGCGCGGGCGATTGCTTCTGCGGCACCTTTCTCACTTGCCTTGTGCGCGGCTTGCCCATTGAGCAGGCACTGGTGTGCGCGAACGCCGCGGGCGCACTGGCCGTGCTCCGGCGAGGGCCCATGGAGGGAAACAGCTCGAAGAACAAGTTGGATGAATTTATCGCCGCGCGCTCCGCCGTCCTCCCGGGAATGGTTTCAAGAAGAGAGGTTCCATGTAATGGCGAGTGCAGCGGCGAGCCGTAGCTGCAGCGGTGCGCTTTTACGCCCTGCCGCGCTTGTCAATCTCGCTCAATCCTGCCCGACGATTTCGCGCAGGAAAGCGAGGTAATCTTCAAAAGCACGGCGGCCGGCAGGGAGGTGAAGGCTCCGGCTCAGCGCCGGAAGTTGCCGTTGAAGTCGCGGCCGTTCAGGCGGCCGGTAACGCTGATGTACTCGACTTCATTGCGGTCGTCGTTCAGGCGAAACGTCGCTGTGCCCGTAGCGTCGCCGTGGTCTGAGCCGTTGATCTGCATGGTAAATTCGCGGCTGCCGTTCTGCTGCGTGATGTACCCGTAGAAGTTGATTTTGAAATGGTGCTCGCCGCTGAGCGCGACCGTGGTCTGCGGCGCTTTAGTATCCACCCAACCGCGCGTAATGCGGAACGAGCCGTCGGGCCCGTTGTAATCGCCCTTGCCGGAAGTGTCCACCTTGACGCGCGGAGCATTCACGGCGGTTTCGGGCGCCGGTCCGCCGTATTCCATCGAGCGCTGCGTGAAGCCGCGGCTCTCATCCACCGGCCCGGTGTACTCGCCCGCTTCGCTCCGCACGAGTTCGCCGGTAGCGGTGTTGAACTCGCAAAAGCCATTTCGATCTCCGCCCCGCCGCGAGCGCCACAGCACGATGCGGGTCTCATTCGGGGTGAACGGCCCAAGCTGGGCGTTAACGTCCAGCGTGGAAATATTCAGTTGGTTCGCCACGGTTTCCGCACATTCGCGAGCGTAACCATACTGTGCAGAAGCCGGGCCGGGCATCAGGACGATTGAAACCAGCGCCAGGGATAAACAACAGACGATTTTCATCGGGCCGCCCTCCTTCGCGGCAAGAAAAGCGATAGCACGGAATGCAAAGGAAGTAAAGTGACTTTTGCGCTCCGAATAAACCGTGGCAGTTTCACAGGGCCGAATTCTGTGTGCCGGGTTAAAATCACTCTGAAAACATCAGCAACACTGATTCAGGGGCCAAGGCAAAATCCGATTAAACGGGATACAGCACAGCGGGCGTTCCAAAAGCGCCGACGCCGGTCGTAAAAAGGTCGTGCTCGCTGGAGACATAAGGAATGAGCAAAGGGCGCATGGAGGCTTTCAGCGACGGGGTTCTGGCGGTGATCATCACCGTCATGGTCCTGGAAATGAAATCGCCGCTCGGAACGAGTCTTGCGGCCATGCGTCCGCTGGTGCCGGTATTTCTGAGCTACGTTCTGAGCTTTGTTTACCTCGGCATCTACTGGAACAATCATCACCATCTGCTCCATGCAACCCAGCACGTCAGCGGCCCCACGTTGTGGGCCAACCTGCACCTGCTGTTCTGGCTGTCGCTTGTTCCCTTCACCACAAGCTGGATGGGTGAAAACCATTTTGCGGCGTGGCCTGTCGCGCTCTACGGGATTGTTCTGCTTCTGGCGGCAGTCGCTTACTTTATCCTTACCAGGACCCTCATCGCACTTCATGGGCGCAGCTCAACCCTGGCAACATCCGTCGGCAGCGATGTGAAGGGCAAGATTTCCATTGCCATCTATGCAGCAGCCATTCCGCTGGCTTTCTTCAGGACATGGATTGCCGGCGTGTGCTATATCGTCGTCGCCGTCATCTGGCTTGTTCCCGACCGGCGCATCGAAAAGAACCTCGCATCGTAGCGCCGTGGCTTCCGTCATCGCACTCCGCCGAAACTCTTTCGGCCTGGCCGGGCGAGCCGCCACCCTGCCTGATCAAAAACCTTTTTGCGCGGCATTTGGCTGGCAGATGCACTTGAGAGGTGCTATTGTAGTGCCTGCGCGCATCAATCCGCTGGAGACGATGAAATGCTGAAGCCGGCCGAGTTTCAGGCGACCTCCGGGTGCCTCAATGCGGACGTGCAGGACGGCGCAGCGGACTTTCCCCCGCTTGGCCGGGACCTCAAGGTCCTTCTGATCTGGCCGCGTTTCCCCGCGTCCTTCTGGAGCTTCGAAGGCGTGCTGAAGCTTATCCGCATTGAGGCCAACCACCCGCCGCTCGGCCTGCTGACCGTGGCCGCACTCTGCCCGAAAAACTGGAAGCTCAGGCTGCTCGACCGGTGCTTCGAAGAGTTGCGCGATGAGGACATCCGCTGGGCCGACCTCATCATGGTCAGCGGCATGCGCGTACAGAAGGACGACATGCGCGAAATCCTGCTGCGGGCGCGAGACCTCGGCACTCGAACGATCGTCGGCGGGCCGTTCGCGAGCAGCGAGCCGGAACTTCTTCTGCGCTGGGCGGACCATGTTGTGGTCGGCGAACCCGACGAGGCCTTTTCGGAAATCGCCGCGGACCTCGAGCGCGGCACTGCCAGACGGCTCTACATCATCCGCGAGAAGCCCGACGTCAGCAGGACGCCGCCACCACGGTTCGATCTGCTCAAGATCGGAAAGTACGCGTCGATGGCCATCCAGTTTTCGCGCGGCTGCCCGTTCCAGTGCGAATTCTGCGACATCATAACGATTTATGGAAGAAGGCCGCGCACGAAAACGCCCACGCAGGTGCTCGCTGAACTCGACGCGCTGTACAAACTCGGTTGGCGCGATGAAGTTTTTATCGTCGATGACAATTTCATCGGGAACCATAAACTTGCGCTCGAACTCGCACGCGAACTCGAGCAGTGGCAAAAGCAGCGCGGCTATCCGATGTTTTTTTACACCGAAGCATCGATCGACCTGGCGCAGAAACCGGAACTGATCGAAGCCATGGTGAAGGCCAACTTCTTCTTCGTCTTCATGGGCATCGAAAGCCCTTCGCCCAAGTCCCTGACCGAAGCGAAGAAATTCCAGAACCTGCGGCGCGATCCTCTGGACTGCGTCCATTTCATCCAGGACCGCGGCCTTTGGGTGACGGCGGGATTCATCATCGGGTTCGATTCCGACACGGAAGAGATCTTTGAGCAGCAGCGCGAATTCATCGAGCGCGCGGCAATCCCGTGGGCCATGGCGGGATTTCTGGTGGCCCCGCCCACCACGCCGCTCTACGACCGGATGCTTAGGGAAGGTCGTCTGCTGATGGACACCACCGCCACCAGCAATTTCGATCCGCCGAATTTCAAAACGCGGCTGCCGCTGCCCATCCTCCTGAAGGGATTCAAGCAAACCCTGTCCTCTCTTTATGAACCTTCGGCGTTTTACGAGCGCTGCTACCGGTCGCTCCAGCAATGGAAACCGCGCCACCCTCAGAAGGCGCCGGAGATCAGGCTCGGGACCCTGCTGAAAATCATCATGCGCTCGATAATCCGCCAGGGCATGCTCTCGGATTACCGCGCGGCGTACTGGAAATTCCTGTTTCGGCTTGTCAGGCACTGCTTCACCGATCCGCGCAGGCTGAGCCTGGGGTTCGCGATGCTCCTCTCTGGAAACCACTTTATTCCCTACGCGCGGCACGTCGAGTCGCAGTTGGAAATCGAGCTTGGGAAATGCAGCACTGAACTTCACCCCGCGGAATTGCAAAATCAAAGGGCCGCCTCTTAGGCTTCCTTCGGATTTTCGCCGGCAATAACAGCGCCAAAAAGCTGAATCCAGTGGGCCCTGGCTCCGTCAGCAGATGGCCGTCAGTGTCCTGCGATTTTGCGCCAGCCGAAACTGTCCGGAGCGCCGTGCGGATGGACGTACCAGCGCATGGGCTGGCCGCTGCAACCCTCCCCTTGCGTAAAGCTCGTCACTTTGCCGTCCGCCGCTTTGAGTTCCGCGCGGTAGCAATCGCCCAGCGAATCGGTAAACGCGAAAGTCTGCGTGCTCGACTGGTCCCTGCTGCCGGAAAGACTGACGCGCCCCTGATTAAAGTTGAACGTCACCTGGTCCGCGGCAATGCGCTTATTGTGGACGCTCGCCTGGTAAGGCGGCAGGCCGGCCTCGCGTTCTTCGATTTTCTTGTTGTAATTCTGCTGCAGATGCACGTTGTTGGTGCGGCTGTGGTCCGCGTTCGATTTCCTCACAACGTCGGCCGTCAGCGAATAATCGAGCGTACGCTGAAAACTTCGTCCGCCGGAATCTCCACCCTCGCTGCTGCTCATGCCTTCGGCGTGCCACGTCTGCTCGATGACGTGCCGGTTGGTCTGCGGACCCAGGGTGGAGAATTTCTGCGTATTGCCAAAACGGATGGTTTGCTCAACGCGGTTGCTCACGCGTCCGGCGTGCGTGTTGACGTAGCCTTCGATCACGTAGCTCTGGTCAGCACTTGTCACCACGTCGCCGTTAACCTTGTCCGGGTTGTTGCCGAGCGTGCTGGTGACCTTCGGCCGAAGCGACATTCGCGCAAGCGTGTTGCGCGTGACGGCGCCGCCCGTATGTTCCGCCTTCGCATCGCGGTAAACCAGCAGCGCGGCTGCCACGGAAAAGTAATGGTTCGAGCCGAGCACCCGCACCGCCACGGAACGTTCGGCGCCGTCGCTGAGGAGGCCGGCGAAGGGCGACAGGTCAAGCCGGTAGGGCAGAAAATTCAGCGTCTGCACGCCAGGCGTTGGCCGCCACAGATAAGGGTCCATTCCGCCGGTGTAAACCCACGGATAAATCGGCGCCAGCCCGGCAGGCTGTCCATCCACAAGCACTTCGACTTCACGATAGCTTCCTCCGCTGCACGCGCGTGGCCGCTTCGGCGCACCTTTATATCCGCGACGCATGGCGAAGGCCATCGTCTGCTGGATGTATTCGTCCGGCAGGCACGTGTACCAGAACTCGTCGTGGAACTGGCTTTGCGGGAAGACGTCCATATAAACGCGCTCCATGTTGCGCGGGAATGAAACCTTGCGTGCCAGTTGATCGTCGCCGGTTTGCAGATTCGCCGGGGCGTTTGAGGGATTCAGCGCGATGACCATGTCCGGCGTCTGCGGCGCGGGATGGCCGGCGTCAGCAGGATAAAAAAGCAACTGCGCGCTTGCGTGGATGACGCTGGCACGCCGCGCGTCCACCCAATTATTGATCAGCACATCGCCTTTCCCCGGCGAGCGCAGCAGGCTGGAATAGTCGGTAAGGTCGCGTTCGATCCGCCACGACGGCCCGAGTTGCGGCGAAGGTTCCTGAGTGGTGCCGAAGTAGATGTTGACGTTGTTGAGCCAGATGGAAGCCGTGCGGTCGTACTGGATGCCCGGGTCGACGGAAAAATCCGCGGCGAGCACCACCTTGGTCCACGGGGGCTTGCAACCAGCGGGTGGTTCGTAATCAAAAGGGTGCGGCACGGAATCCATGCGAGTGTTTTCGCCCGCAGGCCCGAAATCCTCTTTGGGAAATAGCTGCACGGTGCAGGTTTTCGTGGGCGGAACAGGCACCTGCGGGTCGGCAATGGCAACATTCGCCGAGCCGACGACCGGCCGGTTCTGTGCGCGAAGCGCAGGGGCCGGGAAGAACAACAGAGTGATGAGGGCGAGCGCGAATATACTCAGCCGGCAAGCCAGGTTCTGAAGCATCAAGTTTCCTCCATTCGAAGGGGCGAATTTCGGGCTGTTTATTTCGTCCGGAAAAAGTACGAGTGCGCGTCCACTCCCGCGAGACGTTCGTTTATGAGCGGTGCTTAATTTTCAACAACTTAGCAGGGTTCGTTTTTCAGATCGATTCGCTTCGTTTTTCAACGTGCGCTGATTCTAAAGAACTTCTCCGGTTCGTTTTCCGGTTCGTTTTATCCCATTTTGGAGTTCCGATCCTTTGTTTTCAATAACTTCTCCGGTTCGTTTTTGCAAAATCGATGTTTTTTGTCCCACGATTTTCCCGGAGAAAATTTCCTGACCTTTGCTTTCAATAAGTTGCAAGGATATAAGCAATCCAATTGGACTGTTGATTCCCAATCTTCCCGTTCCCCATTAAAGGCTTGACATCAGCGCCAAACCAGATGACAGGCTAGCATAGTAGCCACCATTTGTCAAGAAAAATCTGCTTATGGGGAGAAATCGGGTTCCTCGCTGCCCCGCAACCCATGAGGGACAAAGCCGCGCCTGCGCCACGGGGGAAGTGCGGGGACACCAGCGACAATGGGCCTGGAATGATTTCGAATTAGGTCGTAAGCAAGGGTAGCGGGGCATCGAAAGATTATTTTCACGAGTGCAAGGCCCGCATTGGGTGGAAAATCTGCTCCCCGCCTGAATCCCCCGCCCTCATTGATAAAACTCGCGCATTATGTAGATCGGACAAGGCTGACGCAGAATATTGCCTATGCCGACTTATAGCGGTGGCTGACCAGCCAGAGGAGAGTGGAAGGAAGACCATTCACGAGATACCGCTCGATCAGGTCCATGGTATTGGGCCCGTTGGTCTCGGCGGTGATTACCAGGACCCGGCCCAGTACGGAGAAGTGGATCCTGTGGATTCCGCGAACTTCGCCGCCTGCCGGACGCTTAGAACAGCGCAGGTCAAGCACGACCGCGTTAAACCCCTTGCGGTTGGAGATGGCGGTCACCGCGTTTGCGCACTCCTCATCAGCGGTTTCGCTCTGCAATGCTCTGACGAGGTTCAGAAGGTTGCGGATGGGCGACTCATCGATCAGAACCAGGATTTTCCGGTGCAGCATCAATGCGGCCATGGAGGACTCCTTTGGGTACGGCGGCGGCTTCACAATCCGGCCTCGTTCTCTACCAGTTGCGGCGGATTGACGCTCACCCGCTCACCCACAACGTTCGCGAAGTGCTGAAGAATGGCGGCCAGTTTCGCTACCGCCTCTTTTTCGCGGACCCTGAAGGCGTGGCGAACCGGCAGCCAGAAAAGAAGCCAGCGAAAGTATAAGAGCAGAATTCTTTCCTGACCCGGCAAGGGTCTGCGGGCCGGATCGGCGTGCTTCAGCAAATACTCCAGCATGACGAAATCGCACCGCAGGGCGAGGCGAATGTCGTTGAAGCCCAATGACCGGCTCAAGCCCGTATCCTCGCACAGGCGCGGGAATTCCAGACGAACGGCGTCAAGCACGTCACGAAAATAGGGACGGCTGAACTCCCGGCGAAGGGCCTTCTGACAGATCGTCTGGACATAGAAAAGGAACAGCGCCGTCGAAACGGCGAACACACCAAAAGACAACCACATTCCAACCCCCTCCAACACCCACTTGTCACAAGTTCTTCACTTGACTCTATGGTAAGCACCTCGCGAAATCCGCGCAATAGCAACCTGGCTATTAGCTGGTTTGCATAACACCCCACAGCGCGGGGGTGAACCCCTGTGGTGTTTCGCCGGCCACGAACAGCCCGGCGGCTGGTTCAACCCAAATAGTCAGGTTGCCCGCATCACAGGTACAAACGTTACGGTTCGGGCCCGCATTTAACCCTTGCGACTGCGGATCGATCTGGCGTAAAAAGGGAAACCACAAGAAGCAGAACTATGCTGAGCGGGAGACGCGCGGTCCTGCAGGGAACGGCGGCTGGGCCCATCCCGCTGGCATTGATCCGTTTTCAAAAAAGAGTGCAAGATGCCCCGAAGATACAATTTTTTTATACTCGCAGCCATCATCACGGCGCTGACCTGGGCGTCGCCACCCCTCAGTGCCTCGAAGCTCCCTCGTGGCGAACCGCACAAAGAAGCGGCGATTCCGAGCCGGTACCATCCTTTCTGGTGGGCGCAAATCGACTTTACGAAGGCGCAGGGAGTTCCCTGGGACGACGCCGACTTTGAGCGCCTTGCCCGGGACGGCATGAACGGCGTGGAGATCAACATGGACTGGGCCGACATCGAGCCGCAGCCGGGCCGGTTCGATTTCCAGTTGCTGGACCGCTATATGGCAGAGGCAGCAAAAGCCCATCTGAAGCTCTACCTGCTCTTCTGGGAAAGCCTGTGGGCGCAGAAGCAGGGCAAGAACCCGCCGCCGTGGATCACTGCACGCGACGTTGCAAGCGACGGCGTGCCGGCGATGGAGCCGCCCTGGTGGGACGAGTCTTCGCGCAGGGCCTACTTTGACTACATGGCCCGCACGATCGACCATGTTAAAAACAGCCCCGGATTTGGCGGCGTCTATGGCAGTTACGGCTGGCTCGATTCGGAATGGGGCGCCGCGCCCAGGGGATCGCACGGTGTCACCGGCTACGCCACGGCGGACATTCGCGCTTACTATCGCTGGCTCCCGCACGAATACAAAACCATCGGCGACCTCAACCGGCAGTGGCATACGTCATTCGTGCGCTGGAGCGATGTTCCGGTGCCGAGGCCCGGCGATTCGCTGTTCCCTCTCTACCAGAGGTTCCGCCAATACAGCGTCGAGGAAGCCTTCGACGCCTTTTCGCGACTCATTCGTCAACATACCAACGCGCCGCTGCTTTATTCCTGGGGCGGCGGCATTTCCGGCGGCATCGGGCCTTCGGTGCAAGGGAACGATCCCGACACGTTCTTCCGCATCGCCAAAAAGTACCATGCCATTGTCAATCTCGACGATGTGGACACGACCGGGTTCGCGCTGCTGTTCGGCAGCCTGGCCCGGTCCTACGGCGTTCCGCTCCTGAACGAATGGACGCCGTGGCGGAAGGGCCAGGAACTCGAGATTCCGCAATGGCTGGGCCACATCGGGCTCGCTGCTCCGTATGAAGTGGGAGAGGATTTCTTTATTTACCCGCCGCCGGCGCAGCGCATCTACATCGCCGAAGGCTGGCAGGCGTATAAGGAATGGCGCTCGACGCTGGTCAAGGTGATCCGCGGCCGCACTCCGGAGCAACCCGTGGCCGTGATTGTGCCTATGCGCCGGATTTCATTGAGCGCGGACCTGAATCCCTATCCTGACCTTCCGCAGAAGTTGAGCGACTTCTGGCGGCATTATCGCGTCCTGCCACATTTCATTACGGATGAGCAGGTGCTGCGTGGAATCGTCCGGTTGGATCAGTTCCGCGCGGTGGTGGACCTGGGCAATGAAATCAGCACACTGCCGCCGCTCAGGGTCTATTCCACCAGGCATCCCGTACTGAAGCGGCTGGAGCAGGCGCTTCCCTACCTGCGTCCCTACGCAGAGGTCACGCCGGCTTACGATCCGCTTGAAATCGTGCCCACCGTGGAAGGCCGGAACGTCTGGCTCACGCTTGCCAACTGCAATGACACGCAGGCGTACGATGGCACCGTCGCTTTCGACCCCGCAGCGGTGGGATTGCACTCCGCAGGAGCGTTCAGCGTCGAGGACGCAAGGACCGGCCGGCAGATTCCGGCCGCTCGAAGTGCGGACGGAAAAATCGAGTGGAAGGTCAGCCTGCCGCACGCGGGGTTTCAGGTCGTTGAGTTGAAGCTTTCGAATATGGCTGCAAAATAAAGGCCCCGAACCACTACCAGTTGCAGCGATTTCCAGAAAAACGGCTGCGCGTGGCGCGCATTTATCGGCCATTCCCCGGCAGCATACGTACCGAAGGGCCGTGAATCGTCAGGTCTCGAATCTCCACTCTCAGATTTGGAGATTTGAAATGTTGTAGGGCGGGCCAATGGGGCCCAATTCGCGCCGCACGGCGCTGCAAATGGCGTTATAATACGGGGGATTGCACGCGCCTGGCGAGTTGGGAGCGCGGCCGCGGCCGGGTGAAGGCCGGCGGGTGAAAAAGGAGAACCCTTCATGTCCCTGGATTATTACGAGAAGGTCTGGCACAACGGAAAGTTCATCTCCTGGAGCGAAGCAACTATCCATGTAGCCTCGCATGTGGTCAGCTACGGCTCCTGCCTGTTTGAAGGTATCCGCTGTTATGAGACGCCGCAGGGCCCCGCAATCCTGCGCCTGGATGAGCATGTCGGGCGGCTGGTGGATTCCGCAAAAATCTATCGCACTGAGACGGACTTTACGCGCGAGCAGCTTCGCCAGGCCATGATCGACCTGGTCCGCGTGAACAACGTGAAGGCGTGTTACATCCGCCCGCTGATTTTCCGCGGCTACGGCGGGCTGGGCGTGAACCCCCTGAATAATCCAGTCGAGATTTATCTGCTTGCATGGAAGTGGGGCAAGTACCTGGGCGATGAGGCACTGAAGCAGGGCGTGGACGTCTGCGTCAGTTCGTGGAACCGCATCGCGCCCAACACGCTGCCCGCCATGGCCAAAGCCGCCGCCAATTACATGAATGCGCAATTGATCAAGATGGAAGCCATCACCAACGGCTATGTGGAGGGCATTGCTCTCGACCATAACGGCAACATCAGCGAAGGCAGTGGCGAAAATATCTTTGTTGTGAGGAACGGGAAGATTTATACTCCGCCGCTCGCATCGTCCGTGCTGCCGGGCATCACGCGCGCTTCGGTCATTCAGCTTGCCGAGGAAGCCGGGATTCCTGTGATCGAACAGGTGCTGGCACGCGAAATGCTGTACATCGCCGATGAAGTTTTCTTCACCGGCACCGCGGCCGAAGTGACGCCGGTCCGCTCCGTGGACCGCATCGTGGTGGGCAAAGGCCAGCCCGGCCCCATCACCCGCCGACTTCAGGAACGCTTCCTGAGCATCGTGGAAGGCCGCGCAGAAGACAAGTTCGGCTGGCTGACCTTCTGCGGCCAGCCGGTTGCCACTTCACGATAGACAATCTGTGCATCGTGGCACGGGCGTCTCGCCCGTGCCTCTCCCTCGCAAAGCGTCCCTTACAGAAAATCTGTTGAGCGGCGCCCCCCTTCCCGGCGTATATTTGAGCTTTTCAGAATTCACGGTCTGAGGAGGTCGCAGTGAGACTTCGAGGACTCTTTCTGTTTGTGGCACTCTTCCCGGGGCTGGCGATCGGCACTCTGGCAAGGTCTATCACACGGCGTCCGCGGCGGACATCATGGAACTTCTCAAGCGTGAGAACGGGATCGTTTGGCAGGCGCACCCGCGCACGAAAGGCTCCGCCGGCGACGGCGCCTTCACGGAACCCGTGGCGCTGAAATAATCTGTTCCGCAAGGCCCCGTTCCTCGCCAGGCGCAGCTTAAATTCAAGTGCCCCGCCAACCGAACCGATGAATAACTCTGTCGGTGCTGCCGCCCGCGCCCCCGCGGAAACAGCGGGCACAGCCGCCGCACTTTTCGAATCACCCGGCGGACGTTGCTGTGAATATTGACGAACTGCTGCGCACGGCGTGCGAGAACAAAGCTTCTGACCTGCACCTGAAGGTCGGGAATTATCCGTACATCCGCGTGGACGGCGAGTTGCGCGCGCTGACGCAGTATTCCCGCGTCTCAAGCGAGGACATGGTCAACATGGCCTTCAGCATGATGACCAATCGCCAAAAGCAGAAATTCAAGGAAAACACGGAACTCGATATGGCCTACGGCGTGGCGGGCCTGGGGCGGTTCCGCGTCAACATGTTCCAGCAGCGCGGCAACGTGGGCATGGTGCTGCGCGTGATTCCCACAAAGATCCGAACGATCGAGGAGCTTTCGCTGCCGCGCGTGGTGGATAAAATCTGCCAGGAAACGCGCGGCCTGATTCTCGTGACGGGCACCACCGGAAGCGGCAAGACGACGACGCTCGCCGCCATGGTGGACCGCATCAATTCCACCCGCACCGACCACATCATCACGATCGAGGACCCCATCGAATTCCTGCACCGCGACAAGAAGGGATTCGTGAACCAGCGCGAAGTGGAAGTGGATACGGCCGGCTTCGGCGTGGCACTCCGCGCCGCCCTCCGCCAGGACCCGGACGTCATCCTGGTGGGCGAGATGCGCGACCTCGAGACTATCCACACTGCGCTGCTGGCCGCTGAAACCGGCCATCTGGTGCTTTCCACGCTGCACACACTGGACGCCACGGAAACCATCCAGCGCGTGATCGCCGTCTTTCCCCCGCCCGAACAGAAGCAGGTGCGCCTGCTGCTGGCCGCTACACTCAAGGCCATCATCTCGCAGCGGCTGGTGCGCAAATCCGACGGCGTCGGGCGTGTGCCTGCCGCTGAAATTCTGATCACGACGGAATACATCCGCGACTGCATCATCAATCCTGAAAAGACCCGCCTGATTCGCGATGCCATTGCCGCAGGCGTCTCGCAGTACGGCATGCAGACCTTTGACCAGTCGATCTACGACCTGTACACTAAGGGACTGATCTCGCTGGACGAAGCTCTGCTCTACGCGTCCAACCCCGACGAATTCAAACTGCGCATTCAGGGAATACGTTCCACGACGGACGCTGCGCGAGACGAAATGGAAAGAGCGACTCAGGTGGACCGTTTTGCCAGGTAAAGCGCCCCCCAAAAGCCCCTTCGATGCGGCCGTAGCCATGCTTTCGCGCCGCCCGTACTCGGTGGCCGAGCTTCGCCGTGCGCTCGAGAGGAAATTCCCCGGCTCATCGGATATTCCGGGCGCCATTGCGCGGCTCCGGGAGCTTGGCTATCTGAACGATGCTAAGTTTGCTGAAGCTTATGCCTCGTCCCTTGCGCGCGTGCGCGCTTTCGGGCGGCATCGCATTCGCCGTGAGCTGAAGAACAAATGGGTGGACTACCGCGTGATCGACAAGGCGCTCAAAAACGCCCTGGCCTCCGTGGACGAACGTGAACTGCTGGAACGCACGCTCGACAGGAAAATCCGGACGCTGCGCAAGCCCGTGACCCGAGCGAAACTGGCCTCACTTTGCCAGGGCCTCATCCGGCGCGGCTTTCGGGCTGATGATATTATGAAGGCGATACGAGCAAGAGAGGAACTTAATCCCCTTTCATGCGAAGTTGACCTGGAGGAAACAGAAGAGGAGCGGTGAGGAATTACGAATTAAAAGGCAAGGGCGCGGAGGGTGGATTTGCATGCCGCAGGTCTCATGGGGCAGCGGAAAACTTCTAAGAATATTCAGGCCGGGTCATTGCAATATGCGCTGAGACCTATCAGACTCTGTCAGCATTTCCGGAAGCAGAAGGATAGCGGAGGCTGGGCCATAGAGAAACAGTACGTGCGCGCTGCAAGCTTGATTGGGGCGAACATCGAAGAAGCGCAAGCGGCAGAAAGTCACAACGATTTCGTCCGCAAACCTGAGGCTGCAAGGAAGGAAACAGAAGAAAGTCTGTATTGGCTTGCACTTCTCGAAAAGTCCGAACTCGCTTCAGCCCGGCGGATCGCGCACCTCATCAAAGAGAGAAGGGGGTTATTTAACATCATCACGGCCATCATCCTGCAAACAGGACAAAACGCCTGGTCTGGTGGAGCTTTTGTAACTCGTCATTCGTAATGGGCGAGCTCGAATTACCTATGAACTCGAACGAAATACGCAGCCGTTTTCTGAAGTTTTTTGAAGCGCGGGGGCATCGCGTCGTGCCATCATCCTCGCTCGTGCCGGCCAACGACCCGACGCTGCTGTTCACAAACGCGGGGATGAACCAGTTCAAGGACGTTTTCCTCGGGCGGGAGAAGCGCGACTACACGCGGGCCTGTTCCTCGCAGAAGTGCGTTCGCGCAGGGGGCAAACACAATGATTTGGAACAAGTGGGCCGCACGCGCCGCCATCACACGTTCTTCGAGATGCTGGGGAACTTCAGCTTTGGTGATTATTTCAAGGCGGAAGCAATCCCGTGGGCGTGGGAGTTGGTAACAAAAGACTTTGCGATCCCGAAGGACAAGCTCTACATCACCGTCTTCCGCGACGATGATGAGGCGGAAGACTTCTGGGCGAAGATCGTTCCGCGAGAGCGGATCTTCCGCTTTGGCGAGAAGGAAAACTTCTGGCAGATGGGCGAAACCGGTCCCTGCGGCCCCTGCAGCGAGATCCATTATGACATGGGCGCCGCGGCCAGCGACCTTGGTCATGCTGATTGCGCCTTTCCCTGCCCCGAGGATTGCGGACGCTATATCGAGATCTGGAACCTGGTCTTTATGCAGTTCAACCGCGACGAGCAGGGCCGCATGACGCCTCTTCCCCGCCCGTCCATCGATACCGGCGCCGGCCTCGAACGCATGGCGGCCGTGCTGCAGGGGAAAATCTCGAATTTCGACACCGACCTCTTCCGGCCGCTGATCGAAGAGGCCGCGGCGCTGGCTGATGTGGAATACGGCGCAAACCACGACGCCGATGTTTCACTCCGCATCATCGCCGACCACGCGCGCGCGTCAACATTTCTGATTTCGGACGGCGTGCTGCCTTCGAACGAAGGCCGCGGCTATGTGCTGCGCCTCATCATGCGCCGCGCGCTCTACCATGGGCAGACGCTCGGCCTGAAGGAACCGTTCCTTTATAAAATGTCCGGCCATGTCGTGGACATGATGAAGGATACCTACCCCGAACTCGCTGAAACCGCGCATCACGTCGCGAGAGCCATCAGGATTGAGGAGGAGCGCTACGCTGAGACGACGCGCGTGGGGCTTGAACGGCTTGATGAGGCCACAGTCCTGCTCCGCGACGGATCGAAACGACGCTTTGGCGAATGGCGAAAGAGCAAAGGATGGCAGGGCGGCACAGCAGCCGACATGGAACGCCTGCAAAACGGCAAAATCGTCGGGCAAGACCTTTTCATCCTGCACGACACCTTCGGCCTGCGGCCGGATTTCGTTCAGGATATTGTGAAGCACTACGGCCTGGCGGTTGACCTTGAAGGTTATGAAGCCGAAATGGAGAAGCAGCGCGAGCGTGCACGCGCTTCGTGGAAAGGCGCAGAGAAAAAGACGGCGGCGCCCGTGTACCAGGAACTTTCTGACAAGCTGCAAACGGTTTTTGATGGCTACGCGCAGACGAAATCCACCGATTGCAAAATCGCTGCTCTGGTGGTGAAGGGCGAGTCCGTGCCGGAAGCAAAGCCGGGCCAGGAAATCGAAATCATTCTTGACCACACGCCGTTTTACGCGGAAGCGGGCGGCCAGGTGGGCGACACGGGACGGTTCTTCGCCCCGGACAGCGACCACGAAGTGGCGAACGTCACGGACACTTACCGTCCCGTGAGCGGCGTGACGGCGCACAAGGCCGTGGCGCGGGATACGCTTCGCGTGGGCGATGTGGTCACGGCCGTGGTTGATGCGGAGCGGCGCGACGCCATCCGGCGCAACCACACGGCGACGCACCTGCTGCACGCGGCGCTGCGGGCGACGCTGGGGACGCACGTGAAACAGGCCGGGTCGCTGGTGGCGCCGGACCGCCTCCGCTTCGATTTTTCTCATTATGCCGAACTCGACGAACGGGACCTTCAGGACATCGAAGACCTCGTGAATCAGCACATCTTGAAGAACGAAGAAGTCCGCACCGAAATCATGGAAACCGACGCCGCCGTAAATTCCGGCGCGATGGCGTTGTTCGGGGAGAAATACGGCGACCGGGTGCGGGTGCTCTCGATTGCCGACGGGAGTTTCTCGAAGGAACTCTGCGGCGGCACGCATGTCAGCCGCACGGGCGATATCGGCCTGTTCAAGATAGTCAGCGAAGGCAGCGTAGCGGCCGGCATCCGGCGCATCGAGGCCATCACAGGCATGGCCGTGATCGAGCACCTGCGGAAAGCCGATGAGGTGCTGGCGATGCTGGGCGAAATTCTGCGCGCCAAGCCCGAGGAACTGGTCGAGGCGGCGCAGAAGCTTGCAGATACCGAGAAAAGACTCCGCAAGGAACTCGAAGCTCAACAGATGAAACGCGCCGCCGCGCAGGCGAGCGACCTGATCGAGCAGGCGCGCGTGGTGAAGGGCGTGCGCGTGGTATCAGCGCGCGTAGAGGGCGTCTCACGGCCCGCCATGCGGCAGATGGTGGACCAGTTGCGGGCGCGGCTTGGCAGCGGCGTGATTGCGCTCGGCGCGGTCTCTGACGGCAAGGCGGCGCTGATCATCGGCGTTACGCAGGACCTGACTTCGCGGCTCGATGCGGGGAAAATCGTCAGGGAGGCCGCGGCCCTGATGGAAGGCTCGGGCGGCGGACGCAAGGACCTGGCCGAAGCGGGCGGCAAAAACCCGGCGAAGATTGATGAATGCGTCAAGGCCGTGCCGGGAATCGTCGAAAGCATGCTCTAGAAATTGGTGATTGAACGGACCATGAGGAAATTACAAATTACGTTGCACTTCTGGGTCATGAATTGCGACCCCTGCATGTTTTCTGCCGGCGTTTAAAAGATGGCCCATGCCCACGGGGCGCTTCACCCTTTACACATCACGCTTCACTGCCGCTTTTTTATCTTGTTGACAATGGCAAAACCACGTTATAATTCAAGCGATTTCGGACGGCCCCACCTGTCCAGGCGGCGGGTGGTCGCGCCAGGCCGTTCCCGCAGGAAGATGGGTGAGATGGAATCCCGGCGAGTGCACGTCGGGCAGCGGGAGGGGATGAGTTCCGTTCCTCCAAGGAAAGCCGGAGGCTGGATCTCTATGCGCGTTTGTGTGAAGTCCAAATCGCCTGCCTTTCTTGCCGCCTGCGGCTTTTTCTTCGCTGGTTGCCTCCATATCGCGCCTTGCCTTCGCGCGGCTCAGATCGATGTGATCACCGATCAGAACGGCCAAAGCGTTTACGTCAACGCCAATGTGTCCGCTTCTGAGCCGCAGGAGTTTGAGGGCAGGCGGCTTCTCACCAGCCCGGCTGAGATTGATTCCATCATCGATCGCGTTTCCAGCCGCTATCAGGTGGATCCCAAACTCGTTCACGCCATGGTGCGCGTGGAGTCCAATTACGACCCCTCCGCCGTTTCGTCCAAAGGCGCCATGGGGTTGATGCAGTTGATTCCAGCCACCGCGCGGCGGTTTGGCGTCCAGAACCCTTTTGATCCCAGGGAAAACATTCAGGGAGGCGTAAGCTACCTGAAATATCTTCTGCACCTTTTTGGCGGCAACCTGCCGCTGTCGCTAGCCGCTTACAATGCCGGCGAGCAGACGGTGATCCGATCCGGAGGCATACCGGACATTCCTGAAACCGAGCATTACGTGCACGCCATCACGCGCCTGTATCAGTCGAAGAACGCGGACCTCGGCCCGGTAGCAGCGCCGACGGAGGAGAGAATTCCGCCGATCGTTCGCTACGTGGATTCCGAAGGAGTGGTCCACTTCACCAACGCCGAGTAGGAGGCACATTTGCAGGGCGAAGGAGCACGGTGATCTCAATCATCCATAAACCAAACACTACGAATGACAGGCAGGAAAAAAGAAGTCCTGCGACCTTGCGTTGGTTTGGGTTGTGGCTCGCCACGATGGTCGCGACCGGCATCCTGTGGCCGGCGGAAGGGAGCGCAGCCACGCGCCATCCTGAGCTTGCCCGCAAGGCTTACGCGCGCGCTGTCGAGCTTCAGCAGAAGCTTCAAGCCGAGCCCGTGCGCTCGCGCAAGGCGGCGGACTACGAGCGCGTCATCCGAGAATTCCGCAACGTCTATTATTACGACTTTGCTTACGTCAAGGCCCCCGTCGCAGCGAAAACCATGGGCGATCTCTACGCTGAAATGGGCCGGCAGTTTTCAGAGTCCAGCTACTACCAGGCCGCCATCAAGTCCTACCAGTACGTGATTTCGCAATACCCCGGTTCCAGCATGGCCGTTGATGCAGAACTTGCCGTGGGCAAAGTCTATCTGCAGGGGCTTGACGAATCCAGTCAGGCGGCGGATGCTTTCCGGGCATTTCTTGCAAAGTATCCGTCTTCGTCCCGGGCGGGCGAGGCGCGCAAGCTGCTGAAGGAAATTGCTGAGAAAGAAGCTCTGCAGAAGCAATCCACGTCCGAAAGCGCTCGGACCGAATCGAGCACAGGCAAACCGGGCAATCCAAATTCCAGCGGCCCGGTTGAGGTTACGGAAATCCATAACTGGGTCGGACCAAACTACACACGCGTGGTCATCGGAGCAAACGGCCCGTTCCAGTACAACACGCTGCGCCTGTCGAATCCTGACCGCATCGTTTTTGACCTGCCAAACACGCGGGCGACTCGTGCTCTGCTGAAGAAGAGCGTCCCTATCAATGGCGCCTTTCTCCGGGACATTCGCGTGGGCCAGTTCAAGCCGGACGTTACGCGCATCGTGCTGGATGTTAAAAATATTAATGATTATTCCGCCTTCCCGCTGCCGAACCCATTCAGACTGATCATCGACGTCCACGGGACAACGACATTGGCGGCGAAAAGCACTCAGAAAGAGCAGGCATCGGTTGCTGGGGCCGCGAAGGAAATGAACCACGAAGCGCAGGCATCGGCAGAAGAGAAAGCCCGTTCCGAGAAGACGCCAGCGGCTGTGATTCCAAAACCAGAAGTTGGGCCTTCCACGCGCATCGCCGAAAACACGCCACACAGAACGGCATCCGCCACTGAACCCCAAACACTGGCCGTGAAAGCCGAATCCGTGGCCCCATCCGGAGATTCCGAAAGGATGGGAATGAAATCGGCCTTCGAAGCCGCCACCGTACGCAGAAACCTCGGGCCGGCAAAACCCGACGTGAGTGCTTCCATTCCCACTCATACGGCGGAAACCGGGAAGTCGAAGACCGAAATCGCATCCGGCCGCAATGTTTCGCCTGCGAAGAAGCGGAAAACAGAAGTTGCGTCGAATAACACGGAGCGCGAGGAGGTCCCCATCTCCACCAGGCCGGCTTCCCCGATAGGCGACGGTTCTCAAACCCTCACGCGGGCGCTCGGACTGAAGGTGGCCCGCATCGTGATCGATCCGGGCCACGGAGGATTTGATACGGGAACCATCGGGCCCACGGGCCTCGAGGAAAAGAACGTTGTCCTCGACGTTGCCCTGCGCCTGCGAAAGCTCTTTGAAACGCGCACCGACAGCGAAGTTTTTATGACGCGCAGCACGGACACTTTTGTCCCGCTTGAAGAGCGTACCGCCATCGCCAACGAAGACGGCGCGGACCTCTTTATTTCAATCCACGCCAACGCAAGCAGTGACCGCGAAGTGCGCGGAATTGAGACTTACTTCCTGAACTTCACAAGCGACCCGGACGCCCTTCAGCTTGCGGCCCGCGAAAACGCTACGTCCCAGGAATCCGTCCACCAACTGCAAAACCTGATCAAGAAGATTGCGCTCAACAACAAGATCGAGGAATCGCAGGAGCTTGCTCGCGACATCCAGACGGTGCTTTACAAGCGCATGTCGAGGGTCTCTCCCGGCCTCCACAACCGTGGCGTGAGAAAGGCCCCGTTTGTGGTCCTGATCGGGGCCAATATGCCATCGGTGCTGGCTGAAATTTCCTTCCTCTCGAACCCTCAATCTGAGCACCTCTTGCGGCAGCCCGAATATCGCGAGCAGATCGCCAAGGCCCTTTTTAACGGTATCGAAGACTACATCTCGAACCTGGGCAGCGTTCGCGTAGCGCAGCGTACGCACTAGTCGTACGGCGCGCGATGCCGGATATCGCTGACCAACGAAGTGGGCAGTGTGCCTCCTAATTCCGCCGCCTTCAACCCCCGCATCTCCCCTTTTATTTTCTGCTATGCTTAGGTAGATGAAGTTCGTCACCCTCCTCAGTATTACGTTATGGGCCATGCTTGCTTCAGCCGCCGCCGTGGCCGGCTCTCAGCGCGCAACGATGTTGAATCTTGCGACCCTGCCGAAATGGCAATTGGAGAACAGGCAGAGCGCAACGCTGAGCGATGTGCGGCAGTTTGGAGTCGAGCCCGCAGTCGATGCCGAGTACGGCGTAACGCGTGTGGAAATCAGGACTTACCGCAGGGAGAATCAGACCCTGCAGGCCGTGGTGGAAAAGGCACCCGATCCGTCATCGGCGTACGGTCTGCTGACTTTCTACCAAAACACGTTGATGAAGCCCGAAAAGGGAATGAAGCTCGTTATGGTCGGACCTGATCAGGCCCTCCTCGCGCGCGGCGCGTTTTTTGCCCGCGTAATGCGGCCTGCAAAAATCTCCGATGAGGACTTCCACTCCGCCCTGATGGCCATCGCCGGCGAGGCGCCTTCGGCAGACGATATGGCCCTGCTCCCGCCTTCGCTGCCGCCGCAGGGAATCATTCCAGGTTCGCTGAAATATGTTCTGGGGCCCGTAGCCATGCAGCGCGCCCTCCCTTCATTTCCGGCAGACCTGGTGGGCTTCCAGAAAGGCGCTGAACTGGAGGCGGCGCAATACGAGCACGCGGGTGGGCCTCTAACGCTCATCTTCATTGATTACCCGACCAATTCGATTGCGCGCGAGTGTTTTGGAGCGATGACCCAGCGGCTGGGCATTAACGAAAAAAGCGGCCCCGATGCGCTTTATGGAAAAATCACTGGCAGCTTCGTTCTCCTCGTGCAGGACGCGCCCTCAAAGCTTGTCGCAGACCATCTGATGGGACGGTTGACCATCGAGAGGGAGGTCAGCTGGGACCAGCCGCCGCCCGGCAGCACAACGGTAGTACAGATGCTTCGCCTGATTGTCGGCAAATTGTGCTTGTGCTTCTGTTGATTGGAATGGCGGCCTTGGCCGGGATTCTGCTGGTCGTTTCGCGACGATTGGCGGCGAAATGGTTTCCGAATTCAGATTGGGCCCAGGGGTATGAAGGCTCGATCATCCGCCTGAACCTCAAATAGCACTAACCCTAACCTGCATCGGGACTTAGGCAAGAACCAGCCGAAAATTAGGACAAATTTGAAAATTTCTCAGCATTTTCGGCGAAAGTCGACGCCATGTATCATGTTGTAAATAAGCGACTTATTATTCAATTATTTCCTGAAAAATCGCTTGACACGGCTGCCCGATTTTAATTACACTCCATGCGAGTTTAGATGGCGGGGCGCGTCCGCCATTCTATTCTCCTCTCATAAAGATGCTCACCCGCAGATCCATGGGATCAGATGCCCTGCTGTCGGGTGAGCATTTTTGTTTTGCCGGAAGCTGGAACCACATAAACGCCTTCAGCAAATTCCGCGCTCGTTTTGGCTGCTGCATACACATTCGCCGGATTGCCCAGGTTCGCCGACAGGTCGCAAATCGCTGCAGAACGACGAGATATTTTGAAAACCACTTGCGGCAGCGACCGCATCCTGAGAACGCTCTTGAATATTTGTGCCGTCGTCAAGTACGATTAAAAGGAAAACCGACGTAATGGGTTGCCTTCTGCCTTGACGGTTGTTCCCGGCGGTTTAAGCCCGCAGTGAGTTGCAGCGGCGCGAATTTCGCGTAACGCCATGAGAAGATAGAAACTGTGGACGCTGAGCAGTGGGATCAATTGTGCCTGAAGCAACAGCATAACGCAGGTGAGACACCCAACGGCAGTTCGCCTTTCAGCCGGCGTAGCTCAGTCGGTAGAGCAACGGTTTCGTAAACCGTAGGTCGGGGGTTCGATTCCCTTCGCCGGCTCCACGTTTTCCTTGAATTTCTAGCAGTAACCGGACACAGAGTCCGGATTCACATGACTTGGGGCGGTTGCTTGACTCCAACGCGGTCATGAACCCGCGCGGGCAAATAAGGCTCAGCACCTTAGACCACGCGGGGAAGCAACGGTTGTGCCGACCTAACGCCGGAGAGACGATATGCGTCGAGCAGACCGAAATGAACGGGGAAGGACTGGCGTCCAAGGCGACGTACAGATTCCCGCCATTCCCGCTGAGGCTTCCCATTCAGGGTAACCTATTTCTGGGCAATAAGTACCTGGCCGGGTTGACCGGAGAGAAGCGGGTTTGAGGCTGCGCTTCTCGGGGTATCCTTGCTGAAGTTTTCCTGAAACCTTCGGGAGTTGCGGCAGTCAATAGATAGGTTTGGGACGCCGGATGTGTTTTCTGCACCCCCTCGCCGAACCTGAGGAGCCCGTAGCAAAGTGACCTTGCTGAGAGAACTGACGGAACTGCTCGCTTTCGGTTCGACCGACTTCGCGCGGGATTCTCTGCCCATCCCTGCTGATTTAAAGACGCCTTACAAAATTGAGCGTTTACTTGTTGGTCCATCCGACAAACGCGGATCTTTTGACGAAAAGGCTGTGGACGTCCCCTTCGTCTTCCGGCATCAGGGCCGCTTTTACATGACTTACCTAGGCTTCGAGGGAATCGGTTACCAGACGGGTCTGGCTTCTTCACCAGACCTCTTGAACTGGCGGAAGGAAGGCGTGATCTTGCCGCGAAATCCGAGGGCTAACATCCTCCGGTACAATGCGGCGATGACTTGGATTCTGAGAGAGAACGATGTATTTGGGCCAGGAAGGCTGAAAAAGATAAGAGGTCGCTACTTGGGCACCTACCTTGCGATGCCAGGCTCGGGCTACGAGACCGGCCCGGGAGTTATCGGACTTTGCTGGAGCCGCGATCTGCGTCATTGGGAGATTGAGCCGCCCTGCCTTCTTCCCCAAAACGGTACGGAGTGCGAAAAAGCGGGACTCTACAAGGCCTGTCTTGTGGAATATCGCGGTCTCTATCACATTTTCTACAATGCAAAAAACCGGGCCAGGGGCTGGCGGGAGCAGATTGGGGTGGCGACTTCCCGGGACTTGAAAACCTGGGTCCGGAATCCGGCCAGTCCAATTCCGCAAAACGGTCCCGCTGGCAGCTTCGATGAGCGGTTTGCCAGCGACCCTTGCGTCCTGAAGTACAAGAATGAATGGGCTGTTTTCTACTGCGGGCTGGACCGCAAGGGCGTGGCGCGTGATTTGCTTGCGCTTTCGCGTGACATGGTCCATGTCCGGAAGTGCGAAGGATCCCCGATTGCGCCAGGACCCAAGAAAACCGTGGATTCTATTGATGCCCACAAGCCCTCAATCATCATACACTGGGGGACAATGTATCATTTCTATTGCGCCGTTTCTCACGAATACGGAAGGGGGATTTCCGCAGCTGCGTCACGCCCTGGCCAAAGATCCGTTAGAGCGACAGGGAAGCGTTCTAATGTGCCTCGACGACTTTCAATCCATTCCGAGAACTGAATGGAGGGCTGCTATGAGAGGAAAGTTTTCGCGCCGCCGGTTTCTGGAAAGCATTCCGCTTACTTTTGCCGCGGGCCGCGCGCTGACGATCCCCTGGACATCTCTTGCGGCCACACCTTTCCCGGGACAGTTCCAGCCCAATTATGATTCACTTTCCGCATACCAGATTCCGGAATGGTTCAAGGAAGCGAAACTCGGCATTTTCCTGCACTGGGGTATCTATTCTGTTCCTGCCTATTCGAGCGAATGGTATCCGCGCCTGATGTATCTCCGAAAGAGCCCCGTCTTCGATTGGCACCGCAAGCACTGGGGGCCGCAATCAATGTTCGGCTACAAGGATTTCATTCCCATGTTCCATGCGGAAAGGTGGAAGCCGGAGGAATGGGTGGACCTCTTCAAACGAGCGGGCGCACGGTATATCGTCCCGGTGGGTGAGCACTGCGACGGTTTCCCCATGTACGATTGCACATTCACACGGTGGTGCGCCAGCAAAATGGGCCCGCAGCGCGACATTGTGCGCGACCTCAGTCGCGAAGTGCGTAATCAGGGTCTGAAGTTGGGCGTTTCCATTCACCGCAACTGGCACTATTCGTGGTACACCTACGAGAGCGATTTTGACACGAACAATCCCCTCTATTCCGGACTCTACGGCAGGCCCCACGTTCCCGGCCCGCTCATCAACGAGTTTTCAAACGACGTCTTGCAGGTAGCCCCGCAATGGTTTCTCCAGGACTGGCTTTCGCGGACTACGGAGATTATCGACAAGTACCACCCCGATCTCATCTGGCTCGAATGGGGCGTCCAAGCCGAGGAATTCAGGCCCTATAGGACGGAACTGGCCGCGTATTACTACAATCTGGCCGGGCAACGTGGTCAGGAAGTCGTCCTGACTTACAAGGGCGATGCTTTCCCCGAACACGCCGCCGTGCAGGATATCGAACGAGGCACAGAAGCTGAAATTCGTGCCCTCCCCTGGCAGGCTGAAACCTCTATCAGCAGGAAGTCTTGGGGCTACGTCGAGGATGATGAATACCGAACGCCCGGAGAGATCATCCATGAATTTGTGGACATCGTGAGCAAAAACGGCAACATGCTTCTGAATTTCGGCCCCAAGCCGGATGGCACATTCTCTGAAGAAGCCCTCAATATTGCCCACAGCCTAGCCCAATGGACCGGGGTGAATGGAGAAGCCATATTCGGGTCGAGCCCCTGGAAGATTTACGGCGAAGGGCCGACGAACTACAAGAGCGGTACTTTTGGAGAATCCAAAACCAGCGTTTCCGCTTTCACTTCGCAAGACATTCGCTTTACAACTAAGACGGGGGCCATCTTTGCCATCTTCCTTGCCTGGCCGGAGCGGCAGGCTGTGATTAAGGCGCTTGGCAGCAACTCGCCATATGCCCCACCCAAAATCTCGGAGGTAAAGCTCCTCGGCGAGGATGCGAAGCTCAGGTGGCATCGGACTGGGGAGGCTCTGGTGATAGATACGCCTCCAAGGAAACCTTGCGATCATGCCTACGTTTTCAGTATCCGATAGCATACGAGAATTTGTCGCAATTTGAGGGCATTCCCTGGTCTATGCCAGCGCATTGAGGTGACCACGCTGCAGAGCGTCAGGCGACCCCGGAGGAAGCGATCGCAGCCTGAGAAGTGCTGCCCGTTTATTTCTGTAAAAGGAATTCCGGATTCAGTCCTCGAGCAAGCAAAACTGGTCGTTTCGCCATTGCCAGATCGGATGCCCTCAGCACAATGTTCGAGCTTTTGTTTCCGTCCGCTCTCAGAAAGATTGCAGTTCCGCGGGATGCGCAACAGCCACCCAGGAATGCATCTTCTACCTAATCCAGATGGATCACCGGGGGTCCCATTATGGGCGGAAGCCGACCGGAAACTGTCAATAACGAGGTCCTCTACGTTCTTCGCTTCGAGATTTATCACGGAATCGAATGACCACGACCTTAACGGCAAGGAGGGCTCACTCGAATGCGTTCCGCCCAGACCCGGAAGTCACGGGCTTGTGAGGGTAACCAGGAACGTGCATCTTGCATTCGCGGACGGCACGCCGTTTTTCCCCCTGGGAACGACGTTATACAACTGGGTGCATCGGGAGGCAGCATTGCAGGAAGAAACACTCCCGACGCTAAAAAGGAATCCTTTTAACATAATCCGCTTCCTTGTGTTCCCAAAGTGGTACATGTAAAACCGCGTCGAACCGCGAACTTACGCTTACGTACAGGAACCCGGCGGCAAGGTTGACTTCACGCGTCTCAATTCCCCCTATTTCCAAAACATCGAGCGCCGCGTGCGTGACTTGATGGAACTGGGCACTCAGGCGGACTTGATCCTCTTTCATCCCTATGGCAAGTGGGTTTTCCCAAAATGGATCCGCAGCAGGATGACGAGTACCTGCGCTACGCTGTCACTCGGGTCGCTCCGTATCGCAATGTCTGGAGGGCAATGGCCAATGAGTTCGACTTTATAGATCCACCCAAGGATTGGGACCATATTTTCCAGATGGTCAACGCACTCGACCCCTATCATCATTTGCGCGGCATTCATAAGCGATACATGTTGTACGACCATGCCGAACCGTGGGTCACCCATTGCGTAATCCAGCTTCAAACTGGCGACGGTTACGCTGTGGCCTTGGGCGCACGCCCGAAATATAACAAGCCGGTGATCATTGATGAATACGGTTACGAAGGCAATAATGGAGCCCGCAGGGGGAATCCATCCGCCCACCGGGAGGTTTTGCGATACGGGGACTTTGCCATGGCAGGAGCTTACCGCTCGCACCGCGAAACTTACGTGCATCCCGGCGATATTCTCTGGTGGGCCGTGGGAAGTACGCTGGTCGGTGAAAGCCCGGCGAGGCTCGCCTTCCTGAAGAAAATCTTGTCGGAAGCCCCCTATCAGAATCTGGAACCAAATCCTTCTATCATAAAGGGTGGCGTGGCCCTGGCCGTCAAAAACGAGTATTGTCTGCTCTACTTCTCGGCAGCAAACCTCAAGTACATCGCGGAGGTTCAGATTGAGGGAGCCGGGCCGTTCGACCTTGAGTTGATTGGTCCCTGGCTGATGAAAATCTACAAGGTTGGCCTGGTCAAAACGGGACACCATGCCTTCAGGCCCAAATGTACGTCGAGCCTTCTGTGGATAACTCGCAGCAGCCAGAGCAGCAGTGTCACCCGTTCGATCGATGAAATCCTCTGGCATTCCCAAGTGGAATGGGAATCAAGGTTGATGCACGATTAGCCTCACCACGAGAACTTACTCCCGAAACCCATCTTGAGGGCAGCTTGTCGTTGTAATCCAAGGGAAGAGGTGCAGGCTGCATCGCCGCACTTCCTGATCCAAATATGGCAACAATCGTTCGTACTGTTACCGTTGTGATGCCGAAACCGGGTTTCCTTCGGCGCAAAGTATCCGGCAGGGGCGTCCCTAGTTTGGGCCATTCGGCCCCTGACCGGGAGCGGTGCCCACGACGAGCCTGACCCTGTTTTGCTTTTCCCTCTGTTTCTGGGCTGCCATGGAGATCGCGGCCAGGCGCTTCACCATTTCCGCCACCTCAGCAGTGCGGTGCGTCCTGCGATAAGCCACAATCATGTGATAGATCGCAGTCTGGTCTGAGGGGTCAACTTCAAGCGCCCGCCGGGATTCCCTGATCACATCGTCCATGCGCCCGGCCATCAGTTCAAGCTGGGCAAGATCATCATAGGCCAAAACGAAGTCGGGCTTCTTTTTCACCGCGCGGGTTGCGGCTTTTAGAGCTTCCTCAAATTCCGGTGAGCCGGGATGAACGCCCTTTCGGATCATAATTTCAGCCAGAAGGTAATTCAGGACTGCGTTATCGGGGTCCTGCTGAAGGTGCTCTCGAACGTAGGTGAGAGAGCGGTCGAGGTGATTTTGCTGAATGAGTTCAATGCCCATGGCCACGCTGGACATCTGCTGCGATGGCTTCAGCCGGCTGGCGAGTTCGAAATCGGCTGTGGCCTTCGTGTAGTTTTCAAGCTGGACATAAAGAACTCCGCGCTCTGCATGCAACTGCCATGAATTGGGCATCAGCCGCAGGCCGGCGTTAACGACGTCAATCCCGACTTGATAGGAGCCGTGGTCAAGCGAGATCGTGCCCAGGTCCAGATAGTTACGAACATCGGTGGGGGCTAGAATTATGGCGCGCCGCAGGGCGGCAACGGCCTTATCCGTTTCGCCTTGAGCTTCAAAACAGGATGCGGCAAGGTTGAGCGCATCGACATTCGGATGCGGCTCCTGGAGCAGCGGCTGCAGAGTTGTTATCGCTTGCGCGTAATGATCAGCTTGATATTCCGCCACTCCGAGGTTATATCTCGAGTGCCAATCCGCTGGCTGAAGGGCCAGAATGCGGCTGAAAACAGGAACGGCCTCCGCTGCGTGTCGATCTTCGAGCAGACATCCGCCGAATTCCGAAAGGGCAGTGACATTGTCTTGGATCACGTCCTTGCTTTTCTCAAAATGGGTCACGGCAGCGTTGCAATCTTTGGCCTCAAATGACAAAACGCCCAGCATCGCATGGGCCGTCGGATCATCGGGCCGCAGCCGGACTATGCGTTCCAGCAGCGGTCGTGCAGAGGCCGCGTGGCGGCTGTTGTATTCAATCTGAGCCGCACCTTCCAGCGCCGGCAGAAAATCCGGCTGCAACCGAAGAGCATTCTGAAACGCCTTCAGTCCGTCGCCTGTCCGCTTCATCGTGGTCAGAACGATCCCCTCAAGCGCCCATGCCCTGGGGTCCTTGGGCTGGGCCTCGACGAACTGCTGTGCCAGACGCAGGGCCATTTCAAGATTTCCGGACCGCAAAGCCTCAGTAACTGTCTGTGCGCTGGCCGCCTGCGTCTGAGCCCGCACATCCAGAGCCAGGACCATTGAAAAGGACACGAAAGCTCGGACGAGAATTGAAATACAACGTGATTCCTTCGTCATCGTGCTTTCTCCTGACGCACTTAGCAGAACCCATACTGGGAACCACCGTTCACGTGTTCGAACAATTTCTACGTTAACAGCCTCCACTATTAGCAGACAGTACTTAAGAAGCTAACCAGGACCCTGTTCATTCCATCGAAAAAGAGAGCGTCTTCCTGCCCTGAAAAGCCGTAACCTCTTGAGGTTCTCCATGGAAACTGTAATGCGGACAAAAGACATTCAATTGAAGAGCAGCGAACTCGTAGCTGCAGTTAGTCCACCCCGCTGTTTTGCTGCGAGGATAATTTGCGCCATTATGTCCCGGTACTTATCGAAAGTGTCATCGACAACTGTGATGGTGGGAATCTGATAGGGACTAAGATTAAGGTTCTTCGGATCGAAATAATGAAATCCTGACTCGTGGACCCCGCTGCTCCCTCTCCCCGGCGCGGGAGAACTCAGGTGCTGAAAGGCGCGGACATATTTCAGCGTGGCTTGCGGCCAGGCGGGGTCCGAGAACACCTGAAAGACTGGTATAGTCGACATCAACGCATCAAAATACATTTCGCCGCAGGCAAGCACACCGGGAAATTGCTGAGCCAACCCTTTCACGAGTTCACGGGTTCCCTCGAACATGTCGGCCTTGGTATTGTTGATCCAGCCGCCTGCGATATCAAGGAAGTAAGCATCCACTCGGAAGCGCCTGATGAAGTCTGAAATCCGTTCAGAAAGCCATTGCCGCCAAGATGAAACTCCCAGATTCATCCATGGCATCCAGCCCTCCATGTGACGGTCGTTGTCCCAATCCACCCAATCGAGGTAATAAGGATTACCATCGATCTGCGCAGTACCGCCGTCCGAAAACCTGGAATAAACGGAAAGGAGCCTGTTGGCGGAGTTGGCGCCAAACATCGGTACAAAATGGAATCCCATTGCACGCCCCTGATGAATCAGGGTCTCAAGCCTCTCAGCACCGCCCAGCCGCTTGTCCGGCTGATAGAGCGGATAGTTCCAGTAGTACCGTCCATCCCAGGCCGGCAGGAAGACCAGCACTCGCTCCGGCGATATCTGTGTCGCCACCCAACGCAGAATACGCAGCATCTTCGCGTAATCATTGAAGATGTACCCCGTCCAATGCATTCCATGCAGGGACACAACCAGTGCGATCTTTCGAAACCATGTTGGAACATCCTCACGAGTTTCCCAGTTTGGGATGTTGAAAGCGCGCTCAAGATGGTCGTAGTGTGGCTGAATCGCACCTTCCATAGTCGCTGCACGGCCCGCCCGCCAGACAGGGCTCTGGATTGAGTTCTCCCTCTCCCAGCCCGCCCGCTCGTGAACGATTTCCACCCGGTAGCCTTTTTCGCCCGGCTGAAAATAAAAACGGCTGGCACGTACGCGTTCCGCAAGCACTGAAATGAAAAAGTGTTCCTGCATCCCAGACCGCACTATAACGAGCGGCGTATCCATGCCGCGGGCAATAAACAAGTCACCGCCGCCGAAGGGATATCCAAAAAGCAATTCGTCATCCTTCGGATCGAAAAAACCCGCCGCTCCAGCCGAGATTTCCCCACGCGGCACGCCCCGAATGATCGCCGCAATCGACTTGATGGGTTTCTCCATTTCGGCGCTGACATCCCACTCGATAAACGATCCGTTCTTCCGGATCCGCGCATGGAGTTGGCCCGGCGCACGCTCTTGATTTCCGGCCCAGACGAACTGCGAACAGTTGACTTCCAGCCCCCCGGCTTTTTCTTCAGCCGTCATCCGGGTGATATCGAGGCCGTAAGTATTCTCAAACGTATAAACCCGAAACGAAAACAGGAGGCCTTCAAACTGCACGGAGGGCTCGGGGAAGTCGAAGCTGAACTTCATGAAACTCTTCCCACGCGGGGGGATGAAAACGTCTGAACTGGAAGTCAGCGGAACGATGCGCGCCAAACTCACACTGCTTCCGCCCGAGGGGGCCAGCAGGCCGGCGCCTGCTGCTCCCATTGTCTTCAGCACAGTGCGGCGGGAAACTCTCCTCGACATCAAGACCTCAGGCTGCTGGAAACCGCTGCTTCAGAGTGGGGATTACTTGACGAAATTCTCACCTGCGCGGTTCACGCCGGGAACACATTCGCTTTCCAATAAACGACGTACCGCTGGCCGTGCACCTGATAGAGCGGGACCATCGGTACCAGGCGCCCCTGAAATGCCGTCTGAAAGGCAAGCGGCTTGCCCTCCGCGCGTTCCACCCAACGCATCGGATCGCTTGTGACCGTCTCGATTGTCGGTGCATTCACGGCGATGCCACCGGGCGAGGTGTTATAGCCAATATAGGTGTTCTCCTGGCTCAGACCGCTTTCGCCCAACAACCCTGCCAGTACCAACGGACCGTACATCATCGCCTGCTGCGTCTCATCGCCCGGAATTGGCGCCGCATGCAGGCTCATGGGGATGCTGACCTCCACCCGGTCGCCGTCTTTCCAGGCGCGAACCAGCGTCAGATAACTTGAAGGGCTTGAAAAGGCCGCCAGCGGCTGCCCGTTGACCTTGACGGTCCCTCCTTTCACCGCCCAATATGGAACCCGGATGTTGATGGCCAGCGGGGTCGGGCGTTGAACATGCAGTGTGAGCGTTGTTCCTTCCTCCTCGGGAAACTTCGTCTCCTGACTCAGCCGAACTCCCTTCTCCGGCCAGTTCACCTCTGAGGCGATGAAGAGGTTCACGTAGATGGCATTCTGATCATGGAAATAGATGGTGTTGTTGAACTTTGAGAATTCTTCCGCTCCCGTCCCCGTGCAGCACCAGAACGAGTCATACGGCGTGTTGTAGTACTTCCACCAGCCGCGCCCCAGCGGCAGAAAATAGCTCTTCAAGCCGTTCGGGTCCTGCGTTCCCAGGCGGCTGTTGAAAAGCGTCCGCTCGTAGTAATCCATCGCCCGCGGGTCCGCTGTCCATCCGTAAATGTGCCGCGTCAGCTTCAGCATGTTGTACCCGCAGCAGCATTCCTCCATATTCTGCCCGACTTCCTTCCCCAACTCGCCCGGCCGCCCCACCCAGTGCTCGTCATAACTCGTCCCGCCAGTGCAGTAAGTACGGCGTCCCGTGACTTCCTCCCAGAAGTAAGCGGCAATACGGTGGAAGCGCCTGTCGCCAGTCACTTCATACTGCCTGGCCGCGCCAATCATCTTTGGGATATTTGTGTTGGCGTGAAGTCCGGTCAGTTCGTCCCGATACTCGGCAAGCGGATCAAAAACCGCGCGATGATCAAATCGCCGCGCCGTATGCAGGTACTTTTCTTTCCCTGTCACCGCATAGAGGTTGCACAGCACCTCCAGCATTCCGCCCTGTTCGACTTCCAGTACGCGCTGCATGTGATCATCGCTGAGCGGGGCCGTCCATCGCCCGACCCAATCGGCCATCCCCTCAAGTGTCTGGAGCGCCTGCTCGTTGCCACAGTGCGTGTACATGTCCAGGTGCCCGGCCATGATCTTGTGCAGAGTGTAAAAAGGCGCCCACACCGGAGTGCCATCCCGCAGCCGGTCAAAAAACGTTTCCGGAAAAGCGCTCAGATAGCCGTTGCCGTGCTTCTTCTGGCACTCCGCCAGTATTGATACCAGTTCGTCCGCTTTCTTCTTCAGTTCCTCATCTCCGGTAGCTCCGTACATCAGCGCCGCCGCGGAAAGATAATGCCCGCCGGCGAAATGCCCCCGCAACTCACAATCGGGTTTTTCCCATCCGCCCAGAGGCTCCGCCGTGGAAGTCAAACCCGCCTCCAGGCGGAACGTGTGTGCCAGGCGGTCGTTTGGGAGCATATGGAGATACTTCTGGTTGGCCTCCATCTGCTCCTTGAAAATACCGTCCAGCAGGCGCACCTGCTGATTGGGAAATGGCAGGACTTTCCACGGCACGACTTCATGAGTAACAGATTTTCCGCCCTCTACAACCGTATCCACTACGGGATTCTGAGGAGGATTGGCGCTTAAAGATCGAGGAAGCACAGCCCCTGCCGCTGTCAGTGCTGCGATGCCGATAAAATCTCTTCGGTTAAGATGTCCGTTCTCGCTCATGGGTAATATGCCCTCACGGTTAAGCTAAGAGACCAATACTGTCTCCGATACTCAATTAGAACGACAGTTTAGCCGCGAACTGAATCCAGCGAGGTAACAACTGGCCTGTCACCCTGCCGAAGATTGCATCCGTCATCCCCGTATCGACACCGGTCAGGTTTGGATGATTAAAGATATTGTAAAACTCAAATCGCAGCTCCAGATTTGCCCTTTCGGTAATCTGCGTATTCTTGATCAGCGCCAGGTCTGTTTCTGCGAAGCCGGGCTCCCGGAACTGCTGGGTTTTCTCATTGCCGTTCGCTCCCAGCGAGGGGGCTGTGAACTGCCCGGGCGAGAAGATCGTACCATTGAGGAAAGCGCTCCGGGAAGTATTTTCGTGATAGCTGGTCACGTCAGGATAAGAGTAATTGTCGCCGTTCGCCAGATAGTCGCCACTTCCTGGAGCGAAGCCAACTATCTGTCCACTGCTGTTATAAAGGGGGAGGAAAGGCGCGTAATTGGCGACCGTGAACGGGTAGCCAGTCTGATAAATGGAGGTGCCGCTCAACATCCAGCCATCGGAGACGTGACCCAGCCACCCTCGGCCCTGACTCAGCCCGGGGATTTGATACGTTCCAACAATTGAGATCCGGTTCGGGGAATCCCACACCGAAGGGCCGTAGTACTGATGCGGGTTGTCAGGCGTAGGATAAACCCCAGCGTCATCACGAGAATAGGAGCGCGTGTATGAAGCATCAATGAACTTCCGGCCGAATCTTCCTCGCACGTCAAAAACGATGCCGTTGTAATTCGAGACTCGGTCATTCGTTGTGTAGAATATCTCGCCGAAGCTGGGGTTCAGGCGCGATGGCACGCACGGCCCTCCCTGCGGGCAGTGTCCCGGCAGAAGGAGGTCGCCCGGCAGTTGGTTGATATCGACTCCGTAGCTGACAGCCGTAAGCTGGCTTCCTCCCGACAGGAGATACTTCGCATGCGAGCCCGAATACCCAACACTGGCAACGAAATTACGCGAGAGCTTATGCTCAAGCGTGGCGGAATAAATATACGCAACCGGTGACAGAAGATTAGGATTGATTGCTCCGATGTTGTTGTGAAGCCCGACGATCCCCCCGTGATCGTTTAGCTGGCCGGCCGGAAAGCTCGGGTAGGTATATCCGAATGGATAGGTATCACTGGTGCCGAGAGTAAACAATGGAGGCGTCGAGGTTCCTGAGAAAAATGTTGGAAAGATCAATCCGGGTGGATTGCCGCGAAATTCTTCCTGAACGTTGGCAGAGGTCGGCCAGTTGTGAAAGACCCCCGCACCACCGCGCAGGACCCATTCATCCGAGCCCTTGATGTTCCAGGCGAACCCGCCTCTAGGGCTGAAGATATCCGTTATTGAGTGATTGAGCGCGTATTTGTGCTGAACCACGTAGCCATTGGCAATCTGCTGATCCGTGGTCTCCCCGGGGCCGAAGAGAAAATTCCCGAACACGGTTTGTGCACTGCGGGAATAAGGGTTACCAAAATTATCAAAGCGAACGCCGAAGTTCAAAGACAGGTTCTTCGTGGCCCTCCAGTTATCCTCACCGAAAATGCCCCAGGTCTTGTCGGCAGCGTTCCAGTTCCACGGGACAAACTGACCGGTGAGAGGGCTGAACGAAACGTTTGTCTCATAAAAAGGCTTGTCTTGTACGAGGTCCAGCAGATTGTTGAACTGGAAAACAGGCTGTGACCACGGACCCTGAAAGTCTTCCACGTCGTCTCCAAACCAGCCCTCGTAACCGAACCGCAACGTATGCGGTCCTCGAATGTTGGTCAACACGTCGCGCCAGTGATAGTTGTGCTGAATGAAGTCGCCGTGAGCGAACCCTGTGCCCAGCCCCGCCATTCCCACGACATTGATGACAGGCACTTTAAAGAGCCCTGTATTAGGCGTCAGACCCTCCACCCGGTTGAATCCGAAAATTGCTTCATTCAGCAGCGACGGCGAAAACGTGTGCGTCTCGTTAATCTGGAGGGACTTTTGATAGGTGTTGTTCGTTGTCACAAAGGCCGGTCGGAGCGATCCGCCTCCAAAATCCAAAGTTGTTCGATAAAAATTGCCGTAGATGCGATCGTTCTTGAAATACTTGTCGATTCGCAGGTTCCACTGCGTTCCATTTCGGAAGTTAGTGCTGTTGAAAATGCCCGTATCGATCATCGGTAGATCGCACGGCAGATTATTGGTTGCTGATGTCCCGCATGTGGTTGGGAAAAGGTCGGCTGCGGTCTTTGACACACCGGTAACAGTCGCAGCGGTGGGTTTGTACGTGCTTAGTAACTGCGTCCCGAGGGTGTTTGGATAATTCTGCTGGGCCCAGGCGGTAAAAGCAGGATCTTCAAACGTGGTCGTGCTGTTGCCGGTGGACGCGGACGAGCGCAACGGTTCGATTGAAAAGAAAAAGAAAAGCTGATGGTGTGGAATGATGGGCCCGCCAATATCTCCCGCCATGTTGTTGCTGTGAAAGGGAGAATAGTGATGCACAAACTCTGTGCCGGCAAAGAACTTCTGGTTCGTGAAGTAATCGCTGACGCTGCCATGAAACTTGTCTGTGCCCGAGCGTGACGTCATGATCATTACAATCGAACTGGAACGTCCGTAGTCAACGTTAAATGTGTTCGTTTCTACCGTTGCTTCCTGAATCGAGTCCGGATCCGGCGTGAGGTTCAACACGCCCGGACGGATGGAACTGGTCACATCAAGCCCGTCCACTACGTACATGTTGGCAACACCGCCCTGGCCGTTCGCGCTGGCATCGACCTGCGTCTCCGTCGAATAGTTGTCAACCCCGGAGCCCGGGCTGCCTGCATTCACTCCTGTGCCCACCGTTCCAGGCGCCAGGGTGACCAGCGAGATCATATTTCGCCCCGCCAAAGGCAAAGTCGAGATCGCCGTATTGGGAATCGTCAGCTGATTTTTCGTTTCCGCCGTGTTCAGAAGAGGAGCAGTTGTGGTCACCTGAACACTCTGTCGCATCGAGGCAAGCGTGAGCGTCAGCGGAAGGTTCAAGGTTTGAGCGGTTTGCAGTGAAATCCGGGCAGTAGTCTTGGAAAAACCGGCTTTCGTTGCACTGACTTCATACGACCCCGGGGCCAGGCTTGCAAAGTAATAATTCCCGGCACTGTCTGTTGTGGCAGTCTTCACGACCTGTGTGTTGATATTCAGGAGACTGACTGTCGCCTGCGGAACCGCAGCGCCCGACTGGTCACGAACCACGCCTTGCAGGTTGCTGCTGAACTGCGCATAACCCGGAGTTGCGCAGACAACTGCGATGAAAAAAAGCGTAGCCGTAATCCCATTGAAAGCCCTTGCAGAGTGCTTCACTTTAGAAGTAATCATAAGGTTTCACTCCTCCACACACTCTTTATCCGAGTATTGCCTTTCCGCTGTGCCCCGGCCCGGCGCTGAGGACAACGCTGCTGCAGCAGATGTCGTCACTGCAATTTTTAAAACTCACTAGCCGATATTCAAAGGCCCCATCGCTTTCCTTGGCTTCACAACGAAGAATGCCGGAATTGCACCGGAGAACTTCCGCCCGCCTTGTTTTCCTTCTGGAAACCGCCCCTGGAATGTGAAAAACCACGCCCGGCCCTCTACGAGCAGGCCACCCTTAAGCCGACCAATCCCGCACGCCAAGAAATTGCATCTCCCCAACGCACCCCGTTATGGAAGCGCTTGCATAACATCGCCATAAAATCACAATGTTCGGTGGATGTCAATACTTTTTATGGCGTCGATAATTTTAAATTGTTAAGCCTTCGGCATAAGGAACGGGCTCCTGTCAGACAGGAGCAAGAAGAGCACCAGACAAAGGAAAAACCAAAGATCAGAGAAACCTGATAAATGAGTCGGCGCCGGGTAGCGGCGCCACCAAATTGCTCGCATGACAACGGACACTTTCAGCCGCAACTGCGACGGCCATGAAATTGCAACGCAAAATTGAGGACGCAATGCGCTCGACGTGATGAGTGATCACGGTCACAGCCTGCCATAAAGCCTTTCAATTAACGTCAAAGCTGGAACTTGTGAGGATGAGGAACGGCCATGGACACGAAATTCACCCGGCGCGAATTTCTCCGGCGATCAGGCGCCGCAGGAGCAGCAGGGGCAATAGGTGCGGCCTCGGCCGATGTCCATCCTCCGGGCTGGCACGGGACAACCCGCGTCGAGACCATTGCGACCAACTGCGAGATGTGCTTCTGGCGATGCGGCGCACTCGCTGAAGTCAAAGACGGCAAGCTCCTGAAGCTTGAAGGCAATCCCGAGCACCCGTTGACCCAAGGGCGCCTCTGCGCGCGCGGCAATGCAGGGCCGAAGCTTCTCTACGATCCCAACCGTTTGAAACAACCGATGCTGCGCGCCGGTGCGCGAGGTGAAGGAAAATTCACGAACATCAACTGGGACCAGGCGCTGGATTTCTTCGCACAGCGGCTGATCGAGTTGAAGGCGAAACACGGCCCGGAAAGCGTAGCGTTTTTCCCCCACGGCGCAGGTTCAGCATTTTTCAGCACTTTGATGAAAGCCTATGGAACGCCTAACAGCGCTGAACCAGCCTTCGCGCAATGCCGAGGGCCGCGCGAAGTAGGTTATGCACTGACGTTCGGACGCGCACTGGGCTCGCCAGAACCGGTGGATTTGGAGAATGCGAGAGCGATTGTGCTGATCGGGACGCACATCGGTGAGAACGTTTTCACCTCTCAGGTCACCGCGTTTGCCGAAGGTCTGGCCCGAGGCGCGAAGCTGATCGTCGTTGATCCGCGTTTTTCTGTTGCCGCTTCGAAGGCCGACTGGTGGCTGCCGATTCGCCCCGGCACGGACATCGCCCTGCTGCTGGCCTGGATGAACATTCTGATCGGAGAAGATCTCTACGACAAGGAATATATTTCCAAATACGCGCAAGGGTTCCCTGACCTTGCGGCTCATGTGAAAGAGTTCACGCCTGAATGGGCGGAAGCTGTCACGGAAGTGCCGGCAAACCAGATTCGGGCTACCGCGCGGGCAATGGCCGCGGCCAAGCCGGCCGTCGCGTTGCACCCGGGCCGGCACACTACCTGGTATGGTGATGACACCCAGAGGGCGCGAGCCATGGCCATCGTCACGGCCCTGCTTGGAAGCTGGGGACGCAAGGGCGGAATCTTTCTTCCTACAGAAATCAAGACCGGCACCTTTGCCCTCCCGGCTTTCCCCCAGTCGAAGCGTCCCAGGGCCGATGGCGCGGGGACTCGGTTCCCTCTGGCTTCCGAAGAACAGGGAGTGACCAACGGCCTGGTCGACGCGACAATCACGGGCAAGCCTTACCCCATCAAAGCCTGGATTGTTTACGGCCAGAACGTGCTCGAGAGCATCCCGCAACGCCCCAGGACGTTGGAAGCCATCGGCAAGCTTGACCTGATGGTCGTGGTCGATGTTCTGCCCATGGAGCAGACGAATTACGCCGATCTCGTCCTGCCCGAGGCCACATATCTTGAGCGCTATGACATGCCGCAGATTGCCCAAAGCGCCAAGCGGCCGTACATCGCGATCCGGCAACCTTCGGTCGAACCGCTTTACGAGTCGAAACCCGGCTGGTGGATCACACAACAAATGGCGCGGCGGCTGGGACTTGAAGCTTACTTTCCATGGAAGACTCCGCGGGAACATTTGGAAACGCTGGTCGAGCCGCTGGGCGTTAACATTGACGAACTCCTTACACGCGGCGCAGTCGCTTTTTCCGGCCGGCCTTATATCGATGACCGCTTGCCGGAAGACGGCCCGTTGTTCCCCACCCAGAGCGGCAAGATCGAGCTTTTTTCTCCTCTCCTCAAGCAGTTGGGCTTCGATCCGCTGCCACGCTATACGCCAGTGGATGAGCCGCCGGTGGGTTATTTCCGACTGATTTATGGGCGCGCGCCGGTCCACTCCTTTGCACGCAGCCAGAACAATGCCTGGCTGGATGCACTGATGGACGAAAACACAGCATGGATCAACGAAGACGCGGCGCGTGACCTGAGGCTAACCGATGGCCAGGAAGTCGTTCTCGAAAACCAGGACGGCGTAAAGAGCCTGCCTATTCGCGTACGCATCACCCAAGGCATCCGTCGCGATTGCCTGTACATGGTGCATGGCTTTGGGCACGAATCGAAGCGGCTCAAGCTCGCTTATCATCGCGGCGCTTCGGATACGGAGCTTATGACTCGCGTCAAAGTGGACCCCATCATGGGCGCGACGGGGATGCGAGTGAATTTTGTCCGCGTGCTAAAGGCCGAAGGAGCGTAGGGAGCAAAAACCAAATGGCACGCTACGCTATGGTCACGGACATTACGAAGTGCGTTGGTTGCCAGGCCTGCACGGTGGCGTGCAATTCGGAGTGGGACGTTCCCACTGGTTTTGCACGGACCCATGTCCATTCGACGGGCGTCGCGGGCAAATTCCCGGACCTTATTTCCACTTTTTATGTTGCTCAGTGCAACCACTGTGACCATCCTGCCTGCATTACGCCCTGTCCGACAGGAGCCACGTATCAAGCTGAAAACGGCATCGTGATGGTGGACCGCGATCTTTGCATCGGGTGCGGTTACTGCGTGGAGGCGTGCCCTTACGATGCGCGCTATATCAATCCCGTCACGAAGAAAGTGGATAAGTGTGATTTCTGCTGGGGGCGAATTCAGAAGGGGCTTGAGCCCGCCTGCGTCGCCACATGCACCGCTCACGCGAAGTTCTTCGGCGACCTCGAAGACCGAGAGAGCGACGTTTACAAGATGGTGTACGAACGGGGGGCCCGAAGGCTCGAGACAGCGGAAGTTGCCATTGGGCCGAACGTCTATTACCTGGGGAAAAAGGAGCATGTGGATTTACTTCTGGCCACCTTCCCACCCCGCCGCCCACGGCTGCTCCGGGCCGGCGAGGTCTGGCACGGGTATCTGAAACCACTTGTTCTCGCCGCTATTGGCGCCACTTTTCTGGGCCAGGCTATCGCATTTTTCCACCAACTGTATTCCGGCGAAGATCAGTTTGAGGATTGGGAGTAAATGACAATGGGAGTCCAACCTTTTCCAGTCGCGCCAACGCCACTCAGTGTCGAGCAGGCGGAGGCGATGTCACAGCGGCGCCTCAAAAAGCACCACGTGGCCATCATCCTGCTCCACTGGTTTAACGCCATCGTCTGGCTGTGCGAACTGGCTACCGGCGCCGCCTTGATTGCCTCGCCCTATTTTCGTGTGATGCCCTACTGGTATATCAGCATGATTACAAGTGTTTTTGGGACGCGGGCCAACATGCTCCGCTTTCATATTGCCGTCGGAATCACTTGGGTCATCGTATTCCTGGTTTACGGGACTTTCGGTTTCCACACCTATCTGGCGAAACAGATTTTCGAAAAGGAAATTGCTCTTGACCGAGACGACTTCAACTGGCTGATTATTCGCGCCCTGCGCATCCTGAAAAAGTCCGACAAGCCGCTTCCACCGCAGTCGAGCTATAACGCCGGCCAGAAGCTTTTTGCCTTGCTGGTTTACGCCATGGTTCCCGTCATCATGATCACCGGCCTCATCATGGCTTTCCATCTCTTCAGCACCCCTGCGGTAGGATGGGCTGTGGTGCTCCATTTTGCGGCTGTCGGACTGGTGGTCTCCGGGCTGATCATCCACGTTTACATGGGCGCGGTGTTCCCGGAAGAGAAGGCGGCATTCTTTTCCATGCTGACCGGTATGGTAAGCGAGCTTTACGCCTATCGACACCATTTCAAGTGGTGGAGAGAGGTCAAAATGCAGGAAGAGGCCTGGAAGAACAAGTTCCGTAGCGGTTTGGAGTCGCGACAAGTTGCACCGCCAATGTCGTCCCCAAACCTTGCCGCTCCTCCTACAGCAACGGAAACAAGTGAAGTGAAGCATGGACCTCCGGGATGGTTCCAGCGTATTTTTCGCGCGCCGGAGTACTGGCCTCCGTACGCGGTTGGTGTTGGTCTGGGTCTCACGCTTCTGGGCACTTTTGTATTGATGGGCCAGGGTCTGGGCGCCTCGGGAGGATTCACGAGCTATCTGGTTGCTTTCATCGCCTGGGTGGCACCCAACTATGCGAGCCACCATCCCTACTGGAGCAATTATATCCAGCCCGGGCAGTCTCCCCTGATCACTTTCCTTGTTTTTGAATTGATTGGGGTAGTGATTGGAGGATTCGTCTCCGGTTGGCTGGCCGGCCGCGTTCGAATCGCAGTCGATAAAGGGCCCCGGACCTCGCGGTGTACACGGTACGCCCTGGCGCTGGGCGGAGGAATCCTGACTGGATATGGTGCGCGCCTCGCTCGCGGCTGCACCAGCGGTCTGGCGCTTTCCGGCGGTGCCGTCCTTTCCGTTGGTGCTTGGGTTTTCATGCTCGCCGTCTTTGCCGCTGGCTTTGGCGGAGCCTGGTTTATGAGGAGGTATTGGCTATGAACGCCCCTTACTTCTCGACCTTTTCACTCTCCACTTACCTGGCGGTGGCCGTCCTGCTTGGTTTCTTCTTCGGCTTTTTCCTCGAGCGAGCAGGATTTTCGAGTGCACACAAGCTCGTGGCGCAATTCTACTTCAAAGACTTCTCCGTGTTGAAAGTGATGTTTTCGGCCATCGTGGTTGCAATGCTTGGGATCGCCTATTTCAGCCTGATCGGTTGGCTTGATATGAGCCAGGTCTTCGTGCCACCCACTTATGTCTGGCCGCAACTGGTGGGCGGACTCATGTTGGGGGCCGGATTCATCATCGGCGGCTATTGACCAGGCACTTCAGCGGTGGCGGTCGCCATCGGGAAAATCGATGCCCTGTTCTTTGCCGTCGGAATAATGGTAGGAATCTTCCTGTTCGGTGCGAGCTTCCGGGTCATCACCACCTTTAACTTCTCGAGCCATCTGGGGAATCTGACTATCCCTACCTGGCTGAACGTGAATACTGGAATCGTCGTTCTGGGCGTCGTTGTGATGGCCGTAGTGGCGTTCTGGGCGGCGGAGAAGAGCGAAGGGCCGTGGAGCGTTTTCGGTCGGCTCTATGGAGAATCGCAGTCGAAAGGAGACGACCGGCGATGAAAACCGAAATTAAATTGACTGGCAAGGGTCTCGCGGCTGCTGCAGCCATCTTCCTCGGAATTGTAATCGCCGTTGCTTCCACCATTGCCCGCGGCACAGGCTCCGAACCGCTGAATGCCGTCGCGGTGGTGCAGAACATCATCCAGGAAAAAGACCGCATCGCACCGCGTGAGTTGGCGCAATGGATCATCGAAAAGCGGACGGATTTTGATCTCATTGATATCCGTGATCCGTGGAAGTTTGACGACTACCACATCCCTACCGCAGTCAATATTCCGTTAGCGGATCTATTCAAGCCCGCGGGCCTTGCACGGCTTTCGCGCGGCAAAAGGATCGTTCTTTACGGTGACGGCCGCGGGCACGCTGCGCAGGCGCAACTTCTGCTCAGCATGAAGGGCTATGACGCTTATTCTCTGCGTGAAGGAATCAATGGCTGGTGGTATGACTTGATGACGCCGACAAGCCTACAAACCGCAGGCGCATCGCCCAGCGGGTATCAGCAGGCAAAACAGGTTCGAGATTACTTTATGGGAACGCCAGGAGCTGTTGTTGCGCCGCAGGCGAAGCCCGCAACCCCGCCTCCTGTGATTCCGCAGCAGCCAACAGAGCAAAAGAAGGTTCCAGCAACAAGGTTGAAACTTGGGCGGGGTTGTACATAAACGCGGCGATTACATCGGCTCGGGCTTCGGCTCGGTGGGCGGAGTGTTGCTGTTCGCTATCGCCACCGGCTTCTGGGTCTGGCTCGCGCCGTTCGGGGTTATGACCCAGATGGCCGTGCTATTCCACACGGCTTTTGGACTCGTGAGTCTCGTTCCCTATGCGATCTGGCAGACAAGCCACTGGCTTACGACGCGCAAAGCTCCGCGACAGGTTCGAAAAATCAGCGGGTACTTAGGATTCTGGCTGCTATTAATCAGTATTGTGGCCGGGGTCGTGATTACCTGGGAGGCAGGGTTTGAAACCTTTGTGAGTCATGGATGGGCGAGAGTCCATCTATGGGCCGGTGTGCTTGCTCTGCCGTTTTTGGTCTATCACGCTCTCCCGCGTAATGCGAGCGAGAATCAATCCGGGCCGCGCGCTTTGCTTTTCCCCTTTGACTATGAGCCCGCCCGAAGGCGCATGTGGGCACGGGCTTTGGGGACGGCCGTCGGCATTTGTGCCCTGCTTGTGGTCAGTGCGGAACTTTATCGGGCGCGTTCCATTTCCTCCTATCTTCCCCCCGCAGTCTGGAAGCCCTCGGGAGGAGCAAATCCCTTTTCTCCCAGCAACTCGAATACGGCAACCAGCGCCCCGGCCCCGCCGGAGGCTATCGGCAACTCGCAGTCGTGCGGCACTTCGGGATGTCACACCGCGATATACGATGAATGGCGAGTGAGCGCGCATCGCTGGTCCGAAGAGGACCAGTTTTTTCAGGCCGTGCGCACAGCGACAACCGAAGCCCAGGGAATCGAGTCCACCAGGAAATGCGGTGGCTGCCATGCGCCGGCCTCGATGCTCTCCGGGTACAACGATCCCCGGCTGGGCAAGGACGTCCCGGGTTATCACGAAGGCGACTCGTGCATTGTCTGCCATGCCGTGCGACATGTGGATGAGCGCGGGATTGGAAGCTATGTACTCGGGATCCCGAAGTCTTATCTCTACGAATACAGCGACCTGCGCGCGGCAATCTTCATCAACCATTTTCTCATTCGTGCTTACCCCACTCAGCATGATCGCGATTATGATCTCACGATCGCCCGGCAACCCGAATCCTGTGCACCGTGTCACAAGGAATTCGACAAGGTCGAGGGCTACCCCGGCCTTCTCGAAGTGGAAACGCAGTACGAGGACTGGAAACGCAACGAATGGAACACAAATCCGGATACCGCTGATCGATTACGCTGTCAGCAGTGCCACATGTACCTGCAAACAGCCGCGGGCGAGAAAGGAGACCCTTATGACCTGAGGATTGGCCTCGGGCGGAAATATCACAGCCACCGTTTTGCCGCTGCTAATCAATACATGCCTCTGGCGCTGGCTCTGTCGGGTGCTCCGCTGCAGGTTCGTGATGTCGAGCAATGGCTCCGTGGTGATCGCTTGGTCCCCGAAATCCAGCAAGTCTGGCCACGCGGCCCGATTGTCCCTCTCGAGATCAAAGCGCCCGCCAGGGCACAACCGGGTGAATGGATTAACTTACAGGCGCTGTTGACCAATAAAAAAGCCGGGCACTCCTTTCCCACGGGGCCGCTCAACGTAGTGCGAGTCTGGATTGAACTGGAGGTACGCGACCAAAAGGGAAGGGTCGTTTTCCACTCGGGAGACATTGATGCGAAGAACCACGTCGAGCCCGGCTCTTACGTCCTTCGACCCATAGCCATCACCGAGGAGGGCCAGGTGATTATGACGCCGGACATTTGGCACCCCAAGGGTCCCATTTACCGCCCCGCCATCGCTCCCGGGAAAACAGAAGCTTTTGACTATCGTTTCAGAATCCCACAAGGGGTCGTTGGGCCTCTCGTTGTCTCTGGGCGCCTGCGGTACCGCAAAGCCAATCAGTTTTTTATGGATGCCGTCTATCCACACCGGCACCGCGAAGCTCCGGTCACTGATCTATCGAACGCTTCCACTCACATTGCGATCGCTCACGGAGCGACCATGCATGGCCGCCATGCCCTCCGGGCAAACGTCGGGCCCCCATCGGCTGAAAAAACTGGAACAAAGCGGGGAATCAGTCATCTCTATAGATAGAACCCGGCACTAGGGGACGAGAACTCGAGAGCGAGGGTTCCATGAGCGCAAAAAAGACATACAGAGCTTATTGGTATAAAAGCGAAATCCAATGGGAGGCAAGCCGGCGCGGAAAGCTCTGCTCCGCTGGGAAGCCGGAACTGGAAATCTCAAGCCCTCCGGAGTTCAAGGGAGAAGCCGGCATCTGGACGCCTGAGGACCTCTTTGTAGCTTCGGTGAATGCCTGTACGATGATGACGTTTTTAGCGTATGCACATCACAAGAACCTGGCTCTCATGGGTTATGAAAGCGAGGCGGAAGGTCTCTTGGAATACGTGGATGGCAAATACCGGTTCACGAAAGTCGTCCTCCGCCCGCACATTGAGGTCGAGTCCGAAGACGCTGTTCAGCAGGCTCGGCAGATTCTGGAAGATGCCCACAAAGGTTGCTTCGTCACAAACTCAACCACCGCTCAAGTCGAGCTGTTTCCGCTGATCCGCATCTCTCCCGCACAATCGGGCCAAAGCGCCATGCCCTGACCGCAAGGCAAAACCGGCGCACCTTAAGGCCCGGACCTCGGGAGAAGACCACAGGTTTTCCTCCGTGAAAGCGATGTTACCTACCCTTATCGCCGGGCGGCTGAAATTCTCAGAACTCACCCGCCAGGCTTTCAGCCACTTTCATACCTTCAGGAAAATCCTCTGCCGGTAGAGGAAATAGAGGAAGAGCCACTGCGTCATGAGCACACTGACTGCCCAGAAAAGTGGCTGGACAGCGCCCAAGTGGTTGATGAATCCGTGAACGAAAATCGTGGTGATTGTTCCAAAATCGAACAAGTGCGACGCCAGGTAGATGGTGATAGCGTTCACACCAATGACTGTGAAAAAGAACGCCCAACGCCTGTAGCCCTTCACGTCGATGATCCAGTAGAAGAGGGCCAGCAACAGCAGGCTCCAGCCCCCCGCGAAGAGCACAAACGAACTGGTCCAGACGTTCTTGATGAACGGGAAGTTGAAGCTCCAGAGATAGCCAATCCCCAGGCTGACGACGCCCGCCAGCACCAGACCCAGCGTTTTCTGATCGGGAGTGCGCCTGGTGCGCAACCACTGGCCCGCCAGCACACCCAGGAGCGTGGTCGCAATCGCAGGGAAAGTAGATAGGATTCCTTCGTTATCCCCCTGTGCGAAGCAACAGTATGGCCGTGGCAGCAGATGCCGGTCGATAAAGCTTGCCAGGTTTCCGTCCGGCGTGATCACGCCGGCGCCGACGCCCGGCACAGGAACCAGCTTCATAACCAGCCAGTAGGTCAACAGAATGCCGACAAAAAACGCCACCTGCCCGCGCACCTTCGTGTTCATAACGATGAGAGCCGAAAAGAAGTAGCAGAGCGCGATCCGTTGCAGTACTCCGGCAATGCGCAGATTGTGAAAGTTGAAATCGAGCAACCCGTTGTAAACCAGTCCGAGTACAAAGAGCACTGCGAGGCGACGAATAACGCGGCGGTAAACCTGACCGCGTTGGGACCCCTCTTCAAGGTGTCTCGACAGCGAAAAGGGAAGCACGAGCCCGACCACAAATAGAAAAAGAGGAAAAATCAGGTCGTAGAAATGAAATCCCGCCCACGAAACGTGCTGGAACTCCACGTTGAGCAGGTCAGTTGTCGGCCCGGGACTCATCTTGTGAAGAGCGTGGATGATTTCTTCTCCGCCCGTGATCCAGAACATGTCGAATCCACGCAGTGCGTCGATGGAAGCAACACGTTTACTGAGAAAGGAACCTCGATCTTTCTGCTGAGGAGTAACCGGGGAAGCGGAAGGGATCCCTCCAGCATTGAGAACAGCGGACATGGGGAATGCCTCCTCAAAAGTTTTCTATGAACGATTTATCGGTACGTTCTCCGTGATAACAGTGCTTCGGCGCCAACGAACCGAACCAAGTTTGAAGTGCCGCTCCGGGACTTGGTCATATCAGTCTGTGCACGTCCGTTCAACAACAGCGCGCGGTTATGCGAAGTAAAAGCACACTCTTCTTATTTCCCGATGGCCGCTGGATTCCTCCGCTCGCACGTTCACGTCCGGCATTGCAGCGGCGGATAGGCCGACATTCATAAATGTCGAACGCGTCCAATTGTACGCCAAGCCTGCTGTTGCGCCCAAAGCAATGAAAACCAGGGTCATTTCAAGCCTGTTAGAAATTCATCTCAAAGAATTTCGTTACTGTGTTCCTTCAATTGCCGGCCTTCCGGCGACTAGATAATATACACTCCAATACCTCCAGCCGAGTACAATTTCTGTGAGCAGTCGCCGTAAATCCAGCACTGTGAGCAATCCCCGAAATTGTTTGCCACCCGTTCTCGGGGAAATTTCACAAGTGCCAAGGCATCACGGACTGTTTCAGGGATCGGGCCCCGCATTGGCAAGGCAAGTTGCTCGACCATGTCAAGGCCAGCAGTGTTCCAATTCATCCAACTATTGCTCAGAAAAACTTTTGTGTCAGACGGCCCTGTATCTGTAACATTTCCGGCTCTGATAAAATCATGTCGTGGTGTTCTCTTGTTTCAGCAACGCGTAAAGAGGGCCTGTGTTTCAGCAATGCGAAGCGCTGCAGCATCTGCTCCTGTAGAGTCCGAAAAAGGATATTTCGGCCCGGGGAAGCCTCAATGAAGTTGTTCAGGTGAGGATTAGTCCGTCAGACAGAATGGCTCGATTTAACGGAATAACCGCGAATTTGCCGCATCAGCCATTGGAGGACGGTGTGAAATCAGCGTGTGGGTCTTGTGTTGTCTTGAAAAGTGCACTGTTCCATGGCGTCTCGATCGAACGATTTGAGCGCCTATCCTGCATTTTTCGTCGTGGGCATTACCATAGGAACCAAATCTTGTTTTTTGAAGGCGGTGAAGCTCATCACCTGTTCGCGCTGAATTCAGGCCTGGTCAAAATGGTTAAGTCCCTTGAAAACGGGAAGGAACGCATAACACGCATTCTATTTCCCGGCGACCTTTTTGGGCTGGAAGCCCTGAGTGAATTAACCTACCCTCTGACTGCAGTTGTCCTTCGTGATTCTGAAATTTGTTCCGTACCGCGCAGCCAATTTCTTTCATACCTGCGAAGCAACCCGGATATCTCTCTTGATATGATCCGGTTCCTCATAAGCGAAATCTCCCAGGTGCGTACGCAGATGACAAATATGAGTTTCAAAGACGCGCGAACGCGTGTGGCAACGTTCCTGTTATCGCTGGTTCCTCCGGATGAGAAGACCTCCGCAAATTCTTATTCGTTGACTCTGCCTCTCACGAGCCAGGAGATCGCCGAAGTTCTGGAATTGTCACCCGAAACCGTCAGCAGGACATGGCAAACGTTGCGTAAAGATGGACTAATTGCGAAAAGAGGCCGCAGCTTGCTCATTCAGAATCTGAGCGCACTCGAAGAAGCTGCAAGGCACTGAGTCTTCGTCCGCTACAGGTTTTGTGGCGGAAATATTCGATTCCGACGTATTTCGCCTGCCATCCATCGGCCGCGGAGCCGCACTCTCCCCGGAACACTGACTAATTTCGCTTTGACAAACCTGTTAGACGCCCAACATAAAACAACTACACAGCAAGGGATTGACATTCGTCATCTCGTGGTTTGCCCCTTCTCATCGACGGTTAGTTTCTTCTGACAAAGCATAACAGTTCGTCGGTGTTCTTGGGGGTGGTGAGGGGAACTGGGCGGAATACTGCGGCCTTTCTCCCGGATTGCTGAAAGCAATTCAGAGGCAGGCGCCATGCGCGATCTGCCATGGCGTTGGCCTTGTTGTGGATCTGGACTGCATGACGCTGATCAAGAGCATCCTGGCAATCATTCCTTTTCTGATCCTTGAACTGGTATTCAGTGCCTTGAGCGGTGCTCCGGCACGATCTGAGACCATCGGGGTGCCTTCCTACCCCTCCATTATCTTTGTCGAGGCGCCCTTAGTTACCGCAGGCCGGTCGATGCTCCGTTTCCTGCGGGGCAGCCATCTTGCGCGTATCGAACCAGGAACTCAAGCCGCTTCAGCCGTCAATTTAACTCCGGGATTTTTCGCTGTCGCTGACCCACAGGTTTCATTTGACGCAACCAGGGTCCTTTTCGCAGCCCAGAAAGAACCGAATTCCACGTGGCAGATCTGGGAAATGAAAGCCGACGGCTCCGAAAAACACCAGATAACGCACTGCGCCACGGACTGCTTTCAACCCGCCTATCTCCCGCAACACCGGATAGTGTTTACGATGGCCGCCGGAAAAGGTGCACAAAAAACCACAGCCATCTATGTTTCTCAGGAAAGCGGCGCGGACGCACAGCCCATTACCTTTGGGCCGGGCGACTTCCAAGTTGAAACGGTGCTGCGAAACGGGCGCATCCTTGTCTCGGCGAATTTTCCGCTCATCAAAGCCGGCACGAGTAGCAATTCACGAGCACTTTACACTTTGCAGCCGGACGGCTCCGGGCTCAGCCTGTTTAGGGCAAACACTCAGCGAGATATAGTTCCAACGGGAGCAACGGAGTTGGAAGACGACACGGTCCTGTTTGTGAAACGACATGAGCTTGCAGGACGCAGCACGGACGGGCAGCTTGCTTGGATTCGTCCCGGCGCCTTACACAACTCCGTCATCACGCCGCCGAACTCAGTCTATTGGTCAGCCCACCTTCTCGACGGGAATCGGCTGGTTGCAGCGAAAGCGGATTCCGCCCCAGGCGTAGCGACAGGAAAATCCGGATTGTATGTTTTCAATCTTGACACCAAGAGCATTGAGAAAACACTCTACCGGAATCCGGAATATTCGAGTGTCCAAGCTGTGCCAGTGGAACCTCACCCTGTACCTCTGTACTATTGGAGTATTCTCCACCCCGATCGGAATTATGGACGCATGGTCTGTCTCAACTCTTACCTTTCAGCCGATGCGCCCACCGGCCGCCTCCCAGGTCACATTGCGCGGGTACGAATCATCGCTCTCCAGCCGGACCACGCCACGGAGCGGGTTCTAGGAGAAGCCCCTGTAGAGAGTGATGGCTCGTTTTATATCAAAGTTCCAGCGGACCACCCTGTGCGGTTTGAATTGCTAAATCCGGGTGGCACAGTTATCCACGCCCAAAGGAGCTGGATTTGGGCGCGCCCAGGTGAGGACGTGCCCTGCCTGGGCTGCCACGAAAGCAAAGTGCTGGTGCCGACGGACCGCTGGCCTCTCGCGTTGAAGCGTCAGGCCGGCCCAGTACCTGTCGGGATCGCCGCAACGACACAGTCCGCCGTTCACTGAGGAGCCTATGCGAATTTCGCGACGACGATTTGTGACTTTTGCTGCCGCCGCCGGATCGTTATGGACGGCCCGCAGGTTTCTCGGAGACGGCCCTGCACGCGGTGCTTCCGATACCTTGGCTATACCTCAATTCATCGACGTCACTGCGAAGTCGGGGATTAACTTTCGACACTCTTTTGGAGAAAAGGAATTAAGCTCGATCCTGGAAGGCACCGGTTCGGGTTGCGCCTGGCTCGATTACAACAACGATGGGCTTCTTGATCTTTACGTCGTGAATGGCCGTTATGTTGAGGGTCTCACGAACCATTCTGCGCCGGACGGCGTGGATGCCACAAACCATTTGTATCGTAACAACGGCGATGGAACCTTCACTGACGTGACCGCAGAAGCGGGAGTGGGAGGCAAAGGGCTCGGGATCGGCGTAACTGTTGGGGACTTCGACAACGATGGCTACGAAGACATTTACGTTACCAATTACAATTCCGCCATTCTCTATCACAACAATGGGAACGGAACTTTTACAGACGTCACAGCGGATGCAGGAGTTGAGAATCCGTACTTCGGGACCGGCGCTGCGTTTCTGGACTATGACCGCGATGGGCGGCTCGACCTGTTTGTAGGCAATTACCTGAGATACGTTCCCAGTTACCGCCAATTCTACCCGGGTGATCACTACCCGGGACCCCTGGATTATGACCCTGAATTCAACCGACTTTTTCATAACAATGGAAACGGAACTTTTACGGATGTTTCCAAAGAATCGGGAATCGCCCTCCATCCCGGCCGGGCGATGGGCGTCACCGTCGGTGACTACGACAACGATGGCTGGCCGGACATTTACGTTGCGAACGACACGATGCCGAGCTTCCTTTATCACAACAATCACGATGGGACTTTCTCAAACGTTGCCGTGAACGTCAACGTGGCCTATGGACAGAACGGCGAAGCGACCACCGCGATGGGGCCCATTTTCGGAGATCTGGACAACGACGGCTGGCAGGACCTTTTTGTTTCTGACGCTCGTTTTCACCGTCTGTTTCACAATCCCGGCAAGGCGGGCGGCTTTTTCATGGATGTGACAAGTGACGCCGGCGTCGGTGAGGTATCCGGACAATACGTTGGCTGGGGAGACGGCATCTTGGATTTTGATAACGATGGTTGGAAGGACATCTTCATCGTCAACGGCGGACTGACCTGGCTGATCCCGATGGAAAGCGCGCTGCTTCGAAACAACGGAAACAACACTTTTTCGGATGTATCCACGAGGGCGGGAAGCTTCTTTGAACAGAGACACGTCAGCCGCTGTGTGTGCTTCGGAGATTATGACAATGATGGCTATATTGATGCCTTTGTAAGCACTCTCGGCGGAAACGGTATTTTACTGCATAACACGCCTCCGGCGGGAAAACGCAATCATTGGCTGACGGTGAAACTTGTTGGGACGCGGAGCAATCGCGACGGCTACGGAGCAAGTGTCGAAGCCACGGCAGGCGGTCTGCATCAGTATGTCCAGGCCGTTTCTGAATCCGGGTACCTTTCACAGAACGATCCGCGACCCCACTTTGGACTGGGACAAAACACTGAAGTTGACCGGCTGGTCGTACGCTGGCCAAGCGGGACTGTACAGACGCTGGAGCGTATTAAAGCCGATCAGATTTTGACCATCAAGGAACCTGAAGCTTAGATGCCGGTGGCGGCAAACAGGTGCAAAACATGAGCATCGATTCCAGGATGGCGGCGGTCAGAACAAATCGAGGGCACTCGTACTTTTTGGCGAGCTTAATGGTTTTTCTTGCGCTTGTGGCCGGCTCAGCACTGCGCGCCGCTTCTGAAGAGTCCCTGAAGATTTCACAGGACCCCGGCGACGCCGTCCCCCGTTATCTTAATCCCACTGCCCTGAAGCTCTCTCCGGATGGCAGGCAGCTTTTCGTGGTTTGTGAAGCCAGCAACCTTGTACTCGTGGTAGATACACGCACTCGGCGCGTGGTCGGGCAGGTGAGTGTCGGGAACAGACCCGAAGGGATTGCCATTTCTCCGGACGGGAAAACCCTTTATGTCTCCAACGAATGGAGCGACACCGTTACCAAGATTGATGCGAGTTCTTTTGATGTCCTTGGGATCCTCAAAACGGGATGGGGTCCGGTGGGGGTTACAACCGATCGCACGGGGAAATTCCTGTACACAGCCAATACTCTGGGCGACAACATATCAGTGATTGATCTGACGACAGGTGAAGAAATCAAGCGCCTCGAGGCCGGACACTTCCCTGAGTACGTTGCCCTCTCCCGGAACGGAAAGTGGATTTACGTTTCGAACCTTCTGTCACGAGTTGCGCCGCCGGATGGGCCTCCGGTGTCCCAACTGACCGTCATCGACACAGAACGTCAGATTGTTTCTAAAAGAATCTCAATTCCCGGCGCCATCCAGCTTCGGTACATTACCCAGGTTTCAGCCAACGAAGGCGGATACCTGCTGGTTCCATTTCAGCAGCCGCACAACCTGATTCCGTTGGTCCAAATTCAGCAAGGATGGTATCTGACCAACGGGATGGCGATCATTCGCCCATCGTCCTCCGGTCCGCAGCAAGCCACAGTGATGGAACTCCTCCTTGACGATATTGACCGCTACTACGCGGACGGCTTTGGTTCCGCCTCGACGCCGGATGGGCGCTACGCCCTGGTCACCGCATCCGGGGCCAACACTGTTTCCATCATCGACATTTCCCGGCTTAATCGCCTGCTGAACAAGGTGCCAGCGTGTGATCCTCTGGCTCTGGCGCATCGTCTCGATTCCGCGCGGCAGGTTGTGGTCAAGAGGATTGAGACCGGTCGCAATCCCACGGATGTTGTTGTCTCACCTGACGACAAATACGCCTATATCGCAAACCGCACGGGTGATACCGTCACTGTCATCGATCTGCAGCATCTAAACGTTTCCACAACGATAGATCTGGGCGGACCGAGAGTGATTACACCTGTGCGCCGTGGTGAACAACTGTTCTTTGACGCCAGATTCTGCTACCAGGGACAGCTTGCCTGCGCCAGTTGCCATCCCCACGAAGGCTTTGAAGACGGCCTGGCATGGAGCCTGGAAACTCCGGAACTCGGTCGCGATGTCGTGGAAAACCGCACGCTTTTGGATATTTCTGAAACCTCCCCTTTTAAGTGGAATGGCTTGAATCCTGATCTTGCGACGCAGGATGGGCCGCGGACTGCGATGTATATTTTCCGCTCTCAGGGATTCAGCCCTGACCAGGTCAGGGACCTTGTGGCCTACATCCAGTCCCTGAAACTCCCTCCTAATCCCCATTTGAACAAGGATGGGCAGTTAACAGAAGCACAGGAACGCGGCCGTGCGGTCTTCTTCCGGACGACAACCAATGATGGGGCCATCATTCCTGAACACGATCGTTGTTATTATTGCCACGCTCCGGCCACTCATTACACCTCACGTGTTCGGATGGATGTCGGAACCTCGACTCCATTCGACACCGTTAAGGAATTCGACATTCCTCAACTTGAGGGCGCCTACATGAGGGCGCCTTATCTTCACAATGGCGAGGCACTGACTCTGGAAGAAATCTGGACAAAATTCAATCCGGACGACAAACACGGAATCACTTCCGACATGAACAAAGTGCAATTGAACGACTTGATCGAGTTCTTGAAGACGTTGTGAGAGAGATCAGAAATATCGGCGGACATGCCGGAAAGGCAATCGTTGGAGGGTGGGATGAGTAATTTGCAGCGTGTGTTGTTGGTTACGGCCAAAGTCGTTCTGGCCGCTGCCAGTCTGGCAGCCCAAACACCTCCGCTTTATACAAAATGGATCAACTACACGGTGGCAAGCGGTTTCCCCGAAGGTGAAGTATATTCCGTGGCTGTGGCGGGCAACCGCGTATGGGCGGGCACGTCAAACGGACTCGTATTGATTCAAAACGGGAAAGTCGAAAGAGTTTTTACTACCGCTGATGGGCTCGCCGGCCGTGCAGTGATGTCCGTTGCAGTCGATCAGCAGACCGGCGACGTCTGGGCCGCAACCTTTGGGGGCTTGAGCCGGTACTCCGCGGGCCAGTTTAAGAACTACACAAACCTGACAAGTGGCCTCGCGAACGACCTGGTTTATAGCGTGGCAATCCAGGGCAAATACGTTTGGGCCGCAACCGCCGCCGGTGTCAGTCGGCTGAATACCGACACGGGGGACTGGACCATTTTCAATGAACAAAATTCGCCCTTTGATGAGCCTTGGGCCTATTCCATCGCCTTGAGCAAAGACAAGGCGTACTTAGGCCTTTGGGGCGGAGGGGTTCTGGTGTATGACCTTGAGCGCCATTACTGGAGGTCCTACACGGACCCGGATGGCTCAATGGAAATTGTTCTCTATCGCAACCAGGGGCTCATCCACATGATCGTCAGCAGCATAGCATACAACCCTGACACAAAGATGTTCTGGGCCGGCACCTATTTCGGACTCAGCGGGTACGATGGGCGGAACTGGCATAATTATCTCACCAAAGACAGCGGACTCGCCTCGGACTTTATCAACGCAGTGCAGTCGCGTGGCGATGAAGTGTGGGCTTGCACGCAGAAAGGGCTGAGCGAACTCGATTATAAGACAAACACATGGGTTACTTACCGGCCGGCGAACTGGCAAGCTCTTGATTCTGGAAAGACAGACAAGGCAGGGCCCGGAGAGATCATCATCACTCGACCGGACGGAAAGAAAGACAGGATTGAGACACCTACTTCGTTTCCGCACAACTACATTCTGAATATGGCATTTCAGGGGAAGGATATCTGGGTTGCTACGGCCGGCGGTCTGAGTCACGGCATCCACCCGTCAGAAAAGGAGGCACGACACCATGAATCCGCTTCAAACCGACACTGAGACCATTACCAGAAAGGAGGAACACAAACCCGTTGCAAAGAAGGCCATCAGCGCGCCACAGGTCTTGAATGAGGCGTATTGCTATGAGCGTCCTTCCTCATTTTCACGTGGCCTGCGCCTCGACATCAAAGGTGTAACCATCCTTTTGATCTCCGGAACCGCCAGCGTAGATGAGCACGGTCGAAGCATCCACGTCGGAGATTTCAGGGCACAGACCTGGCGTGCTTATGAGAATATCACCGCTTTGCTGGAGTCTGAGGGTGCATCCTGGAAAGACGTTGTCCGCACCACCTGCTACCTGCGAGATATCGAGCGCGACTACGCAGCATTCAACGAGATCCGCACGGCATTTTTCAAGCAGCAGGGACTCGATCCACTCCCGGCCTCCACCGGAATTCAGGCGATTTTGTGCCGGCCCGACCTGCTCATTGAAATGGAAGCAATGGCCATTTTTGAGACCGATCGAAAGTGACGCTGGGGCCGGCGGCCATACGTTCATCGCTGATTGCCGCACGACCCAGGGAAGGCTCACATGAATATTGCCGGACTAGTCAGTTTGTCTGATCTACCACGGACCTGTCCGCTCCTGTGCCGAAACAACCATCCGGAATACGGGGAAGCAAGAACACGCGTGGTTGAAGTCCGCGGAGTGCGCTTTGGCGATGGACGCCCGGTCGTGATTGGAGGCCCCTGTGCCGTCGAGAGCTGCGACCAGACGCTCAACGTTGCCCGCGCGGTCCAGCGCGCCGGCGCCGACATGTTGCGAGGCGGCGCCTATAAGCCGCGGACCTCGCCGCATGATTTTCAGGGCTTGGGCCTCGAGGGGCTTGCAATCCTGAGCGCCGCGCGTGAAGAAACCGGCTTGCCTGTTGTCACAGAAGCAATGGACCCGCGGCTTGTGGAACAGGTAGCGGAATTTGCGGACATGATCCAGATCGGTTCGCGCAACATGCAGAATTACCCCCTGCTTGCTGAGGTGGGCCGGGCCGGCAAGCCCGTCCTCCTGAAAAGGGGAATGTCTGCAAGCCTGGTTGAATGGCTCGGTGCGGCGGAGTACATCGCCAAGCAAGGAAACCTGGACATCGTTCTATGCGAAAGAGGCATCAAGGCGTTCGCGGCCGGTGAGTACTCACGGTATGTACTTGACTTGAACGTTGTTCCGGCAGTGCGGGCCTATACATTCCTGCCCGTGATTGTGGATCCGAGCCATGCCACAGGCGTCGCTGCCCTTGTTGAGCCCGCCAGCCGTGCGGCCCTGGAATTCGGCAGTCAGGGATTGATTATCGAGGTTGCAGACCCGACCGCGGCGCGGCCGAGATGTGATGCCGCGCAGGCTATCGATCCCGACACCCTGGCCCGCATCGTCCAGTTTGCGCACCGTCATATTGGGACGGCGCTGGAAAGAGTTGCGTAGGCGATTGTCACTGTCCAGCGTTCAAGTCTTCGAATGAGGGAGTTGTAATGATGCGATATGGACTTACGATTTGCTTTTTGTTTTGCCTCCTGTTGGCCGCCGCGTGGCAACAACCAAGTTTCTCCCAGGATTCCGGGCAAACGTCGCGGGGAGATATGCGTTATGCCAATATGCCTGAGCAAGCGGTTCCTTTTGGACATTTTCGCAAGCCGTATCAGGAATGGTACGTTGAGCCGAACACTCTCGAGTATGACGGTGCGGCGCGCAGCGTCCCGGATCCTGCTCTGAAGGGCTTGAAGACGGTGAACATTGGTTTTCTTGGACCGCTGGACAAATATAATCCCGAATCACCCTATGGCATTGCCATGCTGCACGGTGCACAGATGGCCATCGACGATGCGAACGCCCACGGCGGGTATCATGGAATACCGTTCGCGTTAAAGATCCATGATGATCTGCCTCTTTGGGGAGCATCGTCCATGGACATCGTGCAGATGCGCTACAACGAGCATGTGTGGGCCATGCTGGGTTCGGTTGATGGTGCTTCCACTCATATCGCCCTGCGTGCCACGCTCAAGATTGAAGTTCCGATCATGGATACCGCCACAACGGACCCAACTGTGACGGAGACACGGATCCAATGGCTCCTGCATAACTTTCCGGACGATCGTCAACAAGGATATGCGCTGGCTGATTATATCTTCAACCAGCTCAAACTCCGGCACGTGGGCGTTTTGCGTGAAAATGGGCGCTACGGCCGCAGGGGCGATGAGGAGTTTATTAATTTCGCCCGCCGCATGGGATTTCAGCCTACCGTAGTGGTAAAGTACGCCCCAGAGGCCAAAGATTTTTCCGAACAATTACGCACATTGAACCGGCTGGGGATCGATGGTCTGGTGATCTGGGGTAATGCAACTCAAGCCGGATTGATACTAAAACAAATGCGCGCCCTGGGCATGAAACAACCTGTTTTTGGCAGCAGCCGGGTCGCCTACCCTGAAGTAATAAAAATTGCCGGTGCGTCCGCCGAAGGGTTGCGAACCATTTCCGCCATCGACCCCACGCGAAAAGACCCGAAGTGGCTGGAGTTCAAGCAGCGGTATGAAGCGCGGTTTCATGTTGAGCCTGATGCGTACGCTTCCTACGCCTATGACGGCATGACCATGCTGATCGGTGCCATTCGGAAGGCCGGGCTTAATCGCGGCCGTATTATGGACGCGTTGCGCGACTATGAAATGAAGTGGTACCAGGGGGTCAGTGGCAGTGCTTTCTTCGATTACACACTTAACAACATTGCGCCTGTCACATTCTGCGAAGTCAAAGACGGGCGCTTCATTTACTGGCCTGAGCACAGGACTGACTGGAAGGATGGCAACCCCATTGCTTCCATTCGCTAAGCAGGAGTGAGAGCCTTTCCAGAAGACGTTTGATGCGAAAATGCGAGAACCCTTTACCAACACGAGAGGATTCCTGTGCTGCGTTGTGATCATCGGTGCGCTGGTGAGTGCGGGGGTGGCTCGCGCACAGGACCACGGCTCTCGCGTTCCCTATGCTTCAATCGGATCAAAAGGTGTGAGCTACGCAGGGCCGGGAAGAGAGGCGTCATACGACCTTGTTGGATCAACTATCCGCATTGGGGTTATTGCCCCGATGCACGGCCCTCAGAAAGCCGACGGCGAGTCGATTGTTCGAGCAGCGCAGATGGCCCTTGATGACGAATCAAAACAGCCTTTACCCGGAAGCCTCCGCCTCACTCTCGCTGTCGGCGACGAAAGCGGGCCGGCCTGGGGCCGTGTTACGGATGCCGTCCTCCATCTTGTTTTTGATGACCACGCTGTCGCCCTCATCACTTCTGCAAACGGTGCCACGGCGCACTTGAGCGAACAGGTTGCCAACAAGATCGGTATTCCCGTTCTGACCCTCTCGACGGACTCTACGACTACCCAGCTCAATTTACCCTGGATTTTTCGCTTGGGCCCAAGCGACACCCAACAGGCGGTGGCGATGGCCCGTGATATTTACCACGTACGCGGTTTCCGGCACGTCCTGCTGGTCACGGAGCGAGACCATGATGGGCGCACCGGTGGCCATGAGTTCATTGAGGCCGCACGCCGACTTGGCGTTCCGGATCCGGCATCTTTGATCATCAATCCGTTGCAGCCGGATACGGTCTCCCTGTTGAACGTCGTCAGAACTCAACCGCCTCAAGCGATCTTGCTTTGGACAACCCCGGAAAACGCGCGCAAGCTGCTCGAGTCAATTCGGAGAATTGGGGCCCATATCCCTGTTTGTCTTCCACAGGAGGCAGCTCAAGAAGGTTCGGGCCTGAAGTTCAACCGAGAGGATTCGGATGGCGGTGAGAATGCCTCAGGCATGGGAATTTACACAGTAGCCGGCGTCACAGATGGAGCTTCTGCTTACGAATGTTTTGCACAGCGGTACCAGGCGGAAACCGGAGCCTTGCCCGGCCCGGTCGCGGCAGAAGCCTACGACGCGGTGCGGCTCATCGCCCGGGCCGTCCGCACCGCCGGCCCTAACCGCGCCCGAGTTCGCGACTGCCTCTCAAGCGTGCGGGACTTTCCGGGAACGTCCGGAGTTATCCGCTTTGATGGCGAGGGGAATAACACTACGGCGACTCGCCTGGTGCGGCTATATTGAACCGGGAAACATCCTCAGCTCTTGTTCACGAACAGTTGAGGCATGCTCCTGATCAGGAGAAAACGATGCCAGAACTGATGCGGTCTTCGGATCCCTACGACGTTATCATAGTTGGCTCAGGAGCCGGCGGCGGTATAGCCGCCTATAACCTTACGAAGGCTGGCGCCAAGTGCCTGATGCTTGAAGCCGGCGGATGGTACGACGCTGCGCGCGATTCCAAGTGGCTGGAATGGGAATATGATGCGCCGCACCATGGCGGGGGAAATTTCAAGAGCCCCGTCGATTACTTCACGGCCGTCGTAGGAGGCTGGCAGGTTCCCGGCGAGCCTTACATCAACGCGAGGGGAACCAACTGGATGTGGTTTCGCTCCCGCATGCTCGGCGGCCGCACCAATTCCTGGGGCCGGATTTCTCTGAGGAACGGCCCATACGACTTCAAACCTTACAGTCGGGACGGTAAGGGTTTTGACTGGCCGATAACCTACGAAGAGCTCGCGCCTTACTATGACAAGACTGAAGAACTGATTGGAGTGTTCGGATCGATTGAGGAAATTGAGAATCTCCCCAATGGCAAATTCCTTCCACCACCTGCCCCTCGCTGCTACGAACTTCTTGTTCAGCAGGCGTGCAACAGGCTCCACATACCGTGCATACCATCGCGCCTGGCGATCCTGACGCGTCCGTTGAATGGCCGGCCGGCATGTCATTACGTTTCGCAATGCGGCCGCTGCTGCCGTCTGGGTTCGAATTTTTCCTCTCCGGTGGTTCTGTTAACTCCGGCGCAATCCACTGGGAATCTCGAAATACGCACCGATGCGATGGTGCGTGAAGTCCTGACAGGGCCGGATGGCCTTGCCACCGGAGTTTCCTACATCGACAAGAAAACCCGAAAGGAAGTTCAAGTTCGCGGAAAAGTGGTTGTCCTCGCCGCCAGTTCATGCGAAACCGTCCGCCTGCTTCTGAATTCACGCAGCAGCCGGTTTCCTAACGGTCTGGCAAACTCAAGCGGACTCGTGGGCAAATACCTGATGGACACCGTGATGTCGGATGTCACCGGCTTCGTGCCGAAAATGATGGGCCTCCCTCCGCATAATGAGGACGGCGTGGGGGGCATGCATCTCTATATGCCCTGGTGGAACCTCGAAAAACAGAAGAAGAACGAGTTGCCGTTCTCGCGCGGCTACCACATCGAATTTGGCGGCGGGCGGCGTGGCATGCCCATGCCAGGCATTCTGAGCGGGACAGAAAAAATCTTGGGCGGGGGATACGGAGAGACATTGAAGCAGGACTGCCGGAGGCTCTACGGAGCATTTGTCCACTTCGCCGGGCGGGGAGAAATGATACCCAATGAAAACAGCTACTGTGAAATCGACGAAAATACCGTGGACCAATGGGGGATTCCGGTCCTGAAGTTTCACTTCAAGTGGGGTGAAGAGGAAATCCTTATGGCGCGCCACATGCAGGAGACCTTTCAGGAAATTGTGAAGACAATGGGGGGAGAAGTGATCGCGTCCGCTGGTCCCGAAGAACAGTGGGGAATCAGATCAGGAGGACAAGGAATTCATGAGGTTGGTGGCGCGCGTATGGGCGACAATCCGAAGACATCGGTCCTTAATTCTCACTGCCAGGTCTGGGACTGCCGGAACCTTTTTCTTGCTGACGGCGCGCCCTTCGTCAGTCTGGCAGACAAGAACCCGACACTGACAATTATGGCTCTCGCCTGGCGCACTTCTGAATACATCATTGATCAGGTAAAGAAAGGCAATCTTTAGGAGATCGGCCGGGATGATATTGCGGAGCAAGGGTAATGTTGCACCGGGAAACCGAATTCGAGGGAAAAGGGTGAGTCCGGAACTGTCGAAATAGTTGGAGGTTGCATTGGCGCCTTGTTGGGCACGAACAGAACCACCATACGACTGCCTTTGACAGAAGAATTCAGAATGGCGTCACAGACCCCGCGGAGTCCAGTTCAGCGGCCGGCGAGTCGACTGCAAGCGGACGTATCTGATCCGACCGGTCCAAAGGCGGCTTATAGTTCCGGCGCGTACAAACCGCTCTCACCGCCCCACAATAGGAGAAAGTATGAAAACCAAGGCGACTGATCGAAGCATTCGTTTCGAACGACGCGACATTCTCAGATTGATGACCGGCGTGCCGGCAACTCTGATCTCGGTAGGGCCATTCACACCGGTGGTAGCGAATGCCGCCTCCCAACAGCCCGCGCACAAAGACGGCCAGGCGGCTTATCAACCCAAGGTATTCAATCCGCACGAATGGAGAACGCTGCGCATTCTTACAGATCTCATCATACCGGCAGACCAACGCTCTGGCAGTGCCAACCAGGCCGGGGTCCCGGAGTTTATAGATGATTGGCTGAATATTAAGGGCGGAAACCTGTTGGATGAAATCCGCGGTGGGTTGACCTGGCTTGATATGGAGAGCAACCGAATGTTTCAATACGATTTTGCGGACTGTCCAGCAGCAGAGCAAAAGCAGATTCTTGACCGCATCGCATATCCTGCAAAAGCATCTCCTGAAGACCTTGGCGCGGTTTCTTTTTTCAACAAACTTCGTGACCTTGTTGTAAGCGGGTTCTTCACAAGCCAGATAGGCGTCAGGGATTTACCATATCTCGGTAACGAACCGCTGGAAGAATGGAAGGGCTGTCCCGCCCAAGTGTTGTCCAAACTGGGGATTGATAACGGCCAGGCGAAAGGTTGACTGTTTGAGGGGATCAGAGTCCTGATGCAGCGGCTCTGGTGCGTCCCACCCGTCAGGTTGGAACAAACCAAACCGCCATTCCGTGGCTCGAGCAGAACGCAATCACAAGCCTCCTCGTGCGGAGGCAGAGCGAATAACCTCACACGTCAGTTGATAGAACCGCTTGTGATTCGCCCCCCAGCCGAACCAATCGAGTTCGGCCGCCATCCTTTGAAAGCTGTCGCTGGGAAACTCCAGCGCGACCCGCTGGATGGCTTCCCGTAAGACTATGTCCGTGTCCAGTCGCGGCGAACCCCGCGCGATATGCAGATCCAAAGTCTGACCTCACTACCTTATGGCGCAACAAGACAACTTTAAACCTCGACCTTATTAAGTGAAGGGTCTACTCAGCGTTACTATCACTCGGCTTCGCCGAGCAAGCGTTAGATTGATGGCTATTTGGCAAGGCCAGTGGCGGCTGAGGCGTTAGTTCTGATAGTCTCGCGGGGGAAATGGATACCACGATCGAACAGCCAGGATGTGCGCCCTGGTTTTATCTCTGTTGTAAAAACCCACGGTGGAATTGAGGCGGAAGAAATACACATCGCCCGGTCCGCTGGGGTGGAGCCCTACGATCCCATTCTCACCTCCGCCGGCTGCAATATCGCCGTGTCCGTCCAGAATCATGTAGATTTCTTCAGCCATATCGTGGTGGTGGGGGAAGTTGGTTCCGCCCGGAGCAAACTCCATCATGAACAAACTTGTTACAACAACGCCGCAATCAAGCTTGTCATTGCTGCCTTTTCTGTTCCCAAGTAGGAGCCTGTACAGCGTGGATGCAGGATGGCCTGTGTCCGTTTGCAGCCTGACGTCATTGGCATTAGCGATCTGGAGCCCTGGAGGCGCAGGCAAAGCAGTGCCCCGCGGAATCTTGAATCCCATAAGGACAAAACGGAGTGGGGAACTGGAAGGGTTGGCCATGCCATGGCGAACCTTCGGCGGGAGGTACATAAAGTCATCTTTCTTGACCGAAGTCCTCTGCCCGTTATAGTCGAGTGTTCCGTCGCCTGCAAGGACATAGTAAATCTGCTCCTCAGCGGGGTATGAAGTTTCCTTGCATTCCCCCATCGGATCAATCGTCACCTCTCCGTAGCGGGCGACGCTCCGCAGAATCGCAGGGGCTGCGTCCCCGACTCCGATCAGAGGTTTGTAATGGCAGCTCGACGTACTGATGTCCGTTGGCCTTTCCTGCGTGCGCTGGACGTTGCGGTGAATCCAGGTCGGATCGATTGTCCTCTGCGCCCGTAAGGCCCCCGGCGGGGCCAGCAGCAGGAATATAAACACGATTCGTTTCACTCTCCGGCCTCCAACAAAGCGTATGCCCTGTCCTCAACAAACACGTGGGCACAGGTTAGCATTCCGGTGTTCGATGAGAGCAGTGACTGGGCACTGGTTCAAACCCAGCCATCTTACCACCAAATTCCAAATTGCCCCGCCGGTGGAATCTGCGGGAGATTGCTGATAAGATGCGTGCCTCATGGGGAGGTCCATCATGCTTTCAAGACGTGGGTTCCTTCAGACCCCAATGGCGGGTGTGGTCGTCTTTCTCTGCAAGCAGCTTCGAGTTACGGCTGCTGACACAAACCGCTCTCCAAGACCTTTGCCATGGACACATTACGTCCGCATTTCAGGAAATCCCCTCAGGCTGGACCGTATTGATCAGATCATTAAGGAAGCGAAAGAAACACATGTCTTCGGCATCGAAACTGACAATGATATCGAAGGACGGTACGAGAGCTTTCTTGACCCCACGGAAAAATTGAAAGCGATCCAGGCCGTGGCAGAAAAGGCACATGCTGCCGGAAATTTCGCATTTGTGTATATCGCCGGCCTTGAATGCATCACAGCGAATGCCGCCGAAGTGAAACACTCACTCTATAAAGATCATCCCGACTGGGTGCAGAGGAAAATCACTGGAGAGCCGGCCTTGTTTGGAGGCGGCACTGCCTTTTGGATCAGGAAGGGCGATGAAGATGTCTGGGTAAGCCCCTATGCCCCCGAATGGCGCAAAATCTATATGGAGCACGTCCGCCAAATTGCAGCCACCGGTATCGACGGAATTTATGTAGACATCCCTTACTGGATGACTCACTTCACCGGTTGGGAAAAATCCTGGGTAAGCTTTGACAAGTTTACTGTGGCTGAGTTCAAAACCCGTTCTGGCCTCGACGCCATGAAGGACCTCAAGCTGGGCAACTTCTCAGATGCCAATTTTCGTCGCTGGGTGGATTTTCGAATCACAACCATCACCGAGTTCATGAAAGAGATTGCCCAGAATGTCAAATCTGCCAATCCCAATGCCGTGACGATTGCTGAAATCTACCCTGGGATTGAATTTGAGGCCGTGCGGGTTGGCTCTGATGTTTACGAACTCTACGGTGTAGTTGACGTGATTGCTCATGAGTATGAATGGAGCGGCGTAGGGAACGCCTCGAGAAAGACCCCTCTCGACTGGCTTCACTACATGATCGGCATGTACAGCTTTCGGGCTTTTGCGGGAGAAAAACCCACGTGGATGCTGAGTTACTCCTGGGACGGGGAAAAGGGCGTCAGCCCCGGCGAGGAAATGCAAAATCTGTTCTCCGCCCAACTTATGGCGGGAACCAATTGCTGGGACGTACAAGGGCACGTGATGTCCGGCTCAAATGATATTGCCATGCGGAAGGAGATTTTTGCGTGGATCGAACAGCATGAAACAAGGTTCTACAACACACGGACGCCTGTTTACCCGATCGGCGTTTACTTCTCGCCCCGCACCCGGGACTACTTCGCAGAAGACTTCCTGAATTCTTACTTCGGATTTATGGCGCTACTGATGCATTCCCATCGCGAGTTCCAGATTGTCACGCCAAAATCGCTCAAGGGCTTTCGGGGACCCGCTCTCGCTCTTCCGGACGCCCGCTGTGTGAGCGACACGGAGGTTGAGGCACTGACAGCATACGCGAGATCCGGGGGAAGCTTGATTGTTACGGGTCGTTCGGGGCAACTCGACCAAACAGGTCTGCAGCGCCCGGGAAATCCCTTGCGCCAGTTCCTTGAACTTCGAAACCCGACGTTGAAGTCCATCGGCGTTGCAAACCCGAAGCACGTTTACCTTCCGGATTGCCCCGGCGCCGCCTATTGGCAGGCTTTGAGCAAGGAGTTCAGTCCGGCGGCCTCCCGCGGTGATGCGACCGGACAGACGTTTCAATCACTCAGGCGCAATTTTGAAGCGAATGTTATCGGGCCCCTTCAGATTCATTCACCCGTGCGAATTAAAGCATCGCCCTTCGTCACGGCCCAGACGGCCCTCGTGGATCATAAGATTCACGTCTTCCTGGCTAACTTCAAGGGTCTGCAAGCGCGTAAAATCGCAACACAGATTCCCGAACGTAACGTCGAAATATCCTTCTTGTCGACCGGCCGAGAAAGAGCATTTATTCTGCCGTTCCTCGGGAAAATCCGTGAGCTTCCAACCGAACAGAGCGACGGCCAGTTACGCGTTGTAATTCCCCAAATAGAAAAAGGTGCGGTAGTCTGGCTGGATTAATCGTTTCTCCAGATACAAATGCACGCATCCCTCGAGGGACTACCTGGTGGTTTCTGACAGCACTGAGGCAGGACCAGCCTCAAAAAGTTTACGCTTACTTTCTATTGGTCAGTTCAAGCAGTACATTTGCTTGGAAGTCAGGCATTTAGCAATGCGAACGAAAGCCCATCTGGGCTTGCGTTTGATTTCATATCCGAAAAGATAAGAAAAAAGAGCTTGACAACGTAATGCATCGGCGTTACAACCGACCCCATAAAGACGTTACAAGATCCACGGTACATCAGGGATTCAAGGGTTGCGGACAAAACAGCTTTTCCGGGTTCAAGGTTTGTTTGGGATTGAACTTCAGCAGGAGGGAATGATGCCAGTAAACTCCACTTCCTCGGGTAGTCACGCTAATATTCGGGCGTCACATAGCAGATTCGCAAGCCCTGCTTCCCGTTTTGCGTTGGCGGCTTGCATGTTGGGGGCACTGATTGCGTATGCCATGCAGCCAAGTCCCGTCTGGGCACAGGGGACAGACACAGCTTTGCTGCGCGGGACGGTAAAAGATCCGACCGGAGCCGTCATTCCGCAGGCTACGGTAACCGCGACGGCGATAGCGACGCAGGTTCAAACCAGGACCCAGACGGACAGCGCCGGCCTTTACATCTTTAACTACCTCAAGCCGGGCACGTACAGCCTCAAAGTGGAAAAGAGCGGATTCAAGACGTGGCTTTTCCCTTCTCTGGAACTTCGCGTTGGAACCCAAACAGACCAGGACGTCACATTAGAGGTCGGGAGCACGCAGCAGACAGTTGAAGTCAAGGGCGCTGCACCGCTCCTGAATACCGTGAGCGCCGCGCTGGGCACAACCGTCAATGACCAATACATCCAAAGTTTACCTCTGCTGGATCGCAACATCGCTAATCTCTCATTCCTGGCGGGCGGGGTAACGCAGGTTTCAGGGGCCTCGGCGACCATGCTGGGCGGGACGGTCTTTGCATCGAATGGACAACGGTATGGCACAGCCGAATTCCGCCTGGATGGCGTGCTGGCAACGCGACCTGAAGGAGGCGAGGGTGGCAATACGGTTGTGGACTTTATGCCTTCAGTTGACGCCCTGCAGGAATTCAGGCTGCAGAACAACAACATGTCCGCCGAGTACGGAAATAACGGCGGGACCGTCGTTAACGTCGTCACGAAATCTGGGACAAACAATTTCCATGGGAGCGGTTACTGGTTCTTCCGCCGACCCGGTTTGGACGCGAATGACTTCTTTACGAACCAGGGTGGCGGCACAAAGGGTCAGTACGCGCACGATCAATACGGTGGATCCATCGGCGGGCCGATCAAACGGGACAAGACATTTTTCTTTTTTGATTACGAGCGGTTCCGCAATAACAGCCCTGTGATCGTTAACGAAACCGTTCCCACAGAACTTGAGAGGCAGGGAGACTTTTCCCAGACATTTAACAGCGACACCGGGAACCTTCAGCAAATTTACAATCCATTTCAGGTCTCCCCTACAGGCAACGGCGATTATGAGCGTCAGCCGTTTGCGGGAAACATTATTCCCTCAAGCATGTTTGACCCGATCGGCGCCAAGCTGGTCAACCTCTACCCGAAGCCTACAGATGCTGGAGTAGGACCTGCGCACCTTTTCAATTTCTCGGATAAGCTGATTGAAACAAATCCGTCGTGGCAGATGGACCTTCGAATTGATCAGAATTTCTCCGCTGCGAACCGCCTCACGGGGCGATTCAGTATGAGCCACTCTGAGGATAATGTTCCGGACGACTTCCTCAGCCCCGTTACTTCAAAAGCGATTACTCATGATGTTGCTCTGGAAGATACCTGGACCGTCAGCCCGACACTCCTTTGGGTTAACCGTGTGGGAGTGAACCGCGACAACTATCCTCTGATCACTCATGAAACCGTGGATCCCAGAAGCGTTGGCTTTCCGGATATCCTGCTTGACAACCCCTGGTACCACGAAGTGCATTTCCCAACAATCAGGGTGGACAACTACGCGACTCTCGCTTCGTACAACGGCTGCTGCACGGATACGGTAGAAGGTGACACGCAGTGGATGTTCGATTCCACCGCGACGAAAATTTACAGGAACCACAGCATCAAGTTCGGAGTCGAAGAGAGAATCTTCCTCAACAACTTTTTCCAGCCTGATAATACATCGGGTCTGTTTGAGTTTGGCCCGGACCCCACGATGCAGTTCGTATTCAGTCCTGACGGCTCTCAGGGGAACAGTGTTGCCGCTCTGTTGCTGGGTTTTCTCTTGCCAGGAGGTACCAACACGAATTTTCTGCGGCCTCACGTGGCCAACAAGTCTTCCGTTGGAGCTGCCTTTATCCAGGACGATTGGAAGGCCACATCACGTCTGACAGTATCTGCCGGCCTGCGCTGGGAATGGACCGTCCCGTATAGTGAACGGTACAACCACAACATGTTCAGTTGTTTTACCTGCCCTTCGGGAATTACCGTCCCGGGAGTGGGCCCGATTATCGGAACCACGATCCTCGCCGGGCCAAACAAGCGCCACGCGAATTCCTCCTTGTTTGACCTCGGGCCACGCCTGAGTTTCGCATATCGGTTAGGCAACAACACCGTCATTCACACGGGCGCTGGAATGTACCATGGCATGAGTTTCGCCACTAACTGGCAATACGGCGGGTTTGCCTGGCAGGCGGACGCAAACGCTACTCCCAGCCTTGACGGTGGAGTCACGCGATTCGCGACAATGGAAAATCCTTATCCTCTTGGATTCAATATGCCTCAACAGGGAAAATATGGCCCGCTGAGTCTTTGGGGATATGGCGACGAAAACCACGGAAGCGATACTTTCAGGACAGGCGAAATATACCAGTGGAATATCGGTATCCAGCACCAGTGGGGCAATATGATGCTCGAAGCGGATTACGTGGGAAACCGCAGCACACATTTGCCGTGGAACTACTCAACCGAAAACCGAAATTTCATCAATGCTGCCAACCGTGTTAAATATGGATCAGCAGGCTTGGCGCAGTTAGTACCGAATCCATTCCAGTACCTCTTCCAGGGTCCACAGGCTATTTTTGATGCGCCGGGTTCGATTTACAACAACGACACGATCCCTCAGATCAATCTTCTGCGGCCTTACCCGCAATTTGACGGCGTGTTCACAGGGTTCCCGCTGTTTGTTGCCAACAGCAGCTACCATGCATTCCAACTGCGCTTTGAAAAGCGCGCCGCGCACGGACTCGCCTTCGTGGGCAATTACACGTTCTCGAAATTTATCGACGATTCTGACGCAGGAGGAAATGCCTGGATCGGTGGTGGCGGTGGCGCCGGTCTTGGATTCATCGGCTCACCACAGGACTTCACAAACCTTGCTCTCGAAAAGAGCGTGAGCGCTAATGACACGCCGCAACGGTTGACGTTTGCTGTGATCTACGATCTACCGGTCGGCCGCGGGGAGCGCTTTGGAACACATATGAACAAGGTGCTCAACGGAGTCGTTGGCGGGTGGAAACTGACCCCATTCGTAACTTTCCAGAGTGGCCAACCGATTTCAGTCAATGATTCAAACCAGCTATTGGCTGATGGCAACCAGCGGCCCAACCTGATCGGCAAGCCTTGCAGCGGGGCCAGCCTCGATGCGATTGCCAATGGAACTGCGAATTATTTTAATACTGACGCTTTCTCGCATCCGGACGATCAGATGCCGGGCACTGCACCACGCTACCTGTCGAACTGTCGCGTGCAAGGAATCTACAACCTCGACTTGTCAATTGCCAAGCAGTTCCATATCAAAGAGAACATGTTCCTTGAAGTCAGGGGTGATTTCTTCAACGCTCTAAATACGCCTCGATTCGGAGCCCCACGGGCTAATACGGCTGACGGAACAGGTTTTGGTGCGGACGGCTTCGGGGCGATCTCTTATCAGGAAAACCAACCCAGACATGGGCAAATCGGCATTCACTTCGTGTTCTGAACTGTGCGGGCCTGGCCGGTTAACTGGCCAGGCCGCATTTTCCTCACGCAGACGGGTTTGTAACTATTGCGTAGCTGACGACAAATTGTGCTAAACGGTTATGACCGTTTATCAATTCCCGTAATCATAAGTTGTCCAGGGATCCGGGATGGGAAGACAGCGAATCACTCGATGTATCGTTGCACTTCTTGCCCTTTATATCTGCTTTGGGAAATTGACGGCCCAAGGCCCTTCTGAAAATTCCGTCGAGGCCCGGCAGTTTGTGGAAAAAGCAAGGACATTTGTTGAGCAGGGCCATTTGGCGGATGCCGAAATAGAGCTGCGAGAGGCCGTTCGCCTTGCCCCGGGTAATCCCTCATATTTGGGATTTCTCGGAGCAGTGCTCGGAATGGAGCAGAAGCTCCCTGAATCAACCGCGTATCTAGAAAAGGCCTTGCGCCTTGATCCTCTGGATCTGAAAACCCGCCGCAACCTTGCCTCAAACCAGTTTCAAATGGGACGATTTCAGGAAGCCAGGGTGAATCTCGAAAGGATTTTAAAAGCGGAACCGGGCGAGACAACGTCCACCCTGCTGCTAGGCATGGTGGACGAAGAACTGGAAGACTACGCGAACGCACTCGCTCTCCTCGAGTCCGTACCTCAGGAAGTACAAAAGCACTCCAAAGCCCAAGTGGCGCTGGTCCGCTGCTACTATCATACAGCGAAGCCCGAAAAGGCCCGAGAGGTTCTGCGCGCGCTCGGCGAGCATTCGGAGGACCCGGACGGCGTTTTCCTGGGCGGACAGGTAGCGGATCAATCCGGGGATTTTGCCTTAGCAGAAAGTCTCTTCCGGTCAATCCAGTCATCCTATTCGGACAAGCCAAAACTTGGTTATAACATCGCTCTTGCCCAGTACCACGCCGGGCATCTTTCTGAAAGCCGTGCCACGCTTATGCAATTACTTGACACCGGCCACGATACTTCTGATATTGAGGACCTCCTGGCCTGGTGCGAGTTCAAACAGGATCACATCAAGGAGGCTGTCGCCCGCATGGATCGCGCCATTGAGCTCGATCCCTCCCGCGAGTCCAATTATCTTGACGTGGGAATGATGCTGCTCCACGACAATCGTTACAACGGGGCGCTGGTTGCCGCGCGTAAGGCCGTCGAGGCGGCGCCGCGTTCGTACCAGGCCTACCGGCTTCTTGGACTCGCGCAGTATAAGCTGGGTGAATTAAAAGCAGCTGAAACAAGCTACGCTCATGCCGTGGAACTGAATCCCTCCGACAAGGAATCCCTGCTCGGTCTCGCTTCCGCCCAGGTGGACGACGGAAAGATCGATGCTGCGAAGGTTACTTTTGAAAAGGTCATCGGTTATTACCCGAAAGATGCCAACCTGTACCTGCAATATGGGAGGATGCTGCTGGTTTACCGGGGAACCAATGGCAGCAAAACGGAAGCTCAAGCGGTTGCTTTATTGAAGAAGGCCATATCCCTGGACAATTCGCTTGCGGAAGCGCACTATCTGCTGGGCAACCTTGACCTGACCCGAGGCCGGACTGAACAAGCTCTCCCGGAACTTGAACTCTCCGTGAGGCTTGATCCAAAGCCGAGCCACACACATTATGCCCTGGCCCGAACATACCTGCGCCTCGGCCGACGACAAGAAGGCATGGAACAGATGCGCCTGTTTGAGCAGTTAAAGGCGAAGGAAATAAAGAAGACGACAACCCTGGCAGGATCTCGCGGTCCGGTCGGCACGGAATAGACAAAACAATGTTCTCGGCGGGTAGCCGCGCCGCAGGATTACAGAGCGGGCAATGAAAGTTGCGGCTCTTTTCAATCCTTGACCAAACATATCGTCTTTGGACCGGGAGTCGAAGCACAAATATTAAACGGCAGCCCTTGATTGCCCGTTGTAGTGTGCCAGCCAGATAAATGCTTATTCGGCTGACCAGGCGACTTCCGTGTCCTTATATAGCGCCGAGCTGAAAGGTGGCGCTGTGTGCGCCATAATTTATGACGCGCTGCACGGGAACATAAGGAGGACATGATTTCGATGAACCGCAGAGACTTCCTGAAGAACGGTAGTGTGTTGGGAGTGGCAGCAGGGATGACAACGAAGCCGGCATGGGGAATAGTTCCTGCTCACAACTGGGGGAAATACGATTTTGGTTCAGGTCCGCAAGTACGCGACCGATTGAACCAGGGCCCCTTTCCACAATACCCACCTGACGCCGTCATCCCGAGCGATGAGGTGGTCATGACAACCACACCGTCAGATCGAGTGGTTCCTGGCTACGGTAAGGGACTGGTCACTTACATCACGGCGGACATGGGAACGGCAGAGATCAGGTCGGACAATATTCCGCAGGCGATTGAAGATCTCGTTCGTTTCCCTCTCGGACAAAAACTTTACATACGCCCCACCTGGAGAGAAATCCAGCCACGGCCGGGGCGTCTCGACTTTCCCGATTACCTGAGACTGGTGTTTGACCTGGCAAAAAGGTACGACAAACGCATTGGGTTCCGAATCCAGATGAGCGCTCCAGACTATTACAACTCGCATGCATTGCCTCAATTCGTCCTCGACAAGGTGCCAATGGTGAAGCTGACAGGAGGCACATGGCCCGGCTCAAAACGGGAAAACAATCCGGACGCTCACTATCAGCCGCGGTTTGATAATCCCTTTTTTCAACAGGCCTTCAGAGAATTGATCGGCCTCCTTGCAGCGGAATTTAACGGAAATCCGATCATTGAGTTTATGGATACTTTCATGTACGGGTTCTGGGGAGAGGGGCATACCTGGCCTTTCACCAACACCCCGTTCCCGGACTACGAGACCGCTGAACGGACGTGGGTGGACATGCTGGAAGTCCAACTCGAGCATTTTACGAAGACGCCTCTGCTCACCAATACCCAGCCGGATTACAGCCGGGTTGGAAACTCAGAAGTTCTCGACCGCACGGTTCGCAGCAATAATTGGATTCGGAGTGATACGATCTTCATCGAAAATGAGCAGATCGAAGCTCTCAGCAATCGTCCCCCCTGGATCGCCGTCATGATTGAACAAGGCATTCCAGGGGCGCCCCCCCAATCAGCGCGTGTGGACGAGGGGATTTCGCCCTCGGACGATATCATTGCTCACGTGATGGACGTGGGCGCCAATTACTGGTCATTGTGGAATTTCCACGGTATCAGCGCGGTCAATCTGATGAGTTGGTACCGAGCCTTTCCAAAATCGTTTGACCGGATTAACAGCCGGATTGGTTACCGGGTGAGGCCTTCCTTCATCTGGAGCTATAAAGATAATGGATACCTTGGCCTGATCATTGGCTTTGCGAATGACGGTATCGCGGGAGTTCCCGGGGTCTTGCGAGTAAGTGTGGAAACGCCAGAAGGCAATGTGTTAAAGAGCGGATGTCTTGACCCAGGATATCCTTTGCCGGGGAAGATCCGTCAGGCGCAGTTTGTGCTGCCCAAAGAGACAAAATGGCAGGGGTTGAAGCTGAGGGCGGAAATTGAGGTTAAAGGGATGCGACATCCTGTGCAGTGGGCCTGCCATCAGAAATTGAATTCCGATGGCACGCTAACCCTGCGCCCGAATGGCCGCCATGCTTCGTGAAAAAAGCGGCTGGCGTCATTACAAGCCGGAAAAGGTGAGAACAAAGAGGAGGTGGGATGCAGCACCGTGAGCTTGAACCAAGCAGCAACATGAAGAATAATCCAGAAGTTCAAACCAAGAAGCCATCCCGGCGCACCTTCCTTAAGAATCTCGCAGCCGCGTCTGTGGCCGTGGGCGGTAGTGCGGGCATAGACCAGGCTGCAATTTCCGCCAACCTGCGGGGAAACGGCGACAGGCAGCGAAAATCTGATAAGAAGGTCGTGGCCATCCAGGTCCCTGCGGTATCATTCAGCGACGAAGGTGTTGAAAGGGTCCTTGACACTGTCCAGGAAAGGGCAGGCGTTAATACTCTGCTGATCGCAGTCTTCAGCTATGGACGAGGGATTGAAGGAAGGCAGATTCCAGGACACCCTCTTCCCGATCATGGAGTGCAGAAATATGACACAGACATTTTCCATGGAGGCGATTACGCGGAAGTCCACCCGGAATTCTATCAGGACACCATCTTCAAGAATTTCCGAGCGCCGGACCTGGGCAATTTCGACGTGCTGGGTGAAGTTGTCCCCAGGGCCAAAAAGCGCGGCATAAGATGTATTTGCTGGTTCGAGGATGTCTATAATCCCCGCCTGCTGAGCAATTTTGAGAAAGCTGCCGAGGTTGATGTTTACGGGCGCAAGACCGGTGAAGCCTGCCTGAATAATCCACATATCCGCAACTTTCTTGTTTCGATGGTTGAGGACTGGACAAAATCCTACGACGTTGACGGTGTCATGTGGTGCTCCGAGCGGCAGGGGGCATTGAACAACGCAATCGACGCAGAAAAGGGGCAGGCCGTCTTGACCTGCTTTTGCGAATACTGCACGCGAAAAGGATGGCAGCAGGGTATCAACGTCGATCGGGCGCGGCAAGGATTGATGAAGCTTGATCAGTGGGTGCGGGCGGCATGGACACGACCACGGCCAAGTGACGGCTATTTTGTCACATTCTGGCGACTGCTGCTCGAATATCCGGAAATCCTGGCGTGGGAAAAGTTCTGGACCGACAGCCAACGCGAAGTTTACGGACTCATATATGGCACAGTGAAAAGCATTAACTCGAACGTTACGGCCGGCTTCCACATCATGCACCTCAACTCATTCAATCCTTTCTACCGCGCTGAACAGGATTACCAAAAGTTAAGTCAATTTGCGGACATGCTGAAGATCTGCATGTACAACAATTGCGCCGGGCCGCGGATGGCCCATTACATTGACGGAGTTCATTCCACGATCTGGCACGACGCTCCAGCGCAGTCTGTACTGGATTTGTACTACAAATTCCTCGGATATCACGGAGAGGCGCCGCTCGGCAAGCTGCCCGCCGCAGGGTTCTCATCAGATTATGTCTACCGGGAAACCAAGCGGGCGCTAGTCGATCTTGAACAAACCAGGATGACCGCGCTTGCTCCGAACACTGACCTTGCCGGCCCTGCGCCCGGGCTGGATGTTCCCGGAACATTCAGTCAGGTAGCAATCTACCCTGGAATCGATATCGACATACCTACCGGCAAGGGGCAAAAAAAGACACAGCCTTCTGATGTTCGGGAAGCTGTCAAAGCCGCATTCAACGCGGGTGCGCCGGGGGTCATCCTGTCACGAAAGTACTCTGAGATGAGGCTTGAGAATCTTTCCGGTGCCGGAGCAGCGCTCAAGGAGTTGGACATACGAACCTGACGCTCTGAGCCGATGGATCTGCATTCGGTATGAATCCGGAACCCAGGCCAGGAATTGGAGTGGCTCGTGTTCTTTAGACAAAAGGTTCAAACACAAAATTCAGCAGGCAAGCAGATGGCTGGCATTCTCTAACGACGAGATTTGCAAGCCACCTCTTTGAGTCATGCAGATCAAGCACATCAACCAGCAACTCTCGAAAAGTCGAAAAACGGAATTAGTTGTCATAGCACGTCGGATATTAAAAATATGAGTTATCAACCTTCGAACGGCATTTCTTGGGCCAAGTAGTTCTAAATTCATCTGGCGTTGGAGGTCAGTGGAGGGAGTGATGCGTACTCAGCCCTGGTTCAGTGCCTTCCTGCTACTTTGTTTCAGTCTGCCAGTTTTGGCCTCTGCCTCTGCGCAGCCGGAAGCTTATCCGCAAACATGCACGGTCAAACCCGTGGATTTCCACGGCTGGAAGGCCGAGCAGGTTGCAAATCCATGGACCACTTTAACCATCGTTCCACAATTGGGCGGCAGGTTGATGCAAGCCAGCTTCGGAGGCCACCCCTACCTGTTTGTAAATCCACAATATTATGGAAAGTATTTCCCACCTTCGCAGGCCGTCAGCCCGAACAGGTGGTTCAATTACGGTGGCGACAAGGACTGGCCTTTGCCGGAGGGAGTCGAAGATGAGGAACACTGGGCGAGCGCGCGTTCAGACATCCTGGACGACGGTGAATATTCGCTGGAAGTCCTTTCACAAGGGAAGGACTGTGCAGTACAGCTCACAGGGCCTCCGGACCCAAGGACCGGACTTCAGTATTCGCGCGTGATCGGCCTCGGAGCGAGTTCGCCGCGAATCACTTTTCACGCAGTTATGAAAAACGTCACAGGGCACCCAATCGAATGGTCCATTCAATCCGTCTCGCAGTATGATACCGCCGACCCTCGAAACCCTTCGGATTACAACCACAATTTCTGGGCCTTCACACCTGTTAATCCCAATAGCGCATACCTCGAAAAATATCACGTCCGCAGCGGTCCGAGTGACCATCCTTCCTTCTCGGTCCGCGATGACAATCTTTTTGCTCTCCACTGGGCATACCTCGAAGCTGAGGTGTGGCTGGATTCTCCTGCCGGCTGGGTGGCCGTCGTAGATGGCCTCAGCAACTATGCCATGGTGGAGCGGTTCAAATTCCGGAAAGGAGTGGAATACCCAGGCAAGGCTTCCGTTATATTCTACCTGAACGGAGCCAGACTCCGTCTCGATTCAAAAGGTATGCCGACCCTGCCGCCGCTAAATGCGCTCGATACGCCTTACTACATGGAAGCAGAATTAAACAGTCCCATGGTGCATCTTGAACCGGAAGAAACTTATGCGTTTGACACCGAATGGTTCCCGACGAGGGTGGGCGACAACTTCAAGACGGTCAGCCACGCCGGACTCGTCAGTAATCCCCTAACGGCCTCGCAAACAGCGGAGGGACTGAGGCTGCGTGGAATTTTCGGCGTGTTTTACCCAGGCCACTTGGTGGTCCGTCTTTACGATCGCGACGGAATGCTGATAAAAGACGTTGATCTCATGAACGTTTCGCCTCTTGAGCTTGTGACGCTCGATAAAACGATCGAAACTCCATCTGGCGTGTCATGGCTTTCTGTCCATCTCGAGGACGCTGAGGGTTCGGATCGCGGCGCACTGGGCCAGGTCCATGTAAATCCGCAGGAGAGGATCCAATTGAAATGACGAGCGCAAAGAGATTTGCCTTTCCTTGGATTGGACTCCTTATCCTTGGTCCGCTTATTTCGTGGGGACAGTCAGGACCCGTCTCGGCGCGCATCGATGTAAGTGATAACGATCTTCTGACACAGCCTCCCGGGGCGAACTGGACCTCTTACAACGGCGACTACACCGGGCGTCGCTACTCGAGCCTGTCACAAATCACTCCAGAAAACGTCAGCCAGCTTCGGGCCCAATGGGTTTTTCATTCGAGAAATTCCCAGGCGCTGGAAGTCACTCCCGTCGTGATCAATGGAATTATGTATGTGACGAGCGGAAACGACGCCTTCGCCCTCGACGCGCGCACGGGACGGATTTTGTGGAGCCATTCACGCCCCTTAACGGAGGGGCTGATTGAGGATGCGTCCGCCCACCACAACCGCGGAGTGGCGGTCTGGCGCTCACGCGTCTATATGGAAACGGATGATGCGCATCTTCTTTGCCTCGATGCACGTTCCGGATATCTGATCTGGGATGTAACTTTCGGCGATATTAAGGAGAATCCTGCCAACGGGGCAACAAGCGTCCCTCTGATTGTCAACGGGAAGGTCATTGTTGCTCCTGCCGGCGGAGATGCAGGCGTGCGAGGAAAGATCGACGCTTACGATGCGGAGACCGGCAGGCTTGTCTGGCGCTTCTGGACCATACCCGGTCCCGGCGAGCCCAATTTCGGCACGTGGGGAAAGGGTGACACGTGGCAACACGGCGGCGCGACGGCTTGGATGCCGGGAACTTATGATTCCGAGACCAATACGCTGTTCTGGGGAACCGGAAATCCCGGCCCGGATTTTGAAGGGTCAGCCCGACCGGGCGACAATCTTTATAGTGATTGTGTCCTGGCTCTGGATCCTGACACTGGAAGATTGAAATGGTACTTTCAGTTTACTCCGCATGACCTGTACGACTACGATGCCGTCGAAACGCCGGTTCTTATCGATAGCAACTACAAAGGTCAAACTCGGAAGCTTGTCGTTGAAGCGAACCGCAACGGGTTCATCTACGTTCTTGACCGCATTAATGGGAAATTCCTGGGTGCGACGCTCTTCGACCCATTGGTGAACTGGGCCAAAGGCATCGACGCCCACGGCCGCCCGATCACAACGGGTATAATCCCCACGCCAAACGGGACGAAAGTCTGCCCTGGGATTGTGGGAGCAACCAACTGGTTCTCTCCTTCCTACAATCCTGAGACCCACCTTTTTTATTTCATGGCATTGCAGGAATGCAATATGGCCCGCGCCAAGCCTCAGCCGTTTGTAAAGGGAGAAAGCTACTACAATACAGGCGTTGAACGCATCGAGGGAGAGCCGGGCAGAAAAATCCTGGTGGCCTACAACGTTGACAAAGGGGAAATCGCCTGGCGTTATCCCCAGGTCGGGGAAGGCAATTCGTGGGCCGGAACGCTAACCACAGCCGGCGGCGTGGTTTTCTTTGGCGACGACGCGGAAAGCTTTGAGGCGATCGATGCCCGCGATGGGAAACCGCTCTGGCATTTCAATACCGGCCAGAATATTCACGCATCGCCAATGACCTATTCTGTTGACGGAATGCAGTATGTAGCAATTGCCGCGGGCAGCGATATCTTCAGCTTCACGCTACCCTGATAGTTGCCCTCTTAAATCCGCGAGACGCCTTTACGCCCGCAGATACGGTTTCAACTGCTCCCACCAGAAATCAAGCTCCCGCTCGTCATACGTGTCAAGCTTCAACCCCGTGCTCTGACGCATTTTTGCCGTCTTAAAAATGCCTCGCCGGACAAGGACGGACTTGGCGAAAACCATGCCATATGTTTCCTCAAGGTTAATCATCGGCAACAGTTTTTCGAAGAGTTCGTAAGCCTCTTTGGTTTTGCCGGCAGCCGCCAATTCGTAAACCTGCACATTAACGTCGATAAATTCACAGGCCGGCATCGTGCCGGACGACCCGCGCGACATCTCGTTCAGCAGATTTCTGCCGGCGCTGCCTGAGAAAATACCCGTCATCACCCCGGATTTTGCATAGACCTCGAGGCGATGTGGGACGGGGCTGACCTCTTCCTTGATATAACCAAGGTGAGGAAATTCACGCGCCTGACGAATGACAAAATCGGTTGGCATTGCCGGGCCCCATGGAGGGCCGCTGTTCTGGACGAAGATCGGCAGCTTAACCGCCTCTGCCAAAGAGCGGTAATAATCCGATGCGACATCAAGGCCAGCGCCGCCCACAAAAGGAGGAATGGCGATAATCGCGTTCGCTCCTTTGCTCTCCGCATGGCGCGCAAGTTTGACAGCAACGCCTTTGTAAGGTTCCTGTACGCCGATCACTACGGGCCGCCGGCCAGCCGCTGCGCGGATAACAACCTCCGCCCCGCGCATGCGCTCTTCTTCAGAGAGCAGATAGAATTCCGCCGCGAGCTGCGGCCACACGAGGCCATGGGCGCCGCATCGAACGCAGAAATCGACCTCGCGCGCGAGGTCTTCTTCATCAATGACGTTGCTCGATGTAAAGGGTGTTTCAAGGATCGCGAAGATGCCATGAAAACCCTTGAATTCCGTTTCAGCGCCATTCTTTGCAACTGATGTACCTGACGGCGCAGCCAGCGGCAACGTCAGTGCCGCCCCAGCAACGCGTTCAACGAATTCACGACGGTTAATTCTCTCCGACACTTCCGGTCCCCTTTCGTTAGCATTTGACCTCGTAAGGTTTTCAGTTCATGAAGCAATGCGATGTGCTCGGAGCACTTCTGCAAGGCGACGGGCAATAATCTTTTCTTCACCAGGTCTTAATTGCCAGGCACTAAGACTCAAACCGCCGCCTTGCCTCCCTGCACCGAGCATAATCGAAGGCTTCCCCTTAAGGAGTTCTTCTGCAGCCTCCTGCGAGGTCAGCGAGATGCGGCGCGGGTCCCAGAAAATGTCCATTCCGACCGTATTGTTTGCAATCTGATTGGGATCGTAATGGTAAGCAGTACTGACTCCCGGAATCTTATTAACAACGCTCGCGACCTCATCCAATTGGTGCCAGTACTGTTCGAGCATGGCCTTCTGGTCTGAAGCAAGGAAGAGTTCCAGCGCCTTGACCATTCCGACGATTTCTTCTTTGCCGATCTTCTGTCCCCGCCCAATCGTGTCCTCGTAAGGGCTGTTGTTCAGCAACGCATAGTGGATCAGGTCTTCCCTTCCCAGCAGCAGGCCCGCGCACTGCGGCCCTCGAATGTCCTTACCCCCGCTGAAGGCTACAAGGTCATAGCCCATGTTCACATACTCCCATAACCGTGAGATCGGCGGGGTGTCCGCTGCCGCGTCGTTGAAGCAGGGAAGCTGATATTGCCTGGAAAGCTTGACCCACTCGTCCACCTTGATCTGGCCCTCTGAATTCAGATAATTCGTGAAATGCATCATGGCTGTACGGGGGCTGACGGCCTTCCGCAGGTCTTCACGCGTCTCGATCTCAACCAGCTTTACTCCTGTGGCGCGGATCTGGTGGTCAAATGGATAACGGTGTGATTTTTGAATGATGACCTCAGACTTCATCCCGGTCAGGTCCGGAAGTTGTCTGATGAATTCCTCGTTGTCGGCTGTAAGCACGCCCGCATAGCCGCAGGTGATCGCTCCCGCCGCACCGGAAGTCACAAGTCCTGTGTAGCCCGACGGCAGTTTCAGCATCTCCGCGATTTTCTTTCCGGCCGCAACTTCCAGATCCGGGATGCTGACAAAGTGTTGCGCGGCGTAACCCATTACAGTTTCCACTTCAGGAGGGATCAGCGAGCCTCCAACCATCGTCAGCGTTCCCACGCCGTTGATGAGCGGGGCGACGCCGAGTTCTTCGTAAACATTCCCGGTCGAGCCAAAGCCCGTCACTTTTACAAGGTCCGGCCACCTTTCCGATGCCGCATGCTCGCTTGCGGCAGACCCGGCCGCAGGAAGTCTTCCGCCGCTCAGAAGCGAACCCACCGCCGCTCCCAAACCGCCCAAAAACCACCGTCGGTTCCACTTGATACCGATGCCCATTGCCGCTAACCTCTTTTCACTTTTCCCTCTGTGTATTACCTGACGACTGCAGCGATCCCGTTGATCTCCAGACGCGAATGGCCGGGAATTCCCGCCACTGCTACCGTACATCGCGCGGGCCCGCCGTTGGGGAAATAGGAATAATACACCTTGTTCATTGCTTCATAATCTTCGAGAGTCGCCAGGTACACATTGAGCTGCAGAATGCTGTCCATTGAGCCTCCGCCCTCTTCGACGACATGTTTGATGTTCTCCATAACTTTCCGAGTATGATCTTCGATGGTTGCACCCTGAACAGGCCCGCGGTCATTCGCGCCCTGGCCTGAAATGAAAATCAGGCCGTTATGCACGATCGGCCCATGAGGCTTCTGCTGGGGCGGTGCGGCACCCGCGAACATTTTTGGCGCGCCCCATAGCGACCCAGCGATCACCGCAAGGCGTGATAGAAACGAACGCCTCTTTTCTTTTAGCTTCAGGTCCATTATCTCCTCCTTTGTACAGTGCAGAGGTTTCCATCAGGAATGAACAACTTCCGCGATGCAGCTTATTTCAACCAGTGATTTGCCGGGAATCCCTGCCACCGAAACAGTGCATCGCGCCGGCGCTCGGTTTGGAAAGTAGGGCCGATACGCGCTGTTCATTGCCTCATAGAACTCCAGCGAGGCCAGGTAAACGGTGAGTTGGAGGACGTGATCCATGTCCCCGCCCGCCGCTTCCACGAGCTTCTTGACGTTATCCATCGCCTTCTGGACATGTATTGTGATGTCCAAAGTCGCCTCAGACTCACTTTCGTTGGCGCCCTGGCCCGAAACATAGATCAGGCCGCTGTGCACAACCGCTGGAGCGATTCCCCTTCCCGTGACCGGCTGACCGTCATAGCCGAGCTTACGAATATCGCTTTGCCCCTGCCCGACGGACGGTCTTGCCGTGAATGAAAGATCCGCCCGCTCATTCGCAAACGCCAGGCGCAGCATCGCTGCCAATCCCCTTTGCAAAACCTGAATTCCCAGCATGAACGTCTCTCCTCTTAGCCTGCTGGGCAACCTCTTATAAATCCTTAACAGGTCACGCCAAGGCAAGCTCATCGCTGACTATGGCGAAGTATATAACCAATCTGAGAAAGACTATCTGGATAGTTGCAGACAACCGAGGTACCCAGCCCCTGGACCGGTTATGGCGGCGTGAGGCCCGGATTCAACTCTTCAGCGCGTTTGAATTCGGCTGATGCAGTTTCGGGTTCGCCTGCCTTTCTGAGAGCGAGGCCAAGGTTGTAATGCGTCTCGGCGGAATCAGGGCTCAGCCGCAGCGATTGCCGGAACTCTTCCACGGCCTCTTTGTACTTTCCAGCTTCGAGCAGTGCAACGCCATAATCGTTGCGAACATCAGGGCGATCGGGGAATGATCTGACCAAGTCCCTGAATTGCTGAATGGCTGGCTGAAGTTCTCCGGCCTGCATCATAACCAACCCCAGGTTTATGCTCGCGTCCAGATAGTTCGGCTTTAAGGCGATGGCCAGGCGGAATTCAGTAATTGCAGTTTTCGGATCGCCAAGCCTGGCATGAGCCAATCCCTTGTTATAGTGCGCCTCGGCCAGATCAGGCGCAACCGCAACAGCCCTGTCAAACTCTTTCAACGAACCCATGCGATCACCGAGGGCCCAAAGAGCTCTCCCAAGCCCAATCATGGCTTCGGCGTAGTCAGGTCTGATCTCCAGTGCTTTTTCAAAATTCGCGCGGGATTCTTGCACGCTGCCTTTCTGTTCGAGGGCGAGTCCTTTGAGGTAATAAGCCGCCGGGTTCTCTGGCCAGTAGTGGAGGGCCTCTGCGACATCATTCAATGCTTCATCGGGTTCGCGTGCTTTTACATGGTCGGCTGCCGATAATGTCAACCGCTTTGATTGCGCCACCTTTGAGCGGAATTCGCTGAGGCCCGCAATTTCCTGCATTTCACTCTCTGCCTCGGCCGGTTGACCAAGCTGGCGGACTACCAGCGCCCGGTTGTATCGCGCCTGCTCGAAATCTGGCTTGAGGCGGATCGCCGCATCGAGTTCATGAAGCGCATCCTGCAATTTGCCTTGCACCCGCAACGCCAGTGCAAAATTGTAATGGGTATCAGCGTCATCGGGTGCAAATTGCACTGCCAGCTTGAATTCAGTGAGTGCCTCCGCCAGCTTTCCCAATCGGCGAAGCACAATTCCCAGCCGCAGGTGCGCAAGGGCAAAACTCGGCTGCAAACCGGTTGCTTGGCGATACTCGATCAATGCATCTTGCGGTTTCCCCTGTTGCTCGACAACAAGACCAAGATTATAGTGAGCCAAAGCATCCTTAGGGGCCAGTCTCGACGCCCGCTTCAGCTCTTCCGCAGCACCAGCAAGATCATTGTCCTTTGCAAGCGCGAGACCCAAAGCGAGGTGCGTGGGCGCAAAATCCGGTCTCAGAGAAACAGCGACTTTGAAGGATCGAATCGCTTCCTCCAACTGTCCTGCTCTCTCGAGAGTTACGGCCAGGTTATAACGAGCATCTGCGAAGCCCGGCCATAGGTCGCATGCATGACGAAATTTCTCGATGGCCGTGGCATAATCCCCCGTTGCAGCAGAAGCGATTCCATCCTTGTTAAGTGCGATCGCCGCCTTCTCATTCGAGACAGATGTCGGCTTCTGTTGCGCCGGACAAGGCACGTTGAAAGTTGCGAATCCTGCCCCCAGCATCAGAAAGAGGCTGGTCCACCAAAGGATTCTGTGATGCCCAACCGGACCCGAAATCCCTGGCATCTATGCTCCCCTGGATGTTAATCGGGCATGTCGAAATACCTTTTGTTCGAGCGAAACCGGTGTTGCTGCATTTGTCTATGAACTGCGCCGCCCTCAAAGCCCGCTTCGAAAATTCCCGCTGACGTCCGGACTAGAAGTTCAACTTCAGCCCCATTTGAATGATCCGCGGGTCACGTGCCGTCGTTACCTGGCCGAAGGTGCTCGAAGTGAAATTGCCCGAGGGGTTGTAAAACTGAGCATGGTTGAAGGCGTTAAAGAATTCCGCACGGTACTCGAGACCGACATTTTCACGGACCTTGAAGATCTTGTGAAACGCCATATCAAAATTCACAATGCCGGGTCCGTGGAAGAATGCTCGTCCCGCGTTGCCGGGGACCCCCAGGATTTCCGCCGAAAAAGTGTCCGGCGAAAAATACTGATGGTCAGCACTGCTTCGGGGATCGAATATCTGGATTGACTGGCCCGACCAGTTGGGTCTGTCCACACCCGAGCAGCCGCAGAGCGAGTAGTCGCCGCCATGCCCCATCGTGATGGGAAAACCTGTCGTGAATCGAGATATGCCCGAAAATTCCCACCCTCCGAGCAATACATTCGAAACACCAGAAGCAGGTCCCGGAAGGTTCCAGGTGTAACTGACGACAAAATTGTGGGCCACGTCAAACGTCGAGAGTCCCCTGCTCAACTTGGCATTGAACGGGTTGATGCTGTTCTCGAACGCGGAGGCGTCATCCAAAGACTTTGACCAAGTGTACGCTCCAAGGAACTGGACGGATCCGACCCTCTTCTCAAGCGTGACTTGAAGTGAATTGTAAACTGAATTAGCAATTGTCGATGTGTAACTGTTATTCGAGAAATCGAGTATGCCCTGGCCGATAAATCTCCCGGACGTCACTGAGTGGGGACGAGTCCCGTAGAGAAAGTTGCCCCCTCCGAGGTCGTAGATCGAGTCTTCCCCATTCCGGCCGCAACCGGGCGTCGCCAGGCACAACGCCGCGCTGCCTGGATTTGAGGAATATTGGGCAATCAAGTGGTGCCCGTTCGTTCCCACATAGGCCAGAGTCAGCAGCGTTGAACTGCCGATCTGGCGCTGTATGCTGAAATCATAATGCTGCTCATACGGGAGCACATTATTGAGGTCGAAGCCGGGGGAACTTGCAATCGGCTGGAGTTGGGCCCAGTTGATCGTCTGCGGGTTTGGAATCGTAAAAGGAAACCGCTGGCCGGGCCCGCCCGGTGTGCTCCGGTTCTTATAGGGCTCTTCGTAGTAAACCTGTGTGGGGCTCACGTAAAAGAGGCCGGCAGGAACGTCGCCCACTTCATAAAACATGGTTAGGTCTTCAACATTCGTGTAGTAAATCCCATATGACGCACGAATGCTCGATTTTCCAGGACCTCCAAAAATCTTTCCCAATACACCGTCGCTGAAACCGGGAGAGTAGGCAAAGCCGACCCGCGGCGCAAAATTGTTGTAATCGTTGGGTGCTATTCCCGACGCTACACCTGGATCCCCAGGGCACAGCCAGCCTTTCGGCGCCGTGGGATAGATGGTCGATTGAACATTGAAGTTGATGGCCTGAATTCTGCATGCGCTCGGCGTCCTGTCCAGTTTGTCCCGGAAAAAGGTGCTAGCTTCCCACCGCAGGCCGTAATTCAGAGTGAGGTTCGATTTCGCCTTGTAACTGTCATTAACATACACGGCCCCATATTCTGATCGCGAGTCCAGAAACTGGCGGCTTGACTGAATAAACCCAACAGGCGCTCCAATCAGATAATCAGCAAAGTCACTTCCCGTTTCGGAACCGTCAAAATCAAAAACGCCGTTTTCAGCGTAAGTGTTCCTTTCATTGATCTGAAACCGCTGATAATTGCCGCCGAACACGAGCGTGTGCTTTCCCCGGACCGAGGAGAAATTGTCGGATACCTGGTAAGTATTGTTGAATTGGCCGGTGGTCCCGTCCGGAAGGCCGAAACTGACGCCCGTATTGTCAAGGGTAGTAAGGGGCACACCCTGAAGATTCGGGACCACTGGAATGATCCCCAAACCTCCCGTCTGGAACCCGAAAGATGTCAGATCCCCCAGCCCCTGCTGCGGTTGTCGCTGTGTCATGGCAGTGCGGAAAAACGCCGCGTGGACTTCATTCACGTTTCGCGTGCCGAAGGTGCGAGTATTGGTGAGGACTGCCTGCATGGCCTGCTGAGGCGTAGTTGCTGCGAAACCCGGCACGTTGGCCGCAGGATATGGGGCAAAGAGATCAGTGTTGTCCAGGGCATAGTACAAGGACCAGTGGCCGTAAGATTGGGTCTCGAGGTCTGACCGGACCGAGAATCGATCGTCCCGCAGATGCTGCTTTTGAGACGTTGTTTCGAAAGTGGCCCCGCCCAGACCCGGCGACGGCTCCGGGATAAACTTTATTGTTCCAATCGCCGCGGGCGACCACGCGCTTTGTGGAATAATGCCGTTGGGGAAAACGCAATCGGCCGTACTCGTGCAGCCCGGACTGTAATACGGCTCTCCGTTGCTCACAGCATAACCCAGGCGATTCGTAAGCACTTCATTCAAACACCCGGCGCCAGGCGTATCGCAACCCTTTACGACAGCCGTGGAATCAAGCAAGTCGCTGACATCACCTGCGCGTTGTGCGTTTGTAGGTACGCTGATCAGGCCCGTAGAAATCCCGCGAGACTGCCGGGTTGCCTGGTAGTCACCGTAAATGAACAGCCGGTTCTTCACAATCGGGCCGCCTATCGTGCCGCCAAACTGGTTTTGTCGAAAGGCCCCGCGCGTGGAATCGAAGAAATTTCTGGAATCAAGCTTGTCGTTGCGGAGAAACTCAAACGCAGACCCATGCCAGGCGTTTGTCCCCGACTTGGTGACCACGTTGACGATTGCTCCGGCGTATTGCCCATATTCTGCAGATCCGGCGTTGGTGATTACTTTGAACTCCTGAATGGAATCCAGGTTGGGTACGAGGCCCGCGCCATTGTTCCTGCCCTCTTCAACTGTGCCCCCGTTCACCATGAACCCATTTGCAGCTTCGCGTCCGCCATTCACTGAAAAGTTGCCGGCGCTTCCGAGGCCTGCGGTGGGTCGGTCCTGGAGCGAGCCTGTGGTTGTTTGTGGAACGACCCCAGCCTGCAGCCCAAGCAGATCGATATAGCTGCGGCCGTTGAGCGGAAGAGATAGCATCTTCCGACTTTCGATGACGTCGCCGAGCGAAGTGCTTTGGGTAGCTACCTGCACGGCCTGGGCAGAAACCTCAACGGATTGCCGTTCACTCCCTATCGCAAGACGGACATCCACACGCAGGCTCTGATTGATTAGTAGCGTGATTCCTCGCTGGACGTAAGTCTTAAAGCCTCTTGCCTCAACCGTGACGCTGTAGTCTCTGCCGACAGGCACGACAGGAAATCCATATATCCCGCTGGAGTTCGTCGTCGTCTTCATTACCTGGCCCGTTTCACCGTTCACAAGCGTAACACTGGCCCCCGGCACAGCCGCACCCGAAGGGTCCGTCACTATCCCGGAAATGGACCCGCTGACGGTTTGCGACTTGAGCAGCGAGCCGACAGCCAATAAACTCAAAGCCAATCCAAAAGACATGATCAGATAAGCCCGCCCCCGTCTCATGTGAGAAACCTCCTATGATGTTTGTCTACTCCGACTGAGCAGAAGTCGTTGTTAAGTTTTGGCTTCGGCCAAAACAAAGTTGGGAAAATCCTCGAACACCCAGTTGTTCTTGAGCGTGTGGT
>Ga0209581_1000327_pt1 | contig 121311 bp, 117 predicted proteins | sample Coa_R2_FD_187160 | JGI IMG/M metagenome (GOLD analysis project Ga0209581, IMG submission 187160) | Surface soil microbial communities from Centralia Pennsylvania, which are recovering from an underground coalmine fire - Coalmine... | ecosystem: Environmental > Terrestrial > Soil > Unclassified...
CATTTTCGCGGCGTAGCGGTCGCGGAGCCGCGTTAGCCCAACCGTCTCGCTGCCGAGCGCATAAGAGATCCCCGCGCGCAATACGTCGCGCCGTTCGGTCTCATCCAGAGGGTCGGGTTTCTGCCAGCGCGTATCCAGGAGCTTCTCGAAGGCTTCGCCCGCCTCGCGCCAGCGCTTTGCCGCCCACAGAATGTCGCCGCGCAGCCGGTCCGCTTCCGCGCCTTCCATGCCGCTCGCGAGCTCGAGGGCCGCGCTATAACGGCCGAGCTCGGATAAGGCACGCGCCTCGAGAAGAAGCCGCTGCTCGCGCAGTTCCTGCGGAATATCTCCGACGCGCGTGTCCGCGAGCGCCTGAACCGCCTGCGCGGGCTTGCCGTTCAGGAGCCGCACCCAGGCGAGCTTGGCCGCGACCTGCGCTTTCGCGACTCCCGAGAGCCGGTACTTCACCTGATAATCGAGAAGCTCGGCCGCCTGATCCAGAAGATCGACTGAAACGAGCCGGTCGGCGAGACGGCGGATCAATTCGTCGCCGCGGCGGCCGATCGGCGTGAGCTTGGAGAAATCGTAATAGATCGCGAGCGCCTCGACCGGCTCGACCGTGCTCGCGCGTTCGGAGAGGAACAGGTCTTCGAAGATCGTGGCCATCTCGGAATAGAACCCGCGCGTCGTTTCGCTCTCCGGCTTCACCAAGAGCGCCGCATCGAGAAGATTGAACGCATCGCGATAGCGCGCTTCGCCGACATAGAGCTTGGCCAGCAACCGCATGGTTTCGACTTCGGTCTCGTCGCCGCGCCAGACGAAGGAGAGCGTCTCCAGCGCCTCGATCGCTTTCGGCCGGTCGAGGCCGCCGCGGTTCATGCGCATTTCGACGAGCCTGAGGCGGGCTTCCGCCATCGCGGGGCTTTCGGGCCCGGCGGCAAGCTCCGCATAGGCGGCGGCCGCCTGATCGCTGCGCCCGAGCCCGAGCGCGAGCCGCGCGGAAAGCAGCGTCACCGTCGGCTTCAGATCGGCGGGAATCCCGACAAGATCGAGCTGGCCGCGAATGTCGCTCGCCGCGCCGAAATCGCTCGCCGACACCATGATGCGCATGCCGCTCGCGAGCACGAGCCGCTGCACCTCGATCGGCAGCGTCGCGATCGCGTTCCTGCCGGCATTGAATTGGTCACGCGCCTCCGCCCAGCGCGTAAGCTCCGAGAGCGCGGCGGCCCGGAGAAGCGCCGCCTGCGGCGATTTCGCGAGCACCGGGCTGTTCAGGTCGGAGAGCGCCTTCGCCGGCCGATGCATGGAAAGCTCCGCGAGCCCGTGCAGGAGCGCATAGGAGGATTCCGAGCCGAATTTGGCTTCGCCGTCGGTACCGGCTTCGAGTACGCCGATCGCATTCGAGGCGAGGTCGCGCGCAAGATAAAAGCGCGCGAGCGCGATGCGCGCTTCCGCGCGGCTCGCGATCGGCGCTTCCGCCAGCCTGCGCGCGAGCTCCATCTCGCGGTCGGTATAGTCGGCCTTCTTTTCTTCCTGCCAGACATCCGGATCGAGCGCCGAAACCGTATCCGCCGTGCCCCGCGCTTTCTCCGGCAGGGACGGCAGCACGCTATCCATGTTGGAGACCTGCAGCCCTTCCGGCCGCGCCACAGTCACGCCTTCGGGCGTGAGTTCGACCGTAAGATTGTCGGCGCGCGGCGCAAGCACGACGCCATGCACCGACGGGAGAGCGTCGAAATCGACGAAATCCTGACCGCGCACGAGCCCGCGCACCGGCGACATCGCGGTGATGACCACGAGATGATCGCCGATGTCGGGATCCTTGATCTCATAGGCGCGGCCCGGCGCCGCGAGCGGAATGAAAATGCCGGCGCGGTTCTGCCCCGCAAAGACCCGCCGCGCCGGAATCGGACGGCTCGGATTCGACACCGCGCTGCCGACCTGGATCGTCCAGCCTTTATCGTCCGCGGCAAGACTTGCGAGCCGGTTCGCGTCGATCCGGAACCGGATGAGCTGGCCGCCGGAGAGCTTCGTTTGCTCGAAACTTTTGACGACGTGCGAAGATTCGTTCGCGATATCGGAGATATAGATTTTCCGCTCGGTGTCGAGCACCAGGAACGCCCAGTCGCCCCGGCGGAACATCGCGCCGCTCACCTGTTCCCCGAAGGGAAGCGAAATCGTGACCGCGCTGTTCTGGCGCGTGACGGTCACGAACACGGGCTCGCTCGAGGATTTCGGCGCCGGCTTTTCCGGCGTGGCGGGCTTAGATGCAGCCATCTCGGCGCGCGGCGCAGGCGCGGCGGGAACGGTCATAGGCGCCTTCGGTGCCGCGGGCATCGCGGCAGGTTCTTGCGCCGCTTCCAATGCGAGCGCCGCAAGCTCTTTCTTCGCAAGCGTAGGCTGCGGTTCGGCCGGCTGGTTCGCCGCGTCTTGCAATATTTTCGCGGCGGATTCGATATCGAGCGGGGCCTTCTTTTCCGCCGGCGTCACGTCGACGACGAAAGCGGCGTTTTCCTGGAAGGTGCGAAGCTCCGCGCCGGGCGTGAGCACGAGCTTCACGACCGTCATGTCGGATTGATAATCCGCGTGGAGCCCGACGACGCTCGCGGGCAGCTTCGCGTAAACCTCGCCGAAATCCACCTTCACCGGCGCATCGAAGGTGAGGCGAAATTCCTGGCCGTCCTGCTCGCTCACGACCTTCACCGACTCGCTCATCTCGAAGCTGAAGCGGGAGAAGGTCGGGGCGAGCGCATAGCGCATCTTCACCGGCGCCCAGATCTTGCGCGGACCGGTGCGGTTCATCATCGCCTGCTTTTCGGCTTCGCGCGCGCGGCGGGCGAGCTCGTCCACGACCTCGGTGGGCAGCCCCGGCGGCAGGCCGACCCAGTCGTCCGGCAGGAAGTCGACAAAGAGTTTTTCCGCCGCCTCCATCACGTTCACCGTGACCTTGGAAGCGAGCGCAAGCCGGATCGCGGTGTTGTCGGGATCGCGCCGGACGAGCTGTACATAGCCGGGCAAGCGGTCGGCGAGCTTGTTCACCGCGACATTCACGGGCTTGCCGAAATCGATGATGACGATGTTGTTCTCGACCCGAACCTTCGTCTTGATCTCTTCCGAGAAGGTAAGCACGAGCCGGCCATAGCCCTTGTCGGTGTAGCCGGTGGCTTCGGCGGTGACGCCGTTCGCGCGCGCGGCCGTCATCGCGCTCACGCCGAGCAGGAAGACAAGCAAGGGATAAAGGAGAGCGCGCCGGGCGCGCAGGCAGGCCGCCGAGAAGCCGATCGCCCGGAAAACGCTACGCATGATACTCGAACTCGTCCAAAGCTACGCGGGCCCGGAACGGGCCAACCCGGCGAAAACCCTAACGAAACGTCCTTAATGCGGGCTTACGCCCGAAAATCGCGGCGGGACGCCGGTTTTCGGCGCTAACCCGCTGGTTTCGTTTCGATTTTTTTGAGGTCGGTGGCGGGCAAGCCCTGCTCGTTGTTCTCGGTGCGTTTCGCAAGCTCAACCGTAAGCCGCTGCGCCGCATCAGGGCTCATGACCGCGAGTACCGCTGCGAGCTTCTTCGGGTTCATGACGCTCGCGACATCGACGAGCACCGTCTGGTCGAGCTTGTCGAAGATCCGTGCGGCTTCCTTGGGGCTCATGCCCTCATACATCATGACGATGTTCCGGAGTTTCGCCCTCTGCTCCCCGCCCTTGCCGTTCAGGCGGTTCTCGAGATCCCTCAACTCGTCGAGCCGCGTTTGCAGCCGAGCTTCTGCGTCCTTCAGAAGATTTTCGCGAAGCTCGAGATCGCGCTGCTTCTTGTCGAGTTCCTGCCGGCGTTCGCCGAGCTTCTCGTAAAGCGCGCGCTCGGCGGGCGAGCCGCCGCCAGCGACGAATTTCGCGCCGGAAAGCTGCGGCGCTTCTTGCGGCCGCGTGGTCGAAACGCCGCGGATCGGGCCAGCGGGTTTTTCTTTTTCCTTCTCGCCCTCTTTCTCCTTGCCTTTCGGCTCGGGCGTCGAACCGGTGATGTCGAGATCGGTCTCGTCGATCGCGGCAAGTTCCTGTTCGCTGAAGGGCGGATGTTCTTCCGGCTTCACGGCCGCCGCGAACGGCAGACGGCCGTCGAACTGCACGATCGAAACGACCTTGACGGCGAGCAGACTCGCCGCCGCGAATGCCATCACCGGAATGAGCCGCAATTCCATGCCCTGCCCTTAGATCAGGCCGCCTGGTCCGCGCGCCGCCGTGCGCGGTTCGCGAGCGCCTGCGCCGCCGCCATCGTCTCGGCCGCCTTGCGGCGGATGATCGCCTCGGTACGGGCGACCGGCGCGTTCAAAACTTGCGCGGCGGGCGCGAGCTCCGCTTCTCCACCGGGACGGGCGCGACCGCTGTCCGCCGCTTGCGCAATCTGGACGATGCGGGAGATCACGCTCTCGCCGCGCTTCAATTCGCGCTGCAGGTCGGCGCAGATCAGTTCGGAAGAGCGGAGGCGCGCGGCGAGAATTTCCTCGCTTTCGCGCACCGCTAGCTTCAGCCCCGCGATCGCACGCTCGGCGCTTTCGGTCGAGGCGACGAGCTCCGCGATCGTGCCCTTGAACGAATTCTCGTCGTTGCGGAGCCGCGACAGGCGGCGGTTGAGGATCATGCAATAGCCGATTGTGAGCACCAGGAGCACGGCGACCAAGCCCTCGATCATCAGCCCGTAACTGTTCGCGATCATGATCATGCCTCCGTTCTTTTCATGGCGCCTGCGTTTTCGAACATCGACATCGTGGTGCGCGGGCGGCGAAGCGGGCTCGCGACGCTCACGGCGATCCGCTCGCCGACATGGCCCATGCGGCCTTCGGTGAGCACGACTTCGCCGCAGCGGACCTTCACCAGCGTGTCGGGTTTCAATTCCAGCATCAGTGTGTCGCCGACCTGCAAATTCATCAGCCGCTTGAGCGGCATCAGGCCCTCGTAGAGCACGGCGTTCACTTCGGCTTCCGCCTGAAAGATTTCGTGCGCGAGATGGCCTTCCCAGATCGGGTCGCGGCCGAACTTATCGCCCATGAAGGCTTGCAGAAGCGTCTCGCGGATCGGCTCGATCGTGGCGTAAGGAAGCAGAAGCTCGATATTGCCCCCGCGGTCTTCCATATCGATCCGGAGCCGCACGAGGATCGAGGCGTTGGTCGGGCGCGAGATCGCGGCGAAGCGCGGATTGGTCTCCAGCCGGTCGATCGTGAAGCGAACCGGCGACACCGGGCGGAACGCGGCTTCCGCGTCCGCGAGCACAACCTCGATCATGCGACGGACGAGATTGGTCTCGATTGTGGTGTAGGGGCGTCCGTCGACGCGCGTCTTGCTCTGGCCGCGGCGTCCGCCCAAGAGCACATCGATCATCGAATAGATCAAATTCGAGTCGACGCTCATCAAGCCGAAATTGTCCCATTCCTCCGCCTTGAACACCGCGAGAATCGTCGGCAGCGGAATCGAGTTCAGATACTCCCCGAAGCGCACCGACGTGATACGGTCGAGCGAGACTTCGACGTTGTCCGAAGTGAGATTGCGCAGGCTCGTCGTCATCAGCCGCACCAGGCGGTCGAAGACGATTTCGAGCATCGGCAGACGCTCGTACGAGACCATCGCCGAGTCGATGATGGCGCGAATGCCGGAATGATCGGAAAGTGCGAGCTCGTCGAGGCTGAAGCCTAACAGCCCGTCGATCTCGTCTTGGTTGAGAACGCGGTCTGCGCCCTTGGATTTATTGTCGGCTGGCGCTTCCTCGACCATCGCCGCCCACTGGGCGGCCATGTCGTCGCCGTTCGGCTTGCCGTTGGACGAGGAACCGCCGCCGTCCTCCTCGGCCATCTTTGCCCATTCGTCGGCGAGTTCTTGATCGGTCGGCATGATTGCTTCCGCTATTGCACGACGAGTTCGCGGAACAGCACGGCGCGCACGCGGTTTGGCGCGATCGCGAGATTCACGCGGCGCGTGAGTTCGTCGCGCAGCCGGAACAGCCCGGCGGAGCCTTCGAGATCGGTGATGCGCAGCTCGCGCAGATGCGTCTGGAAGGTGTCGATCACGCGCGGCATCACCGGCCTGATCGCGTCGATCACCTGTCCGTTGTCGACTTCGAGCGTCACCTTGACGCGCAAATATTGCGGCCGGTCCGGCGACGCGGAAAGATTCACCGTCATGTCGGGAAGATCGTAAAAGAGCGTCTTCGGCGCTTCCGCGGCGTGTTCCTTATGGCCCGTCAGGAAGAAGTAGGAGCCCCCCATCACGAGCAGGAGCGCCGCGGCGGCGCCAATCAGAATGAATTTGTTGAGGCCGAGAATTTTGCCGACGATATTTCCGATGAAGCCGCGCTTCGCGCCTTCCGTGCCTTCGGTTTCCGGCGCATCCGCCGCTGCCGCTTCCGCCATGCCAGCCATCCTTCGTTTGCATTTCGCGAATCCGCGGCCGGCGGACTCCGAAAGCCGTAACCGGCGTAAACGCTAGGTAACTATGGTTAACGAAGCCTTTAAGCGGCAATTTTTGCCGGGCGATCTTTGCCGGGGGCAGACGATCGTGCCGGGCCGCAGACCCCGCGTTTTTTCCTAAGCCTCTGAAAGATCGAGAAAAAGCGAAGTGGCACGACTCCTGCGATGCCGCTGCGGGTCAAGCTGGGGAGCCTGACCCAAAGGGCATTAGGGGAGCTAAGCCCATGCAGAACGCACTCTATGTCGGCCTCTCGCGGCAGATCGCGTTGCATCGCGAGATGGACGTGATCGCGAACAACCTCGCGAACATGGACACGAACGGCTTCAAGGCAGACGGCGTCACCTTCGAGGAGTTTCTTTCCTCGAAGGCACGCATCAACCGCTCTTCGCCCGCCGACCAGCGCGTTTCCTTCGTACGCGAGAGCGGATCGGTTACGGATTTCTCTCAGGGCACGCTGCAGCAAACCGGCGGTACGTTCGATCTTGCGATCCGCGGCGAAGGCTATTTCGTCGTCGATACGCCGCAAGGCGAGCGCTACACGCGGAACGGCTCGTTCGCGCTGAACGACAAGGGCGAGCTCGTGACCCAGCAGGGCTATCGCGTGCGCGGCCAGAACGGACCGCTGCAATTCGACCAGCTGGACAACTCAATCACCTTCGGGCGCGAAGGCACGATCACCGCGATCAACGGCAACCAGAACCAGGTGATCGAGCGCGGCAAGATTCGCCTCGTGCGCTTCGACGACCAGAACGCGCTCGTCCGCGAGGGCAACGGCCTTTACAGCGCCGGCGGACAGACACCGCAGAACGTGAAGGAGACGACCTCGATCGTGCAGGGTTCGCTCGAAAAATCGAACGTAAACCCGATCGTCGAGATGTCGCGCATGCTGGAAGTGATGCGCGCCTACCAATCGCTCGCGAACATGATGACGAAGACGGACGATCTTCGGAAAGACGCGATCGACAAGCTTTCCCAGATTCCAACTGCATAGCGCATCGAGGGGAGAACGAACATGCGCGCACTCTACACAGCAGCGACCGGAATGGTGGCCCAGGAACTGAACGTCCAGGTCATCTCCAACAACATCGCGAATATGCAGACGACGGGCTACAAGAAACAGCGGGCGGAGTTTTCTGACCTGATGTACGAGAGCCTCCGCCGCGTCGGCGCGAATACCTCCAACCAGGGCACGAGGCTTCCGGTCGGCCTCGACATCGGCGCCGGCGTCAAGACGACCGGCACGCCGCGCGTCATGACGCAAGGCAATCTCACGCCGACCGGCAAAGAGCTTGACGTCGCGATCCGCGGCGAAGGCTTCTTCCGCGTGCTCCTGCCGGACAGCCGCACGGCGTACACGCGCGCGGGCTCGTTCGAAATGGACGAACAGGGACGCCTGGTGACGCCGGAAGGCTATCTCATCGATCCTGCGATCACCTTTCCGCAAAACGCGACCAATATCTCGATCAGCCAGACCGGCGAGGTTTCGGCACTCCTGCCGGGGCAATCGCAAATCACTGTGCTCGGCCAAATCCAACTCGCACGCTTCATGAACAAGACTGGGCTGCAGGCGATCGGCGACAATCTCTATCTCGAGACCGACGCCTCCGGCACGCCGCAGCTGAGTAACCCCGGCACCGACGGCATGGGGAATTTGCTGCAGAACCAGCTGGAAGCCTCGAATGTCAGCGCGGTCACGGAAATTTCCGATCTGATTACGGCGCAGCGCGCCTATTCCATGAACGCCAAAGTCGTGAGCGCAGCCGACGACATGCTGCAAACGACCGTGCAGATGCTGCGCTGAGGAGGAACGATCATGCGCAACTTTTTCGCCCTCCTCGCCACCGCCTTCCTCCTCGCCGCGATTTCGGCGCCGGCCGAAGGCGCAGCGAAAGCTGCCGCGATCCCGACGCTCAAGGATTCCACGTCGGTCGAAGGAGAATTCGTTCGGCTCGGCGACCTCATCGAGAATTTGGGCGATGCGGCGCAAACGCCTGTCTTCCGCGCGCCCGAGCTGGGCGCGAGCGGCACGATCCAGGTCTACCGCATCATCGAAGCGGCGCGCACCGCGGGCGTACTGGTATTCGACACACGCGGCATTTCCGAAGTCTTGGTGACCCGCGCGACCCGCACCATTCCCGTCACGGAAATCGAGCGCGCAGTCGCCGAAACTGCGGCAAAGCAAATCGGCATCCAGGATTCAGCCAATGTTGCGGTCGTTTTCGATTCCGGCGCACGCCCGCTTTCGGTCGAACCGAACGCGGCGGCGGCGCCTCGCCTCGTGCAGTTCAACTACGATCCGCGCTCGCAGCGCTTCGACGCGAGCCTCGACGTGCCCGGCAGCGCCGCAATCCGCAAAAAACCCGCACGCGTTTCCGGCTATCTCTACGAGACGGTGGAAATCCCGACCGTGATCCGCGCCTTTACCCGCGGCGAAATCGTGCGCGACGAAGACGTGCAGATGGAGCGCCGCCCGAAGGCCGAAATCACCCCCGACACGATCAGGAACAGCGCCGCCGTCGTCGGCCACGCCGCACGGCGCGACCTGCGCGCGGGCCAGCCGATCCGCATCTCCGAAATGATGAAACCCGAGCTCGTCGCGCGCGGAGACACCGTGACGCTCACCTTCGACAGCCCGGGAGTCGTCCTGTCGCTGCGCGCGAAAGCGATGGAATCCGGCACCGAAGGCGACGTCATTCAGGTGATGAATCCGCAGTCAAAGCGCACCGTGCAGGCGACGGTCGAAGGAGCGGGGCACGTGGTCGTGCACTCGATGAAATCCGCGCGTTCAGCGGCGCTTGAAACCACCGGTTCGATGAAATGAGTCCGTTCTCTCCTGTTCGTCGTGAGGCAGCCATGTCCCTTCGTAATCTACTGAAACTCGGTGCGATCGCTCTCGTGATGTGCACGAGCGGCGGCTGCGCCTATCTCGATCGCCTCGCGAATGTGGGCCAGGAGCCGAAGCTTTCCGCCGTCGACAATCCGGCGGCGCAGCGCGGCTACAAGCCGGTGACGATGCCGATGCCGGAGCCGATTCCGGCCTCCTACAATCCCAACTCGCTGTGGCGGAACGGCTCGCGCGCCTTTTTCAAGGACCAGCGCGCGCACCAGGTCGGCGACATTCTCACGGTGAAGGTGAACTTCACCGACAGCGCCGCGGTCGCGAACGAAACGCAGAGGAGCCGCGACAACAAGGAAGACTCCGGCATCACCAATTTGTTCGGCCTGAAGAAAGTGCCGCTGACGAGCACGCCGATTCCGGGGCGTCTGCTCACGGCCGACTCCACCGCTTCGAGCGACGGCAAGGGCTCGGTCAATCGCTCGGAGCAATTGAAGACCAACGTCGCCGCCGTCGTCACGCAGTTGCTACCGAACGGCAATCTCGTGATCGAGGGCAAGCAGGAAATCCGGGTCAATTTCGAAATGAGGGAGCTCAAGGTCGCCGGCATCGTGCGGCCCGAAGACATCGAGAACGACAACACGCTCGACTCCTCCAAGATCGCGCAAGCGCGGATCGCCTATGGCGGGCGCGGCCAGCTCACCGACGTGCAGCAGCCGCGCTGGGGGCAGCAGATCTCGGACGTGATCCTGCCGTTCTAACGGGCATGGCCCGGAAAAGTGGGTACCGGTTTTCCGAAAAGGCCATGCGCAAAAATATGAGCTAGGGCGCGAAACCGGATCGCGACCCTGAAGTGCCGCTCCCGCTCCCCGGAGACCGGCACCGCACGGCCCCGCTGCTCCCCCGCGGGGCCGTGCTCTTTTTCGCCGCGCCGAAAAAATGAGTACGCTACCCCTACTCCACTCCTCAATCATACGCGAAACTTTGTGTTAGGCTTGGCGTTAGTTTGCGAGGAGCGCTCCCATGACATTCCAGTCGATCAATCCCGCGAGCGGCACCCCTGTCGCGTCCTATGACGAAACCCAGCGTGCGGAAGTGAGCAGGATCATTGAGAAAGCGCACGCGGCGTTTCTCGACTGGCGCAGGACCTCCTTTCGCGACCGTGCGATGCCGTTGCGAAAGGCAGGACAAATCCTGCGCGACAAATCCCGGGAATACGCGCGGCTGATGGCCGAGGAGATGGGCAAGCCCTTCAAGGACGGCATTGCCGAGGTGGAGAAATGCGCCACCGCCTGCGACTATTTCGCCGAGCACGCGGAAAAATTTCTCGCCACGGAGGAGATCGCAAGCGACGCCAGGCGCAGCTTCGTCACCTTTCAGCCGCTTGGCGTCATCCTCGCCGTAATGCCCTGGAATTTCCCGTTCTGGCAGGTCTTTCGCTTCGCAGCGCCGGGACTGATGGCGGGGAACGCTGGCGTCTTGAAGCATGCCTCGAACGTCCCCGGCTGCGCCCTTGCGATTGAACAGATTTTCAAGGACGCCGGCTTCCCGGAAAACCTCTTCCGCACGCTCATGATCGGCAGCAAGGATGTAAACGCCGTGATCGAGCACCCGCTCATCCGCGCCGTGACGCTCACCGGCTCAACCCCTGCCGGCCGCGCGGTCGCCGCGAAGGCGGGCGAATGCCTGAAGAAGACGGTGCTCGAGCTCGGCGGCAGCGACGCCTACGTTATCATGGACGACGCCGATATCGAGCAGGCGGCCGCGATCGCGGCCAAGGGCCGTCTCGTCAACTCCGGCCAGAGCTGCATCGCCGCCAAACGTTTCATCGTTACGGAAAAAACTCGCGCCAAGTTCGAGGAAGCGCTCGTAAAAAAGATGCAGGCCGTCAAGGTCGGCGACCCGATGGCGGAAGGAACGCAAGTCGGCCCGATGGCTCGGAAAGATTTGCGCGACGATCTTCACAAACAGGTCGAAACCAGTATTCACAAAGGCGCCAAGGTTTTATGCGGCGGCGAGATTCCGAAGGGTGAAGGTGCTTTCTATCCGCCGACGGTGCTGACCAACGTCAAGAAAGGCATGCCCGCTTATGACGAGGAACTGTTCGGGCCTGTTGCCGCGATCATCACGGCCGAAGACGAGCGCGATGCGATCAAAATCGCGAACGACTCCCAGTTCGGGCTCGGCGGCGCCGTGATCGGCAAGGACATCGCCCGCGCCGAACAGATCGCGGCGGAGGAAATCGAAGCGGGCTGTGTGTTCGTGAACGATTCGGTGCGCTCCGACCCGCGCCTCCCCTTCGGCGGCGTCAAGGACAGCGGCTACGGCCGCGAGCTCTCGCAGTTCGGCATCCGCGAATTTGTGAATATCAAGACAGTGTTTGTGGCGAAGTAGTCTTCGTTTCCTCACCCTGAGGAGCCGCGCGTAAGCGCGGCGTCTCGAAGGGTCCATCTACGACGCACAAGCCTCATCTTTCAAGGATCGCTTCGCTCGCACCTCAGGATGAGGGTCGGAGCCAAAGGCGCTACTCGTCGCGATAGACTTTCTCTTTCCGCTCGTGGCGCTCCTGCGCGTCGATGGAAAGTGTCGCGATCGGCCGCGCTTCGAGACGCTTGAGCGAAATCGGCTCGCCGGTCTCCTCGCAGTAGCCGTAGGTCCCGTCCTCGATGCGCTGGAGCGCGGCGTCGATCTTGGCGATCAGCTTGCGCTGGCGGTCGCGTGCACGCAATTCGATCGAGCGGTCGGTTTCGTTCGAGGCGCGATCGGCAAAATCCGGATGATTCTCGTTTTCCTTTTGCAGATTCTCGATCGTCTCGCGGCTTTCGCGCAAGATTTCTTCCTTCCAGCGCAGAAGCTTCTGCCGGAAATACTCTTTTTGCCGATCGTTCATGAACGGCTCGGATTCGGAAGGCCGGTATTCCTGGTCTGCTACCAACATTACAAACGCCCTCATTTTTCCCGGTATTGTTTTTATCGAGGCCGTTCTGCTGGCCTTCTCTTGGCCGCGCTTATAGCGGGCTGCCGCTTCGGGTCAACGGGCGGAATCAGCGAAATCCCAATATGGGGGTTGCGATGCGAAAATGTGACGGCTTTGTCAGAAGCGCCCGTTCGCTGATATGCCAAAAGCTTTATATGGGAAATTCTATTGCGCCCTGCGTTTGGCTAGTTCCACCGCCACGCGCACGCCGATGGCGTCGAGCGTTTCGTCGAGCCGACTCTCTCCGCTTCGCTCCGTCAGCTCACCAAGCATGGCTTCAAGACGCGTAAGGGTCGCGATGTCCATGCGTCCTTCAAGAATTTCGAGCTTCAGCGCATCAAGCATATCGAGCGCTTTCACGCCCCGCCGTGCGAAACGGCGGCGGCGCTCAACGGCGTCCTCTACGCTTTGCAGCGCGAGCAGCGCGTCGATCGAATTCAAAGCCCCGGTGGAGGCCGGGGCCGAGACCTGGCTGGGCGTATTATCGTTCCCTACCGTAAAGCCGGTGCCGGTTGTACGCCGGGCAGCCCCGGCTGTTGACACCCCCGATTTGGCGGTCGCCTGAACTCGCATCGATTTGCTCCCCCGAGCCCGCGAGATGATCCCCGCGAATGGCTCAGATAATGGGTTCCCATGGTTAAGCGACCGTAAACGAGCCCGGCAGGATCTGCCGGGTCGGCAGAATGCGCCGGATGCGCCGGATGCGCCTCGGAAAAACAAGCAGCAAAATCAATCGCTTGATTCCGGCCGCTGTTGGCACGCGGCTCGCATTCCCCTGTCCGAGTCCATCCATCGACCAAGCTGGGGAGCAATGTCGATGAACAAGGTGACCAAGACCATTGCTGCCTGGGCGCTCGCCGCGCTCGCGATGGCGATTTGCCTCGGAGCCGCGCAGGCCGCGTCCCGCATCAAAGATCTCGTCGACGTCGAGGGCGTGCGCGACAACCAGCTCATCGGCTACGGCCTCGTGGTCGGCCTGAACGGCACCGGCGACACGCTCAATAACATCCCCTTCACCAAGCAGAGCCTCACCGCGATGCTCGAGCGCCTCGGCGTCAACATCCGCGGCGCGCAATTGCGCACGGGGAACGTCGCGGCCGTGATGGTAACGGGAAATCTTCAGGCTTTCGCCACGCAGGGGACCCGGCTCGACGTCGTGGTATCGGCTCTCGGCGACGCGAAGAGCTTGCAGGGCGGCACGCTGCTCGTCACACCGCTGATGGGCGCGGACGGCAACGTCTACGCGGTCGCGCAAGGGACCGTTGCAGTCGCGGGCTTTCAGGCCGAAGGCGATGCCGCGAAGATCGTTCGCGGCGTGCCGACTGTCGGCCGCATCTCGAACGGCGCGCTGGTCGAGCGCGAGATCGATTTCGCGATCAACCGCATGAACAACATCCGGCTCGCGCTCCGGAACCCGGACCTTACCACCGCGAAGCGCATCGCCGGCTCGATCAACGATTTCCTTGGCGCGCCCGCCGCGGAGCCGGTGGACCGCGGCACCATCATGCTCGCGGTTCCGCAGAAATATTCCGGCAACATCGTGCAGCTCTTGACCGAAATCGAGCCGCTGCAGATCGAGCCGGACCTTACCGCCAAGGTCGTGATCGACGAGCGCTCCGGCATCGTCGTGATGGGGCGCGATGTGCGGGTTGCGACCGTTGCGGTCGCGCAAGGGAACCTTACCGTCAGCATCTCCGAGACGCCGGTCGTGAGTCAGCCGGGGCCGTTCTCCCGCGGCCGCACCAAGGTCGTGCCGCGGACAAGGATCGGCGTGCAGGAGGAAGGCACCAAGCTCGGCGTCGTGCAGGAAGGCGTGTCGCTTTCCGATCTTGTCGACGGACTGAATGCGCTGGGCGTCGGCCCGCGCGATTTGATCTCGATCCTGCAGGCGATCAAGGCCACCGGCGCGATCCAGGCCGAGATCGAGGTGATGTGATGACCGCCCCGGTTGGCCTGAGTGTCGGCTTCTCGCCGGTTCCCATGGACCGTGCGCTTGCCCATCAGGTTCCCGCCGACTCCGGCAAGAACAAGATCCATACCGTCGCTCAGGATTTTGAAACGGTTTTTTTAACCAACATGTTCGAGAATATGTTCGAGGGCCTCGACGATGACGGCCCCTTCGGCAGCGGCGCCGGCAACGGCCCGTGGCGCTCGATGCTCACCGAGCAATACGCGAAATCCGTCGCGCAGTCCGGCGGTGTCGGCGTGGCCCAAGCGATCGAACGGCAACTTGTATCTCTGCAGGAGAGTCACCAATGACCGCCCAACCCGCTTCAAAACACCCTCCCATCACGACCAAAGCGGCGGCGGAGGCGTTGCTTAATCATATCGGCGAAACCATGGTCGCGCTCGTCCAGGTATTCGAGGACGAAACACGGCTTGTGCGTGCGGGCAAGCTTAGTGCCGCCGCCGAGCTGACGCCGGAAAAAACCAATCTGGCTTCGATTTACGTCCGCGACATCGAAACGATGAAGCTGAACGCGAAGTTCATCAAGGAAACGCTGCCGGAACTCGTCGAGGAGATGCGCGCCGCGCACGATTCCTTCCGCGAAATCCTGAGCCGCAATCTGCGCGTCCTTGCAACCGCTCAGTCCGTGGCCGAAGGCCTGATCCGCGGCGCCGCGGAAGAAGCGAGCCGCCGCCAGGACCCGCGCGGATATCACGCCAACGGCCGTACGACGCCCGCCAAGACGGCGACCCGTCCGGTGATGGTCAGCCGCTCGAGCTGATCGCTGATTCTTTCCCATTGTTGCAGCGGCCCCGCCGGTTTCGCGTCGGGGCCGTTTTCTTTTCCGGCGCCGGCTGCCGGCACGTTAACGGCTCGATAACCTTTACGGTCGCCCAGGAAGAAACGCGCGGAAACTCTGCTATTTACGATGATTTCCGTACGGCATCACAGCCTGGAATAACGGCGCCGGCGTAACCAGCCATTAGTTTTTCCCGTGTCAAATCCGGATTCTCGATCTCCAGGACGGAGATCCATTTGTGTGTCTATCCTAGGAAAGGACTGAACTATGGGTAATATTACTCTCTCCGCTGGCGTGCGTCAGAATCTGCTCGCACTCCAGAACACGGCCGATCTGTTCACGCAGACCTCGACCCGTCTCGCGACGGGCAAGAAGGTCAACTCGGCGCTCGACAATCCGAACAGCTTCTTCACGGCGCAAAGCCTGCAGGGCCGCGCTTCGGACCTCAGCAATCTTCTGGATGCTGAATCGAACGCCGTGCAGACGGTGCAGGCCGCGAACCAGGGCATCACCGCCATTCAGAAGCTTGTGGACTCCGCGAAGGCGCTTGCGAACCAGGCCCTTCAGACCTCGAATACGACGACTCGTGCGGACCTCGCCACCCAGTTCGACGACCTGCTCACGCAGATCGACCAGCTGGCCAAGGACTCGGGGTTCAACGGCATTAACCTGCTGAACGGCGACAATCTCAAGGTCAACTTCAACGAAACCGGCACGTCTTCGGTGACGATCAACGGTTTCACCGACACGACGGCGGGCGCGCTCAACATCGCGGCTGCTAGCAATAACTGGGTGGGGAATACCGATATCAATACGTCGCTCACCGCCGTTTCGGCGGCCACCGATACGTTGCGTTCGCAAGGTGCTAAACTTGGTGCAAGCTTGACGGTCGTTCAGACTCGTCAGGATTTCACCAAGAACATCATCAACACGCTGCAGGTCGGTGCGGATAACCTGACGCTGGCCGACTCGAACGAGGAAGCTGCGAACTTGACGGCGTTGCAGACCCGTCAGCAGATTTCCACGGTCGCACTGTCGCTGTCCAACCAGGCGAACCAGCAGGTTCTCCGGCTGTTCGGATAAGGCTGATCGGAAATATCCAAGGATACGGCGGGGGTCAAACCCCGCCGTTTTCTTTTTTAGGCCGCTTTAAAAGACCGCGTTTACGGTCAAGATGGCCGCGATGTGATTCGGAAGGAGCAGCCAATGGGCCTCAAGGTTGAGCTGAAACCGGGCGAGCGCATCATCGTCGGGGAAAGCGTCATCACCAATGACGACCAGCGCACCCGCCTCATCATCGAAGGCGACGCGCCGATCCTGCGCGAGAAGGACATTCTGACGGCCGAGACTGCCGACACGCCCTGCAAGAAGATCTATCTCGCGGTGCAGTTGATGTATCTCTCCCGCAACCCCAAGCAGCACCACGAGCTCTATTTCAGCCTGGTGAAGGACGTCATGCTGGCCGCGCCCTCCACACTCCCTTACCTCGACCGTATGAATAATCAGATATTAACCGGTTCTTTTTACAAAGCGTTGAAGGAAGCGCAGCAGCTACTGCGCTACGAAGAGGAATTACTGTCGCATGGCCAATCCGGCTCACACCTACGCCAAGAACGCACAAGAAACGGGTAATGCCCGCGAACTCGAAGCCCAGCTCTTGATGCGTGCGGCTTCCAAGCTGCAAGCCGTCAAGGACGGCGAAGTTACCGGAAATCTGAATATTATTTCGGCGGTCCGTTATAATCGACGCCTTTGGCTCGTCTTCGCCGACGCGCTGGCCAGCGCCGAAAATCAGCTCCCGCCCGAAATCAAGAAAAATGTCACGAGCCTCGCGATGTTCGTGCTCAATCGCTCGCGTATGATCGAAACCGCGACCGAGCCGAACCCCGAGCGCCTTGGCGTTCTGATCAACATCAACCGCGAAATCGCGGCCGGCCTGCGCGCGAACGCAGCCGCCTGATCGAAACGCGCTCTCAAACAAAAACGCGCGCCACGGGGCGCGCGTTTTGCTTTTTGAGAGGGCCGTTTCGCTACGACATAAAGTTGACGAGGGTGAGCTTCGAAAGCAGTGCCGTCGTCTGCAACATCGCCTGGACCTGCGTCTGCAGCGCGAGGAGCTTCACGCCAGTCTCGTTCGGATCGGCGTTTTCGATGTCGTCCATCACGCCTTGCAGGATCGGCTTTTTGTCGCCGATACGGGTTTTCGCCGCGTTGGCGGAAAGGCTGGCGCCGGCGATTTGAGTTTGAATCGCCGAAATTTGCTGTGTCGACGAGTTCGGGGCGAGACTATTCCCGACCTTGGTCGCGAGCGCCGTATAGCGGGCGTCAGCGTTCGGATCGCTGCTTGAGAAGCTCACCGCCGCAAGCGTCGCGAAATTTTTCACGACGTTCCGGAGGGCTTCCTCGTTGCCGCGTATGCCGTATTTCACCGTGATCGCGTCGTCGACGCGCGCGGTCATGGTGCCGAGCGGATCGTCCGTCGCGTCGTCGCCAGTGTACCATTTGACGGTGTCCGTAGCGGTCGCGTCCCGCAAACTGGTGGCGTTATAGAACGGGCCGGTGCCGGCAACGCGCTGCGCCGGATGACCCGCGTCGGTGTCGAAAAATTCGTTCGAGGCCTGGATCGCGGAAGCCGCCGCGAGGTCGGTCTGCGCTGACGTCTGAATTGCACCGTCAAGCGCGCTTGCGAGATTCGCCGCGGTATCCGCGGCCGTAGCGCCGATGGCAAAAGTTCCCGCCGGTGGCGGGACTTGCGTCGTGGCTTTGAGCGTAATGTTAGTAGAGGTGCCGTCCGGCAAATTGAGGCGAACGGAAACGGTCGCGCCGTCGGGCGGATTGGTTCCGTTGAAATCGATCGAGAGCGAGGGCGGACTTCCTGTGGGCCCTGTGACCGTCGCACCGGAGATGTCGGTGGTGGCGCTTGCGATCTTGAAGCCGAACGGGCCAGAATTCGTCTCGGAAAGCGTCACGACGTCGCCCGTGGCCGAAGGCGCGTCCAATCGCCCCCGATTGTCGGCGCCCTGGTCCGCCTGCTGCCGCTCGGCGATCACTTGCTTCAATCCGGCGGCCGAGCCGTTTCCGTCCAGAATGTGATCGGACGTGTCCATGGCCGGCGTATCGGTCGCGGCGCCGGAAAACAAATAGGTGTTGCCCGCACGCTGGTTGAGGAGGCTCACCGCCTCATCGAGGCTGCCTCTCGCCTGAATCTGCGTGTTCGTCTGGCCGTTATTGATAAGCGTGAAATCGAACGGCGGCAGCGTGTTCGAGCGCATGTCCTGTGCGATCGTATTCAGGCGTTCGAGCGACGTATTTTGCAACTGCACGCGCGTGCTCACCGTCGTGATCACGTCTTCGTACGAGGTGAGCCGCGACATCGCGGCGCGCACATTGACATCGAGCCCGCGGTCGATGCCGAGGCCATCGTAGCCCTGCGCGATTTTTCCGGTCGAAAGCTGCAGCGACAGATCGTTCATCTGCTTTTGCATCGTGACGAGCAGTTGCGCCTTCATCATCGCGCTACTGGTGAGGCCGGAAATCGAGGGCATGATCAGCCTCCAATCTGCAAGAGCATGTCGAACATTTGCTTGATGGCGGTGAGCACCCGGGCATTCGCTCCATAGGCGTTTTGCAGCACGATAAGATTCTGCATCTCGGTATCGATATTGACGCCCGAAGCGTCGTTAAACCGCGTTTGCAGCGCGTTCAGTACCACCTGTTGCCCGTCGTTGAGCTGCGACGCGTTCGCGGCATCGGCGCCCTGGCGGCTGATAATCTGCTGGATATAATCGGCGACCGTGCCGGAATACGGACCCTGCGCCGTTCCGATCCCGGCAGACGGATCGAACAGTTGCGCGGCGGCGGTGAGCTGCTGATTGATGAAATCCGGCCGTGTCGAATCGCCAATATTGGTGCTGTTTGAGAAGAGCACGAGCGCCGAAGGATCGGAAAGCAGCGCGGGATTGACGGCAATGCGCGCCGAGAAGCCGGTTTTCTGGCTGCCGCCGGCGGTGATCGCGTCGGTATAGGTGCTCGAACCGTCGGTGAAGAACGGCAGCGTCACATCCCCCGAATTCAGCGTATCGGTCGTGACCGACGCCCTCAGCGCATCGATATCGCTGTCATTGGTCGCGCCGTCATCGACCACTTGCAGCACATTACCCGATGGATTCGAGAAGGTGATATTGGCGCCGCTGAGCGCCGTATTGAGCTGCGTGACAACCGAGGCCATGCCGCCGGAGAAATCGACTCCGATCACCTGGTCGTTCGGATCGCTCGTGACGCTGTTGTCGAGCGGCAGCACCGACGGATCGTCGACGCGAACGATCGTGACCTTGTGCTGCGTGCCGGTCGTATTGTCGGTGTAAGCGAGCGATATCTTGTTGCCGTTTTTCAGGCCAGTGAGATCGACGCTAAAGCCGTCCGGCGGGCCGGTGACCGTGCTGCCCGGCACCGTGCGGTTGGACAGCGCGAGCGCCATTGCACTCGCCATCTCGTCCAGCTGGTTTTGCGCCTTGACGAGTGTCACGTCGCGCATATTGATGAGCGCGGCGATCTTTCCCGAGCGGATCGAGTTGTTTGCGATCAGATCAACTTGCGAGCCATTCGGGCTGGTCAGCGAGATCGTGCCGACCGTGCGCTTGGCCGGATCGGTGCTGTAGACGGAGGAAGCATTAAGCGCCGTCTTGACGTCGAAACTAAGTTTTGCGGGCTGCCCGTCATAGAGGCTCACGCCGGACGTCGTGAAAATCGAAATCTGGCCGTTACCCTGCGACGTGATGCGAATATCCATCAAGCCGGACAATTCGGTGATGTCGGCGTCGCGCTGATCCAAAAGCGCCGCGGAGGGAGCATCCTGCCGGCCGGCAGATGCGGTGATCTGATTCGAAACGTTGGCGATGTCCTGCAAGAGCTGGTTGACACGGTTGACCGCATCCGAAATGCCGCTCTCCGCTTGCGAGCGAAGCTGCTGCACTTCCGCCGACATCGCGTTGAGATGCTGTGCCAGCACCTGCGCCTGATTGAGCGCGTCGCCTTGCGCGGCGGTAGAATCGGGGCTTGCGGTCAGCGTGTTGAGCGAAGACGTGAAGTTATTGAACAGCGTATCGAGCGCATCGTTGCCGCCGGGCGTGCCATAGGTTTGCACCAGCCGCGAATAATAGCTGTTCAGCGTGCTTGCATAGTTCGCGCCCGCCGCTTGGATCCGAAGCTGCGTCTGCACGAGGAGATCGAGCTCGCGCCCGACGCCGAGCACCAGAACGCCGTTTCCGCCCGCGATCGTCGACGACAGGAGCGGCGACCTGCGCACATAACCGGGCGTGTTGACGTTCGCGACATTGTTGGCGACGATTGAAAGACCCGTTTGCGTCGCCTGCAATCCCGACAGCGCCGAGGAGATCGCGGTGTTAAGCCCCATGGGCGTAAACCCTTACAATTTCGCCGCTTAGCGCAGCATCGCGATCGTTTCTTGCAGCATGTCGTTCGCCGTCGTCACGATCTTGGTATTCGCAGCATAGGCCTGCTGCGTGACGATAAGCTTCGTGAATTCGTCCGAAATGTCGGTGTTCGATCCCTCGAGCGATTGCGCCGCGATCTTGCCGGATGCGCCGAAGAGCGGCGGGCCTGATTCGTCGGTCGCCTGGAACGCGCCGCCGTCGAGCGCCTGCAAGCCGTTGTCGCCGTTGAAGGAGACCAGCGGAATTTCCGCGATGTCGAGCGTGCGGCCGTTCGAATAGCTCGCGACGATACGTCCCTTGTCGCTCACCGAGATACCGTTGAGCTGGCCGGCGGCAAAGCCGTTCTGATTCAGCGTGCCGACCTGCGCGACGCCGTTCTGATCGGCGAACTGGGTAATGCCGTTACCGCCGAAATTCATCACAACGTCGCCGACTGTATGATTATCGACGGTGAGATTCGTGAGTGTAAGGTTCGGAACCTGCGGATTCATCTGGCCGCTGGCGTTGAATGTGAAAGTGGTGCCAGCGTTGGTCCAGGCAACGCCGGTGGCGCTTGGGTTGGTGTTCGACTGATAGAACAATTCCCATGTGTCGGTGCCGCCGTTCGCAATCGAGTCAAGCTTCGCCCAGCGAAGCTGTACGTCCACCGGATTGCCTTGCGCGTCATAAACCGTGATCGAGCCGCCCGTAATGGACTGTGCCTCAAAGGTCGATTTGTCCGCCCCTAGCACGACACCGTCGCCCGAAACCCTCGGATCGCCGCCGGCACTGTAATCGGCGGGGTTAAGCAGTTCACTGCCGCCCGCCGCCGACTGCTGGGTCGTCGGTGTCGCCGCGAGGTTCGCGCGATAATTGATAATCGTCGTCTCTTGCGCCGGCAGGAAGTCATTCGTGATTTTCAGCACCTGCGGCACGGATCCGGTGACGTTGCCGGTGGATGGGTCGATCGGCAATCCTTCGAGATAATAACCTGTGCCGTTCACCAGATAACCGTCTTTATCCATCTGAAAATCGCCGCGGCGCGTATAAAGCTCGTTGCCGGCGAAAACAGGCTGGTTATCCGGGAAGCCGGACGGTTTCTGTACGGCGAAGTAACCGTCGCCATTGATCGCCATGAAGGTCGAGACGGAAGCGGCCTGGATATCGCCCTGCACCGTGTTGGTCGGGCGCGACAGCGCCTGCACGCCGCCGGACACTTGCTGCGCGGATGTCGAATCCGCGACGAGATTCGCAAAGCTCGTATCGGTTCGTTTGAAACCTGTCGTCTGGGAGTTCGCGATGTTGCCGGAAATATTCTGGAGGGCGAAAGACTGCGCCTGCAAACCGCCGACCGCCGTCGTCAATGCATTAAAGATACCCATGGCACTTCTCCATCTGGGTGCGCTCCGTCAATCGGGCGCACGCCGCCGACGCCACCATCGCAAGCCGTGTGCCACCCGGCGCAAGCGATAAGGCATTGAAATTCATCGGTTTTTGCAATTCGCAAAAAGCCCCGAGCCCGGCAGAAACAAGCCCGCTCCGGCAAACTTTGCCGGGTGGATCGAAGAAATTCGCGGAATTCCTTCTCTTCTTGCTGGCGGCGGCACGAGCCCATAGGGTGCGCGCGCAAGAAGGAGCCGCTATGCGTTTTGAAGGAACGAAAGACTACGTCGCCGATACCGATCTGAAGGTCGCGGTGAATGCCGCGATCTCCCTGGAGCGTCCGCTGCTCATCAAGGGCGAGCCGGGCACCGGCAAGACCGTGCTCGCGGCTGAAATCGCGAAGGCGGTCGGCGCGCCCCTGATCGAGTGGCATATCAAATCCACCACCAAGGCGCTGCAGGGGCTTTACGAATACGACGCGGTTTCGCGTTTGCGCGACAGTCAGCTCGGGGACCCGCGCGTCTCCGACATCAAGAACTACATCCGGCGAGGGAAATTGTGGGAGGCTTTCATCTCGCAGCAGCGGCCCGTCCTGCTCATCGACGAAATCGACAAGGCGGACATCGAATTCCCGAACGATCTCCTGCTCGAGCTCGACCGCATGGAGTTTCATGTTTACGAAACCGCGGAGACGATCAAGGCGAAGCAGCGTCCGATCGTCATCATTACCTCCAACAACGAAAAAGAGCTGCCGGACGCCTTCCTCCGCCGCTGCTTCTTTCATTACATCCGCTTTCCCGACGAAGAGACGATGAAGGCGATCGTGGAAGTTCACTTTCCCGGCATCAAGCGGCGGCTCGTCTCGGAAGCGCTGAAGATGTTTTACGAGATCCGCGAAGTGCCGGGCTTGAAGAAAAAGCCTTCTACTTCCGAGCTGCTCGACTGGCTGAAGCTCCTAATGGTCGAGGATGTCTCGCCGGAAATGCTGCGCGAACGCGACCCGAAGAAGCTCATTCCCCCGCTTCACGGCGCACTTCTGAAAAACGAGCAGGACGTGCATCTGTTCGAGCGGCTCGCCTTTCTCGCACGGCGCGAGGGCCGCTAGGCTAGAGCAACTTATGCAAGGCGAGATGCGCGCCAAGCAGCAGTAGCCCGACAAAAAAGACCTTCCGGAAAGTTTCGGGATGCGTGCGGCGGCGCAGCCAGGTGCCCGCGATCATGCCGACGGCGGCGGCAATCAACGCGAGCAGCGAGAGCGGCAGAATCGAAAACTGCAACATGCCGTCCCGGAACAAATTGATCGAGAGCGCGAATACCGAAATCGAGAAAATCAGGCCGAGCGCCTGAATGAAATCGTCGCGGTTCAGATTCATCGCCTGCACATACATGATGCCCGGCACGACGAAGATGCCGGTCGCAGCCGCGATCACCCCGGTGATGTAGCCCATGACCGGCGAAAGCCAGATTTCGGCGCGCTTCGGCACGGAAAAGCGCAGCTTCGTCAGGCTGACCAATGAATAGAGCGCGAGCACCGTGCCGAGCGCAATCGTCGCGAAATCGGCCTTGTCGGGACTCATCAATCCGAAGCCCGACCACACGCCGAGGCAACTGAACAGAAGCAGCGGCCACAAGCACTTCAGGAGCGGCAGAAACGCCGGGCCCGCGAGCAGCTGCCAGGTGTTCGTAATGATCGAAGGGATGACGAGGATCGCCGCGCCCTGCGCAGGCGTCATCACCAGGCCGAGCAGCCCCATCGCGACTGTCGGCAAGCCCATGCCGACCATGCCCTTGACGAAGCCCGCAAGCAGGAACGCGATCCCGATCACCAGGAACGAAAAATAGGATTCTTGCATGTGGAATTTTCTTTTCAGGCCTCGATCGAGTCTTTTTTCTCGGTAGCTTTCCGCTTCTTTTTCTTTTGCTTTTCGCCGTCTGCGGCACCTGCCGGCTCGTCTCCCTGCTCGGCCCTTGGCGATGCTTCCTGAGACGTGTCTTCGGTTATCGTTTTTTCGGCCGCATGGCGCTTCTCGGCTCGTTTCTTGCGGGCCTCAACCCATTGCTGCCGGATCGCGCGCGATTTCTCCGCCGCGCTCCGCGCCGCCGGAACAAGCGCCCGATTCCAGACGATGCCGGGCTGTTTCGCGCTCCATTGTCCGAAGGCGATGGATTGCTTGCGGCCCTGTTCAAATGCTTTCCGTCCCTTGACCTTTATCCGAATGCCCGCAGGAACAGCGACTTGCCTCCAAAATCGAGCGGAGTTGGCCGCGGCCGCTTTCCCAATACGAACGGCAAGTGCTTTTCCTCGTTGCCAGAGCCGGATCGCCGTGGGCGCAAGAATTCTCCGCCAAAAATAAGCGCATGCACGTCCGATCGCCCGCCCGATCATCGCGATCGCCGCCGCGATCGCCTCCATGGCTTTACCGACCGCACGCGCGATAAATCCGATCACCCCTGCGATGAACCAAATGATCTGCACAAGCACACGCCCGAGCGCGAGCGCGCCTGCGTGGATCTTACGCCCTGTCCAGATGAAGGGCTGCGCCGCGGCTACCGCCGTGCGCCGCAGCGCGTGGATCGTGGCGATGCTCGCGCGTCCGATGGAGCTCTCCATGAATCGCCGCTTGGTCCGTCGCGCCACATCTGCTGCAATACCGGGTGCAAGTCCCTCGCTGATTGCAACCTCGTCGCGCTCGGCGGCGCGCGATTGCACTTCGTCGAGCCAGTCCGCGCATTGCATGCCCCAGTAGGTGACTTGCGCGATCGCACGCCCTGCCCTGCCGCCGCTCCACACAAGGCCGAACGGAACGAATAGCCGCCAGCGATCGTCATGTTCGGCGATCGCTGACGCAATCAGTTCGCCGGCCATCGCGGTCGTGTTGAGCCCCTGCCCCCCGAACGCGGACGATACCCAGACGCCAGGCGCCGCCATGCCGATCTGCGGCATCAGGTGAACTGCGTAGCCCATCACGCCCGACCACGCATATTCGATCGGCGCGTCTTTCAACTGCGGATAAACGCGCGCGATGTCCTTCGCCATCAGCCGCTCGAGCCGGCGCGGCGGCTGGGCGCGCGCGGAGATGCGCCCGCCCCACAGCAATCGCTCACCGGCGAGATGATAATAGTCGCCCGCACGCCTCGTGTCGGCGATGGCGCCTTCATACTTGATCGCCTGCCGCAAGCGCTCGCCAAGCGGCGCGGTTACCGCGACGTGAGTGCGAATCGGCAGAACGGTTTGCGCGAGCCACGGAAAGGCAGCGCCCACGCCGGAGCTTCCCGCAAGCACAACGTTAAAGGCCCGCACGCGGCCCTTTTCGGTGACGAGCGATTTGCGTAGGCCGCTGATATCGGCGCCGGCGACACGGCTTCCTTCGAAAATCCGCCCGCCATGGTCCTCGATTTCGGCAGCGAGCAGCCGCGCGAGATAGAGCGGATTGAGATGAAACGCATCGGTCTCGTGCAGCGCCTGGAAATACCGATCGGAGGCGAGCGTCGCGCGCACGCGCGGCTTGCGCCAAAGCTCCAGGTCATGGCTGAAATCGCGCGACAGCATTTCGGCGTAATCGGAAAGGCCGAACTCGTCGTTCGTACGCAGAACATGCAAGCGCCCCGGATGCACTTCCGCCGCCCGCATATCGGTGGCAATTGCCGCGCGCACGATTTCAACCCCGTCGCGCGAGAGCCGGTAAAGTTCGCGCGCATGATCGAGGCCGACGCGCGCGATGATTTTCGAGAGCGACGCGGCATATCCCGCCGAAACGAAACCGCCATTCTGTCCCGAAGCGCCGCCGGCGATCCGGTCCGCTTCGAGGAGAACGACATCCTTTCCCCGCGATGCGAGCGCGCGCGCCGCCCACAGACCGGCAAAGCCCCCGCCGACCACGCAGACATCGGCTTCGATGTCCTGCGTTAGCGCCGGCCGAGGGTCTACAGGCGCGGCCGTCGCGGCATAAAAGGTGTGGTCGGATGATTCGTTCATCGCGGTATCGTTAAAAGGTACATGCTACGCTGTGCGGCGCGCTTTTTCGACCGGCCGTTCGCCGTTTCCCTAGACGTATCGACGAGAAATTGCCATGCGCCGCCTGCTGCTTCTACGCCATGCCAAAGCGGAGCCCGTGGGGAATGGCCCCGATTTCGACCGGGCGCTGGCGGATCGCGGCTGCCGGAACGCCTGCTCGATCGGCGGCTTTATCGCACGAGAAGGCCTTGCCCCCGCCTTCGCCGCAGTCTCTCCGGCAAGCCGCACGGTCGAGACCTGGAAGATCATGCAGCCGCAACTTCCTTCCGTCGAAGCGTCCATCGATCCGCGCCTCTACGGCGCGTCCGAGGCGACACTCCTTTCGGCCGTGCATTCGCTCCCGGCGAAATACAAATCTGCGATGCTGATCGGGCACAACCCGGGCCTCGCGCGGCTCGCCCTGATCCTTGCCGGCAACGGCGGCAAGCGCGAGATGCGGGCGATGTACGAGAAATTTCCCACCTGCGCTTTCGCGGTGCTCGATTTTGACATCGATCATTGGAAAGAGACCGTGCCGGGAGGCGGCACGCTCAAATATTTTGTGACACCGAAAGACCTCGCCGAAAAATAACCCCGCAGGTCGCCCTGCGGGGTTTTGTCTTGAAACGGATCGCCGATTTACTTCATCGGCACGATCATCCACGGGAAGACGTAGGCTTGCAGCATCACCAGGATACCAACCAAGCACGCGAGGACGATCGAGTGCTTGAACACGAAACGCAGAATGGTGCCTTCGTGTCCGAACCAGTTGGTTGCGGTCGACGCCACAACGATCGACTGCGCGTCGATCATCTTGCCCATGACGCCGCCCGAGGAGTTCGCGGCGGCCATCAGGATCGGCGACATGCCCAGCTGCTCCGACGTGATCCGCTGCAGGTTGCCGAACAGGATGTTCGACGCCGTGTCCGAGCCCGTCAGCGCGACGCCCAACCAGCCGAGGAGCGTTCCGAAGAACGGATACAAGACGCCCGTCGCGGCGAAGGCGAGACCGAGGGTCGCGTCAATGCCGGAGAGACGGGTAAGCGTGCCGATCGCGAGCATCGCGCAGATCGTGAGCAGCGAATAGGCACAGATGCGGATTGTGTTGAGATAGGATCTCACGAGCCCCACGGGCGAGAAGCCCATGAGCAGGCCGGAGATGATCGCTGCGATCAGCATGCCCGAACCGGTGTAGGAGAGCCACGTGAACGAGAACACGGCGGCTTCCGGCGTAGGCTTCGCCGCGATCGGCGGCACCTTCATGATCATCTTATCAAGATCGGGAACCGCATAGTTCCAGGTCGCCCATGGATTGACCTGCCCCTTGAACCAGTTGGTGCCCCAAACCAGCAGAATGACGCAGACGATGATCCACGGCATCAACGAATACCAGACTTCGCCCGAAGTCGGCTTCTTCTGCGCTTTCGGTGCTGCCCGGCCCTTGCCGGAGTCGTCGTGCACGCGGAGTGCCGCGGAAGTCCAGACTTCCCGCGGCTGCCAGACCTTGAGGAACAGGATCAGGCAGGCCATCGAAATCAGCGAAGCGCCGATATCGACGATCCACGGATTGATGAAGTTGGAGATAAGGTATTGCGGGATCGCGAAGGAAACGCCCGTGACCAGAATCGCGGGCCATACTTCCTTCATTCCCCTCCAGCCTGCGAAGGCCCACACGACCCAGAACGGCACGATCAGCGAGAAGAACGGAAGCTGACGGCCGACCATCGCGCCGAGCGCGAATGGGTCGAGGCCGGTCACGCTCGCAAGGCCCGCGATCGGCGTACCGAGCGCGCCGTAGGCGACCGGGGCGGTGTTCGCAATCAGCGACAGGCCCGACGCCGCGAGCGGCGAAAACCCGAGACCGATCAGGATCGCGCCGGTGACGGCGACCGGCGTACCGAAGCCGGAAGCGCCCTCGAAGAACGCGCCGAACGAGAACGCGATCAGGAGGAGCTGCAAGCGGCGGTCACTGGTCACGCCGCCGATCGTGTTTTGCAGCGTTTCGAACACGCCTTTCTCCACCGTCAAACGGTACAGATAGATGACGTTCAGCACGATCCAGCCGATCGGGAAGAAGCCGGTCACCGCGCCGAGGATCGACGCGCGGATCGACATGCCCGCGGGCATGGTGAAGATGAAGATCGCGATCAAGTTCGCGACAATCAGCGCGATCACCGCGGCAATGTGCGCCTTCACTTTATTCGATGCGATCAATACAAGCAGTGTCACAACGGGCATCGCCGCTGCGATCGTTGACAGCACCTGGCTGTTCAACGGGTCGTAATGTTGATTCCACATGGTCTGACGTCCCCCTGATATTTTTGTCGGCCACAAGGTCGGAACCGCGCAGCCAAACGACTTCGCAGATAGCCAAAAGAAATCTGCCCCACAAGGATCATGAGCCTTTTTTGCCGCAACCGGAATGGCCTTGAAGAAATTCGTCACAAATAAAGAACGGTAACGGCGTACGAAATTGCGTCGATCAAAGCCGTTCGAAATTCGCACTGCAAAAATTGAAGTGCGTCATTTCGTCATGGAACTTCATGCAAAGCGATGGAATCCGCGCCTAAGACGGCAGAACTTGCGCCGGAATCGAATCGATTTTGCAACTGCGAGGACGGTTACGCAAAAGCATGGCGCCGATTTGTGCGATGAACAGCGCGCCAAATGCTAGACAAAAGGCGAAAAAACTAAACTGTGCATTGATGAGCGCTCTCACGAGCACATAGACGAGCGCCACGATCGTTGCGGCACCGAAAATCGCCGCAGGCAGCCAACGCCACCGTGCCATGCCTGCTTCGATTTCAAGCGTGGGCTGTACGGCTTCCACGCGTCGAAAAAACTCCATGAGAAATGCGCGATACGCCGCGCTCTTGTTTTCGAAATTGAATGGGCCGCTTGCCGACACGGACACGATCGTGAGCTTCTTTCCGGCGCGCGGCCAAATCTCCGTGACAAAGCGGTGGAATGTCATGTTCGCGGGCCGATAGCTCAGACGGATGCGAACGATGTCGCGGTACGCAACTCGCTGTAGGCGATTGGATGCTTCGAACTCGAGTGCGTCCGGCGTCAGCGAGAAAACGTGCTCGCCGCCGATAAGTCGCGGCCGGAAACGGTAGCTGTCTGCGCCGGAAGAAGAAGTATCCATGCGCGGTCTCTAGCACGCTTCGGGAAAATTCGGAGCGCCCAAGACGAAACCGCCGGGGGCATGCCCCGGCGGCTCACATGCACTTTATATACTGGTGCGATCTTTAGCGGCAGATCAGCCGCCCATAATAATCACGCCAGCAGTCCCCATAGTACGGATCGTAGTATCCGTATGGGCCGTAATAGTAGTCATAGTAGCGCGGCGCTGTCGCAGCCGCGATACCAAGGCCAAGAAGCCCGAGCCCGACCGCCGGGCCAATCCAGCGGCCATGGTGACGCCAGCGGACATTTTCCGTCGTCACAGGAGCGGTCTGGCTTACCGCCTGACCGTTCGACACCGGCAGCGCGAACGACGGCGCTACCGATCCGAGGAGAAGCGAGCCGGCCACGCCGGCCGCAAACAGCTTGTTCAGATTCTTACGCATGATCCAATCCTTTCTGTTTGCTCTCGCTGCTCGCAATTAGCGCGAAGTCGAAAGCGTGAGCCGCATAGATGCGAACTCCGTGCATATTTAACGTACAGAAACAGTGAACTGTTCCTGAGTTTCGTTGTTATCTAGGGTTCAGAGACAAGGCCAAATTATTGCAACTTCTGGACAATTGCGGCGGCGCTGCGGGCGCGGACCGGAGAAATTCTTGCTATAGTGCTTTTGTTGCGTTTGAGGTTCATGGTGCCTTTCGTCCGTTATCGCATCGTCCAAATTTCCGGCTGGAAACTCGCGCTCGGCGCGTTGCTGCTTGGGGCGCTATTGTTCGCACTCTTTATTCTCGCCGCCGGCATCTTTCTTCTGGTATTGCCTGTGGCTGCGATCGTGGGCGCCCTCGCCTATCTGTTCGGAAGCCGGACAAAGACGAAGGATTTTCCCGACGGGGATTTTTCCGGCGGCGTGATCGAGACGGAATATCGCGAAGTTGAACAGAAGCAATTGGAGCAAGACAGGAAATGAGCGATGTCGTCGACAACGCGGAAAAGCATCGCTACGAAATCTCGTTCGAAGGCAAGACCGCTTTCACCACTTATAAACTCGAAAACGGCGTGATCACCTTCCTGCACACCGAAGTGCCGGCGGAGTTTCGCGGCAAGGGTATCGGCTCGAAGCTCGTGCGCGGCGAACTGGAAGCGGTGCGCGCACGTGGGCTGAAAGTGATCCCGCGCTGCGAATTCGTCGCGGGCTATATCCAAAACCATCCCGAATTTCAGAATCTGCTCGCCTCGAAATAACGGACCGGAACTCGCGGCGCGATCGGCGAATTAACGAGACAATTGCGGAGAAGGAAAATGAAAACGAGGGCACTCATGTTCACGGCGACTTTATTGTTCATCGCTTCGCAGGCTTGGGCGCAAGGAACATTGACCACACCTACGACGCCGACCGTACCGAAGGGCCCGCCGGTCGGGCAAAGCACGATTATTTCGCCCGGCGTTTCTTCTCCGCTCCTGCCGAGCTCCGGCCTCGCCGGCAGCGGTACGCCTTGCAGCGGATCGGCGACATCGTTCGGATCGGTGCCGGGCAATGCCGGAGTCGGCACGACAGCGATCGGAGCGCAAAACCAGAACGGCGTGCCTGCCGCGAACAATCAGCCCGCCGCGGGATCGATTCGCGGAATCAATCCGAGCGTGACTCCGGGGGTGCCGGGAACCTGCTGAGATAAGGCGGCATGCGAACGGCGAAAAACTATGCTGCGATTCTTTCTCTGCTTCTGCTGACAAGCGTGCCCGCGTTTGCCGAAGAGAAACCGCCCGCCAAACCGCAAGACCCTGCACAATCCTGCAAGCCCTCGCCGAAAGGCGGTGAGAAGGGTGAGTCACTCGGCGAATCGAAGGGCGTGATCTGCCCGCCCGAGAACCGCGATCCCGAGATCAAGGTTCCGCCTCCCGATAGCGGGGCGAACATGCCGGTAATCAAGCCGCCGCCGAGCGCCAAATAACTCCGCGAATGGCTGAAATACGCGATTTTGGAAAAATTTTAGCATGTTCCGGGGGAAATCGCGGCAGCCCTGGAACAGATTGTTGCGTCATGCATTGGGATCACGCGGGTAACGATTTGGGTAATGCCGTGCTGGGACAGAAATTCTTTGGAGATTCCGATACGCATTCCACCAATCTCGAGTGGAAAGAAATCGAAGCCGAAAAGCGGGCGCTCCGTTCGCTCCTCGATTCGTTTCGCACCGAGCCGGAAAGGCTGTTCGAACAAACCATCAACAGCCCTGCGACTCGCCGCAACATCGGAAAATTCATCGGTTACACCTTCGTGAAGCCCTATTTCGGCGAACGTTGAGTTCACATACGTATGCGAATCGCCGGTCTGCGCATAGCGCTGTCGTGCCATGCGCCTCATGCAAAGTGCAGCGTCAATTGTTGCGCAAATATCCCTTTCCGAAAAAATTCTCACGATCTTATCAAAATCAATTGCATTGAGTGTGCGTGCGGCACGGCGCATCTCCTGCGCGGGCTCCTATGCGGGGGCATACAAGGAGAACTGAAATGAAAAACTTGCTTGTGAAAATTGCTCTCGCCGGCGCGGTGCTCGCGTCCGGCATCGCCGCGGCAGCCGCGCAACCGGGCAGAGGGCACGCAGCCTACGATCGGCCGAGCGGGAATTCCGGGATTATGACGGGACCGTCTTACCAGAACGGCGACAACAAATCGAAACTCTATGCGTTGCCCGACTCGCAGGAAGAACGCGAAACCTACAACCACGGCGCCTAACGCATGCCGATTTGAAACGAGAGCGGTCCGGCGCGCTGCCGGACCGCTTTTGTTTCAACATCATCTTCCGGCAATGAGTTCATATGCTCGCGCGAGTCGAATTGCCGCATTTGCGCTGAACGTGATCGAGCTCTGCGTTTTTTGCAGATCGTCTCGAAAATTCTCAGATCTGTTTTAAATCCAATTTACATCGAATATGGCCGCTTGTTTGCATCATACGGAAACTGCGGCGCTGTAATTTTCCGGGCCGCGCGCTTGCATCGCCGATTTCGTCTCGTTGTGAGCTTCACGTTGCCGTGAATATCCTGCAACGAATTTTGCGTCTCTGCGTTTCCCGGCCTAACGGGGGCGCAAAGTACAAAGTACGAAGGAGTCCAAAAGTGAAAACGGTTACCAAACTCGCCATGATCGCCACGCTGCTCGCGTCCGGTATCACCGCGGCATCCGCGCAAGAGAATAGAACGCGCACGCCCTACGATCCGCCGAGCGGGAATCCGGGCATTATGACGGCGCCATCTGACGATGGCGGCTACGGAACTGGCGGTTTAAGCGATCCGTCGAATTATCGCGGCGGCTTCGGCGGTTCGAATCTCTACGCAGTCCCTGGCTCGCAGTATGAACGCGAAATCGACAACCACGGCAGCTAACGCACGCTGATTCGAATCGAAGGCGGTCCGGCCGCGCGCCGGGCCGCCTTTGCTGCGTTTTGTAAAACGACTCTCTGTCACGGGAAAGCGGCGCACAGCACGCGCCGCTTACCGAAGGACAAGCCCCGCGCCTCAGGCGAGCCTGATCACGGCAACGATCTCGTGCGTGTCTGGATCGATGATGAGCAGATCGTCCTCAACCACGACGTAATAATAGCCGCGATACTCAGGCACGATTTCCACGATTGTCGGGGGTAAGACGACAAGGTGTACCGACGACGGAACGCGTGTACCGACGCTGATCGAGAAATGAACGTCAGAACGCGAGATACGCGTAACGTTCTTCTGTTCCTTGATCACCGTCTTGATGCGCGTCTCTTGGCTCGAGTCGAGATGAACGCTCTTCCCACTCTTCTCGGTCGTTGTTGAGCGCTCAGAACTCTTTTCCTTGCTGCTTTTTTCCGAAGCGCGCCCGCCCTGGTCACGGTCGCGTGTCGCTTTCTCGTGTTCCCTCTCTTCCCCCTTTTCACCGCGCTTCTCTTCTCTATTCTTCTCGCTCTTCATGTCGCGCTTTTCGCGAGGTTCGGTCTTTTCGCCTTTCTCTATTCCCTTCTTTTCCACGCCGCCTCGTTCAGGCGCGCCCTTCTTCTCCATTTCGCCCTTATGCATGCCTTTCTCTTCTACGCCGCCCTTTTGCATGCCCTTCTCCGGCGCTCCCCCCTTCTTTGGTTCCGTGGTTTCGCCTTTTGACGAGCCGCCGCCCCCCGGCGCGGACATCCCGCCTCCGCCCGGACCCATACCTTTTTCTTGTGCGAGCTGAATGCCTTCCTGGGAGTGAGTTGTTTGTGCGGAATTCTGACTCGTGCCGGCTTTCACCGGAGACAGAATCGCAACCGCAGCCAGAACAGCCGTCGAGATTAGAAATTTCTGTTTCATATTCCCTCCTTTCGACCTTGGACTTCAAATCAAACTCTTCCGTGCGGGAAAATGTTCCCGCACATACGGCTTTCTGCCGAACAAAGAATGTTTCGATTTTACGCGCCAAACGAAGTCTGGCCGCGGAGGTGATCCCGTAGAGCTAGGGACATCGATCATGAAAAATGCCCCGGCAACCTCGGCTGCCAGGGCGTGTCGATCTCGCGTAAGCCGAGGCCGAAATCAAACATTAAATCGGATCGGCGATCTCGAGCGCCGGAAGATTTTTTGTATCGATCATCATTTGGGTCGCATCCATCGTGCCGTTCATTTTCGGTTCATGCTTCTTGTAGCTGCTCGCCGCGAGCGGGATGAAGGCGGCGAGAAATCCTGCGATCAATGCGGCGACTGCAACTTTCTTGAAACGTGTCATTCTCATTCTCCACGGATTGGCCCAAGCCCCGATCATTGGAGGTCCGTGTAGCGGCTCGCTCCCCCGCCGGCTGTGACCGCGGTCACATAAAAAGCGATTGAAAGTGCGTCCCGCCGAACTTTCTTTCGCCGCATTTCGTTCTCGCGATCGCCTTCCGTGGCGCGGCAATTAATTCCAATGACAAAGCCGCCGGGTGCGCTAGGCTAGCGGTTCCCATGAAGGAGGAGGTCATCATGCGAACGCTCTTCTTCTCATTTCTGCTTTCCGCCGGCCTTGCGGCCGCGGGCAGCCAGTACGCCGGCGCCGCGCCCGCCAATGGCCTCGCCCTCGACAATACGGCCCGGCAATCCAATGCGCTGACGCTGGTGCGCGACGGCTGCGGCCCCGGCCGCCACTTCTCGCGCTGGCGTGGCTTGTGCGTTTGGGACCGCTCCGACTATCCGGTCTATGGCGGCTACTACGCGCCGCGCGCCTACGGCTATTACGGCTACGGCCCCGGTTACTATTACGGCCCGCCGGTCTATGGCCCGCCCTACGGCTACTACTACCGGCGCTATTACTGGTAACCGTCAAAGAAACGAAAGCCCCGGCGAAGGCCGGGGCTTTTGCTGTCAGTCGCGGCGTTTGATCGCCGCGTGACAAGGGCTCGGGTTGCGCTAGTCTTTATCGGGCGGCGAGGAAAGCTGGAGGATGGAATGCGTAGAATTTTATTCTCATTGCTCGCGACCACCGGTTTGGCGGCCGCAGGTGCCCACCACACAAGCGCCGCGCCCGCGAACGGCGCGGCCCTCGGGGCGATCGCTGCGCCATCTGAAACGCTCACGCTGGTGCGTGACGGCTGCGGTCCCGACCGCCACTATTCGCACTATCACGGCATCTGTGTCTGGGACCCGCCGCAATATCGCGCGTACGGACACGGGCCGTATTATCGCCATTACGGACCCCCCGCCGTCTATGCGCCGCCGGCCTATGGCTACTACGCGCCGGACGTCGCCTACGGCCCGCCGCCGACCGACTACTACATCGACCCCAACGGCACTTACGCGAGCACGGTGATCCACAGTCCGCGCGGCCGCTACTTCGATCTCTGGTACGATTGATCTCGAAAGCCCCGGCGGAACCGGGGCTTTTTCTTGTTCCATCCTGCCCCGCGCATGACAACTTCCTTAACTAAATTTCTCAGGCGGTGGGCAACCTGGAGGATGGAATGCGTAGAATTCTGTTCCCGTTTCTCGCGACCGCCACGCTCGCGATCGCCGGGCTCGACGCCGCAACGCTCGCGCCCGCGAGCGCCGCGGACTTGCAGGTCACCCCGCAACCCCGGAAGCATGCGCGCGCGCATCGCGAGTACGAATACCGCGACCGGAGCGCGGATCGCTACTACCGCTATCAGCGCGTCGACGTCTATGAGGAGCCGGCGCCGGTCTATTATGAAGAACGGGTCGACTATTACGTCCCGCCGCCCGTGGTCTACGGCCCGCCGGTTCCGCCCGCGCCGGTCGTCGCCGAATACGACTACGACTACGCGCCGCCGCCACGTACAGTCGAGGTATTCGATGCGTATTGAGCGCGGGCGCGGAAACAGAAAACGGAAAGCCCCGGTGGAAGCCGGGGCTTTTTGCATTCCGTGCCGCCGGCTTACGAAGAAATTCGTACGACGTCATATGGCCATATAACCCGTCTTCGCGTCTTTCCTGCATTTGCAACTTTTTCCAGCGTCTTCTCGATCCTGGGCCCCAGCACTTCCGTCGAAAAGGCGGTTTCTGCGATGTGTCTTGCGGCAAGAGAAAACTCGATCCGCTTTCTGCGGTCGAGGCAGAGCGTCAAAATCCGCTTCGCCATCTGCATCGTGTCACCGATGTCCACGACAAAACCGGAGCAGTCATGCTGCACGAAATTTGCGACCATTCCGACATTGGTTGCGACAACGGGGAGCCCGGTCGCGGCCGCCTCGAGCACCGCAAGAGGGCCCGTCTCTTCGCCCGAGGGGTGCGCAAATACGTCCATCGCCCAGTAGGCCTGACGAATATTTTTCAACGCGCCGGGTGCAATCACACGATTCCCCGCTCCGAGATCGGCGGCGAGCTTCTTCAGCCCTTCAGCCCTCCGCACAGGTCCGCCTGCGATGAGAAGGCGCGCGCGTTTCTGCATCTGCGTGAATTTCGCGAAGGCAGCGACCAAATCTTGCGGCCGCTTTCTCGCAATGAGATCGCCTGCAAAACCAACGACGAAGTCGTCGGAGCTCAGAGAAAACGCCGACCGCGCCTCAACCCGTTCCGTTTCAGTAGGGGGCCTGAAAAAGTGAACATCCACAAAATTTGGAATCGTCTCGATTCTCTCTTTGCTGACGAAATTGAATTTTCGATGAAAGGATTCCGTCTCGTGCGAGGTCGCAATGACATGATGGTTGAACGGCCAGTGCAATTGAATATGCATCGCATGTGCCGTCGCAACCACAGGTATCGAACCCAAGACACGGTAAAAAGCGCCGTAGGCATGCGCGGCGCTCATGTGAGTATGGATTACGTCAGCATTAAATCGAAGAATCTGATTTCCCACTTCAATAATTTCACGCGCACGCCAAGCAAACGATGTTTCGAATCTGGCGACGGCGCGAAACTCCGGTTGCTCTTCGATCCATTTTGAGGGCCGGTGCACCAGCAAAATTTGATGCCCGCGCGATTGGAGAAAATCGGCAAGCAAACGGCAGTGATTGGTAACGCCGTTTACGCCCGTACCCGACAATAACATCGCAACCTTCATGCATCCGGTTCGGCAGAAATCATGCCAGCCAACCGAAGGCGGAAATTGACGATTTTTCCTTAGAGAGCGCGCCATTCGCGCGTCAATTTTCGTCGTGACCCCGCATTTCGAGTGCGGCGAAACAGCGCAAGCCGAACCGCGCCTTATTTCCGGCTCCATCCGGCCGGAGTGGTGCGCGGGAATACAGAACTCCAAAAAATTGAGGCCGGCCTCGAAAATTGAGGCCGGTCAAAGCCGCGAAATGGTTTCTTTCGACAATTCTGTTCCGGCATGAACCCTGCAGCGGGGGCTTGATGAAACGTTTTTCTTCATTGCGCCTCCGGATGATCGCGGCGTTCTTGCTTGTCGCCGTGCCGCCGATGCTTTTCTCCGCCTATTTTGCAGCCCGGCTCCTGTCGGATGCCTTCGACCGAAATGTTCAACAGTGGCTGACGGAGACGGCGAATTTCATCTCGACTGAAGTCGACGAACTCGTGACCGATGCCGGTCACGCATCCAATGTGCTGGCCGACAAGCTCAAGCAAGCGCCGAGCTCCGATTTGGCTCTGGATCGCAGCGATGTAGCCCTGCTCTCGTCTTTAGGCGTCGACATAGTCGCTATCTATGACGAGAACAACAGGCTGCTTTATTCCTCGATACCGCTCGATGAGGTCACGCCACTCCCGGACCGGTCGACGAAATCTCTCTTTGACGTCACCTCAAACGGAATATCGCGGCTGACTGCCGGTGCTATCAGCATTTTCACAGCCGGCGGAAAGCTTCGTCGAATTTTCGTGGGCTATTGGCTTAACGATACAATCAATGCAGCGGCGAGCGCGATCACCTCGCTTGAATTCGAGGTCTTCCGGAACGAGGGCGGCCGCCTGGTGCCGATGCTGCCGAAAGAAAAACAGTCGCTTCATAATATTCCTCCTAGCGCGGAAGTGGTTGCCTTGCTCGAAACTACAAATGCTTCGGTTCCCGCAAGCGGCACGAACCATTCGATTTATCGTGCGGTCTATTCCGGATTGAAGGCGTCGAACGGACAGCTCCTCGGCGTCGCCTTCGTTGGATTTGCGACCCCGCAAAGCCTGTTTGATCAAATCGGCCGCTGGCATCTCTTTCTGGAAATGGCGCTCGTCGGCGGAGGGCTTTCGATCCTTGCCGGGCTTTGGATGTCCGGCCTGCTTGTGAAGCCTCTACGCGCGCTCACGAACGGCGTGCGGTCCGTGGCAAAAGGCGACTTCAAGCAGCGTGTGCAGATTGGCGGCGGCGCCGAGGTCGAAGAGCTTGCGGTTTCATTCAACGCGATGGCAGCGGAACTCGACCGTCTTCGCAGCATCGAAGCCGAACTCAGAAACCGCGAGAAGCTTTCGGCGCTCGGCGAAGCGGCGGCGATGATCGCCCACGAAGTACGGAACCCGCTTGGCATCATCAAGACTTCGAGCGAACTGATCCGTGCGCGGGCTGCGCTGACACGCGAGGAAGAGCGCGTGATGAGTTACGTCACCGACGAAGTGAACCGAATCGAGCGCCTGATCCGGGATTTTCTCGAATTCGCGAAACCCACGCCCCCTGTCTTCAAACCCCTGAACTTGAAAGACGTGATCGACCGCATTTCAAAAGTCGTCGGGCCGGAATTCAAGCATCGGAACATCACGTTCAAAATCGAGGACGACACCGCCGGTTCAAAAGTCGAGGGTGATCCGGACCAGATCTATCAGGTGTGCCTCAATCTCATTCTGAATTCGATGGATGCGCTCGGCACCGGCGGCACGATCGCGGCCAACATTCGCAAGATGCGCGCAGGCGTCGTCCTGCGCATTACCGACGACGGACCGGGCATCGATACCGAAGTCGCCGCCAAGATTTTCAATCCATTCTTCACGACGAAGGCCACGGGCACAGGTCTTGGCCTAGCGAAGGCGCAGAGCATCATGACCGCCCACGGCGGCTCATTGATCTTCTCGGCGGCCGCGGGCGGCGGCGCGCATTTCGACATGATCTTCCCCGAACGCACGGGACAGGCCGCATGAAACACCGCATCCTCGTTGTCGATAACGAAATCCGTCTCGCAGAGGTGCTCGCCGCCTCTCTTACCCATGCGGGTTATGCTGCCGATGCGTCGGGCGACGCCAGAGCCGCACTTGCATTGATCGAGAAGGAAAACGTCGATCTCGTCATCACCGACATGCGAATGCCGGAGATGGACGGCCGCGCGCTTCTGCATGCGATAAAACGCACGAGCCCGGATATCCCGGTGATTATGATCACGGCCTACACCTCGGTACGGGACGCGGTCGAGCTCGTGAAGGAAGGCGCCTTCGATTATGTCTCGAAGCCGTTCGAGACCGACGAGATTTTGCAGACGATCGCGCGGGCGCTGCGGCTTTCCGACGTCGTGCAGGACAACAAGCGGCTGCGGGACGAACTCGGGCGGCGCTACGATTTTCAGAACCTGATCGGCACGAGCGCCACTTTCCGGCGCGTGATCGAACTCGTCACCAAGGTCTGCGACAGCCGCGCCACGGTGCTGCTCACGGGCGAAAGCGGCACCGGCAAGGAGCTCGTGGCGCGCGCGATCCATTTCAACAGTGCGCGGCGGGACAAGCAGTTTGTCGCCGTCAACTGCGCGGCGATCCCCGAAGGACTCCTAGAAAGCGAGCTCTTCGGCCATACCAAAGGCGCCTTTACCGGCGCGATCTCGAACCGCACGGGCCGTTTCAAGCTTGCCGACGGCGGCACCATATTTCTCGACGAGATCGGCGACATGCCAGCGTCGATCCAGGCGAAGATCCTGCGCGTCCTGCAGGAGCGGAGCTTCGAGCCGTTGGGCTCGACGCGCACGGAACAAGTGGACGTGCGCGTGATCGCGGCGACGCACAAGGATTTGCGCTCTTCGGCCGCGAACGGCGGTTTCCGGGAAGACCTTTACTATCGTCTCAACGTCTTCCCGATCCAGCTTCCACCGCTGCGCGAGCGCCGGGAGGACATCGCCCCGCTTGCTATGCACTTCCTGCACAAGCTCGCGAACGAAACCGGCAAGCGCCTCGTGAATTTCACGCCGCAGGCGATCCAGACGATGACGGAATATGCCTGGCCCGGAAACATCCGCGAGCTCATGAACTGCGTCGAACGCGCGGTGATCGTTGCGCGCGGCACGACGGTCGACGTCTCGGATTTGCCCGCTTATCTTTTCGACTCGCCGAAACCCGCGAGCGAGCCGAAACTCGGCCAATCCGACCTCGATTCCGATCTCGTGGCATTCGAGCGCGAACGGATCGTGCGCGCGCTCGATGAGGCAAACGGCGTGCAGATCCGGGCGGCTGAGCTTCTCGGCATCAGCGAGCGCAGTCTCTGGTACCGGCTGAAAAAGCTGAAGATCGATGTTGTGAAACGCGTGAGCGCTTAAGGCAAGCGGCGGCGTTACCGTGCGATGGTTTCTGCCGGCCAGGAAGCTGAAACGAAAAAAGACCGGGCAAGCCCGGCCTTCTCCTAAACGCTTCTACAACAATGCCAGTACATCCGTGGTCAATGTGGAAGCGCTAAAACCCGTTAATTGACCTGAAGGTTCGAGGCGGCTGCCTTGCCGCGGTCAGTGATCACATCATACGTCACCTTCTGCCCTTCGGCGAGACCGCGAATTCCGGCGCGCTCAAGCGCCGTGACATGAACAAACACATCGGCGCCGCCTGCATCCGGCTGGATGAAGCCGAAACCTTTTTGCCCGTTGAAAAATTTTACCGTACCGGTAGCCATAATAGTAAAGTCTCCAGCGCAATAGCGCGTTGAACCGGGCGACATCGCCCGGCTTACAAATCCGACTGCTTTTCCTGGGAATATCCCCGAAGGGAACAAAACAAGAGAAACGAGATATCGAACAAAACCATCCTATAGGAAAAAACACCAAACACAAGCGAATTAAATAGGAGTTGGCGGCAAATCATGTCATGATGAGAAACCTGTTCCGCTTGGAATAGAAAGGAATTTCACCGCCTGATGGTCATCTCCGCATTCAAGCTGCCTCAGATCCCTTGCCCATCTTGCGGCGAGAACGGCCGGTTTGTCGGAATGGAACGCCATGATTCTCTGCGGAACACGAGCGTCCTGACCTTCGAATGCGAACGATGCGGTAACTATGCAATCAACAAATCCACCTTGCGAACTGCCTCAGACCGAATATTTCGAAATATCAAATCTCGTCACTAGTCCAGCTCTGTCCTTCCCGATTGGGATAAAGCGGAGAGGTAATGCGAAGGAGAATCATGCCCAGCAAGTTCAAACCCGGTCAGCACGTGCGGTTCACTTCCAATACGATCGGACGACCCGGGTCTTCGGGTATTTACAGCATCGTGAAAGTGATGCCGCACGAACACGACGAGCAAGAGTACCGGATTAAGAATAGCAGCGAAGCGCACGAACGCGTTGTGCGCGAGAGCCAGCTCGAAAAAGCGAACTAGCCTTAAGCGGCTTTGAAGTGCGCCTTCGGCTCGTTCGGCACGAGCGTGCCGTCGGCAAAGCGCACGTCGATGCAGGCCGCCGCTGCTTTTGTCACGGGAAGCTCCCGCTCGACGACGCCGACAGAATCGGGCCACAGGTCCTTGTAGTAAAGCCACAGAATGGACTCCGCGGTGAACTTCACGCGATCGCCGGTTTTCATGAGAGACCTTTCAAACAACCCGAAACAGGGTTGAACAAGCACCGTACACAGAAGCTGATCGAATACAACAACACGCCAAAAGCTACCCTAATTGCGGCTCTTTGGTGTTGAATGCTTACTTCACCAACTCCCGCATCGCTTGATCCAGCCCCTCCAGCGTCAGCGGAAACATCCGCCCGCTCATCAGCTGCTTCATCATGCCGATCGAGTGCGTGTAGGCCCACTCGCCTTCCGGCACCGGGTTCAGCCACACCGCATGCGGATAGGCGCGCGTGAATCGCTCCATCCAGAGCGCGCCTGGCTCGGGGTTCATGTGCTCCACCGAACCGCCCGCCTGCATGATCTCGTAGGGGCTCATCGCGGCATCGCCTACGAAGATCAGCTTGTAGTCGTGCGGATAGGTGTGCAGCACGTCCCAGGTCGGCGTCGTCTCCTGCCACCTTCGGCGATTGTCCTTCCAAACGCGCTCATAGGGGCAGTTATGGAAATAGAAATGCTCGAGATGCTTGAACTCCGTACGCGCGGCCGAGAACAGCTCCTCGCAAAGCTGGATGTGCCAGTCCATCGAGCCGCCGATGTCGAGGAGGAGAAGCACCTTCACAGCGTTCCGCCGCTCCGGGCGTAGCTGCAAGTCGAGATAGCCTTTGTTGGCGGTTTGCTTGATCGTGTTGTCGAGGTCGAGTTCTTCCGCGGCGCCCGTGCGCGCGAATTTGCGGAGCCTCCGTAGCGCGATTTTGATGTTGCGCGTGCCCAACTCCACGTCGCCGTCGAGATCCCTGAACTCGCGCTTGTCCCACACCTTGATCGCGCGGCGGTGGCGGCTTTCCTTCTGGCCGATGCGCACGCCTTCAGGGTTGTAGCCATAGGCGCCGAAGGGAGACGTGCCGGCGGTGCCGATCCATTTCGAGCCGCCCTGATGGCGGCCTTTCTGCTCGGCAAGCCGCTTCGCCAGCGTCTCCATGATCTTGTCCCAGTCGCCGAGCGATTTGATCTGCGCCATCTCTTCCGGCGTCAGATACTTTTCCGCGAGCTTCTTCAGCCACTCTTCGGGGAGCTCCACGACGCCGTCCTTGCCTTCCAGCGTCTCGATGCCCTTGAAGACTTCGCCGAACACGCGATCGAACTTGTCGAGGTTGCGCTCGTCCTTCACGAGCGCCGCACGCGCGAAATAGTAGAAATCCTCGACGCGGTACGAAGTAACATGCGCCTGCATGCCCTCCATGAGCGTCAGATACTCGCGCACGGTGACAGGCAGGCCCGCGGCTTTCAGCGAATGGAAGAAGTGGGTGAACATAGTGGCTCATATTACCTGTGATGGCCGTTTCGCTCCACTTCCCCTCTCCCCTTGTGGGAGAGGGTGCCGAGCGAACGAAGTGAGCGAGGCGGGAGAGGGGTACAATAATCGCGCGCCAGCGCTTTACCCCTCTCCCGATCGCTCGCTATCGCTCGCGATCACCCCTCTCCCACAAGGGGAGAGGGAAAAAGAGCGGCTACGCCGCCTTCGCCACCTCATCCAGAATCCGCATCAATTCCTCTGGCGCCGTCACATGCGGCGAGTGCGAGGCGTCGATCTCGTACACTTTCCATCCCTCGCGGCGCGCGCGCTCCATGAACGGCCGGAAGTAATCGCCGGGGAGATGCTTCTTCGCGTAGATGAAAGTGCGCGGGAGTGTGAGCGGCCCGTTTTCGAAGTGAAACTTCTGCTCGTAGGTTTTGATCGGTTGCGGCGTGCGGCGCGCGGTGAGCCACGCCTTGTCTTCCGGCGAAGTGTCCGCCGGCACGCCGCCCGGCGGCACTTTCCAGCCGTCGAGGAGACTCTTCAGCTGACTCTCGCGCCGCTCCGCAGGCGCATAGTCATGCGCCGACTTCCCCTCCTCCGGCACATAGGCGTCGAGATAGACGAGATGCTTGATACGATCCCGCGCGCGGTCGGCGACGCCGGTCGCGACCATGCCGCCGTAGGAGTGGCCGACGAGGATCACGTCGCGCAGGTCTTCGTAAAATAACACCTGCAACATATCCTCGATATGCGTATCTAAATCGATGTCCTTGTGCGCGAGATGCGCGCGCTCGCCGACGCCCGTGCAGGTCGGCGTGACGAGCGTGTGGCCGCGCACCGCCATCAAAGGCCGCATCTTCTTCCACACCCAGCCCGCCGACCAGGAGCCGTGCGCGATCAAAAATGTGCTCATTTATTGCTTCTTCATGCGGACGCCGGGCGGAAGCTGGCCGGGCTCCGAGGACGGCGTTTGCGCACCCGGAGGCGGCGGCGTGCCCGGCGCCTCGCACACGAAAATCAGCTTGCCGCTGGTTTCCGACGGCCGCGCCGTCACACGCATCTGCTTCGAGTATTGCGCGCAATGCGCGCGCGCCATTTCCATCTGCTCGTTTTCGTTGGTTACGGCCTCCGGCACGATGCCGCCGGTATTGTTGCCGTTGATCGCCTTGTTGCTGGTCCAGCTGAAACCGCTCGCGGTACAGCCGGCGGCGGCAAGCACCGCCGCCACGATGAACACTATCCTCCACGCAACCATCCCCTACTCCCGCACAGTCTTTTTCTTTTGCCGCATTCTAAGCAAAACCCGCTCCCCGGAAAACGTTACTTCACGCCCAGTTTTTTATGCAGGCTGGTGGAGGTCGTCGTGTACTGGAAGACGATGCGCTTGTCAGGATTGACCACTTTCGCCGCCGCCTGCGCCATCAGCGCCGCTTCGTGGAAGCCCGAAAGGATGAGCTTGAGCTTGCCCGGATAGGTGTTGATGTCGCCGATTGCGAAAATCCCGGGCTCGCTGGTCTGGAATTTCTCGGTGTCGACCTCGATCAGCCCGTTGTTGAGCTTCAAGCCCCACTCCGCCACCGGCCCGAGCTTCATGGTGAGCCCGAAGAACGGAAGCAGCACGTCGCATTCGATCGGGAAGGTGGAGCCGTCGTCCTTCCGCGCGATCACGCGCGAAAGCTGCCCGTTCTCGCCCTCGAGCGCGTGCAACTGCCCGAGCTCGAACTTGATTTTGCCCTCGGCGGCAAGCGCCTTCATCTTCGAAACGCTGTCGGGCGCCGCGCGGAATTCCGGCCGCCGGTGCAAGAGCGTGAGCGATTTCGCGACAGGCTGCAGGTTCAGCGTCCAGTCGAGCGCCGAGTCGCCGCCGCCCGCGATCAGGATGTTCTTGCCGCGGAAGGCTTCGATCTTGCGGACGAGATAGAAGACCGACTTGTTCTCGTACTGCTCGAGCCCCTGAAGCGGCGGCTTCTTCGATTCGAACGAGCCGCCGCCCGCTGCGATCACCACCACCTTGCATTCGAACTGCTGGCCGAGCTCGGTCGTGAGCCGGAAGCTCTTGTCGGGCAGCCTCTCCAGCTTTTCCACCCGCGCGCCGAGATGGAATTGCGGGTGAAACGGCTTGATCTGCTCAAGCAATTTCTCCACGAGCCCCTCGCCCGTGATCATGGGCCAGCCGGGAACGTCGTAGATCGGCTTCTCGGGATAGAGCTCCGCACACTGCCCACCCGGTTTCGTCAGGATGTCGAGGACATGCGCCTTGAGGTCCAAAAGGCCGAGTTCGAAGACCGCGAACAGCCCGACCGGGCCCGCGCCGATGATGACGGCGTCCGTTTTGAAGATTTCGTTTTCGCTCATAATCGTCCTTCTTTTTCCGCCGCCTTTCTAACGAGTTGCCGCCCTTCTGGGCATCACAAAGGCTTGGAACATTCGATTTTCGTTTTGCTTCCGGGCGCTGCTTAAGGCAAGTTCCTATTCTGTTCCAGTCCGGATTTCGGCATGCGCGTCGAAGCTGCGCGGCAAGCCTGTCGCGGTCGTGCCCGTGGAGAGCGACACCACCTGCGCCATCGCCGCGAGCTATGAGGCGAAGAAATTCGGCGTAAAGACCGGCACGAAGATTTACGACGCAAAGCGCATGTGTCCGGGTCTGATCCTGGTTCCGGCGCGGCATGACGTTTATGTCGAGTATCACGAGCGCTGGATGCAGGAGGTGAACAATCACCTGCCCGTGCTGCGCGAAATGTCCATCGACGAAGCCTCTTTCAAGATGATCGGCGACGAGTGCGAGGAGAAAAACGCCGTCGCGATCGCCAGGCGCATCAAGGCCGGCATCAAGAAGAATGTCGGTGAGTGCCTGAATACGTCCATTGGTATCGCACCGACGCTTCTCCTCGCCAAAATCGCCTCGAACTTGCAAAAGCCGGATGGGCTAACAGTGCTGCGCGAGCAGGATCTGCCGGGCCCCCTCCTCGGCTTGAAGCTCATCGATCTCACCGGCATCGGCCGCAACATGGAGGCGCATCTCATCAATGCGGGCATCACCAGCGTCGCCGATCTCTGGGTGCTCACGCCGCAGCAGGCGCGCGGGGTGTGGGGCTCGGTGAACGGCGAGCGCTTCTGGTACGAGCTGCACGGCATTGAGATGCCGATGCTCGAGCATCAGCGCCGCTCAATCGGCCATTCGCGCGTGCTCGCGCCGGAAATGCGCTCGCTCGACAAGGCGCGCCTCGTCGCCCGCGCGCTTTTGCTCAAAGCCGCGACGCGCCTCCGGCGCTATGGCCTCGCGGCCGAGGGTTTCGGCCTTTCGCTCCGCCCGATCGGCGGCCGGCGCTTCGCGAAAGAAGTGAAGATGGCGCCGACACAGGACTCTTTCGCACTGCTCTCCGAACTCGAGCGGCTCTGGAAAATCTTCGAGCGCGAAGTACATCCAGGAACAAAACTTCTGAAAACGTCGGTCTTTCTCTTTCGCCTGAAGCCGGTTGAAACGCGCGAGCGCGACCTCTTCATCGAGCGCACAAAGACGGGCCACACTAAGGGCGAGGATCTGTGGCACGCCGTCGACAAGCTCGGCAAAAAATTCGGAAAGGACACCGTTTCGCTCGGCTCGCAGCGCGATCTCTCGCTGCAATATCTCGGCGCCAAGATCGCGTTCACGCGCGTTCCGGATAAGGAAGAGTTTAAGGAGTAACCGTTGACCGTCATGGCCGGGCTTGTCCCGGCCATCCACGCCTTACTTCTCTTCACTAAGACGTGGATGTCCGGCACAAGAGTCTACCCTTGGGCCGGCCGAAGGCCGGACCCGAGGGCCGGGCATGACGAAATTAAACGCCAGCGCTTAGACCTCCGGCTTCACTCCGTACGCTGTTGCTTCCTTCGCCTCATGCAGCCGCTCGATTTCGGCCTCCAGCGCCGCAATCTTCCGGTCGCGCGCGGCAAGCGCCATCATGACGTCCGCCGCCTCGAAGCGCTGCGGGATGTGCTGCGAGCAATTCACATCCCAGGCCGTGACCGTGAACACGATCGCCTGCTCCGGCCGGGCCTTGTAGTTTTCCGGCATCAGTTTCGCAGTGAGTTCCGCGTCGCCCTCGACGACTTTCGCCTCGCCCCAGAGTTTCACCCGGCGGCGATGCTCGTAATCCATCAGAAATAGATACGCCTTCGGGTTTTCCGCGAGATTGCCTTGCGTGATGTACTGCCGGTTGCCCTTGAAGTCGGCAAACGCGATCGTCTTCGCGTCCAGCACATGCAGGAAACCCGCCGGCCCGCCGCGATGCTGGATATAGGGCTGGCCGTCCTTGCTCGCGGTCGCAAGATAGACACTGATCTGCGCCTCGATGAAGTTTTTGAGGTCTTCGGATATTTCCGTCCGCCAGCCGCCCCGCTCTTCCTGCTTGGCGAAGACGACGCGCGAGCCCTTGCGCTCCTGAATCGCCTTCACACTCGGCGTGAAAGCGACGTCGCTGGGAAATTGCCGGGATGAGCTCATTAATCCTCTTCCTGCATCGCGGGAGAGAAGCTGGCCCGGGGCGCGCGAAAGTTCAAGCGCGGCCGTGCATATCAGCCTTGCTGCTCGGGCGTATACACGACAAGCCCGTCCAGCTCGTCGGTCACTTTTATTTGGCAAGAAAGCCGCGAAGTCGGCCGCACGTCGAAGGCGAAGTCGAGCATGTCCTCTTCCATCGGCGAGGGCTTGCCGACCTTCTCCATCCATTTCTCGTCGACATGCACGTGGCAGGTGGCGCAGGAACACGCGCCCCCGCATTCGGCGACGATGCCCGGAACGCCGTTCTTGATGGCGTTTTCCATCACAGTCGTGCCGTTCTGGGCTTCGACGGTGTGGGTTTTGCCGCCGTGCTCAATGTAAGTGATTTTAGGCATTTCGATCGCGAAAATGGGAGAATGGAAGGATGGCTGACGCATCCTATATAAGGTGCGCCGCTCTTCCGCAAACCCCCCAGCGATCGGCCGCTTACCGCAAAAAGTCTATTTCCACGCCGGGCTGTTGGGAAAGGTCGGACCTGTCGACCCGCCGAGCGCTACGGAACCAACCTGGCTGTGGCAAGCGGCAGGTTTGATCCATTCGCCCGCGGTATTCATCGTCTGCCCATCCGGTGTCTGCTGCAGGCCCGGCGTCTGTTCCAGATTTTTTGTGGGCTGGGTAACTGGAGCACTGTTCTCCTGCGCCGTGAGCGGAGCGGCCATCAAAAAAAGAGTGAGTGCGGCTGCGGAGAAAATGTTTACGGATGCGGTGTGTTTCATAGGGGTGTACCCCCTTTCGCTACAGGGCCCCCTCGATGCACCCGTAACGAAGAAGCGAGCGCCTTGTTCCCCTGCCGTGATTCAAACTGTCGTCGCACGCCCGCCGTCAATCGGGATCACGGCCCCGCACAGGAAACTCGAGGCCTTCGAGCCGAGATAAAGCGCAAGCCCCGCCATATCCTCGGGCCTGCCGACGCGCTTCATCGGCGTCGTCGCGGCGATTTTCTCCATCGGTAAATCTTTCGTCATTTTTGACGGAAAAAATCCGGGCGCAATTGCGTTCACGGCGATTTTCCGCGCGGCGAGGAACTTCGCCATCATTTTCGTGAGGTGGATCACCGCCGCCTTCGACGCGGCATAGGAATAAGTCTCGATTTCGGACACATGCAGCCCGTCGATCGAGCCGATATTGATGATGCGGGCGAAGTCGTCGTCCCTGCCGGCCGCTTCCAGCAATTTCGCAAGCCGCTGCGAGAGGAAGAAAACGGACTTCACGTTCACCGTCATCACCTTGTCCCAGCCGGCCTCGGGGAATTTGTCGAAGGTCTCGCCCCAGCTCGCGCCGGCGTTATTCACGAGGATGTCGATCTTCTTCTCGTGCTTTTCGATCTCGCGCGCGAAACGCTCGATCTCGTTCGTGCTGGAAAGATCGGCGGGGATGGAAACGCATTCGCCCGATTTCGAGAGCTCTTGCGCAAGCCTGTTGCAGGCCTCGGCCTTGCGTGCGGTGATGTAAACCTTCGCGCCGTTTTCGACATAGGCGCGGGCGATCATCTCGCCAATGCCGCGGCTGCCGCCGGTGATGATCGCGACCTTGCCGGCAACACCGAATAACTCGTCGATTTTCATCGCCCGCTCCGCTTGTTGGTAAGAAGCGGTATTGTATGGGCGAAAATCCGCGCCCGCATCAAGCGGTGCGGAAGCGGCCGTTCAGGCGTTTCCGATCAATCCGGCGAGCGCAAGCCGCGCTTCCGTAACGCGCGCGGTCAAAAGCGACACCGCATTCGCAAGCTCGATCTCGTCGGACGCGGTTTCGATCTCCTCGGCGGCCTTCGCGACCAGGAAAGCGCCGACGCCGCGCGCCGCGCCCTTCAGCCGGTGCGCGATCTCGAGCCGCATACGCGCCGATTCCGTATCCCGGATCACCTTGAGCAAGCTATCCGCCTGCTGATCGAACATTTGCAGGACTTCGCGCGCAAGGCCGCGGTCGCTGAATGTGACGCGGTCCAGGAATTCCATATCGATCGCGCCCATTTTCGCAACCGCCTCGAATGCTTCGGCTTTTGGAGTGCGCAAGTTCATAGCCATAACCCCATCTCCCACTGGCGAGGTTGTCCGGACATGATCTTGAGGGTGCCATGGTAAATAGAGTTTGAAGGGGAGACTGACACCCCACCTCCCCCGGCCCGGCCGGAACCGCGCCTCCGTCCCCGTTTTCCGCGGAATGTGGCTTTCGAGCACCGCACAAACCCAAGCGCCGCCTCGGTTTTTACGGTGAAAGCCGCGTTAACGATGTTGGTAAGGCTTTAGGCGGCGGCGTTCCCCTCAGGGCTTTTACCGGGATAGAATGCCCCCGCGGTGGACTTTATCCTCGTTTCTTATGCGTCAGGGGTGGCGCAGACGAGGTGATCCTGCGGGATTCGTCCTTATCCAGTACCCGAGGCTGTAGCGATCATGGCAAATACTCCCAAGAAACAAGAAAACTCCGACGACGTGCTCGCGGCGCTTGAGCAGGCGCTGTCTTCGAACGAGCAGAAACCGGAAAACGAACCCTCGTCGGAAAAGCAAACGGAAACGCCATCCGCCGGCGCGACGGCCGTACCGCCTCTCCCGCCGAGCCCCGAAGAATTCGCCGGACGCCAGAACGAGCGCGGAAAGGAACGCGCGAGCGCGCGGATGACTCGTCCGCCGCTCGGCGCCGCCAACGACGATCGCCAGTCGGTGGGCCAGATCCTAGCGAACATGCATCGCGCACCGTCGCTCATGCCGTATTATATCGCGCTTGGCGCTTCGATTCTCTGGACTGGGGGTCAGTTGTTTTACGCGCATGCCCGCTACGCCGAAGAGTTCGCGGCGATGCGCGGAATCTCCCAGCTGTTCGACCAGCCCTTCTTCATTCCGCTCGCTGCGCTGATCGTGCTGCCCGTCGCGGCCTTCTTCGTCTTTGCCGCGCTCTATCGCCGCTCGCAGCAGATGCACTTCGTCGCGAGCGCGATGGCCGAAATCACCTCGCGCTTCGCGGAGCCCGAGGGCATCGCGTCGGACGCCTTCGTCAGCGTCGGCCAGCAGATCCGCCGCGAGGTCGCGGCGCTCGGCGACGGCATGGAGCGCGCGGTCGCGCGCGCGGCAGAGCTCGAGTCGGTTGTCCGCGCGGAGGTCGCGACATTGGAGCGTGCCTACGACGAAAACGAAATGCGCATCCGCGCACTCGTTGAAAACCTGCAAAGCGAACGCGACTCGATCATGACCCACGCGATCCGCCTGCAGGAGGCGATCTCCGGCGTGCATCAGTCCTTCGCTCTCGATGTCGACAGCGTCAGCGAAAAAGTGAACAACACGATCACCGAGGTCACGAACCGCGTGATCGACAACTTCATCACGCAGACCCACACCGCCCGCGCGCATATCAATGCCGCCGGCGACGAGGTTGTGCACGCCCTCCTCGGCCGCAGCCAGGAAGCCGCGGATACGCTTAGCCAGATGGGCAACGAAATCTCGAACGCGGTCGCCGCCCGCGGCATCCGCACCATGGAAGAACTGCAGCAGGCGGCCGAGGAGATGTCAGCTTCGCTTTCCGCCAAAGGTGACGCGGTCAAGGAAACGCTGATCTCCCGTTTGCAGCAGCTTGAGGATGCGATCGTGCTGCGAGGCAGCGAAGTCGCCGACCGCGTGATGTCGGACACCGCTGCGCTTTCCGCGCAGATCGCCAAAGGCCTCGCGAATTTCGACGACACTGTGAAGATTCACGGCGCCAAGATTGCTTCGGAAATCACCAAGAGCGCCGACAAGGTCAACGAGACCACCAAGCAGAATTTCGCCGCGCTCGACCAGCGCCTCGTCGGGAAGGCGGCGGAAGTCGCCGCCGAAATCGACCAGCGCATCGGCCGAGTCGAAAAGACGCTGGATGAGCGCACCAAGAGCCTCAACGACACGCTCGCGAACCGCACGCTCGAATTCGCCCGTACCATCACCGACGGCTCGAAAGCCGCCAAGGAAGCGGTCGACAAGAGCCTCGCCGGTATGGGCGAGTATTTCTCGTCGAAGGCGCAGGAAATCGCGAGCACCATTTCGGAGCGCACCGACGCGATCAACCAGGTGCTCGGCAACCGTGCGCTGGAAATGACGCAAGGCCTCGACACGCGCGTCGCGCGATTCGAGGAAATGGTCGTGAACCGGCTCGAGAACGTCGCGAATTCGGTGGAAAGCAAATCGATCGCCGCCGCCGACGTGCTTGCGGCCAAGATCGAGCAGACCACCCTCGGCCTCAGGAACGAAGCCGCCGAAGTGGAACGGAGCTTCACGCAGCTCGCCGAAAAGGTGTCCCTCACCCTCGTCGACCGCGCCCGCGAAGTCACCTCCGCGCACGAGACGCTGCAATCGAACGTCACCGGCGTCCTCGAAAAGCTCAATGAGGCGAACAGCCAGCTCAAGATCGTGCTCGCGGGCGTCGTCGACAATCTCGGCCCGATCGAGGGCGCGGTCGCCGACAAGATCGTTACCTTCCAGAAGACGATCGAAGGCACGATCTCCGCGACGAACAGCGCGATCCAGCACATGGACAGCCAGCTGCGCGACATGCGCGACGTCTCGGGCAAGGTGCTGACCGACGTCTCGGCGCTCACGGCCCGTTTCGAAGATCAGGGCCGCTTCCTCGCGACCGCCGTCGACAACATGAGCGAAACCCATCGCCGCATCGATGCGACGCTCGCCGAGCGCCGCGAGGCGATCGAGGCGCTTACCAGCCATCTCTCGACGCGTTCTTCGGATCTCGAAGAGCGTCTCGGCCGCTTCAACCGGCTCCTCGAAGAACAGTTGGCCGCTGCCGAGAACAAGGCGCAGGAAATCGCCAAGCTTGTCGCCGACGCGACTGCGAATTCCACGCAGTCGATCGTCAAGCAATATGACGCGATCAAGAACACCTCGAACGAGGAGCGCGACCGCACCATGCTCGCGCTCCGCTCGGTCTACGAAAGCGCTACCACGGAAGTGAACACCCTCTTCCGCGACATGAATCAGCGCTTCGCCGACGCTTCGCGCGAATTGCGCGAGGTCGCGAACGAAGTGCAGCATTCGCTCGACCAGACGCGGCAAGAGTTGAAGCGCGGCGTCTTCGAATTGCCGCACGAGACGCGCGAAAGCACGGCCGCGATGCGCCGCCTGGTCGCCGACCAGATCAAGGCCTTGGCGGAGCTGAACGAGGTCGTGAACCGTCACGCGCGGGGCATCGATCATGCCGGCCCGCGCCGCATGGCCGTGAACGACGACGAGGTGATGGCGGCCGCGACCGAAGCCGTGCGCCCTGCCCCGCGCGGCGGCGATTACCCATCGTCCGCCCGCCCGCGTCTCGAGGCCGTCTCGAACCGCGATCGCGAGACCATTCGCGAAATCGGCCGCGAGATCGAACGTGAAGTGGGCCGCGACGCGCTTCGCCGCGCTTCGCGCCCGGAGGAACGCGAGGAGCGCACAACCGGCACCTGGTTCGCGGACGCGATCCTGCGTGGCAGACACGATGAGGAACCGCGCCGCGACAGCCGCACGCGCGAAATCGAGCGCGAACCCGCACCGAAATCGGCCGAGCCGCAGCTTCGCTCGATCGAGTCGCTCGATGCGCTTTCCGCCGACATTGCCCGCTTCGTTGATCACGATGCGGCGGTGGAATTCTGGGAGCGTCACAAGCGCGGCGAAAAAGGCGCTCTCACCCGGCGTCTCTACACCTCGCAAGGTCAGAAGACATTCGAGGATATCCGCCGCAAATATCGCCGCTCCTCGGAATTCCGCGAGACGGTCGACCGCTACATCGAGGAGTTCGAGCGTCTCCTGGATCAGGTGAGCCGCGACGACCGCGGCCAGGTGCTCACCCGCACTTATCTGGCCTCCGACACGGGCAAGGTCTACACCCTCCTCGCCCACGCTTCGGGGCGGTTGGGCTAAACGAACCTTCGCTGGGTAAGAAAACGGCCGGGAAATTTCCCGGCCGTTTTTGTCTGCCCGAACGGCACGGCGTACGCACTTCTCCTCTCCCACAAGGGAAGAGGGAAAAAGAGCGCGGCCTCGCCGTAGTGCAGCTCACTTTATCTCTGCCATCTCCACGAGCTTTGCGACGGTGTTCATGTTTCGCGCCGTGCCCGTCTTCGCGGCGGGAATTTTCAGTTTCGAACGCCCCATGCCGCTGCCGTAGTGCACGAAGATTTCCCGCTTGCCGAGGCGGATTTTCTCCTCCTTCTGCCCGGTGACATGCTTCAGCGCATCGCGCGGCGGCGCTTCATCCAGAAAAATGACGACGTTGAATTTCGACTCAGCCTTCGGAAACGGATTGGCCTTCAGCACCGCCTTCATCTCGCTGACGGTGCGCACCATCACGCCGACCGGCTTGCCCATATGAGCGTGCAGACGCCGTTCCAGTTCGGTCTTCACCTTCGATGGAGATGCTTTGCTGTCGAAAACGACATTGCCGCTGGCGATATAAGTTTGGACGTTCTTGCAGCCCGCTTCGCCGCATATTTCCGCGAGCTCGGCCATCGGCAGCTTGCCCGTCCCGCCGACATTCACCGCCCGCAATAGCGCGATATAGGTCGGCATCGCGTCCTAAATCTTCGACGACGTCCACTTCACGAGATCGACGAGCACAATGTTCAGCGCGTCGTTGATCGCGGCTGCGGCCGCGCCCCCGGAAGTCGCCGGCGCTGACACACGGCCGACGAAAATCTTCGCGGCGTTGATCCGCCCGCCCCGCGTGCCGATCAGCTTCACCGAAAGCTCCACCACCGCCTGGTTTCCTTCGATCCCGAACTGGCGGATGTCGGTGACGAGTTGCGCGTCGGCGCTCACCCGGTCGCCCGCGCGCGCAACGGTGCGGATGCGCGATGAATTCTCGAATGCTTCGATCATGCGCGCCTGCAAAAGCTTCGGCAGCCGGTCGCTCCATTGCGCATCGGAGAGATACGTCACGACGCCGGTCGAAGGTTCGGCGACGATTTTTTCGGTATCCAGCACCTGCAGCGCGCTCGGGACCGTGACCTCGATCAGCCCGCGCGCGGGGCGGAGCTTGCCGAAATCGCGCGGCGCGATCAGGTCGTAGGTCGGAACGGGTTGCGCGGGCAGGCTGCAAGCGGCGACACAAATCGCTAGCCCGGCAATGAGCCCAAGCCGGGCTCCGCGCTGTCCCACCGCACTCGACACCTTAAACTCCCTGCCCCTCAAACCGTTTCTGTCGTTTTATACAATCGGATTAACGCCCGCTATAGCTCGGAATATTGCTGCCTCCGCCGCGCCCGAACAGAAAAGCACTCGGATTCTGGTTGATACTGCGTGCGACGCGCTCGATCTCGCCGACCGCCCGGCGAGCGTCGCCTGCAAGCTGCTGGTAATCCTTCAAGGTGCCCGGCGCCGTCCGGTTCAGGCTGTCGGCAAGCGCCCGCACCGATTTCGCCGCTTCCGACAAATCCGTCATAAAGCCGTTCTTGTCGTTGCCGCCGGTGAAGTTCTCGACGTTCTTGAGAATGCCGTCGAGCCGGTCCGCCTGCCCGTTCAGCTTGCGCGCCAGCTCGCTCGCGTCGACGAGCAGCGTGTCGATATTGCCGGAGCGTTTGCTGAGGACATTCGTGAACGCCGAGACGTCGTCCACGACCTGATTAATCTTCTTCTCATTCGTCGCCATCACCCGGTCGAGACGCGTCACTACATCGTCGACCTTGCCCATGATCTTCTGCGCCGATTTGTAGAAATCGGCTGTTGCCCCTGGCTCCGATTGGATGCGCGGCAGCTGGCCGGGCTCGGCCGCGATCGGCGGCGAGCTTTGCTGCCCGCCCTGCAGCGCGACGGATGCTATCCCCGTCAGCCCCTGATATTCGAGCGACGCGATCGTGTCCTGTCGCACGGGCGTCTGCGGGGAGATGCCTATCTTCATAACCACCCGCCCGGGATCGTTCGCATCGAGCGCAAGCGACGTCACTTCGCCCACGCGAATGCCGTTGAAAAGAACGGCGCTTCCGGTGCGCACGCCCGAGACAGAGCCGTCGAAGATGATCTCGTAGCTCACGCGCGAGCCGGTGTCGGACGCACGCTCGAACCACCACACGAAGGCGAACGCGCCGACGATCACCGCGAGCGTAAACAGTCCGATCAGAACGTAGTTGGCGCGGGTTTCCATGCGCTATTTCTTCTTTCCGCTCATCCGGCTCCGGCCCCGTTTTCCATGGAAATAGGCCTGCAACCAGGGATCCTTCGATTCTAGCAGCGACTCGATCGGTCCCACTGCAATCACCTTGCCGTTGGAAAGCGCGGCAACCCGGTCACAGACGGTGTGAAGACTATCCAGGTCGTGGGTTACCATGAAAACCGTAAGTCCTAAAGTTTGCTGGAGCGCCAGGATCAGATCGTCGAAATCGCCGGCACTGATGGGATCGAGACCGGAAGTAGGCTCGTCCAAAAAGACGATTTCGGGATCGAGCGCGAGCGAGCGGGCAAGCGCCGCGCGCTTGACCATGCCGCCCGAAAGCTCCGCGGGCAGTTTCGCGCCTGTGTCCGGCGGCAGGCCCACCATCTCAAGCTTGGCGGCCGCAATCTCATCCATCAATCGCTGCGACATATGCAGGTTTTCTCGAAGCGTGAACTGGATGTTCTGGCGGACGGTAAGGGACGAAAATAAGGCGCCGCCCTGGAACAGGACCCCCCAGCGCCGCTCGATTGCCTGCCGCTCCTCTTCGCCGACCTGGTCGAGATTCCGGCCGAATGCCTCGATGGTCCCGGCCCGCTTCGGCAGGAGGCCGAGTATGGTCCTCGCGAGGACGGACTTTCCGCTTCCGGAGGCGCCGACAAAACCGAGGATTTCCCCGCGCTTGAGATCGAGGTCGAGATCCTTCAGCACGTCGCGCTGGCCGAACCCGACGCGCAGGTTGCGCACGCTGATGACGTTCTCCTGCGCCGGCGCCATTACATGTCGATCCCGGCAAAGAAGATCGCGAACAAGCCGTCGAGTACGATGACGAGGAAGATCGCTTTTACGACCGACGCGGTTGTGTGCTCGCCAAGCGACTCGGCGGAGCCGGCGACCCGCAAGCCTTCGACGCAGGCGATCAACCCGATCACGAAGGCCATGAACGGCGCTTTGATCATGCCGACTTCGAAGGTCGAGCGTGAGATCGCATCGCGCAAGCGTTCGATGAAGACTTCCGGCGGCATGCCGCCATAAAGCCATGTCACCAGCCCGCCGCCGAAGAGACCGGACATGCTCCCGATGAAGGTCAAAAGCGGCATCGCGATAATAAGCGCGATCAGCCGGGGCAGGATCAGAACTTCGACCGGATCGAACCCCATCACGCGGAGTGCGTCGATTTCCTCGCGCATCTTCATCGAACCGAGTTCGGCGGTGTAGGCGCTGCCCGAACGGCCGGCGATCATAATCGAGACGATCAGCACGCCGACCTCGCGCAGCACGAGAATGCCGACCATATCGACGACATAGGTTTCGGCGCCGAAACGCCGGAAGTGAAATATTCCCTGCTGCGCCAGAATCGCTCCGATCAAAAACATGATGAGCACGATGATCGGCACGGCGCGGAAGCCGACCCGGTCGATCTGGTTCACCACGGACGTGAAACGGAAGGACCACGGCCGCATGAGTACGCGCCCTGCCGCGACCATTACGTGGCCAAGAAATTGCATGAGCGCCTTGAGATCGACCCAGCTCTCCGCGGCGCTCATGCCGATATAGGCGAGCGTATCGGCAAGCGGTGTCTCGCGCTTCGGCGGAACCGGAGGCTGGCGGTTCGAGGCGGCCACCTCGTCGAGCAATACTTTGTACCGCGGATCGAGACCGACGATTGCTGCTTTCGCTCCGCCGCTCTCCCAGTTACGCTTCAGCCGCTCGATCAGCCAGGCGCCGATTGTATCGACGCGCTTGACCTTGGAGGCGTCGATCTCGATCTGGTCAACCCTGGTTTGTTTCTTCAGCGCACTTTCGACTTGCGGCTCGATCTCGTTTGCGTGCGCCGCCACCCAATCGCCGCGCGCCGACAGCACGAGCTTCTTGCCCCGCAACTCGCTCTGCAAAAACACCGGTTCAACGCCCACGGAATTGGCTCCCACCCCGAACGGCAGCGACTTGAGGCGCGCTTTGCCGCTGGTCATACTAGCGGCTTCCGCCGCCGTCGAGGCCCTTCCCACAGCCTTAACCCTCTCAAGAGACAAGGAAAAATGCCTCGCCTTACGGTTCGCATCGAACGCTGGCCAATTTCAGGCAGCTTTGTCATCAGCCGCGGCGCGAAAACCGAGGCCACCGTTGTCGTAGCGGAAATTTCCGGCGGCGGAGTGACCGGCCGCGGCGAATGCGTGCCCTATGCGCGCTATGGCGAAACGCCCGAAAGCGTGGTGGCCGCGATCGAGAGCCTCGGCAAGGCCGTGGAGGACGGGCTGGATCGCAGCGGGCTGCAACGAAAGCTGCCGCCGGGCGCCGCGCGAAACGCGCTCGATTGCGCGCTGTGGGACTTGGGCGCAAAGCGCGCCGGCAAGCGCGCCTGGGAGCTGACGGGCCTGCCCGCGCCGCAGCCTGTCACCACCGCCTACACGCTTTCCCTCGATACGCCGGAGGCCATGGCCGCGGCCGCGCGGACGGCAAAATACCCCTTGCTCAAGCTGAAGCTTGGCGCGCACGGCGACGTGGATCGCGTCATCAGCGTGCGCGCGGCGCGGCTGGATGCGCGCCTCATCGTGGATGCGAACGAAGGCTGGCAAGCCTCTAATCTTGAGGAGAATATGGAAGCCTGCGCGGCCGCGCGCGTCGAGTTGATCGAGCAGCCGCTGCCAGCCGCGGAAGACGGCGTACTTGCAACGATCAAGCGAATAGTGCCCGTGTGCGCCGACGAAAGCGCGCATGACCGCGCAAGCCTTGCTTCGCTCAAAGGGAAATACGACGCCGTGAACATCAAGCTCGACAAAACCGGCGGCCTCACCGAGGCGCTGGCGCTCGCCAATGAGGCGGAGCGCGCGGGCTTCATCCTCATGCTCGGCTCGATGGTGTCGACCTCGCTTGGCGTTGCGCCCGCAATGCTGCTTGCCGCCCGCGCCCGGTTTGTCGATCTCGATGGGCCGCTGTTGCTCGCGAAAGACCGCTCTCCGGGTCTCGCTTACGAAGGCGCGACCGTCTTTCCGCCCGAACCCGCGCTCTGGGGCTGAGCCGAGAGCGCGAACAGCGCGATCAAAGCCCCGATGCAACCGAGCGCCGCATAGATCGCGTAAGCCGCGACATTCCAATGCGCATAAAGCGGCCCGGCGGCGAGCGTCGCCAGCGCCATGAAGATTCCCAGCACCGCGGAAGAATAAGCCTGCGATCTTCCCGCCGAATGCGCGGGTATATATTTGCCAAGAAGCACCATCAGCCCGAGATGCGTAGCGCCGAAGGTGAAGGCGTGCAGCAACTGCAGGAGCGCAATCAGCATCGCGGGCGGGTCGAATGCGAAAGCGCCGAAACGCAAAACCGCCGCCACTCCGCCGAGCGCGATCAGCATGAGCGGCGAGACCGCCGCCGTGACGCTCGTGCCGATATAAAACAGCACGACTTCAGCCCCCGTTCCGATCCCCCACAGAATTCCGATGTGACCGTGGGACACTCCCTTGGAAAGCCAGTCGAGCGACGAAAAGCCGTAGACGAGCGCGTGGCTCGCCTGTACGCAGGCGGCGGCGAGCACGCCGAGGAAGAGCACACGCGGAGGCTTCGAGAGCCGCTGCCGCCGTTCGTGTAAAGGCGGCGGCGCGTAGCGCGGCAGTGTGCGCGCGGAGAGCGCAAATACGAGGATGCCGCCTGCAATCACCCACACTACCAGCACCACCGGCGTCCAGTTGAGCAGGTATCCGGCCGCGACATTGGTGGCGATGAACGAAATCGAGCCCCACAGCCGCACCCGCCCGTAATCGAGCGCCTTGAGCGCGGCGAGCCGGAGCGCATAGGCGTCGAGCAGCGGAAAGATCGGCGTCCAGAATACCGCCGCGAAAGCGATCGCAAGCAGGATCAGGCCGGCACTCGGCGCCATCCCCACGAACACGAAGCCGAAGGCGCCCATAAGGCCAAGGCTCATGAGCGTGAACCTCGGCACGCCCCAGCGGTCCGATACAATCCCCGCGAGCGGCATCGCGGCGAGGCGAATCGCCATCGGGAGCGCGAGCGCAAAGCTGATGGCGTCCGCCGACAGGCCGCGTTCCGCCAGAAACAGCGGTAAAAACGGGGTCTGGACCCCGAGTGCAACGCACGCGGCTAGGTAAGCGGAGGCCGCCGAAAACCGTGCGCGGCTTGCGCCCGGAGGCTTCGCCGTATTGGCCGTGGATTCACGCATCGGTAAACTATTCATAGAGATTCGCGCGGCAGACTTGTATCGCCTCCGCTTACTGGATCCCGCCACAAATGTCGCAGTCTTCCTCTCCTCTTTCCGAAGCCGATTTCGAAGCGATTGCGGCAGCCGTCAACGAAACCGAACGCGGGCGCTGGTTTCTCGCCGAATACGCGCGGCGGAACCGCCATGCCGACACGAAGCAGGTGCTGGAAGCGATCGAGAAGCTCGAGCGCAGCCTCGCGGCGCGCTCCAAAGCGGCGCACGAGGACAGCATCCGGCTCACCATCGCCGATATGTCGGAGGCGATCGCCCGCACCAAGGCCGAGATCGCCGCGATCAAGCCTTCCGAAGACAGCATGGGCAAGATCGGGGATGCCACGGTGGAGCTCGACGCGATCGTGAGCACCACCGAACAGGCGACCTCCGAAATCCTCACCGCCGCCGAGCAGGTGCAGGAAATCGCCTGGACGCTGCGCGAGCAAGGCACCGAACCCGGCGTCTGCGACAAGCTCGACGAACTGATGACGCAGACCTATACCGCCTGCTCGTTCCAGGATTTGACCGGCCAGCGCATCCGCAAGATCGTGAACGTGCTGAATTTCCTCGAAGCCCGCATCGAGGCGATGAACCTGATCTGGGGCAAGCACGAGACCGTGGCGGTCGCGGCCGAAGCGCCCGCGATGGAAGCCTCGCTTTTGAACGGACCCGCCCTGCCGGGCCGGGGCTTGCAACAATTTGTGGTTGACGAAATTCTTGATCCCGTGCCGCGGATTCCAAATCCACCGCCGGCGGCCGAACTGGAAGCCGAGGCGGAAGGCGACGTTGTGTGGGAAGATGCGCCGGCCGGCGAGGAAAACCCGAAAAACACCGCCGCGCAGGCCGCAATCGAAGCCGCGGCCAAGCTCATCGCCGAGAATATTTCGGCCGATGATACCGCCGTGATCGAAGCGGATATTTCTGCCGAAGAGGAGATCGCGCCGCTTGCACCCGCTGTGACCGCACCGCCCGCGGCGGGCCTCCGCGGCAAATCGTCGGCGGCCTCTGCGCCCGCGCCGGTCGAAAATCTGTCCGCGGCGGAAAAGCTCGCGCTGTTTTCTTAAGGCCAAGGCGGAAATCCTTTCGTTTGGGTTCTGGGCAAGCGCCTTCGTTCCCGCGCGCATTTCGCGCGCGAGCCCTTGTCGTTCGGCCCCGCGCCATAAGAGGCGAGGGGGATGGAGCGCCGCCCGGCGCAACCATCTTCCATTGCGCGCCGGAGGAAGGCTCCGGCGCTCGCCTTGCGGCGCTCCGTCGTGGCGGTTTCTCGGCCCGGGCCGCGCTTTTCGTGAGGCGAAAGCCTCTCCGTCAGCGAGCTCCTCGCGCCGGCTCGTAGTGGCCGGAGGCGGTGCCCCGTGCCGTCCCGGACGCGCGGCAGCGGGCCGCGCGCGCAGGCGCCACATCCCGCTCCGCTTTCAAGACGCCTCTAGAAAACGCCCCTCGTGAGCGGGAGTAATAGGAATATATACAGAATGGGAATGGAAGTCAACGGGCGCGATATGATTATATGCCTAAATTGCGTCACCTGGCCATGACGCTGCTGCTGCGGCCATGATAGCGCCGCTAATGCAGCGGCGCCAGAATCCGCAGCGCGAGCGCGATCAGGAACGCAGCCACAAGCCCCGAGAAGAAGATGATCTTCTGCGTGCGCGTGGGAAGATTGATCGTCGCGCCGCGCGCCTTCTCAGCCGGATACGGCGGAGCCGCCTCTTTGTGCGGCGGGGCGTGTTCGGGCGGAGTTTCGCGTACGTTCATCGCGGCCTCCTTTGTTTGTTGGATAACGGGTGGGCCCCGCCGGATGGTTCCGTTAATTTGATTTTTCGACGCCGCGATAGCGGATCGAGACGATGCGGGCCCTGGGCTTGTCTTTCGCGCTTTTCGCGCGCTCGGCCTCGCCATGCACGGTGTAGTAGTACATCGGCCCTTCCTTCGGCGCCCACAGCATGACCTCGATGCGGAAGCGCCCGCGATCGTCGATTTCGACCGTCTTTTCGTTCTCGCCTTTGGCGGCGATCGCAAGCGTGAAGCCGTCGGCATCCGCCTCATAGGGCTTGAGCCGCTTGTGCAGCGGGGGCTCGATCAGCGAGAGCAGATCGAACGGACCCCTGACGATGTCCTCCGCGCCGATCGTGTAGAGTTCGACGACGTCGCTCGAAAAGCGGCTCGTGGATTCGCGGATCATGAATTTGCTGTCGGGCGACCAGAAGGCGTGCTCCTGCAGCCGGTTCGCATGCGCTTCGCCCGTGTCCCAGTATTCGGTGCTGGTTTTCGAAAGGATGCCGCCGTCCTCGAGACGGATGACGACGAGATCGATCTGCCCTTCCGGCTCCTGAAAGGGCGGCGCATCGACCGTGCGCCAGGCGAGCGCGAATTTCTTCGAGGGCGAGACCGTGTCGCGGATCACGATCGCGGCGCCGTCGCCGGAGCCGCAGACGAGAACTTCCAGCGGCGGATAGGGCTTGCACGGGCCGGTGTCGGCAAGGGCAGGGCAGAATAGGCAGGCGAACGCAAAAACCGAGCTGGAAATGAACCTGCGTCCGCTTTTCATGCTTGCGAGGATGGCATGCGGTTTGCGCCAGAACAAATGCGCCGGTTTTTAACGGATCAGTGCAGTGTCTCATTTCCCGTCATCACCGGGCCGCAGCGTCCCGTGAGCGAAGCGAACGGCTGACGTTGCGAGACCCGGTGATCTATGATGAAGCGCGGCATACGCGGAGAGTCTTCATGGATTACCGGGTCTCGTCCGCGCCACGGCTCGCATTCTGCTCGCCGGGCGCGACGGCCCGGTAATGACAGAATTGCAGACGGAGATACTACTGACGGCGCGTAAACGCATCTTGACGATGCGCTTTCAGTGCCTCTTCGGCCAGCCGATCAAGCTTCCCGGCTTTAGCATCGCTCTCGATTTTCTGATCGAAGCGCGCGGTATCGAACGTCTCGAACCAGTCGCGAAATTTTGCGAGCTGATCCGGCGGGAGCTTGGAGACGGCGTTTATGAGGTCTGAGAGGGTCATAGAAAAATCTCATGTGGCAGGACTTCGCGGTTCTTTGACGCGCTCTGTTATCTCCGTCACCAGTTCAGACGGCAGCCGTACCTTGAGAGGCGAAAATTGTTTTTCGAGCCATTCTCGATGGGGGCGACAATCGTGCGCTCATCTCGCGTGAGAAACACCTCACAATTGTTACAAATAGCTTGAGTTAAATGTTGGGCGTCCTTATCGCGAAAGCCGCGTTCCAGAAGCTGCTTGTAAAGGTTGTCGTCCTGCAAATCAGAGACAATCGGATTTGTGATGAAGCCACCGAATTGGTCGTAATTGGTATGAAACTCGCAAAGGCGCTCATCTCTCGGAATTTGTTCGAGTGCTTCGTAGTCGGCTCGAAGCTTGTTTTTATGTTCTTGATTTTTAGTGCGATCCAGCTCTCTCAGCGCAACTCGCGAGCGCACTAGCTTACAACGACCTGCTTTGTGATCTGAGATCAATCTCTGTAACGCAGAAAGCTCGCGGGCGCTTTTTTCGTCATTATGCACGTGACGTTCAATGTTGTTCCAAAGAGTATCAGTATCGCAATAGATTTGCGTCATTGATCCAGCTCACCTCCGTCGCCACGCTGCCTCGCGTAGCTTCGATCATTTCGCCGCAAGCGGCATCAGTGCGAACACGCGTGCGTATTTGGAGGCTTCGGCAACATCGCCTTGCCGCAATGCGAGCCGTACGGCGTCCAGCTTGTGCGCGTCTTCAGGCGAAAGATAAGGCGACCACGCCGTTCCGTCCTCGATCAGCTCGACCGGAACCTCGGCCGCGTATTTGCCTTCGTGGATAAACTCGGTTGACTTGCGCGTCATCGCTTTCGCCTCATGAAATCCGCCGACCAGCGCTCGGGAGCGGGCCGATAGGCTGTCACCAGTATAGCAGGTGTTCCGGCATCTTTCGGAATGCCCCACATCACATGAATAGGCCGGCCATTCCGGTCATATTGAAGAACCAATACCGACGGCTCCTTGCGCGAACTCGGATAATCTTCAACAACGATTGCGCTTCCGGCGCCTGCAAGCACTTCCTCGACAAGAATATCATCCGCCGCGAGTTCTCGAAAGCCGTGCCGCGACACAAGGTAATCGCCGCTACGCACAAGCGACTGCACACGACGTAAGGTTTCGCTCATGTCCCCACCGCATCAGCGCCGAACTTACTCCGCCGCTTCCACGCGCTTCCTTTTCTTCCCGCCGCGCTCCAGGACCGGCTTCAGGAACTGCCCGGTGTAGCTGTCCTTCACCTTCACCACATCCTCCGGCGCGCCGGCCGCGACGATCTCGCCGCCGCCGTCGCCGCCTTCGGGGCCAAGGTCGATGATCCAGTCGGCGGTCTTGATGACTTCGAGATTGTGCTCGATCACCACCACCGTGTTGCCGCTTTCCACGAGTTCATGCAGCACTTCGAGGAGCTTCGCGACGTCGTGGAAATGCAAGCCGGTCGTCGGCTCGTCGAGGATGTAGAGCGTGCGGCCGGTCGCGCGCTTGGACAGCTCCTTGGCGAGCTTTACGCGCTGCGCCTCGCCGCCGGAAAGCGTCGTCGCCTGCTGGCCGATATGGATGTAGTCGAGACCGACGCGCGCGAGCGTCTCCAAAATCTTGCGGATCGCGGGCACCGCCTGGAAAAGCTCCAGTCCTTCCTCCACCGTCATGTCGAGCACGTCGGCGATGGATTTGTCCTTGAACGTGACTTCCAGCGTCTCGCGGTTGTAGCGCTTGCCCTTGCAGACGTCGCAGGTGACGTAAACGTCCGGCAGGAAGTGCATCTCGATCTTGATGACGCCGTCGCCCTGGCAGGCCTCGCAACGGCCGCCCTTGACGTTGAACGAGAAGCGCCCGGGCTCGTAGCCGCGCGCCTTCGCTTCGGGTAACCCCGCGTACCACTCGCGGATCGGCGTGAAGGCGCCGGTGTAGGTCGCAGGATTGCTGCGCGGCGTGCGGCCGATGGGGGATTGGTCGATGTCGATCACCTTGTCGAGATGCTCCAAGCCTTCGATGCGGTCGAACGGCACGGGCGCGTCGTGGGCGTCGTTCAATTTGCGCGCGATCGCCTTGTAGAGCGTGTCGATGAGGAGCGTCGACTTTCCGCCGCCGGAGACGCCGGTAATACAAGTAAAGAGGCCGAGCGGGATTTCCGCCGTGATGTTCTTGAGGTTGTTGCCGCGCGCGTTCACGATTCTGAGCTTGCGTGCCGGGTTGGGCTTCCTGCGCTCGGGAATCGGAACGTCGAGCTCGCCCGAGAGATATTTCCCCGTGAGCGACTCCTTCGCGCGGATGATGTCGTCCGCCGTGCCCTTGGCGATGATCCGGCCGCCATGGATGCCGGCGCCGGGGCCGATGTCGACGAGGAAATCCGCGGTGCGGATCGCGTCCTCGTCGTGCTCGACGACGATCACGGTATTGCCGAGGTCGCGCAGCCGCCGCAGCGTTTCGAGGAGCCGCGCGTTGTCGCGCTGGTGCAGGCCGATGGACGGCTCGTCGAGGACGTATAGAACGCCCGTAAGTCCCGAGCCGATTTGCGACGCGAGCCGGATGCGCTGGCTCTCGCCGCCGGAGAGCGTACCGGAGGCGCGGGCGAGCGTCAGATAATCGAGCCCCACGTCCACGAGGAAGGTGAGCCGCTCGCGGATTTCCTTCAGCACGCGGACGCCGATTTCGTTCTGCTTCTGCGTGAGCTTTTTCGGCAGCGCCTCGAACCACTCGCGCGCGGCCTTCACGGAAAGCTCGGTCACCTCGCCGATATGCTTGCCGTCGATCTTGACCGCGAGCGCCTCGGGCTTGAGGCGATAGCCGTTGCAGGCCTTGCAGGGGATCGCGGAAAAATATTTCTCGATGTCCTCGCGCGCCCAGTCGCTTTCGGTCTCGCGATAGCGCCGCTCGAGGTTGACGATCACGCCTTCGAACGGCTTTTTCGTCTCGAACGAGCGCGCGCCATCGTCGTAAATGAACTTTACGTCCTCGTCGCCGGAGCCGTACAGGATCGTGTCGCGGACCTTCTTCGGCAGATCCTTCCAGGCGGTATTCAGCGAGAATTTGTATTTCCGGCCGAGTGCTTCCAGCGTCTGCTGGTAGTAGGGCGAGCTTGATCGCGACCACGGCGCAATCGCGCCCTGACGGAGCGTCTTTCCGGGATCGGGGATCACGAGATCGGCGTCGATCTGCTTCTCTTCGCCGAGGCCGTCACAGGAGGGGCAGGCGCCGTGCGGGCTGTTGAAGGAGAAGAGCCGCGGCTCGATTTCTTCAATCGTGAAGCCTGAGACCGGGCAGGCGAATTTCTGCGAGAACACGATGCGGTTCGGGTCGTCCGAATGCCCGCGCTTCATGCCTTCCTTCTTCACGGCTTCGGGCGCGCCGTCGGCGAATTCGATCACCGCGAGGCCGTCGGCGAGGTGCAGCGCCGTCTCGAACGAATCCGCGAGCCGTGTCTTGATGTCGGGCCGCACGACGAGGCGATCCACCACGACATCGAGATCGTGCTTCAGCTTCTTGTCGAGCGCGGGCGCGTTCGCGATCTCGTAGAACTTGCCGTCGATCTTCACGCGCTGGAAGCCGCGCTTCAGGAACTCCGCGAGGTCTTTCCTGTATTCGCCCTTCCGTCCGCGCACGACCGGCGCGAGGAGATAAATGCGCGTGCCCTCGGGCAGCGCCATCACGCGGTCGACCATCTGCGAGACGGTCTGGCTCTCGATCGGAAGACCCGTCGCGGGCGAATAGGGCACGCCGACGCGCGCCCACAGGAGGCGCATGTAGTCGTAAATCTCGGTGACGGTGCCGACGGTCGAGCGCGGATTGCGCGAGGTGGTCTTCTGTTCGATCGAAATCGCGGGCGACAGGCCCTCGATGCGGTCGACATCCGGCTTCTGCATCATCTCGAGAAATTGCCGCGCGTAGGCGGAGAGCGACTCCACATAGCGCCGCTGGCCTTCCGCATAGATCGTGTCGAAGGCAAGCGACGACTTGCCCGAGCCCGAAAGCCCCGTGAACACCACGAGCTCGTCGCGCGGGATATCGAGATCGACGCTTTTCAGGTTGTGCTCGCGCGCGCCGCGAATGGAGATGACGCGGGCCTCGCCGTGCTTGGGGGTGGAGCGGCTCATGCGGAAGTTCGGACGCGGCTTGAGGTTTGAGATCTAAACGTAATGAGCAGGTGCAAAATGCGCCACCGGCGCACGGGGAAAATCCCCCGCCGATAAACGCGCGGGCGGTACGTGACAAACACATGTCTCGCCCTGTGGTGATCGGCATTCGGCGCCAAAGTTATTAACAGATGCGCCTCCAAAATGTGCGAACAGAAATCGAACAAAGGCGTTTTTGACCCTTAATGGGATTGCACAGATTTTTTGGTAAATTATGGGAATCGCCTTGCATCACGGGAAAAATACAACTAGAACATATCAGGAACAAGCCGAATGTGTCCTGGTTGTGTCATCGCTCAACCCCTTGTGGAAAAATCGTTAATACCCGCTGCGCTGCGGACTGAAAAAGGCGCAGTGTCGGCGATCAACACGCGGAGGAAGTCATGGCGGGTAGCGTCAACAAAGTCATTCTGATCGGCAATCTCGGCGCCGATCCCGAAATCCGCCGGACGGGGGACGGGCGTCCGGTCGCCAACCTCCGCATTGCGACTTCCGAATCCTGGAAGGACAAGAACACCGGCGAGCGCCGCGAGAAAACCGAATGGCATCGCGTGGTGATTTTCAACGAAGGCCTTTGCCGCGTCGTCGAGCAATATCTCCGCAAGGGCTCGAAGGTGTATCTCGAGGGCCAGTTGCAGACGCGCAAATGGCAGGACAAGGACGGCCAGGACAAATACTCGACCGAGGTGGTTTTGCAAGGCTTCAATTCGCAGCTCGTAATGCTCGATAACCGCGGCGGAAGCGGCGGAAGCGCACTCGAGGATTCCGGCGGCGAATTCGGCTCCTCCGGCCCGATGCGCGAGCGCCGTCCGGCGGCAGTCGGCGCCGGCAGCAAACGCGGCGATCTCGACGACGAAATGCCGTTCTAAGGGTGCTCGACCTCGTCCCGGCGCCGCTCCTGGCGCTCGTGGCGGCCGCCTTTTTCGGCGCCGCGATCGTCGTCAGCAAGCCGGCGCTGCACGAAATCCCGCCGCTTGCCGGAACGCTGGTCAGCATTCCGACGACGACGCTTTTCCTCTGGCTGCTTTCGCCGTTTCTGCTCGATTTGGAGAACTTCAGGATTTCCGCCGTCGCGGTCTTCGCGGCGGTCGGGATCTTTTTTCCGGCGCTCGTTTCGTTTCTGAATTTCGAAGCCAACCGCCGGATGGGCCCGACCATATCGAGCGCGATTTCCAGCACCGCGCCGATTTTCGCCGTGCTCGGCGCGCTGATCTTCTTGCACGAACAACTTACGCTGCAGCAGGCGGCCGCGCTCGCGGTCATCGTCGCGGGCGTGATGCTGATGTCGCTCGCGGACAAATGCCGGCCGAGGCGCTGGCCGCTCTGGGCGCTTTTGATCCCGGCCGGCGGCGCGCTTTGCCGCGGCGCGGCGCAAGCGGGCATCAAGTTCGGGCTCGCGATCTGGCAGAATATTTTTGCCGCGCTCCTGATCGGCTACACGATGTCGTCGATCGCCTTGCTCACCGCCAATGCGTTGACGGGGAATGTGAAGCGAAAGGTTTACCGCCGCGGCGTGGTGGCGCGTTTCTGGTGCGTGGGCGGATTGAACGGCGGCGGCATGCTGTTCAGCTACATCGCACTGCGGCAAGGGCAGGTGACGCAGATCGCGCCGATTTTGGCGTCCTTTCCGCTGTTCACGTTTTTCCTGAGCGCGATTTTCCTGCATGACGAACGCGTGACGCTGCGGGTGACGGTGGGTGTACTGATGACGGTCGCGGGCGTCATCGCGATGACATTGCACTGAATCTCCTGCATTCGGGCGTGTCATGCCCGGCCTTGTGCCGGGCATGGGTAATGTCTCAGTTCCCGTCATCACCGGGCCGCAGCGTCCCGCGAGCAAAGCGAGCGGCCGACGCTGCGAGACCCGGTGATCCATGATGAACCTCGGTATATGCTGGGAGTTTTCATGGATTACCGGGTCTCGTCGCGCCAAACGGCTCGCTAATGCTCGCCGGGCGCGACGGCCCGGTAATGACGAAGAAACAGAAACTGAGACACTATCCGGGCGGATAGCGCTTGATTTTGATACGCAATCGCTCCCGCCGCGTTGATCGGCTAGTCTCGTTCCATGCGAATCCTGGTGGTGGGGGCTTACGGGTTTATCGGCATGGCGGTGGCCGCGCGCCTCGCGGCCGACGGTCATGAGATTGTGGGTGCGGGCAGGCGGATTCGCACCGCTTCTTATCGCCGTCCCGATCTGCACTGGATCAAGCTCGACCTCGCGAAAGCGCGAAAGCCGGAGGAATGGGCCGCGATTTTGAACGGCATCGACGCGGTCGTGAATTGCGCGGGCGTCTTGCAGGACAAGCCCGGCGACTCCACGGAAAAAGTTCATGTCACGGGCCCCGCCGCGCTGTTCGAGGCTTGCGCGCGCGCGGGCATTCGCCGCGTCGTGCAGATTTCCGCCGTCGGCGTCGGTGGAGACGCGAAAACGCGCTTTGCCCGCACGAAATTCGAAGCCGAGGAGAGGCTCAAGCAACTCGATCTCGACTGGGTGATCTTGCGGCCTTCGCTGGTCGTCGGCCGTACCGCCTATGGCGGCACGGCGCTGTTACGCGCGGTCGCTGCGATCCCGCTCGTGTTGCCGCTTACGCGCGAAAGTGCGAGCGCCCAGCCCGTGCACGTGCGCGATCTCGCGCGGGCGGTCTCGTTTTTCGTGAAGCCGGATTCGCCTGCGCGCCGCGTGATTGAGATTGCAGGCCCCGACCGGCTGCCGCTTCGCAAGATCATTGTCGCGTACCGGCGCTGGCTCGGCTTCCGCCCGGCCGAGATCATTCGTCTTCCGCCGAGCATCGCCACCACGGTCTCGAAGCTCGGCGACGCCGTGAGCTGGCTCGGCTGGCGGCCGCCCTTTCGCACGACCTCGCTGCATCAGCTTTCGCACGCCTTCGCCGAGAATCCGGACGAGTGGACGAAGATAACCGGCATCAAACCGGAGCCGTTCGAAGCAACGCTCCAGCTCGATCCGGCTTCCGCGCAGGATCGCTGGTTTGCCTATTTGTATTTGCTGAAGCCGGTCGTGATCGTAGCACTGGTTCTGTTCTGGTTCGTGAGCGCGGTGATCGGACTCGGTCCCGCGCGGGGGCTTGCCGCCGAACTGCTGAAGGAAGTGGGCTTCGGGAATTATGCCTCGCTCGCGGCCGACGCTTCCGGCGTTTTGCATCTTCTGATCGGTATCGGCATCGCTTTTCGATCGACGGCGCTTGCGGCGCTCGTCGCAAGCCTGCCGGTGATCCTGATTTACATTGCTGCCGGAAGCCTGATGCGGATCGGACTCTGGCTCGATCCGCTGGGCTCGCTGATCAAGATGATTCCCATTCTGGCGCTGACGCTCGTTGCCATCGCAATCCTCGACGACCGCTGATGACCGCTTATTTCATCCTGAAATTCCTGCACGTGATCGGCGCGGCGGTCTTGCTCGGCACAGGGGCCGGGATCGCGTTTTTCCTGTTGGCGGCGCATCGCGCGGGAAGGGCGGAAGCGGTCGCGCCCGTCGCGCGCATCGTGGTGATCGCGGACTTCCTGTTCACCGCGACGGCCGTCGTCGCTCAGCCCGTCACGGGCATATTGCTGGCCTGGCGGATGGGATTCTCCTTGCGGGAGAGCTGGATCGTGCTTTCGGTCGCGCTTTATCTCGTCGCAGGCGCTTTCTGGATTCCCGTGGTGTTCATGCAAATCAGGATGCGCGATCTCGCAATGGCGGCCGCGCACAAAAGAGTCGCGCTGCCCGCGGAATATCATCGTCTATTCCGGCGCTGGTTCGCGTTCGGCTTCCCCGCTTTCGGCGCGGTGCTCGCGATTTTCTGGCTTATGATCGCGAAGCCCGTTCTCTTCTAGCGGCGCGACACAACGCCGATCGCGAGCGCGCAGAGCGCGATGAACGTCAAAACCGCGCTGGTTGCGTGGCCGTATTCCCAATGCCGGCGGAGGGTCATCCAGTTGTCGGGGATGGTGGTCCAATTCGCGGTCGCGATATTACCGGGATAAACGAACGCGAAGAACACGCCGAGCGAAGCGGCGATGCAAAGAAAGGCGAGGAGCGAAAGCCGTGACTCCAGCGGATATCCGCGCGCGGCCCAGGCGAGTGCCGCGGTCACGATCAGCGCCGCGAAAATCGGCGCGCCGAACAGAGCCCAGCCGCGATAGATATTTTGCACGAGGAAATATTGATCTTGTACGAGCGAGATTTTGTTCGGAAGCTCGAAAAGATGCGCGCCGGTAGGGATCAGGATGATCGCGACAAGCACGATCGCCAGAAATTCGAGTACGCGTAGCAGCATTTTCATCTCCACATGCCAGTCCAATCCGGCGATCAAAAGGGCCATTTTGGGCCGCTGAAAGACCCCGAAACCGGACCTTTCGCCGACGCAATTTACGGCTCAAGAAGTTCATTATAAGCCATTGAGATAATTAAATAAAAATGTTGTTTTTCAAGCCGTTTCGGGTTGGAGAACGGAGCCGGAATCGGCTATAATTTCAAAGCGTTTTCAGACGCGAATCCGAGGCCACTTGTCTAACACTGACACCCCAAATCCGGGGGAGCCGGCTGCCCCGTCTCCTTCCGACATCAAGCCTATCTCGCTAAGCGACGAGCTGAAGCGGAGCTATCTCGATTACGCCATGAGCGTGATCGTGTCGCGCGCGCTTCCCGACGCGCGCGACGGCCTGAAGCCCGTTCATCGCCGCATTCTCTATTCGATGAACGAGAACGGCTACGAGTGGAACAAGCCGTACCGGAAATCCGCGCGCGTCGTCGGCGACGTCATCGGTAAATATCACCCCCACGGCGACCAGTCGGTCTATGACGCGCTGGTCCGCATGGCGCAGGACTTCTCCATGCGCGTGCCGCTGATCGACGGGCAGGGCAATTTCGGCTCGGTGGACGGCGATCCGCCCGCGGCGATGCGCTACACCGAAGTGCGGCTGCAACGAATAACCGCCGCGCTGGTCGAGGACCTCGACAAGAATACCGTCGACTATCAGGACAACTACGACGGCTCCGAAAAAGAGCCGACCGTGTTGCCGGCGCGCTTTCCGAATTTGCTCCTGAACGGTGCGGGCGGCATCGCCGTCGGCATGGCGACGAACATTCCGCCGCACAATCTGGGCGAACTGATCGACGCGCTCACGGCGCTCATCGACAACCCGTCGCTCTCGATCGACGAATTGAACAAAATCATACCCGGGCCGGATTTTCCGACCGGCGGAATCATTCTCGGCAAGAGCGGCATTCGCGATGCTTACCGTACCGGCCGCGGCTCGATCATGATGCGCGGGCGCGCCGCGATCGAAACCGCGAAGGGCGATCGAGAAAATATCGTGATCACCGAAATTCCCTACCAGATCAACAAAACGACGCTGATCGAAAAAATCGCCGAACTGGTGCGCGACAAGAAGATCGACGGCGTCGGCGATATCCGCGACGAATCCGACCGCGAGGGAATGCGGATTGTGATCGAGCTCAAGCGCGAGGCGATGAGCGAAGTTGTGCTCAACCAGCTCTATCGCTTCACGCTGCTGCAATCGAGCTTCCCGGCCAACATGGTGGCGCTCTCCGGTGGCCGTCCGGCGGTGATGAATCTTTCCGACTTGCTGAACGCGTTTGTCGCGTTCCGCGAGGAAGTGATCGGGCGGCGCACGAAATTCTTGCTCGGCAAGGCGCGCGACCGCGCGCATGTGTTGGTGGGTCTCGCCATCGCCGTCGCCAATATCGACGAGGTGATCAAGATCATTCGCGCCTCCAAGGATCCGGCCGCCGCCCGCGACGCGTTGCTTGCGCGCGAATGGAAGGCATCCGACGTGCGCGACCTGGTCGAGCTGATCGACGACCCGCGCCACCGCATGGTGAAGGGCTCCGACAAAATCAAGCTTTCGGACGAGCAGGCGAAGGCGATCCTCGATCTCCGCTTGCAGCGGCTCACCGCGCTTGGCCGTGACGAGATCAAGGTCGAATTGGATGGGCTCGGCAAGGAAATCACCGACTATCTCGAAATTTTGCGCTCGCGGCTGCGCATTCGCGGCATCATCAAGGACGAACTCGCAACGATCAAAAAGGAATTCGCCACCCCGCGAAAGACCGAAATCACCGAGGCCGGCGCCGAGGTCGAGGAAGAGGACCTCATCCAGCGCGAGGATATGGTCGTGACCGTGTCGCACGCGGGCTACGTCAAGCGCGTGCCGCTCTCGACCTATCGTGCGCAGCGCCGCGGCGGCAAGGGCCGCGCCGGCATGCAGACGCGCGAGGAGGATTTCGTCACGCGCCTGTTCGTCGCCTCCACCCACGACGAGGTGCTGTTCTTCTCATCGAAGGGCAAGGCTTACACGCAGAAAGTCTGGCGGCTTCCGCTCTCCGCGCCGCAGTCGCGCGGCAAGGCGATGGTCAGCGTCATCAACATTGCGCCGGACGAGCGCATCACTTCGATCATCAAGCTGCCCGCGGATAAAGCCGAGCGCGAGAAGATGAACATCATGTTCGCGACCACCGGCGGCACCGTGCGCCGGAATGCGCTTTCGGATTTCACCGACATCCGCCCCTCCGGCATTATCGCGATGAAGCTGGAGGAGGGGGACGCGATTGCCCATGTCGCGCTCTGCACCGAAAAGGACGACGTGCTGCTGTCCACCAATGGCGGGCAGTGCATCCGCTTTCCGGTGAGCGACGTACGCGTGTTCGCGGGCCGCAACTCGGTCGGCGTGCGCGGCATCAAGCTCGCCGAAGGCGATAAACTGATCTCCATGGCCATTATCCGCCACATGGAGGCGACGTCCGAGGAACGCGCGGCTTATGTGCGCATGGCGAATGCCGTCCGGCGCGGCGACGACGACGAGAAGGACGAGGACGACGAAGAGAAAGTCGCCGCGATCGAACTCAGCCAGAAGCGCTACGCCGAGATGGGCGCGGCCGAGCAATTCATCCTCACGGTTACCGAAAAGGGCTACGGCAAGCGCACCTCGTCCTACGAGTACCGGATCACCGGCCGCGGCGGCAAAGGCATCGTTGCGATGTCGATCGGCAAGAAGAACGGCAAGATCGTCGGCGCCTTCCCGGTGGAGGAAAACGATCAGATCATGCTGGTGACCGACGGAGGCAAATTGATCCGCACGCCGGTGAACGGCATCCGCATCGCCGGCCGCTCGACGCAGGGCGTGATCGTATTCAGCACCGCCGAGGACGAGCGCGTTGTCTCCGTCGAGCGTATCGGCGAGGACGCGGACGAGAACGAGTAGCCAATGAACTTTCAATTGTTCTCGGCGTTCCTCTTCATCACGGTGATCCTGTTTCTCACACCGGGTCCGATCGTAACGCTCGTCGTTTCCACCGGCGCGAGCCGCGGAACGCGCGCAGCCTTGGCCGTAGTTGCGGGGTCCTCTTGCGGCAACGCATTGTTGATCGCGGCGATCGCCTGCGGCTTGAGTTTCGTCGTCAACAATGCCGCTATCCTGTTTGAAATTTTGCGCTGGGCGGGCGCTGCTTATCTCATCTGGCTCGGCATTCAGGCGTGGCGGAACGCGGATCGCGCCGTCACCATGCTGCCGCCGGCGGGAGGCGTCTACTTCACCCGCGGCATGCTGGTCGCGCTTTCGAACCCGAAGACCATTGCGTTTTTCACGGCGTTTCTGCCGCAGTTTGTCGATCCTGCGCTGCCGGTCGAGCCGCAGCTCGCTGTCATGTGCGTTACCTCGGTCCTCCTTGGCGCGGTGCTGGACAGCGGCTGGGCTACCGCTGCCGGCTACGGCCGCAGCTGGTTTCTCGCGCCTGCGCGAGCGAAGCTCTTGGGCCGCGTTTCGGGTCTCGCCCTGATCGGGGGCGGTATTTGGCTGTCGCTCGCACGCCGGCCCGCGTAGCGAACGCACAAACTGTTTATCGTTAACGGCTGGCTCCTTGTCACCCGCGCGGGCAACGGCTAACCCTTTTTCATGGCCCGTATCGCGCTCTACGCTGGCTCCTTCGACCCGGTCACCAATGGCCATCTGGACGTCGTGCGCGGCGCGTGCCGCCTCGCGGACAAGCTCGTGCTCGCGGTCGGCGTACACCCCGGCAAGAAGCCGCTGTTCGACGCGGCCGATCGTCTTGCGATGCTGAAGGAGGTCTGCGGGCCGATTGCGAGCGCGGAAAAGACGCAGCTTGAGACCATCACCTTCGACAATCTCGTCGTCGAAACCGCGAAGAAAATCGGCGCGACTCTGCTCATCCGCGGGCTGCGCGACGGCACCGATCTCGATTACGAAATGCAGATGGCGGGCATGAACGGCGCGATGGAGCCGGGCATCCAGACCGTTTTCCTGCCCGCGTCGCCGTTGGTGCGCCCGATCACCGCCACATTGGTCCGGCAGATCGCATCGATGCACGGCGATGTGTCGTCTTTCGTACCCAAGCCCGTGCTCGCCAAGCTTGCCGCTAAATTCTCCAAGAAATAATCGGGAGTCTTCATGTTTCGGATTGCCGCGCTCGCTTTTCTTTGCCTGTTCGCACTTGCTGTTCCTGCTTCCGCGCAAACCGCCGATCCGCAAAACACCATCATCCTCGAAACGACCAAGGGCCGCGTCGTCATCCAGTTGCGCCCCGATCTCGCGCCCAAGCACGCCGAGCGCATCAAGCAGCTCGCACGCGACGGCTTCTATAACAACGTGCCGTTCCACCGCGTGATCGACAGCTTCATGGCGCAAACCGGCGACGGCCAATACGGCAACGGCACCGGCGGCTCGAAATATCCGAATTTGCCGGCCGAGTTTTCGTCGACGCCGTTCACGCGCGGCATCGTCGGCATGGCGCGAAGTTCGAGCCCGAATTCCGCGAACAGCCAGTTCTTCATCATGTTCGGCTCGACCCCGAGCCTGAATGGGCAATACACGGTGATCGGACAGGTGACGTCCGGGATGGAGAATGTCGATAAGTTGAAAAAGGGATCGGAAGCGAATAACGGCACGGTTTCCAACCCCGACAAGATCGTGACTGCGCGTGTCGCCGCGGACAAGAAGTAACGAAAGGAGCCGTTCATGCCCGACAAGGAAAATACTTTAATTCTGGAAACCACGCAGGGGCCCGTCACAATCGCGATGAAGCCGGATCTCGCGCCCAATCATGTCGCGCGCATCAAGGAGCTCGTGCGCGAGGGCTTCTACGACGGCCTCGTGTTCCATCGCGTGATCGACGGCTTCATGGCGCAGACCGGCTGCCCGCAGGGCACCGGCACGGGCGGTTCCGGCAAGAAACTGAAGGCCGAGTTCACGCCGACCAAGCACGTGCGCGGCACGGTTTCGATGGCGCGCGCGCAGAATCCGGACTCGGGCGACAGCCAGTTCTTCATCTGCTTCAAGGAGGCGCCCTGGCTGAACAATCAGTACACAGTCTGGGGCGAGGTCACCGCCGGCATGGAGAACGTCGACAAGATCAAGCGCGGCGAGCCGGTGAAAGATCCCGACAAGATCGTGAAGGCGAAAATCGCGGCCGATAAGTAAAACCTATCTTGCCATACAATCTTTCATGAATGCGCGGCGCTGTTTGAGGTGCAACTTCTGCGCCTTTGCCTCCGCCTTGCACGCCCGTTTCTTCCAGGCATGCGCGGCGACCGCTTCCTGCTTGGCCTGAATTTTTTCCGGAGCGAGCGGCAAACTTTGCGCGTTCGCCTTTGGTGTGAGCGCGGCGGCGAAGACAAGCACGCTGCCGATCATTATAGTTCGTAACAAAACTGTCATATATGACATAGGCTCACCTCCAGTTCGGCGGCCTTGTAGTCGCGTGACCGGGGGCGTGCAAGGACTGGAACGCTTTGCGCACGGACCTTTTCGATTTCGAACTGCCGCAGGAGCGGATCGCGCTTCGGCCCGCCGTGCCGCGCGACGCGGCAAAGCTGCTCGTCGTGCAGCCGGGCGGTGCGCCTGAGCTGTCCGACCATGTGATGCGCGACTTGCCGCGGTTGTTGCGGCCGGGCGACGCGCTCGTCGTGAACGACACGAAGGTTATCCCCGCGCGTCTGATCGGCGAGCGGGTGCGCGAGGATGCCCGCGCGAAAATCGAGGCGACGCTGATCAAGCGCGAAAGCGGCGATTCCTGGCGGGCGCTCGCGAAGCCGCTGAAACGGTTGCAGGAGGGCGACCGCATCCGTTTCGGCAACGAGGCGCGCGTGTGCATGCTCGGCGCGCTCGATGCAACGGTGGAGGAGATCGGCGAGGGCGGGGAAATTACGCTGCGCTTCGATTTTCATGGGCCGATTTTGGAAGAAGCGATCGACGCGCTCGGCCACATGCCGCTTCCGCCCTACATCGCCTCCCGCCGCGAGGACGACGATCAGGACCGCGACGACTATCAGACGATGTTCGCGAAGCGCGAGGGCTCGGTCGCCGCGCCCACGGCGGGATTGCATTTCACGAACGAGTTGCTTGCCGCGCTCGATGCGCGCGGCGTTTCGCTTCATCGCGTGACGCTGCACGTCGGGCCCGGCACGTTTCTTCCGGTCAAGACGGACGACATCGAGCAACACAAAATGCACAGCGAGTGGGGGGAGGTATCGAGCGAAACCGCGAAGGCGCTCAATGACGTGCGCAAGAAGGGCGGACGAGTTATTGCCGTAGGCTCAACCGCGCTCCGGCTTCTGGAAAGCGCGGCGAAAGGGGACGGCTCGCTGGCGCCATTTTCCGGCGAGACCGCGATCTTCATTACGCCGGGGTATAAATTCAAAGCCATCGACTTGATGCTGACGAATTTTCATTTGCCGCGTTCGACGCTGTTCATGCTTGTCGCGGCCTTTTCGGGCCTGGAGCGCATGAAGCGTGCTTACGCGCATGCGATCGTGTCGAACTATCGCTTCTATTCCTATGGCGATGCCTGTTTGCTGTATCCTGAGTAATCTTGTCATGCCCGGCCTTGTGCCGGGCATCCATGTCTTTACAACGTCACCGCAGACAAGGTGTGGATGGCCGGGACAAGCCCGGCCATGACGAAAATGGCTACAGGGTTTTCATTTAAGATTTTGGCTCAAGATGGCGCTGCGCGCCGCGGCGAAATCGAAACGCCGCGCGGCAAGATCCGCACGCCCGCCTTCATGCCGGTCGGAACCGCCGCAACCGTGAAGGCGATGTTTCCCGATCAGGTGCGGCAAGCCGGTGCGGATATCATCCTCGGCAACACCTACCATCTGATGCTGCGTCCGGGCGCGGAGCGCATCGCCGCGCTCGGCGGTCTGCACAAATTCATGGGCTGGCCGTATCCGATTCTCACCGACTCCGGCGGCTATCAGGTGATGTCGCTCTCGTCCTTGCGGAAGATCGACGAGAAGAGCGTCACCTTCCGCTCGCATCTCGACGGCGCGATGTTCGAGCTTTCCCCCGAGCGCGCGATAGAAATTCAGAATTTGCTCGGCGCCGATATCGTGATGCAGCTGGATGAGTGCATCCGTCTCCCGGCGCCGGAAAACGAAGTCGAGCGCGCGATGAGATTGTCGCTGCGCTGGGCGGAACGCTCGAAGCGCGCCTTCGAGGGCGCGGCTCCCGGCCGCGCGCTGTTCGGCATTGTGCAGGGGGGCACGGTCCCCATGCTGCGAAACATCTCGGCGCGCGAGCTCGTGCAGATGGGTTTTTCCGGCTACGCGATCGGCGGTCTCGCGGTCGGCGAGCCGCAGGAAGTGATGCTTGCGACCATCGAAGAGACGATGCTGGAGCTCCCCTCCGACAAGCCGCGTTACCTGATGGGCGTGGGAGAACCGGACGATATTCTGGCCGCGGTCGAGCGCGGGATCGACATGTTCGATTGCGTGCTGCCGACGCGGGCGGGGCGCCACGCGCTCGCATACACGCGCTTCGGCAAGGTCAATCTGAAAAACGCGCGCCATGCGGACAATCCGAAACCGCTCGACGAGGAGAGCGCCTGTCCCGCTTCGCGCGATTATTCGCGCGCCTATCTGCATCACCTCGTGAAAGCGAACGAGATCCTGGGCGCCATGCTGCTCACCTGGGCAAACATTGCGTATTACCAGGAGCTGATGCAGGACATTCGCGAGGCGATCGCGGCGGGACGGCTAAAGGATTTCGCCGCCGAGACGCGGGAGAATTGGAATCGCGAGCCGCGCTAACTCTCTCTTGTCATGGCCGGGCTCGTCCCGGCCATCCACGCCTTACTTTCTTTTAGCCAGTAAAGACGTGGATGCCCGGCACAAGGCCGGGCATGACGGCGGATGGGATAATCGTTAAACCGCTTCCGCGATCGCCTTGCCGACATCCTGCGTCGAAGCCTGGCCGCCGATTTCCGGCGTGCGCGGGCCGGCTTCCAGCACCTTCTCGATCGCGCGCAAAATCGCATCGTGTGCGTCCTCGTGGCCGAGATGCTTGAGCATCAGCGCGCCCGACCAGATCTGCCCGATGGGGTTCGCGATGTTTTTGCCGTAAATGTCCGGCGCCGAGCCATGCACCGGCTCGAACATTGAGGGGAATTTCTTTTCCGGATTCAGATTGGCGGAGGGCGCAATCCCGATCGTGCCCGTGCAGGCGGGCCCGAGATCGGAAAGAATATCGCCGAACAGGTTCGAGCCGACGACGACATCGAAGCGATCCGGATTCTGCACGAAATGCGCGGTCAGGATATCGATGTGGTATTGGTCGGTCTTCACATCGGGATATTGCGCAGACATTTCCTTGAAGCGCTCGTCCCAGTAGGGCATCGAAATCGATATGCCGTTCGATTTCGTTGCGGACGTGAGATGCTTCTTCGGCCGCTTTCTCGCGAGCTCGAACGCATATTTCATGATGCGGTCGGTGCCGGTACGCGTGAACACGGCTTGCTGGAAAACCACTTCGCGGTCGGTGCCGGCGAAGCTCCTGCCGCCGACCGACGAATACTCGCCCTCGGTATTTTCGCGCACGACGATGAAATCGATATCGCCGATCTTCCGTCCCGCGAGCGGCGACTTGATCCCGGGCATGAGCTTCACCGGCCGCACGCTCGCATATTGATCGAATTCGCGCCGGATCGGGATCAGGAGCCCCCAGAGCGAAACGTGATCGGGCACGCCCGGATAGCCGACCGCGCCGAGGAAAATCGCATCGTGGTTTTTAATCTGCGAAAGCCCGTCTTCGGGCATCATCCGTCCGCGCTCTTTGTAATATTCGCAGCTCCACGGGAAATGATCCCACTTGAATCCAACGCCGAATTTTTTGCCGGCCGCTTCCAGAACGCGGATGCCTTCCGGCACGACTTCCTTGCCGATCCCGTCTCCGGGGATCGCGGCGATGCGGTATGTTTTCATAGGTTGATCCAAACCCCTGAAGTGAACAACAAGCCGGGACGCCGGATTCTACCGTCTGCGACATATGGTTCCGGCAGCCGGCATCGGAACAGTCGCGCAAAAGCTATAAGCATTTCGTGTGACTTGGCAAAGTCTGGACAGCAAAATAACCGAATGTCACCATAGGGTCATGAGAACCGATACGCAGCGCCAGCTTCCCCAGTACGCCCATGTGGAAGACGCGCTCATCGAGCGCATCTCCAGCGGGATATTGATCCCGGGTACCCGGCTTCCCACGGAAGACAAGCTCATCGCCGAATTCGGCGTCGACCGGACGGCGATCCGGACGACGATTCAGAATTTGGTCCAGCGGGGCTTCGTCGAAAACCGGGGCAAGGGAGGCAGATTTGTTACCCGGCCCAAGATTGCGCAAGAGCTGACCGAACTGACGAGCTTCGTGGAAGATATGCAGGCGGTCGGGCGGAATGCGACCGCTACCCTCATCGATCACCGGATCGTGGCGGCGACCGAAGCCGTGGCCGAGAAGCTTTCTCTCCCCGTCGGCACAATCGTGGTCCGCATTCAGCGCGTACGGCTGGCGGATCAAATGCCGCTTTCATTCGACGAAACCTATTTGCCGCGCGAGCTGGGCGAAAAGGTTATCGCGGAAAATCTCGAAACCGAACCCATCTTCTCGATATTGGAAACGAAATGCGGTGTCCCGCTGGTCGGGGCGGAATACCGGCTCGAGTCGGCGCTCGCCGACGCCGATGTCGCGGAAGCGCTGCAAATTCGGGAACGTCAGCCGGTATTTCTCATCGAGCGAACGTCCTATTCGGAAGGCGATCGGCCGGTCGACTACGAAAAGCTGCACTATCGCGGCGATCAGATCCAGTTCGTGACGTGGCTCGCGCGGCGCGGCGCGCCCGTGGTGCACAATGTCCGCGGCCCCGCGAAGAAGCCCGCGGGCAGGCGCGCTCGCTAATTCGTGCAGATCGGCTTGGTGAGCCCGGATGGGATCGAACCATCGACACCGTGATTAAAAGTCACGTGCTCTACCACTGAGCTACGGGCCCTGCCGCGGAAAGACCTACGGATCGGGCAGGGTGGCGTCAATAGCGGCAGCAGGAAAGGATTTCGTTTGGGGACAGAGAGAGTTAATCTCTTTTGTTCATAGCGCCTGTGTCTGTTCATAGCGCTTGCGTCACCCGTCCGGAGTTCCAGAATGCCTGTCCTGAACCGCATTGCCGACCGCGCCGACGAAATCGCCGAATGGCGCCACGATTTTCATCAGCATCCGGAGCTCTTGTACGAAGTGCACCGCACGGCGGGCAAAGTGGCTGAGATGCTGAAAAGCTTCGGCTGCGACGAGGTTGTGACCGGCGTCGGGCGCACCGGTGTTGTCGGTGTGATTCACGGCAAGAAGAAAGGCGGCAAGGTGCTCGGGCTTCGCGCCGACATGGACGCGCTGCCGCTGGAAGAGATTACCGGTCTCCCATACGCCTCGAAAACACCCGGCAAGATGCACGCCTGCGGCCATGACGGACATACTTCCATGCTGCTGGGCGCCGCGCGGCATCTTTGCGAGACGCGAAACTTTGCCGGCACCACGGTCGTGATTTTTCAGCCGGCGGAAGAGGGCGGCGCGGGTGCAAAGGCGATGATCGATGATGGGCTACTGGATCGCTGGAACATTCAGGAAGTCTATGGCCTGCACAATTATCCCGGCATGGAAGTGGGTACCTTCGCGGTAAAACCAGGCCCGCTCATGGCGGCGGCCGATCGCATCCGCATCGACATCGAAGGTGTCGGAGGTCACGCAGCGCGGCCGCATAAGGCGATCGACACAGTGCTCGTCGGCTGCGCGATTGTGAGCGCGCTGCAGCACATCGTTTCGCGCAATGTCGATCCGATCGAGAGCGCGGTCATTTCAATTCCCGTGTTTCAGGCCGGTCACGCCGACAATGTCATTCCGCAGACGGCGCATCTTCGTGGCACAGCACGGACTTTCAGTCCGCAGGTGCGGGACCAACTCGAAAAGCGGATCGCCGAAGTCGTCGAGCATACGGCGAAAGCGCACGGCGCGAAGGCGACTGTCACTTATAAGCGCGACTATCCGGTGGTCGTGAACACGCCGAAGGAAGCGGAGTTCGCGGGCAAGATCGCAGGCGAAATCGTCAGCGAAAGCCATGTAAAGCAGGCGGTTCCCGTCATGGGCGCCGAGGATTTCGCCTTCATGCTGGAGAAGCGGCCTGGCGCCTTCATTTTCATGGGCAACGGCAATAGCGCGAACCTCCATCACCCCGCCTACGACTTCAACGACAAGGCGATCCCGTTCGGGACGTCCTACTGGGTACGCCTCGTCGAAAATGCCATGCCCGCCTAGCGACAGCATGGCTGATGACGCACCCACCGTCGTGGTAAAAGCCCCGCATGAAGCCGCGGTCATCGACTGATCCGCGATTTGAAGGAACGAAAAATGAAAGAGATTTCCCGCCGCGCCTTTGTGGCGACCGCCGCCGTCTCCGCGAGCATCATGGCATCGCGCGCCGTTGTCGCGCAGGAACAGGCGCCCGCCAATCCTCAGGCACCGGCCGAAACGCCGCCCGCTGCCGCGCCAGCGCCCGAACCGGCAACGCCGGCACCGGCTCCAGCCCCGGCGCCCGCCGCACCGAAAGCAGCCGCGCTCCCGGCGGGGCCGTTCAAGCAGCCGCCGCTGCCGTTCGACGAAGCGGCGCTCGATCCCGTGATCGGCGAGCGCACCGTGGCGCTGCACTATCTTCGCCATCACGCGAGCTACTACAACAATCTCAACGCCATCACGCCGGGCACGAAATACGCGAAGATGTCGCTCGAGGAAATCATCGTCGAAGGCGATCACGACGTCGACAAGCGCTTCTTCAACAATGCGGGGCAGGCATGGAACCACGAGCGCTATTGGGAAATGCTGAAGCCGGGCGGCCCCAAAGTGCCGGGCGGGCGGCTCGCGCAGCTGATCTACGACAATTTCGGCTCGGTCGCGGACCTCAAGGAGAAAATGGTGGTCGCGTCCGCCAATCTGTTCGGCTCGGGTTGGACATGGCTCGCACAGGATGGCTCGAAATTGTCCATCATGAACGCGAATGGCGGCGACAGCCCGCTCACCATCGGCAAGACTCCGCTTCTAGGCATCGATGTGTGGGAACACGCCTATTATCTCGACTACGAGAACCGGCGCCCTGAGCATGTCAAAGCGGTGCTCGACAAGCTGGTGAATTGGGACGTGGTGGCGAGCCGGTTGAAATAACTTGTCATTCCGGACGGCGCGAAGCTCCGATCCGGAATCCGGATAAAATCGTGTGCGCATCTGGATTCCGGGCCCGCTGCTTCGCAGCGTCCCGGAATGACAATGCGATACTACCGATTCAGCAACACCTTTCCGGTTTCGGACACGTCGTATCCGCCGAAGGCTTTTGCACGTTCCCTGAAAGCGGGTTCGCGCGTGAAAGAGATCAGCGTCTGTACGCCCGGCTCGAAAAAATTTCGTCGACGGACCACGAGATCGAACCGCTCCCACGCGAGCGAGACGAAATCGAGTCCGCGCGTTGTGGCGGTCGCGCGCGTTGCGATTCCGCAATCGACGCGGTCTTCACGCACCGCTAACGCCAGGTCGTCGCCGGTGCGGGCGACCAAGCTGCGCTGGAGCGATTGCAGATCGATTCCGCTGAGCTTGCAGAGCCGCACCAAAAGCGCTTGCGCACCTGCGCCGGCCTGGCGTTCGGCGATGCGCGCGCGCTTCCGCGCGATGTCGGCGATGTTGCGCAATCCGAGCGGATTGTCTTTCGCCACAACAATCCCTTGCTCGCGCTTGCACCAGGCGATCACCACGCAATCGGCGAGCGCGCTGTCATTGGTGACGGCGACGAGATTGGCATTGTCATCCGGCCCTTCAGGGGCGTGCAGGTGTATCCCCGCGATCACCGCCTCGTTTGTCCGCAGCCGGCGCAGACCGGATTCGCTTCCTTCGGGGAGGAGGGCGAGGCCGGATTTGCTTTCGCGCAGCGCCCATTCGAGAAGCGGGTCGTGGCTGCCGCCGACGATCGGCGCCGCCGCCACGAAAGAAAATCCGTTTCGCTCGCCCAGATCCGCGAGCAGCCATTGATCGAGCGCTGCTTTTGGAAAGAGCCATTTGCCGGTCGCCTTGGTGCATGGGATGCGCCCTTCAGAAACCAGCTCGTAAAGCTTGCGCTCGCTTAAACGGAGATAATCGGCGGCTTCGGCTGTCGTCAGATATTCGTTCAATATCTTGTTCATGGCTGCATATTACTGCATAAATTCCGAGATTTGAAAGTTTTTGGATTATATGCGTTTTTTGGAAAATGCACGACTTGTCGCATGCATTTTCATTAGCCCTTCAACTTGCCGCTTCGGGAGACCCGGGGCTCTGGCAGATCGTCGGCCTGTCGCTTCAGGTGACGTTGTCGGCAGTCGCGATCTCCACTTTGCTCGGCTTGCCAGTAGGTGCACTTCTCGCGCTCGGCCGGTTCCCCGGACGAAACGCACTGATCGTCATTTTCAACGCCGCGATGGGCTTGCCGCCGGTTGTCGTCGGCCTCGTGGTTTATCTCTTGCTCTCGCGCAGCGGGCCGCTCGGCGAATTTGGAATCCTGTTCACACCAAAAGCGATGGTGATTGCGCAGAGCATACTCGTCTTTCCGATCGTTACTGCGCTTTCCCGCCAGGTGATCGAGGATCTGTGGGCCGAATATAGCGAGCAACTCCGCTCGCTCGGCTCGAACGCTGCAAAAAGTATCGGCACGCTCTTGTGGGACGGGCGCTTCAGTCTCGTTACCGTGGTTCTCGCGGGCTTCGGCCGTGCGGCGGCGGAAGTCGGCGCAATCATTATCGTCGGCGGCAATATCGACGGCTTCACCCGCACCATGACGACGGCGATCGCACTCGAAACCTCGAAAGGCGATCTCGCGCTCGCGCTCGGACTTGGATTCGTTCTCTTGATGATTGTTGTTCTGGTGAACGGCGCCGCTTGGATTGCACGGCGCGCCGGCGAGCGACTCGCGGGGGCATGATGCGCGCGCCAACGACCAGCCTTCCGCTCGTGCTCGACCGCGTCGGATTTTCCGCGGGCGGCGTGGAAATTTTGCATGACCTCTCGCTCCGGATCGAGCCAGGAGCACCTACGATTATTCTCGGCCCGAACGGTGCGGGTAAAAGCGTGCTGCTTCGCCTTTGCCATGGTTTGCTGAGCCCGAGCGGGGGAAGCATAAGCGCCGGCAATGTGGCCGTGTCGACCGAGCGAACCGCGCTCGTGTTTCAGCGGCCAGTGATGTTACGCCGTTCGGTGCTCGCGAATGTCGCTTACGGAATCGTCGGAAAGCATGCCCGCGGGCGGGCCTCTGCGCTTCTGGAGCGTGTCGGGCTTTCGCATCTTGCCCGCCGTCCGGCGCGGAAGCTTTCCGGCGGCGAGCAGCAGCGGGTGGCGCTCGCGCGCGCCTGGGGCCGCAATCCGGAAATTCTTTTCCTCGATGAGCCTACGGCGAGCCTCGATCCTGCCGCGACCCGGGCAGTTGAAGACATCGTAGGCGAGATCGCGGCGCAAGGCGTGAAGATCGTGATGGCGACCCACGATCTCGGTCAGGCGCGGCGCCTGGCTGGGGACGTCGCGTTCCTGCATAAGGGCAGGCTTCTCGAACACACACCGGCCGCAACTTTCTTCGACGCGCCGAGAACACCGCAAGCGGCAGCGTTCCTGCGCGGCGAACTTCTCACCTGAGAAAAACAACGAGAGGAGATAACGATGCGTCTGTTACGACTTGCTCTTGCGTTCACGGCGATTCTAGCCGTGACGGTACCGGCGTCCGCGCAGGACAAATCGATCATCGTCGCCTCGACCACATCGACCGAGAACAGCGGCCTCTTCAAATATCTCTTGCCGATCTTCAAGGAGAAGACCGGCATCGACGTGAAGGTCGTTGCGCTCGGGACCGGCCAGGCGCTCGATGTCGGCCGCCGCGGCGATGCCGATGTCGTTTTCGTTCACGCCAAGCCGCTTGAGGAAAAATTCGTCGCCGATGGCGAAGGCGTCGCGCGGTATGAGGTCATGTACAACGATTTCGTGGTGATCGGGCCAAAATCGGACCCGGCGAAAATCGCGGGCTCCAAGGACGTTCTGGAAGCCTTCAAGAAAATCGCGGCCGCGAAGGCCTCGTTCATTTCGCGCGGCGACAAGAGCGGGACGCATGTCGCCGAGCTTAAATACTGGAAGGAAGCGGACATTGATCCCGAAACCGGAAAGGGAAGCTGGTACAAGGAAATCGGGCAGGGCATGGGAGCGGCGCTCAATACCGCTTCGAGCTCGAACAGCTATGTGCTGTCCGATCGCGGCACCTGGATCTCGTTCAAGAATCGTGGCGACCTGAAGATCGTCGTCGAAGGCGACAAGCGTCTCTTCAATCAGTACGGCGTGATGCTGGTGAATCCGGTAAAGCACCCGAACGTGAAGAAAGAGCTCGGACAGACCTTCATCGACTGGCTCGTGAGCCCCGAAGGACAGAAGGCGATCGCCAATTACAAGATCGACGGCGAGCAGCTTTTCTTCCCGAACGCGACGGGAAAACCGAGCACGTAATTACTTCACGGTCGCTGGCGGGCTCGCGGGCGGAAGGCGGTGCGGGATAAACCACGCGATTTTCGCCGCGAGCTTCCGCCAGACAGCGAAGTCATTCCAGGCGGATCGCTCGAGCGCGGCGATCGCGGCCGCGGAAAGAAACGGCAAGCTCTGCACCACGAGTACGGCGGCGAAGATATAAATCTCGCGCACCTCGTCCTTGTTTGTCATCAGCAGCAGTGCGGCGCCCGCAAGCAAAAGAAATCCGAGGATCGCCTCGAAGCGCGCCGGGAAGCCCGCGCGTTTCCGCACGCCGCCCTTGTCGGTGCGAATAAAGGGCAGATGATCTTTAATCACGCCCTCGGCGACGGCTTTCGCAATCGTGAACTGCAATCCCATCGCGGCGAAGGCCGAGCCGATCGTCTGCCGCAGGGGAATATCGACGCGCGCGAGATATAGCGTGAGGAAATGGATCAGCGTGACGAGGAACGTCGCGAGGATCGGCATTGTCAGGATGCGCTCGGGGATCGCAATGCCGGCAAAGGCGACGATCGGCACCCAGACGATATTCAGGAGCGCGACCAGCACGCCAAGGCTTTCCGCGCCGAGCCAGCCGATCCAGCCCACGACGAATTCGAGTTTTTGCCTTGCGGTGAGCAGGCTGCCGCCCGGGAGGAAGCGCCGCCAGTGCTTGCGGATGATCTGCACGCCGCCATAGGCCCAGCGGTGACGCTGCTTCTTGTAGGATTCGAAACTTTCCGGCAGCAGTCCCCAGCCATAGCGGCGGTTTGTGTAGTGCGCACGCCAGCCGCGTTCGAGCAAGGTGAGGCCGAGGTCGGTGTCTTCGCAAATTGTGTCGCTTGACCAGTTGCCGGCGTCGATGAGCGCCTCGCGCCGCACGAGGCACATCGTGCCGTGCACGACGATCGCATTCGCTTCGTTTCGCTGCACCATGCCGATATCGAAGAAGCCGGCATATTCGCCGTTCATGAGATTGGCGACGACGCTCTTGTTGCTGTCGCGGTGATCCTGCGGCGCCTGCACGAGACCGACCTTGGGATCTTCGAAGGCGGGCACCAGGTCCTTCAGCCAGTTTGGCGCGACTGCGTAGTCGGCATCGATCACACCGATGATTTCGGCATCCGGCGCGGTGTGCTCAAGCGCGAGCCGCAGCGCGCCCGCCTTGAAGCCCCTGAGATTGTCGACGTTGAGGAATTTGAACCGCTCGCCGAGCAATTTGCAGTGCGCTTCGACCGGCTGCCAGAGCTCGGGCTCCGGCGTGTTGTTGACGATCACAATGCATTCGAAATCCGGGTAGTCGAGCGCAGCCACGGAATCCAGGGTTTGCTTCAGCATTTCCGGCGGCTCTTTATGTGCCGGAACGTGAATCGAGACCTTCGGCGCGCGGCCGGTGAAGGCCGTGTTGACCGGCGCGTTCCAGAGCCGCTGCGGCTTGATGCCGAAGATCACTTCGGCCAGCTCCTCGATGCGATAGAGCGCGATCATCACCAGCGGAATGAGCAACATCATCCCGAAGACGAGCGCGAGGATCGCACCGAACACGAAATAGTGGCTGATCCAGTAGCCGAGCACGATCGCGAACCACGCGCCCACGATATTCGACGCGATCGCGAGCACGGCCGCCTGCGCCGCCGTGACGCCTGCAATGGAAAGGATCGGGAGGGAAAGCAGCAGACTGAAAATCAGCGCCGCGACCGCGCGTGTCCGCCAGGTCGGGTCGTCGATCATACCGGTGAGGGGGAATTTCAGGTTACGGTTCGCGTCGAACACGCCCCAGTAGGGACCGACGCTGCCCTCGAAGTTTTTCCAGGGCTGATCGAACGCCTCGACGATGTTGTAGTCGATGCCCATGGAATTCGCGCGGTCGACGAAATTGCGGATGATCTGGCCCTGCACGATGCGGCCCGGGTCGGCGCGTTTCATGTTGTAGCCCGCGCTCGGCCATCCGAACTCGGCGATCACAACTTTCTTGCCGGGGAAGGCGGCGCGCAGCTTCTCGTAGATTTCGAAAGCGCGATCGGTGGCGTTCTCCTCCGGCACGCCTTCCCAGTAGGGGAGAATATGCGCGGCGATAAAATCGACGGCCGACACGAGCTCGGGATGCTCCAGCCAGACATTCCAGATTTCGCCGGTCGTCACCGGGACTTTCACCTCGCGCTTCACGCGCTGGATGTATTTGATCAGCTCGTCGGGTTTGATCTCGTCGCGCAGGATCGTTTCGTTGCCGACGACAATCGCCGTGACGTTGCGATGATGCTTCGCGATGTCGATGACGTTTTCGATTTCCTGCTCGTTGCGGTCCGTGAATTTGTCGATCCAGGCGCCGGCCGTGACTTTCAGGCCGAACTCGTTCGCGATCTGCGGCACGAGCTCAAGGCCGCCCGTGGAAGCGTAGGTGCGAACTGCATGTGTGTAGGGCGCGATGACCTTCAGGTCGGCGCGAATTTGCTCCTCGGTCGCAAGCGCGCCCTTGTCGGGTTTTTCGACCGGATTGAACGGCGCGAAGGAAAGGCTCCAGAAGGCGCTCCCTGCGGCAGGGGCGGAGCCGGTCTGCCGGATGATGAGCCAAATTCCTGCATGCAAGGCCGCAATGAGTGCAACGATCAGGGCAGCCTTACGCATGATCTACGTGACCCCAGCAGGAAATTGAATGGCTCGAAAATTAGCCAGCAGAATTCTGGATTTTCTGTGAGAATGACGCGTCGCGCGCATTTTTGTTCCTGGGAAGTCGTTTCCCAAAATTACGGCTTCGAGTCCGGATGCACCCAGCACATGTGAACCCGCGCCGCCAGTTTTTGCGGCGCTTTTTGGTCGGTCGGGCCCATGCGGACGAGACAGCGGAAGGCCGATTTGACGTGGTCGGCGGGGCAGCCCCACCGGTCGTAAAGATCGAGAAAACGCTTCGCCGCGTCCGGATCGTCGCGCCACAACAGGCTTGTTACGCGCCGGCCAAGCCACAGGCATTCTGGCAGCCCGGCGCCCTTCGGAAGCTTTGACGCTTCCTCGAGCTCGCGCATGGCGCGTTCCTGCGCCTCCTTCATCTGCGCTTCGCGCGCCTTGTCCTCGGCGCTCTGTTGCTGCTCGGTCTTCTGCTCGTTCTGACTCTGTGCCGAAACCGGCGCCAAACAGGCGAAAAAAAGGCCGCCCGCAAGGGCGACGAGGAATTTTGCCGACTTCAATTGCATATCGGGAACTCTGGGACCGGCGCTATATCTTGTCCCGCCAGAATACATAGGGCATGGATTTTGTCAGCATCGCGGCGCGTAATTCTTTCGGGTGTTCATGGGAAATTTCACGTTCAACCGGCAGCCGGCGATCCTGCTGATCGCCGTATCCGTCGCGATCGGGCTCGCCTGGTACGGTCTCGGCCTGCCGAAAACCATGCCCCGCTCGCCGCTTCCCGCCGACGGGAAGCTCCCGTGCGTCTCCTATGCGCCGTTCCGGGGCAACCAGTCGCCGCTCGACCCGGCGTTCACCGCCCCGCCCGAGCAGATCGACGCCGACCTGAAGCGGCTTTCGCAGGTCACCTCCTGCGTCCGCACCTATGCCACCGAAAAGGGCATCGACCGCGTCCCCGAATTCGCCCGCAAATACGGCCTCTCGGTCTGGCTCGGCATCTGGATCGGCCGCGACCCGGCGAAGAACCAGGGCGAGATCGAGACCGCCGTGGCGCTCGTCCGCGAATACCACGACGTGATCCGCGGGGTGATCGTCGGCAACGAGGTGCTCCTGCGGGGCGAGATGACCGCCGCCGGCCTCCGCCGCCTGATCGACAGCGTGAAGCAACAGGTCGACGTGCCCGTGACTTACGCCGATGTCTGGGAATACTGGTTGAAGAACCCGGAGCTCGCGCCCGCGGTCGATTTCGTCACCATCCACATCCTGCCGTACTGGGAGGACTTCCCGGTCGCGTCGGAGCAGGCCGCGAACCACGTCGGCGACATCTACCGCAAGGTCGCCGCCACCTTCCCGAACAAGCTGGTCATGATCGGCGAGGTGGGCTGGCCGAGCGAGGGCCGCATGCGGGAAGGGGCACTGCCGTCGCCTTCCAACCAGGCCCGCGTGCTGCACGACGTGATTTCCACGGCCCGCCGCAACGGCTGGCCGATCAACGTCATCGAAGCCTTCGACCAGCCCTGGAAGCGCCAGCTCGAGGGCACCGTCGGCGGCCACTGGGGGCTCCTGGACGCCGATACCCGGGCGCCGAAATTCCAGTGGGGCAGGCCCATCAGCGACCATCCGCTGTGGCTGCATCAGGGCGCGCTCGGGATCCTGTTCGGCTTCGTGGTCTTTGCCGCGGCTTATCTCTCCGCCCGCAGCGTGAGCGAAGACGGGCCGCAGAAGGTGCCCTGGCTGCCCATCGCCGGGATCGCGCTCGCTGGCGGGCTCTTTTTTGGCTGGGCTTTGGCGCAGGCCCCGCTTGAGAGCTTCACCGCAATCGACTGGGCGCGCTCGATTTTCCTGATTTGTATCGGGTTCCTCACGCCGCCGGTCTGCGCCGCCGCGATCGCCCGCCACACGCCTATGGCGGGCTTTGCGACCGTGCTCGACCCCTTGTTCTGGCGGGCGGCGCAGCCTTTGGAGCGGCTCCTTTCGGCGACGCTGATGCTCTCGGTGATCTCAGGGATCGCGCTTGCGCTCGGGCTCGTCTTCGACCCGCGCTATCGCGATTTTCACTTCGCGCCGCTCACGGGGCCCGCGGTCGCGCTCATGATCGCGAGCGAAGCGAGCCCGCCGGGCCTGAAGCGCCGGGGTGTAGCCGAATGGATCGCGGGATCGGTGCTGGCGGCGAGCGCGATCTATATTTCGATCAACGAAACGCCCTTGAACTGGCAGGCCCAGTGGTTTGCGGCGCTTCTTCTCCTTCTGGCGGCGTCGTGCTGGCGGCTGCGGGCCGTGCAAAGCTGACGACGAGGAGGGCGGCCGCCATCGCCGCGAGGCCGTTGTTGTAGAGAACGAGCCCGAACGCCGAGAGCGCGAGCGCAAAGGCGAACACGTAGAGGTTCGGGCGGACGAGATGCACGGCGGCGAGCACGAGCGCCGCGATGCCGAACAGCTGGTTTTTGAACAGGAGCATCGAGACCGCGCGCACCGTGCAGCGCGCGAGCGGCAGCCCCGCGTCGCATTCGAGCGCGATCGAGGACGTCTCGATCAGCATGTAGCGGATATACATCGCATAGCAGAGCGCGATCAGCCCGACCGCGACCAGAACATTGGTCGCGCGCGGCGAGGGGAGGAAGGAGCGGTTCATGGGGGGAGTTTGGCGTGCGGAGGGGGTGGGGGCAACTGGGGCTGTTTACGAAGTTGGTTAGCGTGGCAAAGAAGGGCTTCCAATGCACGTCGCTGCGAGGCGCGCCTCACGCAGTTGATAGCTCAAAAGTGCTGGACCATGATCGTGGCTCGACGAAGGGAATTGGGGCCGGGGGACATCCATGGCGAAGGATGCAAATGATCACGTCTGGGATTACCTGACGTATTACTTAGGTCTGCCGCACTCTCCGAATTTCGCCGTGCTGCTTTCCGGACCTTGGGGGGTGGGCAAAACGTTTCTAGTGAAGCGGTTTTTGGCAAAAAACTTCGACGATCAAAAAGATCAATATGTCTACATCAGCCTCTATGGTCTTTCTTCGCTAGAGGAAATTGACGATGCGCTGCTTCAAGCAATATTCCCTCGCTTAACTGGCACAGCGGCCAAAGTCATTGGGCGCGTGGCAAAGAGTGCTCTCAAAATATTGAAAATCGACGCGAGCGAATTCGATATTCGAGACTTTTTGAACAAGTTTGACGCCAAGGTGTATGTATTTGATGATCTTGAACGTTTTGAAGGGTCTATCAACAAAGTGCTCGGTTACATCAATCAGTTTGTCGAGCATGGCGGCGCTAAAGTTATTCTCATAGCAAACGAACGAGAAATTTCTGTCGACAACGATTACACTCGCCGCCGCGAAAAGCTAATCGGAAAAACACTGCATGTTCGGTCGTCGTTCGACGAGGCATTCGCCTACTTCATTTCTGAAATTGATGATTCTGAAGCTCGCGAGTTCGTAAAAGGTTGCGCGGTTGATATTGCGGCAATCTACGATCAATCCGAGCTGAACAACCTCCGAGTTTTGCAACAAACAATTTGGGACTTTGAGCGCTTTTACAAAGCGGTTTCGGCCGAGCATCGACAGAATAAAGATGCGATGGCGACAGCCATACGCTTACTATTCGCGCTATCATTTGAGTTAAAGGCGGGCCGTATTGGCGAACCGGATTTGCTGAACGACCGAGGAGTTAAGGCTGCCGTCGTTTTCCGGATGCGAGACAAGAATGAAGAGGGACAAAAACCGCCGATACGCGCGGCAGAGGCTCGGTATCCGATTGTGGACATCGACGATACGATTTTTTCTAATGAGCTACTCGTCGATTTTCTTATTCGCGGAATCGTTGACACCAAAGCTATCAACACGCAACTACGCGCGAGCCGTTTCTTTGTAACTGCTGCCGATGAACCGGCATGGCGCACCGTATGGCATTATTTCGAGCGCACCGAAGAAGAATTTGACAACGCGTTAGCAAAAATGGAGGCGCAGTACGCAGCGCGAGAGTTCACAATTGATGGGGAAATTCTTCACGTGCTTGGGCTTCGGCTTCTCCTCGCCAAGCAAGGTGCGATCAATAAATCTCGTCAAGAAATACTTGAGGACGGAAAGAATTATATCGACGAGTTATACCGGGCTAGGCGTTTGCATGTTGATCCTCCCGGCACATTTTCCGAAACACGCTTCGACGGATATGGCGGATTGGGGATCCACGAAAGCAATACGGCAGAATACAAGGAGCTTTTCGCTTGCTTAAAGGGCGCAAGGCAGAAGGCGTTTGAAGATACGTACGCTGCGAAAGCTACGGATGTCTTGGCAGTGTTAAAGCGCGATGTGCAGCAATTTTATCGTCTCCTTTGCTACTCGGACAAGGGCAGCGGGGAATACGCGAACATTCCTGTTCTCGCGAAACTCGATCCCGACGTATTTCTCGACACAATGCTGTCGTTGCACCCCTCGGACCAGCACCATGCGATGATGGCGCTAAAAGCTCGTTTTGAGCATGGTCGGCTGGAACGAGACTTGCCTAACGAAAGGCCTTGGCTAGAAAAGATCAGAGATAATCTTCTCGCGCGCTTGAAAAGCATGAAGCCGATGTCTCGTTATCGAGTTGAGAATCAGGCCCGTTGGTATATCAATCCAATATTACAGGATAAGAACATGGACGTCGTAACAGCGCTTGAGCCCGAGGAGGGTTCTTAACGCACCGACAGCCTCTGCCCGTCGAACTCCGCCGTCGTGCAGGCAAGTCCTGCGGCCTGCAATTTCGCGCAGACGCGCGCGGCGGTGCCGGCGTTCGAAACCGGGCCCGCGATCAGATGCAGTTCGACCGTTCCGGGCCGCGAGCCTTCGCGCACGCGCACGAGCGGCTGCAATCCTTCCAGCGCCTCGCGGTGCTTGCCCTTGATCGCGGCCCAGCGGGCGCGCAGTCCGTCGAGCGAAGTTTCCCCGCCAAGATCGAGGCCGAATTCGGTTTTCGTCGCGCCGGTCACGTCTGTGAGGCCTTGCGTCAGTCCCTGCTGTGGCTGCGCGTTCGGCAAAATCTGCGCAACCTGCGTGGCCGGGCCGTTGTTCGCGCTGGCGGGACGCGCGGGCGGAATCGGCGGCGGGTTGGGCGCCGCCGCGGGCGGTGTCGTTCTGGCCGTGTGCGTGCGCGAGGTTCTCTGTGCGTGCGTCCGGACAGGGTTCGGGCGCTCGAACCAGCTGATGGCGGTCGGTGTGCGCACGGCGCGCGGAGCGGCCTGCTTTTCGGCGGGTTTTTCCGCGGCCTGTTCGGGCAGATCCTTCACAGAGAAAACCGGCGTCTGCGGCGCGGCGGGTTTCGCCGGGGCCTCCGCCGGAGGGGCGGCAGGCGGCGGCGCGGCCGCGATCATGGGAGCGGGAGCGGCTGGTGGCGTTTCCGGCGCGCGCGCCGTCTCCGTAGGCTTCTTTTCGATTTCCTTCGGCGCCTCGGCGGGCGGCGGCGGAGCGCTTACTGTCTTCTTCGCGGTGTTGATGCTCGCCGTGATGTCGCCGACCGACTGCTCCAGCGTATCCACGCGCGCCGCGAGCCGGTCGCGCTCGGCGGCAAGCGCGCGGATCGCGTCGTTCAGCCGCGCGACCTCGAATTCGGAGGCGCCCTGCGGCTTCTGTACGACGATTTTTTGCGGCGGCGGGGTGGTGTTGATTTTGGCGGTGACCAGCTCCCCGCCGGTCGTGCCGATGCGGAGCGCGATCATGACGCAGACCGCGAGGATCGAGCAGAAGGCGAGCGAGCCCCAGATCAGCGCGCTGCGCGCGTTCGACTCCTCGCGCTTTTGTGCCGATCTTGCCGCCATTTAGCCCCTCCCTTGCCAATTTGTCCTTGCCGGTTTGGGCAAGTCAATGCCGGGAGCGAATCGCTTCCTACTTTGCGGCCCATTCGGCTAAACAGCGGCGGACTTGTCCACGGGAGAATCGATGGCCCAGCGAACCACCCTGGTCGTGCTTGCCGCCGGCGAGGGCACCCGCATGAAGTCGGCGCTGCCCAAGGTGCTGCACCGCATCGCGGAAAAGCCCATGATCGGCCATGCCGTGGCGGCAGCCCGCATGGCGGGCGCCGACCGGATCGCGGTGGTCGTGGGGCCGGGCCGGGACGACGTCGCGGCAGCCGCGCGCAAGGCTTCGGGCGGGGCCGAAATCTTCGTGCAGAAAGAGCGGCTTGGAACGGCGCACGCGGTGCTTGCCGCGAAGGACGCCTTCGCGAAAGGAGAGAATCTCCTTGTCGTGTTCGGCGACACGCCGCTCCTGCGCCCCGAGACGTTACGCGCGATGCGCGAGGAGCTGAACCGCGCGGCGGTGGTCGTGCTCGGTTTTCGCGCCGCACAGCCCCGCGGCTACGGGCGGGTGATCGTGCAGGACGGAAAGCTCACGGCCATCCGCGAGGAAAAGGACGCGACGGAAACCGAGCGCGCGGTGAATCTGTGCAATGCGGGCGCGATGGCGTTCGCGGGCAAGCACGCGCTCTCGCTGCTTTCCGCGATCGGCAACCGCAACAGCAAGCAGGAATTTTACCTCACCGACGCGGTGGAGCTCGCGAACGCGCGCGGGCTGAGCGCCTCGGTGATCGAAGCTTCGGAGGAGGAAGTCATGGGCGTGAACGACAGGAAGCAGCTTTCCGAGGCCGAAGCGGTTTTGCAGAAACGCCTGCGCGAAGCGGCGATGGAGGCGGGGGTAACGCTGGTTGCGCCCGAAACCGTTTTTCTCTCGTCCGACACGAAATTCGGGCGCGATGTCACGGTCGAGCCGAATGTGGTGTTCGGCCCCGGTGTCACGATCGGCGACAATGTCACGATCCGCTCGTTCTCCCACCTCGAAGGCGCGGCGGTCGGCAACGGCGCGCGCGTCGGCCCGTTCGCGCGGCTCCGGCCCGGCGCGAAACTTTCCGCCGAGGTTCACGTTGGCAACTTCGTGGAGGTGAAGGAAGCGACGCTCGCCAGGGGCGCGAAGGCCAATCATCTCGCCTATATCGGGGACGCGAGCGTGGGCGAGGGGGCGAATATCGGCGCCGGCACCATCACCTGCAACTACGACGGCTTTGAAAAGCACCGCACCGAGATCGGCAAGGACGCCTTCATCGGCACGAACTCGTCGCTGGTCGCGCCCGTCAAGATCGGCGCGGGCGCCTATGTCGGTTCCGGTTCCGTGATCGTGAGCGACGTGCCCGACGACGCCCTCGCGCTCGGCCGCGGCAGGCAGGTGGTGAAAAAGGGCTGGGCGAAGAAATTGCGGGCGAAGCGCGCCGCGCCCAAAGCCGCGGGCAAGGACAAGAGCGGAAAACGCAAACCTGCCAGGCGCCGCTAGCGCCACTACCGGATCGGGCCGCTTCACCCCATATACCCGGAGCCAGCCAGCTCCCGGTACAACATGCTCGACAGAACGTTCACGCCGGTTCTGGATTCCGGCGAGACCGAAATCCAGCCCATCGCTCCTGAAACCGTTGAGGACGCCGAACTCCTCGACGCCTATTCGCGCGCCGTTTCCGACGTCGTCGAAGCCGTCGGCCCCGCGGTGGTGCGCGTCGAAACCTCCGGCAAAGGTCGGCGCGGCGGCGTCGGCTCGGGCGTCATCATCTCGCCCGACGGCCTCGTACTCACGAACAGCCACGTCGTACAGGGTAATCGCGAGCTCAAGCTCGCGACGCCCGAGGGATTGAACCTGAGCGCGCGGCTGATCGGCGAGGACCCCGACACGGATCTCGCGCTTCTGCGCGCAACCACGCCGCAGAGTCTGCCGGCGGCGCGCCTTGGCGACTCGAAGCGGCTGCATCGCGGCCAGCTTGTGGTCGCGATCGGCAATCCGCTCGGCTTCGAATCCACCGTGACCGCGGGCGTCATTTCCGCGCTCGGCCGCTCGCTGCGCTCCTCGACCGGCCGCCTGATCGAGGACGTGATTCAAACGGATGCCGCGCTCAATCCCGGCAATTCCGGCGGGCCGCTTGTGTCCTCGCGCGGCGAGGTGATCGGCGTCAATACCGCCGTCATCATGGGCGCGCAGGGCATCTGCTTCGCGATCGCGAGCAACACCGCGCAATACGTGCTCGGCGAACTGATCCGCCACGGCCGCGTGCGCCGCGCCTATATCGGCGTTTCGGCGCAGACCGTGCCGGTGCCGCGCCGCTTTGCGCTCAAGCACGGGATCGAAAACAAGTTCGGCGCCATGATCGCGAATGTCGAGAAGGGAAGCCCCGCCGGCGCGGGCGGGCTGCAGCCGCGCGACATCGTGGTCAGCCTCGATGACACGGCGGTGACCGGCATCGACGACATGATCCGCCTGCTGAACGGCGAGCGGATCGGCCGGACGGTAAATTTGAGCGTGCTGCGCGGCGTCGAGCGCCTGACGCTGGAACTCAAACCTTTGGAGCGGCCGAACGGCCGCTCCGGGGATTAACATCTGGGTTAACGATCAATGATTGGGCGGCGGTTTGGCTTGAAATCCGCCGCAATCGGAAGTGATTTTTCCCGCCCGCAAACCCTCTCTAAATCCATTTCTGCTAGCGCATTGCGGGGTAAGGGGATCGATTTTTCATGTGCGGTATTGTCGGCATTCTCGGGCGGGATGCGGTAGCAAACGGCCTGATCGATTCTTTGAAGCGTCTCGAATATCGCGGCTATGACTCCGCGGGCGTCGCGACGCTCGAAGACGGCCGCCTTGCGAGCCGCCGGGCCGAGGGCAAGCTGAAAAATCTCGAGCAGCGCCTCGCGAAGGAGCCGCTGCACGGAAAAATCGGCATCGGCCACACGCGCTGGGCGACCCACGGCGCGCCGACGGAGACCAACGCCCATCCGCACGCGACCGACAAGCTCGCGGTCGTGCACAACGGCATCATCGAGAATTTCCGCGAACTGCGCGACATGCTCCTGAAAAAGGGCGCGGTTTTCCGGAGCGAGACCGACACCGAAGTCATCGCGCATCTCGTAACGCAGGAGATAAAGAGCGGGAAGGGGCCGGTCGAGGCGGTGGCTGCGGCCCTTCCGCAGTTGCGCGGCGCCTTCGCGCTCGCGTTCCTGTTCGAGGGCGAAAACGATCTTCTGATCGGCGCGCGCAAGGGAAGCCCGCTCGCGGTCGGCTACGGCACGGGCGAAATGTATCTCGGCTCCGACGCGATCGCGCTCGCGCCGTTCACGCAGAATATTTCCTATCTCGAGGAAGGCGATCTTGCGATCGTCCGCCGCGAAGGCGTCGAAATCCGCGACGCGTCCGGCAGGAAAGTCTTGCGCCCCGTGCAGACGAGCTCGGCCGGCGCCTTTCTCGTCGACAAGGGCAATCATCGCCACTTCATGGCGAAGGAAATTTTCGAGCAGCCGGAGGTCGTCGGCCACACGCTCGCTTCGCTCCTCGACATGGCGAACGAGCGCGTGCGGATTCCGGTGAAGCTCCCGTTCGACTTCAAGGATCTGAACCGCATCACGATCTCCGCCTGCGGCACGGCGTACTATGCCGGGCTGGTTGCGAAATACTGGTTCGAGCGCTTCGCGAAAATCCAGGTCGACGTCGATATCGCCTCCGAATTCCGCTACCGCGAGGCGCCGATGGCCAAGGGCGGGCTCGCGATCTTCGTCTCGCAATCGGGCGAGACCGCCGACACGCTCGCCTCGCTCCGTTACGCGAAAGAGAACGGCCAGCACACGCTTTCGGTCGTGAACGTCCCTACATCGACGATTGCGCGCGAGAGCGAAGTCGCGATCCAGACGCTTGCCGGTCCCGAAATCGGCGTTGCCTCGACCAAGGCGTTCACCTGCCAGCTCGCGGCACTCGCGTGCCTCGCGGTCGCCGCCGGCCGGGCACGCGGCGTGCTGACCGCGGAAGACGAGCGCAAGCTCGTGCACGCTTTCATCGAAGTGCCGCGCATCATGTCGGAGGCGCTCGCGCTCGAGCCGCAAATCGAGAAACTCGCGCACGAAATCGAGAGCGCGAACGACGTGCTCTATCTCGGCCGCGGCACGAGCTTTCCGCTCGCGCTCGAAGGCGCGCTCAAGCTCAAGGAAATTTCCTACATTCATGCCGAGGGCTATGCCGCGGGCGAATTGAAGCACGGCCCGATCGCGCTGATCGACGAAAACATGCCGGTGATCGTGCTCGCCCCGCACGACAAGGTGTTCGAGAAGACCGTCTCGAACATGCAGGAGGTGCTCGCGCGCGGCGGCAGGATCGTGCTTGTCACCGACAACAACGGCGCCAGGGAAGCAGGCGTAAAAACCGAAACGGTGCTGACGCTCCCCGAAATGCCGTCGACGATTGCGCCGCTCGTCTATTCCATTCCGGTGCAATTGCTCGCCTATCACGTTGCGGTCGCGCGCGGCACCGACGTCGACCAGCCGCGTAACCTCGCCAAGTCCGTTACCGTCGAATAATCAGCCGGCCTCGATCAGCCGCACCGCATCCTCGCGCTCGAACAGGTGCAACAAAATTCGCAGCGTCCGACCACGTTCGGTTGCGAGCGCGGGATCGCGCATGAGAATAAGCGCAGCATCTTTTCGCGCGGCTTCCAGCAACGCGCCGTGCTGCTCATGATTGGCGATCTTGAAGCCGGGGAGGCCGCTCTGGCGCGTGCCGAGCACTTCGCCTTCGCCGCGCAGCGCCAAATCCTCTTCCGCGATTCGAAAGCCGTCCTCGGTCTCGCGCATCGTGCTGAGGCGGCGCTTGGCGGCTTCGCCCAGCGGCGTCTTGTAGAGCAGGAGGCAGGTCGATTGACCGCTGCCGCGTCCGACACGGCCGCGAAGCTGATGCAACTGCGCAAGCCCGAAGCGTTCGGCATGTTCGATCACCATGATGGTCGCCTCCGGCACATCGACGCCGACTTCGACTACGGTTGTCGAGACGAGGATTTGAGTTTCGCCGCGCGCGAATTTTTCCATCGCCGCATCTTTTTCCGTGGGCCGCATCCGGCCATGCACCAGCCCCACTTTCTTTCCGAAACGCTCTTTTAGGAAGGCGTAACGCTCCTCGGCGGCGGCGAGATCGACGAGTTCGGATTCCTCGATCAGCGGGCAGATCCAATACACGCGCGCGCCGCTCTGAATCCCTCGTCCGATCGCTTCGACGACCTCCTCGATGCGGCCGAGCGAGATCGTGCGTGTGTCGATCGGCTGCCTTCCTGCGGGTTTTGAGCGCAGCTCGGAAACGTCCATATCGCCGAAATAGGTCAGCACCAGCGTGCGCGGGATCGGCGTTGCGGTCATCACCAGCAAATCCACGGCTTCGCCCTTCTGCGCGAGCGCAAGCCGCTGGTGAACGCCAAATCGGTGCTGCTCGTCGACGACAGCGAGCGCAAGGTCTTTGAACTCGACGCCCTCCTGGAATAGCGCGTGGGTGCCGACGAGAAGATGGATTTCACCGGCTGCGAGCTGCTCAAGCAACGCTTCGCGATCTCGTCCACGCTCGCGGCCGGTCAGAATCGAGATCCTGATACCGGCGGCTTTCGCGAGCGGCGCAATGCGGTCGTAGTGCTGACGCGCGAGGATCTCCGTCGGCGCCATGATCGCGGCCTGCCGGCCGGCCTCGATCACATGCGCCGCCGCCATAAGCGCGACAACAGTCTTCCCCGAGCCGACATCGCCTTGCAGGAGCCGCAGCATGCGATGCTCGGACGAAAGATCGCGGATGATTTCCTGTATGGCGGCTTTCTGGGCGCCGGTGAGCGAAAACGTAAGCGCCGCTTCGATTTTGGCTCGCAGTCGGCCGTCGCCTATGCTTTTACGGCCTTTGTCGCGCCGGATGCGGGTGCGCAGAAGCGCAAGCGCCAGTTGATGCGAAAGCAGTTCGTCATAGGCAAGCCGGGCACGGAATGGCGACTCCGGCGCAACATCCACGACCTCTTCCGGTGCGTGCATTCGCCGCAGTGCTGTCGAGAACGGCGCGAATTTCTTCTGCGCAAGAAAGGAGGGGTCGCACCATTCGGGAAGATCGGGAAGCTTGGCGAGCGCGTTTGCCGCGGTGCGCCGCATGGTTCCTGTCGCGAGCCCTTCGGTGAGCGGGTAGACGGGCTCAACAGTGAGGATTTCCGGCAAGTCCTTTTCGCTCCCAACGCGGTCCGGATGCGTCATCTGGAAGTGGCTGTCGTACATCGACACGAGTCCGGAGACGTAACGTGTCGCGCCGGCGGGAAACATTTTTTCCGCCCGTTCGGGCGAGATATGGAAATAGACGAGATCGAGCGTCTGCATCCCTTGATGTGTGCGGATCTTGTAAGGCGCGCGTCCCCGGCCCGGCACATGCCGGTCGACCGTTACTTCAAGCGTGACGATCGTATCCGGTACGACCTCAGAAAGTTTCGGCATCGATCGCCGGTCGATCGCGGAATACGGCAAGTGGAACAGAAGATCGATGATCCGCGGCTCCTCGCGGCCGAACAGCCGGCCGAAAGGTTTCGCGATTTTGTCGCCGACGCCTTTCAGCGTTTTCAGCGAGGCGAACAGGGGGTTGAGGATCGCGGGCCGCATTCTTGCAAATTGAAGGAACCCCGCGGCTTGCGCAATGTCGGCCCCTGACAAATGCGGATCGCACCGCTATATAAAGTCCGCCCGGCGAGTCCGGGCTTTTGGCGTTTGGGAAACACGATGGCCGACCCGCAACACGACGATGCCGAAATCCGCAAACGGCGGATTGTGTTCCGCGCCTGGCATCGCGGCACGCGCGAGATGGATTTGCTGCTCGGCCGGTTCGCGGAGAAGTTCGTCGATAACCTGAGCGAGCCGGAAATCGCCTCGCTGGAGCGGTTGATGGAAGTGCCCGATCCCGATCTCTACAACTGGATCGTCGGCGCAGCATCGGCACCGGCCGAATATGACGATCCTCTATTGCAGAGAATTCGCGCCTTTCATATCAAATTAGGCGATGCGGCGTCATGAATAAGCTCGTTCCGCCGGCCGATCGCCTGAAGCCTGGACATCATCTCGTCATCGCGAACGCGCCGGACGGGTTTTCCGGCCTTGTAGTCGCTGATCTCGCGCGCAGCTTTGCCGCGCGCGCAAAATCGGCCTCGAAGCGCATCCTCGTCGTTTGCCGCGATGCCGAGCGCATGGCCGCTTTCGAGCGCGCGCTGAACTTCTTCGCCCCCGACCTATCGCTGCTCACTTTCCCGGCATGGGACTGCTTGCCTTATGACCGCGTCTCTCCCAATGCCGCCGTGAGCGCACGGCGGATGGCGACGCTGGCCGGTCTTTCGCACGAGCGGGAGAGCGCGGGCATTGTGCTCACCACGGTGAACGCGCTGTTGCAGCGTGTTCCCGTGCGTGAAGCGGTCGCCGCTCAATCCATGCAGCTCAAGCCGGGCAATGTCCGGCCAATGGACAACATCGTGCGCTGGCTCGAGACGAACGGCTTCATCCGCGCTTCCACCGTCCGCGATGTCGGCGAATACGCCGTGCGGGGCGGCATTCTCGATCTTTACGCGCCCGGCGCGGATGCGCCCGTGCGGCTCGATTTCTTCGGCGATACGCTGGAAACGATCAAGGAATTCGACCCCGAGACGCAACGCAGCGCCGCCACGCAAGAAGCGCTGCATCTCGTGCCGCTCAGCGAAGTGCAGCTTACGAGCGAAACCATTCGCCGCTTCCGCATGAATTATACGGCCACTTTCGGCGGGCAGACGAAGGACGACGTGCTGTTTGACGCCGTCAGCCACGGCCGCCGTCATCCGGGGCTCGAGCACTGGCTGCCGATTTTCGCCGAGAAACTGGAAACGCTGTTCGACTACATGCCCGGTTCGCCGGTCGTGCTCGAGCCGCTGATCGAAGAAGCTGCGTGGGAGCGGCTTGCGCAGATCAACGATTATTATTCCGCGCGGCGCGAGGCGCTCGATGCAGGACAGGGCCCGCTCTACAAGCCGCTGAAACCCGATCGCCTCTATTTGACGGAAGACGAATGGCGGAAGCGGCTCGACGATTCAGCTTTGGTGCGCCTGCAGCCTTTCGCCGTTCCCGAGGCGCCGAACGTGATCGACGCCGGCGGAAAAATAGGACGCAATTTCGCGCCCGAGCGTGCGAACGAGAATACAAATTTGTTCAGCGCCGTGGCCGATCACGTCAAGGCGCTCGCGGGTGCGAACAAGCGCGCGGTCTTTGCCTTCTGGAGCGAGGGTTCGCGCGACCGCATGCAGCATGTGCTTTCCGACCATGGCCTGAAGGATCTTCGCCCGGTGGGGAGCTGGTCCGAGGTGCTGGCGCTTCCGGGCGGAGCGACCGGACTTGCGGTGTTCGGGCTCGAAACCGGCTTCGAGACCGCCAATGCAGCCTTTTTGTCCGAGCAGGATGTTCTCGGCGACCGCTTTACGCGCCCGCATCGCCGCCAGCGCCGCGCCGAGGATTTCATTTCCGAAGTCACGAGCTTGAGCGCAGGCGATCTTGTCGTTCACGTCGATCACGGCATCGGACGCTTCATGGGGCTGAAAACCATCGAGGCGCTTGGCGCGTCGCACGATTGTCTCGAAATCCATTACGCCGACGACTCGCGGCTGTTTCTTCCCGTCGAAAACCTTGAATTGCTCTCCCGCTACGGCAACGAGGACACGGCGGTGCAACTCGACCGCCTCGGCGGCGTGGGCTGGCAGTCGCGGAAAGCGAAGCTCAAGAGCCGCATCCGTGAAATTGCCGCGGAGCTCGTACGTGTCGCCGCCGCGCGCAAACTCCGCGAGGCGCCGAAATTCACGCCGCCGCAGGGCCTCTATGACGAATTCTGTGCGCGCTTTCCCTACGACGAAACCGAGGATCAGGACGCTGCAATTGCCGCTGTGCTCGAAGATCTCGCCGCCGGCCGCCCGATGGATCGTCTGATTTGCGGCGACGTCGGTTTCGGCAAGACAGAAGTCGCATTGCGCGCGGCCTTTGTCGCGGCAATGGCGGGGAAGCAGGTTGCCGTCGTCGTGCCGACGACGCTCTTGGCGCGCCAGCATTTCAAGACCTTCTCGGAGCGTTTTCGAGGCTTTCCGCTCACCGTCGCGCAGGCTTCCCGCCTGATTTCGCAAGGCGAATTGACCAAGGTGAAAGAAGGGATTGCCTCCGGCACAATTGACATTGTGATCGGCACCCACACCTTGCTCGCGAAATCCGTCAAGTTCAAGGATCTCGGCCTCGTCGTCATCGACGAGGAGCAGCATTTCGGCGTGGTGCACAAGGAGCGGCTGAAGCAGCTTCGCAACGAAGTACACGTGCTGACGCTCACCGCCACGCCCATTCCGCGCACGTTGCAGCTTGCGCTCGCCGGCGTGCGCGAACTCTCGATCATCGCGACCCCGCCTATCGACCGGCTTGCGGTGCGCACTTTCGTGACGCCCTTCGACCCATTGATCCTGCGCGAAGCGCTTTTACGCGAGCGATACCGGGGAGGGCAGATGTTTTACGTTTGCCCGCGCATCGAGGATTTGCAGGCGCGCAAGGAATTTCTCGCGACCTATATCCCCGAGGTCAAAGTTGAGATCGCGCACGGGCAAATGCCCGCGCGCCAGCTCGAGGACATCATGTCGGCGTTCTACGACGGGAAATTCGACGTGCTGCTTTCGACCACGATTGTCGAATCCGGGCTCGACATTCCGACAGCGAACACGCTCATCATCCACCGCGCTGACCGCTTCGGCCTCGCGCAGCTCTATCAATTGCGCGGCCGCGTCGGCCGCTCGAAGACGCGTGCCTACGCGATCATGACCACACCCGCCGAACGGCCGGTGACGGAGCAGGCCGAGCGCCGCCTGAAGGTGCTGCAATCCCTGGACACGCTGGGCGCGGGTTTCGAACTCGCTTCGCACGATCTCGACATTCGCGGCGCTGGAAATCTGCTCGGCGACGAGCAATCCGGTCATATTCGCGAGGTCGGCTACGAGCTCTATCAGGAAATGCTCGCCGAAGCCGTCGCCGCATTGGAGGCCGGGATAGAACAGCCGCCCGACGAGAAATGGTCGCCGCAGATTGCGGTCGGCACTTCGGTGATGATCCCCGAGACCTATGTGCCCGATCTCGCGGTTCGGCTCGGGCTCTACCGGCGCCTTGCCGACCTCGAAGATGTACAGGAAATCGAGGCGGCGGCGGCCGAACTCGTCGACCGCTTCGGAAAACTGCCCGAGGAAGTCGAGACGCTTCTCAAGGTCGTCGCGATCAAGTCGCTTTGCCGCCGCGCCAATGTGGAGCGCATCGAGGCGGGTCCGAAGGGCGCGGTGATCGCCTTCCGCGACAATAAGTTCGAGAATCCCGAAGGTCTCCTGAAATGGATCGCCGAGAATGCGCCGTTCGCGAAGGTGCGGCCCGATCAGAAAATGGTCTGGTTCGAGGACTGGGACGATATTGCCACGCGGCTCAAGGGCACGCGGGAGCTCTTGCAAAATCTCGTAACGATCGCGGAAGGCGGCCGTATCGCGGCCTGAAGGTCAGGCTGCTTCGTCGGCGGCGAGCGCCTGGTCCATCGCCTGCGCAAGCATATCCGGCGTTTGCGCACCGGCGACCGCGAAGCGGCTGTTGAAGATGAAAAACGGCACGCCCGAAATGCCGCCGTCGGCGGCAGAACCCGCAGCCCTCTGCGTAAACTGAACGTCGCGGTCGCTCGCGAGATCGCGCCGCACTTGCTCGGCGTCCATGCCGCCGGCGGCTGCCGCTTTCACGAGCACTTCGCTGTCGGTGAGGTCCTCGCCATTGGTGAAGAACGCAGCGAAGAGGTTTTCGACCACGGCCGAACCCTTGCCGGCTTCCTCCGCCCAGCCGATCAGGCGATGCACGTCGAGCGTGTTCGGCTGCCGTTTGATCTTCTCGAAATGGAATTCGACGCCTTCTTCCTTACCGAGCTTCGAAAGGCGCTCGTGCGCCGGGCGAAAGCGCTCGTCGCTGCCGAATTTGCGCGAAAGATAATCCGTACGCGCCATTCCCTCGCGCGGCACCTGCGGATTGAGAAAATAGGGGCGCCAGTGAACCTCGGCCTCGATATCGGGGCGCAGCTTGAGCGCGGCTTCGAGACGCCGCTTGCCCAGATAGCACCAAGGACAAACGACATCGGAGACGACATCGATCAGGATCTGCTTCGGCAAATTGCCTCCGCTAGCTTGCGGCGCGCCTCGCTTGCGGCCATCGTTTCACGCCTTCGATTATGACGCCCGAAAGCCCGGCCTCGTCAAGCTCTTTGATCGCGCGTTCAGGATCAGGCGCGTCGATTACGCCACGCATGCCGAGAATCGGATCGCGCGCAACGGTAAGCTCCGCGCCGGATGACGCTTTTGCAACGCGCATAGCGAGGTCGTCGAAGCCGAAGCGCAAGCCGCCGATTTGCAAAATTCCCTCCGGCGTCGCTTCAATCACCAGCGCTCCGCCGCTTGCATGGCATTTCATGTTGGTGCGGACGAAATTATCAATGTCGAATTCGAGCTGCGCGGCGGACGCGTGTCCGCCGATCGTGATCGGCTTGTCCGGCACCATCGCGCCGCGCACCGCGAGCGTCCCGTCCGCGAGCCGCCGCGTTTCGATGACGGCCGGCGCATCTTCCGTCTCGACCGGCGCGGTAATCAGTCCGACCGGAATGGGCGAGGGCATGATCTTGGCGATTCGGCGAAGCGCGGTGAACCCCGTTTCGCCGAAGAGCTGCATGTCGACGATCGCGTCGCTATTGAGCCGCGAAAGATCGAGTCCGAGGGTTTCGGGCCCGCGATGAACCGCGATACAGGAAGAAAAGCCCTCCGCGTCCTTGGTCGCGAGCGAGGGCAGCGCAATCGCCGGCGCAACGAGATGCGCGCCCGCCGGTGCCATGGCGGCCGCGAGCGGCGAAAAACCGTGCGAGAGCTGCAACGTCCCGCCGATCATCAGCCATGGAATGAACGCGCCGGCGATCCCGGCGAGCGAGGAGGGGGGCATAGTCGAAACGATATTGTCGCCCGAGGCGATATTCGCTCCCATCGTGACGGCGAAGCCGGCGGCGAGCCACTGGCTGTGTGTGCGTGCGACCGCGTAAGGCCCCTGGCGCGATGCGTCGAAAGTCGCGATCGCAAAACTATCCGGCGAGATGCCGCGCACGGGCGGAAATGGCTCGGTGTCGCCATGCGCGCGCGCGTCGATGTCGAGCGGGATCACGCCATCGGGAACATCCGGGCCGAATGCGCAAGGAAAGCCAAGCGTGAAGAGTTCGGCGGCCACCTCACAGGCGGTTTCCGCCGGCCGCTCATCGCCAAAGCGCGTCGAGGTAATGAAAGCCCGCGGCGCGATTTCGCGAAGGGCCGTGACGAGATCGGATCGCCGCCACAGCATCGGCAGCGGCAGGGCGATCATTCCCGCGCGCGTCACCGCCAGGAGCGTAATGATCGCCTCCACTATGTTGGGAAGCTGGATCGCGACCACCGCCTGTTCCGGAAGCCCGATCGCTTTCAGTTGCGCCGCAAGGCGGCTCACTGCGATATCCGCTTCTGCGTAGTTGAACCGGCGCGAGGCGCCGCCGACGATCGCCTCCCGATCGGGCGGGTCGGCAAGCGCGGGCGCTCCCGGCTGCATCAAGACGTTCCGTCGAAAAACGGAGTCGAGCGTCACCTTCGGGTCGAAGCCCATTTCCTGCGGATGCGAAGCTCTCGGCGTCATATTATGGACGCTTTCTCGAATCCCCATTCACTTGCGACGATTCGGGTATCCGCCACCAGCTTTCGATCTGCAAGCCCGTGAGCGGGGCCTTCGCCGGATGCTCGATCCACGGCCAGTGCGCAACCCAGATTTCCTGCGGATAGAACAGCGGCACGACATAGTCGCCGGAGATCAGGATGCGGTCGAGGGCGCGGGCGGCGGCGACCAGCTCGGCACGGTCACGGGCCGCGATCAAGGCCGCGATCATCGCATCCACCGCTTTCGATTTCACGCCCATGTAGTTCCGCGTGCCAGGTGTGTCGGCGCTCTCCGAGCCCCAGTAAAACGTCTGTTCGTTCCCGGGCGACAGCGATTGCGTCCAGGTATAGGGCATCATGTCGAAATCATAGGAGCGCCGCCGCTGTTCGAACTGCGTGCCGTCGACATAACGCACCGAGGCAACGATCCCTGCGCGCCGCAGCATGGTGGAGAAGGCAAGCGCAAGCCGCTCTTCGTCGCGGGACGACACCATGATTTCGAAACGAAACGGCTCCCCCTTTTTGTCGACGAGCTTGCCGCCTTTCAGCTCCCAGCCGGCTTCGGCGAATAGAAGAAGCGCACCCTTGAGGCGGTTGCGGTCGCGGCCCGAGCCGTCGGATACCGGCGGGCGATAGCGGCCCTCCATCACATCGGGCCGGACTGCGTCGGGAAACGGTTTGAGTAACGTTTTTTCCCGTTCATCTGCCGGACGCGCAAGCGCGGAAAGTTCGGACGATTGGAAAAAACTGCCATTCCTGCGATAGGCGCCGTAATAGAGATTGGCGTTCACCCACTCGAAGTCGAACAATTCGTTCACGGCCCCGCGTACGCGCGGGTCGGCGAAGATCGCGCGGCGCGTATTGAACACAAATGCCATCATCGGCCGCGGTTCCGCGCTGACGAAGCCCTCGCGAACAAGGTGGCCGGTGCGCGCAAACGGGAAGTCGTATTGTTTTGTCCAGCGCCCCGGGTCGGTTTCGAAACGGACGTCGTAAAGCCCGCGCTTGAAGGCTTCGAACCAGGTATTTGAATCGCGGAAGAAATCGATTTTGATTTCGTCGAAATTGTAGAGCCCGCGATTGACCGCGAGATCGCGTCCCCAGTAGTTCGGGTCGCGCTTGAGCGTGATGCTTTCACCCGGCCTTACTTCTCCGACGCGGTAGGGGCCGCTGCCGAGCGGGGGCTTCAATCCGCTGTCCTCGAACTCGTCGGCGTTGATCGCGTGTTTCGGCAGAATCGGCATGAGACCGAGGATCAAAGGCAGTTCGCGGTCGCCTTTTCCGGCGAAGTCGAAACGCACGGTGCGCTCGTCCAGTTTTTCGGCGCGCGCGACCTTGCCGTAATAGTAGCGATGATTGGGCCGCCCCTTGTCGCGGAGAAGCCGCCAGGAAAAAAGCACGTCGTCGGGCGTCACCGGCTTCCCGTCGGCAAAGCGCGCGAGCGGGTTGAGACGGAAGGTAACGAAGCTGCGTGCGTCATCCATCTCGACGGTTTCGGCAAGCAAGCCATACAGCGTGAACGGCTCGTCCTGCCCGCGCGCAAGCAAGCTCTCGATGACGTAATTGCGGATTTGCTGCACGGCTGTGCCGCGTACCGCAAGCGGGTTCAGGCTGTCGAATGACCCGAGCAGGCCAAGCGTGAGGCGGCCGCCTTTGGGGGCATCAGGATTGACATAGCTGAAATGAGAGAAGCCGGGCGGGTAGGCGGGTTCGCCGTGCATCGCGATAGCGTGCCGCGGCTCGGCGAAAGCGGGCTGCACGCCTGCGGCAAGCCCTGCGAGACAGATCGCCAGAAAAGCGGTGCCGATATACGGCCTGCCGCGCGGGATTCGCGGCGCAGCGAATTCGCGCGCCTCAGATTGCCAGCCGGCGTTTAGCATCGATTCCATGGCGGAATCGACGCTATCACAGGCCCTTAGCACCCCCTATGATGGCTATTGACGGGGGCCTCTCTCTTGCCTCATTTGCCGCTGACACGAGGGACACCATCGACGCGCGGCTTGGCCGCGCTCCAAACAATCACTCATCCAATCGTCGCGCTGCGGCGTACCGTCATGGGTCAGAGGGGAAGTTTTATGGCAATTCGCAGGTATTTTGCGCCGGCGGGCGCGCTTTTGATTGCAGTGGCGCTCGGCTCGGGGGCGGCGGCCCAGGCAACGAAGGATAAAAAAGGCGCGCCGAAAGCGCAGCCGGCTCCGCAGCAGCAACAACAGCAGGCGGCGCCCGCGCAACAGCAGCAATCGCAGCAGGCGGTCGTCGTGCCGTCCCCCTGGACGAAGCGCTGCATCGAAGAGCCGACGTCCAAGAAGAAAATTTGCGAAATTGCGCAGGCGCTTTTCGCCGAGACGGGTCAGTTTCTGATGTCGGCCACCATTCAGGAAATGCAGGACAATCCGCGCAAGGGCATGACCATTGTGGCACCGATGGGAATGTTGCTGCCGCCCGGCGTACGCATTCATATTGACCAGCAGCAGCTTCCGAACGACATTCCCTATATCGCTTGCGTAACTCCGCCGAACCAGCCGCCGGGGTGCATTGCCGAACTCGAGATCGACAACAACTTCATCACCGCCCTGAAGAAGTCGCAGATCATGCGCGTGCAGGTGATCAACGGGCAGCGCCGCACCATCGACTTCGTGTTCACGACCAAGGATTTCGCCAAGGCCTATGACGGCCCCGCCGTGGACGAGAAAGCGATGGCCGCACAACGCGACAAGCTGAAGGAAGAATTGCAGAAACGCGCTGCGGAAGCGCTCAAGAATCAGCAAAAATAACCGGCGGAAGATTCCGGAAAAGAAACGGCGCGCCGTTTGCGCGCCGTTTTTCTTTAGTGAAGATTGAGCCCGCGCGCGCGATAGGTGCCGGCCCCGTCGGCGTAAAAACGCTCTTCGAGTTCGGGATGCCGCAGCGGTTCGCCGGAGTCGTCCGGCAGCAAATTCTGCTCGGACACATACGCGATGTATTCGCTTTCGGCATTCTCCGCCAGCAGATGATAAAACGGTTGCTCCTTCGCCGGGCGGATTTCTTCCGGGATCGAAAGCCACCACTCCTCGGTGTTGTTGAAGGTGGGATCGATATCAAAAATCACGCCGCGAAACGGAAAGATGCGGTGCCGGACGACTTGTCCGATATGGAATTTGGCCTGGTTGCTCTTCGTCGCCATAGCGGTGTGATCATAGCCGGAAAGGCGTGCTTCGTCATAAGTTTGGGCGTCTAATCTACAGTTTGTAAAGCTCTTTTCGGGCCGGGTCCTTTTGGGCAACCAGCCGGGCAAGATCGACCATTACCTTGGCCTGTTTCCAGGTCGCGTCGTCCTGCATCTTTCCGTCAACCATGCCGACCCCGGTGCCGTCGGGCATGACCTCGAGGATGCGCTTTGCGAAGGCGACTTCCTTGGGGTCGGGGCTGAAAACGCGCTTTGCGATCTCGACCTGGTTCGGATGCAGCGACCAGGCGCCGACACAACCCTGCAAGAAGGAATTGCGAAATTGCACTTCGCAACCTTCAAGATCGGCGATGTCGCCAAAGGGGCCGTAAAACGGCTTGATGCCGTTCGCGGCACAAGCATCGACCATACGGCCGATGGAATAGTGCCACAAATCCTGCAACGAGCTCGCTCGCTTTCCGCCGTCCGGGTCGGCGATCACCCTGTATTCCGGATGCCCGCCGCCCACACGCGTCGTCTTCATGCCGCGCGAGGCCGCAAGATCCGCCGGACCGAAGCTCATGCCGTGCATGCGCGGGGAGGAGGAGGCGATGGATTCCACATTCATCACGCCTTCTGCGGTCTCCAGAATGGCGTGAATCAGGATCGGTTTCTTGATTGAATGCTTCGCCTCGAGCTGTGCGAGCAACTGATCGAGATAGTGGATGTCCCACGGGCCTTCGACTTTCGGCAGCATGATCACGTCGAGCTTGTTGCCGACGGCGCCGACGATCTCTGTGATGTCGTCGAGCGCCCACGGACTCGCGAGCGAGTTCACGCGTGTCCAAAGTCCGGTGGTGCCGAACTCGTTTTCCTTTGCCATCTGAATGAAGCCCTTTCGTGCGGCTTCCTTGGCATCGGCGGGTACGGCATCCTCAAGATTGCCGAGCAGAACGTCGACGTCCTTGATGGTGTCTTTGATGCGGGCGCGGACTTTTTCGTTGTGCGGCGGGACGAAATGGATCACGCGCTCGAGGCGCACCGGCAGCTCGCGCAGCGGGGCGGGCGCGCCGAGCGCAAGCGGTTTGAAGAAGTTTTTCGGAAGCTTCATGCATGCAACCTCTAAGACAGGATCGGTTTAGCCGAGAAGGGGTATGAAGCCTAGTCGCCTCAGGTCTGCGCCGGGCAGGATTGACCGCATAAACAGGGGCCAATAACCCATGGCAGCACTTCCTACCCGAGCATCCCATGTCCGACATTCTGCAACTGGCGGCGCCCTTTTTCGGGCTGATCATTCTCGGCTTCCTGAGCGGGCGGCTCTATCGCTTGCCGGAAAAGGAACTCGGCTGGCTCAATTTTTTCATCATCTATATGGCCCTGCCGCCGCTGTTCTTCGAATTCGTTTCGCGTACGCCGTTCGAGCAGCTCGTCAATCCGCGCTTTGTGCTGACGACTACGCTCTCGACCTTTTGCTGTTTCGCGCTGTGCATCGCGTTGGGACTGTGGATGCGAAAGGGAAATCTGCCGGAAGCGGCGATCGCCGGCGTCTCCGGCGCCTATGCCAATGTCGGCTATCTTGGCCCGGGTTTGACGCTTGCAGCGCTCGGCTCGCATGCGGCGGTGCCGACCGCGCTCATTTTCACCTTCGACTCGACGCTATTCTTTGCGGCGGTGCCTTTCCTGATGGAATGGAGCGGCGTGGAAAAGGCGAGCCCCGCACGGACCGCGCTTCTGATCGCACGCCGGGTCGCGAGCCATCCGTTCATCATCGCAACGGCGCTCGGGGTGCTTGCCGCCTGGCTGCAGGTGCGTCCGCCGAAAGCAATTGACCGCATGATCGAGGTTTTGTCGAACGCTGCAGCCCCTTGCGCGCTGTTCGCGCTGGGCGTGACCGTGGCTCTGCGGCCATTCAAGCGCGTGCCGTGGGACGTGGGTGTGCTGGTCTTCGTGAAGCTATTGATCCATCCTCTGATTGCTTGGGTGCTGCTCTCGTTGGTTGGCGGCTTTGATCCGGTCTGGGTCTATACCGCGATTCTGATGGCGTCCCTGCCGACCGCGCTCAACGCCTTCGTGATGGCGAAGCAATACAACGCCTATGTGCAGCAGTCTTCGAGCGCCATTCTTGTCAGCACCATCGCCTCGATCGTGACGGTGACAACGCTCATGTATCTTGTGCAGCATCAGCTACTCGCGCCCGATCTGTTTCACCGCTAGGATTTCGGAATGTCTGCTCCGCTGAAAGGTATTGTGGTTGCCGATTTCACAACGCTCCTGCCGGGGCCGCTCGCAACCTTGATGCTGGCGGAAGCCGGCGCCGAGGTCATCAAAATCGAGCGGCCGGGCGGCGAAGAAGGGCGGGGCTTTCTTCCGCGCCTGAACGGCGTGTCGGCGCCGTTCGCGGTGCTGAACCGCGGAAAGCAGGGATTGATTGCGGATCTCAAAACCGAGGAAGGCAAGGCCAAGGCGATGGCGCTCGTCGAGCGCGCCGATGTGCTCGTCGAGCAATTCCGCCCCGGCGTGATGGATCGTCTCGGCTTCGGTTATGAGGCGCTGAAGAAGCGCAATCCAAAACTGATCTATTGCTCGATCACGGGCTACGGCCAGAGCGGCCCGAGGCGGAACGAGGCGGGCCACGACATCAACTATATTGGCGCGACAGGGCTATTGTCGCTGTCACCGGGGCCGCTCGACCGTCCTACGGTGCCGCCGGCATTGATCGCGGACATTGGCGGGGGCACGTTTCCCGCGGTCATCAACATCCTGCTCGCGCTGATTGCGCGCGAGAAAAGCGGCGATGGCAGCCATATCGATATCGCGATGAGCGATGCGATGTTTACTTTCGCGTGGCTTGCGCTCACGGCACGTTGGGCGCACGGCAAGCCGGTCGATCCCGCAATGCTGCGCCATTTCGGCGGGTCGCCGCGTTATCAGCTCTACCCCACGGCGGGCGGGAAGATCGTCGCCTGCGGTGCGCTTGAGCAAAAGTTCTGGGACGCCTTTTGTGCTGCTATCGGACTGCCGAAGGAGCTCTCCGACGACAAGCGCGATCCGAAAGCGACGCTCGAAGCGGTGCGCGCGATCATTGCCGGTGAGACCGCCGAACACTGGCGGCCGATTTTCGCCAAGGCCGACTGCTGCGTGACGATCGTCTCGAGCATCGAAGAAGCCCTCTCCGATCGGCATTTCATCGAACGCGGGCTGTTCGGGCGGCACATCGCGATGCCGGACGGAAGCACCCTTCCGGCGGTGCCGGTGCCGGTCGCGCCGCAATTCCGGACAGAAGAAACGACCCGGCCGTTTCCCGGGCTGCCGGAGAAAAATTAAAGCATCTCGCCGCGCGCGAAGCGCGGGCCATCGCCGCTCGGTCCAAGACCCTGACGCATCAGCATGCGCCGGAAAAAGCCCGAATGGTTCGCGAGTTGCAGGCCGAGACCCCGTGCCGCGTGCAGCGGTAGAAAATCCGACATCAGGGAACGGTTCGCGAAATCGACGAACATGGCGCGCCCGCGCACATCGGCGCTGCGGCTGCGGTCGTATTCGCGAAGCAGACCGTCCGCGCCCGGATCGCCGCCGCGGGAATCGGCGACGAGTTCGGCGATCTGCGCCGCATCGCGGATGCCGAGATTAAGACCCTGCGCGCCGATTGGCGGTAACACATGCGCGGCTTCGCCGATGAGCGCGATCCGGTTCGCCGCAAAACGCTCGGCGAGTTCCGTGCCGAGGGGAAAAATGCCGCGCGGCGAGGCTGCCTCCATTTTTCCAAGAATGGAATGCGCGCGGCGCTCGACTTCAAGGGCGAGCGCCGTATCGTCCATGGCGCGGATCGTCTCGGCTTCTTCCGGCCGGACGACGCAGACAAGGCTTGAACGATTTCCAAGAAGCGGCGCGAAGGTGAACGGTCCGCTCTCAGTGTGAAACTCCGTCGAGGTGTCGTTGTGCGGCTCGGAATGCTTCAGGTTCAAAACAATCGCCGTTTGCGGCAACGCACGCGATCGAGAACGAATTCCAGCGGCTGCACGGCAGATCGATTTTCGCCCGTCGGAGGCCACAACCAGCCGAACGCGCTCCCGCCGATCGCCCACAAGGAGATTGACACCATTTTCGTCTGGTTCGACCGCTGAAGCGGGGCTTTCGACGGTTCGAATTCTCGGATTTTGCCGGCACGTCTTGAGCAGTGCATCACGCAGCGTTTCGTTTTCGACATTGTAACCGAACGCATCGAGACCGAGCTCCGCGGAATCGAACAGGACTTCCGGCGCGCGAAGAAGCCGCTGCGTGGCGTCGATGAGCCGCAAAAACTTCAGTGGAGCGGCCTGCGCTTCCAGGCGCGGCCAGATACCGAGCGCGCGCAGTATTTGGATCGAACCGTCGAGGAGAGCGGTCGTGCGGCGATCCGTATGCGGCGGTTCGGGCGCGAGCAGCAATGTCTCGACTCCGCCCGCCGCGAGCGCGAGTGCCGCTGCGAGTCCCGAGGGCCCGCCGCCGACAAGGGCTACTTCGGCTGTGTACGCGTGCGTCGACAAGTTTCACTCCTTGCAGCGGTCATAGCGCCGTTCCTGCGGCGTGACGAGTACCGGCCGCGTGTTTGATACGTTATGCTAAACCGCTTGTCTTGCGGAGCACACTTTGGTGAACGTTATCGAACCCACGGATGAATCCAGATCCAAGCGCAGCCGTGCACTCGCTTTCGCCGTTCATCTCTTGACCGCATCGGGTGCCGCAACGGGGCTCCTCGCGCTTATGGCGGCGATCCGCCAGGAGTGGCCCATGATGTTTGCGTGGCTCGCGGCCTCGCTCGTCATCGACGCGGTCGACGGAACCTTTGCACGCAAGCTCAGGGTTGCCGAGGTGCTCCCCCGCTGGTCGGGCGAAGTCCTCGACCTGGTGGTCGATTTTCTCAACTATGTCACAGTGCCGGCCTTCGCCATCGTCACCGGCGGCTTCATGCGGTCCTCGTATGCGATTGCCGCTGCAGCCGCGATTTTGATTTCGAGCGCGATTTACTTCGCCGACAGCCGCATGAAGACTGAAGATGATTATTTTCGCGGCTTTCCGGCGACGTGGAATCTGATCGCGTTTTATTTCTTTCTTATTCGCCCGCCGGAATTGGTCTCGATTGCGGTCATTGCAGCGTTGGTGATCTGCACATTTATACCGTTCGTATTCGTGCATCCGTTGCGCGTGAGGCGACTACGCGCATTGAACGTCACGCTTTGCGCGCTGTGGGGGGTGTTTGCGATCTACGCACTTCTTCGTGATTTTACGCCGCCTGCGTGGGTGAGCTACGCCCTTGCGAGTATCGCCGTTTACTTCTTAATTGCGGGATTCTCCCGTTCTTTCAGCAGGACATCATGAACGACGAAAAAATTTTGCTGGTCACCGGCGGCAGCCGGGGCATTGGCGCAGCGGCTGCGCGCGCCGCCGGCCGCGAAGGCTACCGCGTGATTGTCAATTACGTTTCGGATGAAAAATCCGCGCAACAAGTCGTTTCCGATATCGAAAAAGCAGGCGGCAGAGCCGATGCGGTTCAAGCGGATGTCGGTCAGGAAAAAGATATTCTCCGGCTGTTTAAAACGATTGCGAAGCAATACGGCCGCCTTACCCATCTCGTGAACAACGCCGGCATTATCGGCCGCGCCGGTCCGCTCGCCGACGCAGACCCGGCAATGATGCGCGCGGTGATCGATGTGAATGTCACCGGCGCCATTCTGGTCGCGCGCGAAGCAGTGAAGCAAATGTCGACCGCGCGCGGCGGGAAAGGCGGCGCGATAGTAAATCTTTCTTCAATGGCAGCCATCCTTGGCGCGCCTGGCGAATACACCTGGTACGCCGCCTCCAAAGGCGCGATCGACAGCTTCACCATCGGGCTTTCGCGCGAGGTCGCGAAAGAAGGCGTTCGCGTGAACGCCGTTTCGCCCGGCCTGATCGAGACCGACATCCACGCCGCCGGCGGCCAGCCCGACCGGCTTGAGCGGCTCGCGCATTTGACCCCGATCGGACGCGCGGGAAAGGCGGAAGAGGTTGCCGCAGCGATCTTGTGGCTGCTCTCGGATGATGCGTCGTACGTAACCGGCTCGAATCTGCGCGTTTCGGGCGGACGCTAGTCGCTTGGCCGGTCGCCGCATCGGCGCTACAAATCGCGCCGACATCTTTTCAGCAAATCTCGATATGGAGAGATAACATGGTTTCTGCGGTTCGCGTTCATCAGCTCGGCGGTCCCGAAGTTCTTAAATACGAGGAAATCGATCTGCCGGAGCCCGGACCCGGGCAGGTTCGCTATAAGACGACCGCCGTCGGTGTGAATTTTATTGATACGTATTTTCGCACCGGCCTTTATCCCGCTCCCGGCCTGCCGTTCACGGCCGGCAACGAAAGCGCGGGCGTCATCACCGCGGTCGGGCCGGGCATGAAAGGATTGAAGAAGGGCGATCGCGTCGCGGCAGTGTTTCTCCTCGGTGCTTACGCTACCGAACGCGTGCTTCCCGCCGATCGCGTTGTGAAGATTCCAAAAAACATTGACGACAAGACCGCAGCCGCGATGATGCTGAAAGGCATGACCGCGCAATATCTGTTGCGCCGTTGCTATAAAGTGAAGAAGGGCGACAACATTCTCGTACACGCCGCGGCCGGCGGCGTCGGCCTTATCCTTTGCCAGTGGGGGCGATTCCTCGGCGCGAACGTGATCGGAACCGTCGGCTCGAAGGAAAAGGCGGAGCTTGCGCGCAAGAACGGCGCCCACCACACCATCCTCTACAACGAAGAGAACTTCGTGCAGCGCGTAAACGAAATCACCAAAGGCAAGAAGTGCGAGGTTGTCTATGACGGCGTCGGCAAGACGACCTTCATGGGCTCGCTCGATTGCCTGAAGCCGCTCGGGCTAATGGTGAGCTACGGCAATGCTTCGGGCCCCGTCGAACCGTTCAACCTCGGCATCCTTTCCCAGAAGGGTTCGCTCTTCGTCACGAGGCCCACACTGAACAGCTACACGGCGACGGCAAAAGATTTGCAGGCGACGGCCAAGGATCTGATCAACGTGATCTCCAAGAAGAAGGTGAAGATCGAGGTCAATCAGACCTATGCCCTGAAGGACGCGGCGCAAGCGCACCGCGATCTCGAAGCTCGCAAAACGACCGGTCAAACCGTTCTTTTGCCGTAATTCGCTCTTCTGCCGCAATTTTGTACAAAATGTCGCACTCGGCCGGCCGCGATCCCGCGGCCGGCCGTTTTGCGGAGAGCCCATAAACGATGGCCCAGTTTCTGACGCCTGAATTATTCGCTCTTGTTCAAATCATCATCATCGACGTGGTTCTGGCCGGCGACAACGCGATCGTCGTCGGCATGGCCGCATCCAGACTGCCCATCGAGTTGCGTCATCGGGTGATTTTCTGGGGCGTCATTGGCGCCGTCGTTCTCCGGATTTTGTTCGCGGTCGTTGCAAGCCGGCTGCTCGCCATCGTCGGGCTTAGCCTCGCGGGCGGCATCCTGCTCCTATGGGTGTGCTGGAAGATGTATCGCGAGATCGTCCGGCCGGCCGAAGCGCACGTCGTCGAGTCAAAGGACGGGAAGCCGATCGGTTTCTGGAATGCGCTGATGCAAATCATCGTCGCCGACGTTTCGATGTCGCTCGACAACGTGCTCGCGGTCACGGGCGCAGCAAAGGGAAACATCTGGGTGCTGATCACGGGCCTTGGGCTTGCGATCGTTCTCATGGCCGTCGTCGCGAACTGGATCGCGAAACTCCTCGGCCGCTATCACTGGATTACCTGGATCGGCTTGCTCGTCATTTTGCATGTCGCGCTCGACATGATCTGGGATGGCTCGCACGAAGTCGCGTGCCACTTCATTTCGCAGTCGGTCTGCGACAACGGCTTGTTCGCGACGATCAAAAGCCTCGCCGGATTTTAGAACCCGACGGCGCTGCCGTGGAGGTCGTAGGCGTCCGCGCGCTCGATCTTCACGGTGACGATCTCGCCGGCGCGGAGCGAACGGCGCGCCGAAACATGCACGACGCCGTCGATCTCCGGCGCATCGCCGCGCGTGCGGCCGGTCGCGAACCCGTTTTCGACTTTGTCGATGATAACCGGCTCGCGTGAACCGACTTTTCTTTTGAGCTTCTTCGCGCTGATTTTTTGCTGCGCCTGCATGAAGCGATCATAACGGTCTTCCTTCACCTCGTCCGGCACCGGCGAGCCGAGATCGTTCGCGGCGGCACCTCGCACCGGCTCGTATTTGAAGCAGCCCGCGCGGTCGATTTCCGCTTCTTCCAGAAAGGCGAGGAGCTCTGAAAACTCTTCCTCGGTCTCGCCGGGAAAGCCGACGATGAAGGTCGAGCGCAGCGTGAGGCTCGGGCACATTTCGCGCCACTTCGCGATCCGCGCGAGCGTCTTCTCCTGCGCCGCCGGCCGCCTCATTCGCTTCAGGACGGAAGGGCTGCCGTGCTGGAAGGGAATGTCGAGATAGGGAAGGATTTTTCCTTCCGCCATCAGCGGGATCACCCCGTCGACATGCGGGTAGGGATAGACATAGTGCAGCCGCACCCAGACGCCGAACTCGCCGAGCGCTTTCGCGAGATCGACAAAGCGCGCATTTACGTCCTCACCCTTCCAGTTGCTTGCCGCATATTTTATGTCGACGCCATAAGCCGAGGTGTCCTGCGAGATCACGAGGAGTTCCTTCACGCCCGCATTCACGAGCCGTTCCGCCTCGCGCAAAACGTTGGCGGCGGGGCGGCTGACGAGATCGCCGCGCAGCTTCGGAATGATGCAGAACGAGCAGCGGTTGTTGCAGCCTTCGGAAATTTTCAGATAGGCGTAGTGCCGCGGCGTGAGCTTGATGCCTTGCTCCGGCACGAGGTCGAGAAACGGATTGTGTTTCGGCGGCACCGCCGTGTGCACCGCCTCCATCACCTGCTCGTATTGCTGCGGGCCGGTGATGGCGAGCACGGAAGGGTGTTGCGCGCGAATTTCCTCGGGCTCCGCGCCCATGCAGCCGGTGACGATTACACGGCCGTTTTCCTTGAGCGCGCTACCGATCGCCGCAAGGCTTTCGGATTTCGCGCTGTCGAGAAAGCCGCAGGTGTTGACGACGACGACGTCCGCGCCCGCGTGCTCGCGCGAAAGCTCATAGCCCTCCGCGCGGAGACGGGTGATGATCCGCTCGGAATCGACAAGTGCTTTGGGGCAGCCGAGCGAGACAAAGCTTACGCGCGGCGTTCGCATTTCTTGCATCGGAATCTCGTTTTGCGGCTTTCTACAACGATCTCTGGCCGTTTTCACGGCGCAAATATCCAGGCAAGATCAGTCGTTTAACCGCATTTGATGAAGTGTTGCTACTTCTTCTTGCCCGCCGTCCGTTCGGGCGCGGCACGGCGGCAGGGGTAAATCACGTAGAGCGCTTCCGTCACCACGCGGTTCGCGGCCTCGCCGTGCATGGCCGGGCGGAGCGTGATGAACTTCCGCACCTTCTCGGTGATCTCCTGCTGGTCCGCTGCACTTTGCAGGCAGATGTCGCCCGCGGGGATTTTCTCGGCCCGCTCGTTCACATAGGCCATGCAGCGATCGTAATTGTCGAGGCACTTCGAGATGAACTCGATTGCGCGCGGGCCCTTGTCGTCGGCGGGCAGCTTCGCGGCGTATTTCCAGTCGGCTTTTTGCGGCTTTGGCTCTAGCGGTTCTTTCTCCGCCTGCTCATTCTGCTTTTCCTTCTTCTCGGCGGCCTTTTTCTTCTCTTCCTTGAGTTCCTTTTCCTTGGCGAGCTCTTTCGCGTGCGTCGCGGCCTTTTCCTTCGCGAGATTTTTTGCGGGTTCTTTCGGTTGTTCCTTTTCTTCGGCTTTCTTTTCGGCTTGCGGCGCGGGCGCCTCGGCGGGGGCGGGGGAAGCGCTCGCCGCCGAAGCAGCGGGTTCCTTTACGCCAGCCGCGGCGGCAGGCGCTGCCGCCGCTGCGGGCTCGCTCGTGACAGCGGGCGTCTGCGGCTCGGCCGGCGCGGCGGCGGCCGGTTTCGGCTCGGACGCGGGCGCCTCGGTTTTTGCGGGCTCGGCCGGCTTTGGACGTTTCGGTTTCGCAGGCGGCTTGGGCAGCGGCGCGAATTCGGAAGCCGCCTGCGCGCGCGCGGGCGCGCTCTCAAGGCTGAGAGCCGCCGCGAGAGCCGCGAGCAAAAGAACAGAAACTCTACCGGAAATTGTCATTACCGAGTCCGCAAGCCGTTGGCGCCTTGAGGGCGCCGGGTTGAATCTTCCTGTGCTGGAATTGCGCCTTCTATGATCCGGAAACGCGCGCGCCACAAGCGAAAATCGCGGGCAATCGTTCTCGTTTCCGCACCCGCGTTTTTCACGCGTCCGGACATTCGTCAGCCCTCGCTCCGGCGCGGGAACCAGTTCCATTCGCGCGGGAAGGGAGGGGGCCGGAGCGCCGCCTGGCGCAACGGGCCTTCCGTAGTTGCCTCCCTTCGCGGGAGGCGCGCCCTGCGGCGCTCCAGCTCGGCGATTTCTCGGCATGGGCCGCGCTTTTCGTGAGGCTTACACCTCTCCGTCAGCGAGCTCCTCGCGCCGGTTCGTAGTGACCGGAGGCGGAGCCCCATGCCGTCCCGGGAGCGCGGCAGCGGGCCGCGCCCGCAGGCGCCGGACCTTTCCCCGCACAAATGACGCCTCATGAGCGCGCCCCTCGACGGGAAAGGGTGATAGGAATATAGTCAAAATATACGCTCCGTCAAGGGTTGCAGGGAATTCGGCAGTGTCTCAGTTTCCCGTCATCACCGGGCCGCAGCGTCCCGTTCGCGCTGGCGAGCGAAAGCGAGCAGCCAGCGCGAACCCTTTAAAAGCCGCGCCGGGCCTTCGC